>Ga0078972_1012886_pt1 | contig 14118 bp, 9 predicted proteins | sample YelNatPaOPGAMG01_FD_67568 | JGI IMG/M metagenome (GOLD analysis project Ga0078972, IMG submission 67568) | Hot spring thermophilic microbial communities from Obsidian Pool, Yellowstone National Park, USA - OP-RAMG-01 (SPADES assembly) (version 2) | ecosystem: Environmental > Aquatic > Thermal...
TTACAATACGGCTATACAGAGTTAATGATCAGAAGGAACAAAGAGCATGTACTTACAGTACTGTGCCGTACTGGACGGGCGTATAACTTGAAGAAGGGCGGCCAACTATTAGGATCATTGCCAAATTGCTGCCAAAGAGCATTGTGTTCGTCGACAATCAATAAATTAAGAGAGCCTATCATCATAATATTTTCTCTGATATCGATGCATAGCTCTATGTCACCCGTTTTTAGTGCGTAAATGATGACCTCTTTTAGAGCCGCTGCTTCAAGTGACATGTAGCGAGAGCTAAGAGGCTGAAAGCGATGATTCAACACAGCTGAATTCTGCGCATTCATAAATAATAGCATGCTCAGGTAACGCTTCACAACACGTTCCTGGTTAGTTTCATCCTCAACCAGTGATGATGCGTTTCCGATATACTGCACCGGTATTTTAAAATGTCGGGCAAAAACAGCTATGAGATAAAGATAAATACTCTTGCCCAACCCACTAGCTGCAGATAAAACATTCAACTCGTTAGTATTTTCCTCATCCACCAGTGCGTTCCACAGTGTTATCAGATCCTCTCTCAAAAAAACCCTAGAGATTCTATTGCCAGACCTCTTCAAAGGAAAGCTCCTCGCGAATTTCTTGGGTAACAAAATAGAAGAAGCGTCCTCCAGTGAAGAGTCCCTTGTATAAAACTCTTCCTCCCCCACGCATACTTTTTCACCAAGTAACTTAGAAAGTTCAATTTCTGAGCACTCCACCGAAAGGTCGGGAACTCCCGACAACCACACGTTGGAGTTTTCTGTATTTATTTTCATGGTACCTGGGACAAACACTTGCTCCCACTCCATATGTATACCGCAAGCTCTCTGCTCACTTGAGGAAGCAGCGTCCATCTCTCACGAAACACTCAAACAACAATGGCCGCTTTTATAGCATTTCATACGAGGGTGCGTGTCTTCGGTCATCTTGGTTCCACGTGGCCTCTTTCCTCTCCTTTTGTTCTATTTTTAGAAGAGAAAGGCGGGTTCTTGTCAGTGACAGCATTGCTTGTAATTTGCCATCCTTTTATGGAGCAACGCTTGGTACAAGTTGAAAGATCAAGGGAGGTCGTTTTGTTCTTGTCAAGACTACGTATAGCTCTGATATAAACTTGGACTTGGGTCTGTGTTTGCACGGAAACTTGATATGTTGCACTGTTTGTCGTATTTTGTCAAGGTAGTCTCCTTCCTGGTGTTGTCTCTATTCTATCGTTCACGACTATTTACACTTACGGCTTTGATCTTGCTTGCTTTGCCTTTAAACCGGTCATAGAGTCATTTGTCCTTCCCTATTTGCCGAGATGATTAAATTACCAGCTTTTTTCAAGGACGAAAAGGAGAGGTCGATGTACTCGAATTGTGTAGTGATCTCAGTAACTTTGTGGTTTCGAAAAGCAGTGTAAACTAACTTCCAAGATTTGCAGGTACAAATCCTCTCATTTGTATGGCCAATATAGAAGAAGTACAAGTGGAGGTGTTCCGTCTACTTTGAAGCGCCACACAGTCTGCTTAATTCTTTAGTCAATGGATGTTCTGAAGAGAGTATATTTGGAAGCACTCGGATTTACTTTTGTATAATAGGAGTGCACCATGGTCAAGCTTGTTTCTCTTTCTTGACTTTAAACCTCGCAATCCTGTAAAAGCACTTTGTACACATTTCTTTTTAAAACAGGCTCCCAGGCGGAAAAAATGTGCATCTTGTCCCTCGAAAGCGTTGTTTCAAAGATAAGGTGCTGCTCGGAAGGTTGCTTTCCAATGGTCGACAATAACTAGAAGATACTGATTTTCCACGTTAACGTGAACATTCAACATAGTCTGACCAGAAAGACACAAGTTGGAGCGGAGCACATCAGAAAGGGTGTTTATCGTTCCTTGAACAGATTCTGTACGTATAGAAGACTTGGCAGCAATTGTTTCTATTTTTCCCGCACCCCATTGCTGTTTAAATACCAAGTTGTTTCCAAGTAGTGACAACAACAATGGAAGCAGCGTGTACCTAAACAACAACTTGTTCAAAAGAAACACTAGCAAGTTATAGAAACGTTTGAATAAAAGAATATGGGAACTAAACGAGACATTAGGCCAATTTGAGTCGAGATCTGTATGCAAAGAGCTATACAGTGTCCTAAAACCAAGTATTTCTTGTAATTATCCTTTACTTTCCAAAGTACAGTGGAAGTTTGGTAGCAATCAAAATCAATAGTTTCTGCAAAGTTGCCTTTCTGAATCTGCATATCACTCTTTACTTGTTTTTCGATGGCTATTGTATCGTCTTTTGTCGGTTAACTTCAATTTCTGTGGAGTTGCTTGTTGTTTGAATGATAATCCAACGTTGCCTTTGAGAAATGGAAATCCTTTCTGTATCGTTTTATCGTTCGAAACGTTCCGCATTGACTGTGCTTTCACGAACCTCGTTCAGCAAGTACTTCTCGGTTCGTTCAATGATATAACATTTGTCACGTATTAATCACATAGTGTCATATACTTGTTTACTCACTTGGATCTTTGAAAGAGTTATTCAGAATCTCTCATGATCATTGAAAACTCGAAAGAGCTCATTTTCCGAAGAGTAATGACGATCCAACTCATACTCAATCATTAGTGGATGATTAGCTAACATAAAATGTATTGGTGTTTCTTTTTCAATGTATCTTTTGTAAAGTAAAATCCAAAATTTGTGACCTTACAAAATTTCTCCCTCTATACGCGTCTGAACCTCCAAGGACTATGCATAAAATACCAACTATCTCAAGATTTCAGCACCAAAAGCTTTACCTTACTTGAATCCATACAAAGTTGTTACGAAGGAAGTTATGTATTAATACATGCCGACTCGTTCACAAGCAGTCATTGCCATTTCATCTCTAATGCTAAAAAACAATCTTGTCAACCCATTCAGGTACCTTGAGACTGTTCATTCCATGTGGATCGTTTACCCCAACTCATTAAGATGGCTCCTCTTTAAAATATATTGTCCACACTTTTCTATTTCGCATCAACTTGATCAAAAGTCAGTCACGGAAAGACATTTTGGAGCAAACTGTTCGAATTTTTCCAAGAGTACGAGTCTATATATAAGACAAGTTTATCATCCTTTATGGCGCCATCACAGTCGAGGACGTGTTGTTTGAAAACAACTTTCTCTTCAAAGTTCGAGTCAGAGCAGACAATTAGTCTACACCAGGAAATTCAGTCACTTCTTACGAAAGAAACTTCAAAACACTCTAAGAAAATGGGGACTCATCCAAGCCCTCTGTACACAAAAAGTGTTTGACTAGATTGAATGGGCACTTGTGCTATTTGCTAGTGTTGCTGCACGTTGGTGACACCAAAGCAAAAGTAGATACACAACACGAATTTTCGCTGTTTAAGAAACGAGCATAAAAACTGCGCGACTGATTGGTGAAAGTAAGCAGTTGAGCTGGCTCTGTCACCTTTTGTTTTTGTCTTTGTAATAAGAGGCTTATTCTTCATAGCGTGGTCCAAAGTCGAGTTCTGCTGTCACCTAGAAATAAGACATTCTCAACTGTGTTTATTCCTTTTCTCCAGATGTACATGTAACTACAGCTTGGAACTTGTTGGTGCCAGCAGCACGACAAAGTAGTAGTCTGTTGTTTGTTGAAAGACAGCAAACTGTACAGTCCAAATTTCACTATACTCTAATACTTGAAATCCTTTTCCGAAAGTCTGTCTGAAAAAATTCCTAGACGGCCAGAGCTGTTGGTTCACAAGTCTCTGCTGAACAGTGGCAGCTTTCACCGAGTCCAGTTTAGGACTCTCCACAAAAAAACCAAAGACCTTTGCGTCTTTCTTAAGGCCTACAATTTCTTTGGTTGTTATAATTTGCGTACATAGACTTGAAGACAGAACAAAGAAACAACTTGTTATGCGCGTTTGTGGGTTTGAAAGAGAAAAGGGTTCTCCCAGTGAATGCAGACGCAGTAGTTTTGTGGTTGTTTTCTGCTCCGCCGTCAAGTTCGTCTCAATAATTAAAAGTGACGTTGTTGTTTATATTTCACACTTTTTCTTAGTTGAGATACGTGGTGCTGTATTCCATATGAGGATTGTTCAAGTTATCTTCACTTGTAGTCTGAACAAGTAGTTGATAGTTTTCAGCTTGACTAGGACAGCAATTCACGATCTGATTGGACAGTTTGATGACTGTCGTCAAGCTACCCAACTTTGCTACGAATTCTTCTGCTTCCTCGCATTGACGGGAGTTCAAAGACTTCTCCAATTTTCTGCTGGAAGTCGAGGCGAGTTTCTTCGACCTGAATATTTCAATTTCAAAGTTTTCTGCCTTGTCTCCTCAACAGCCAACAGTGTGAAGACTTTTGGGCATCGTACTTTGCTGCTTCCTCTGCCACCAAAGCTTATTTGCAGTAGAATATTTGAGGTATGCGAACGAGATTACGTACGGCATTGTTGTCTTGTACTAGCTCATCAGTAGTATGTGATGGTAGAAAGCAATGTACCGATGCACGTTGTACTCAGTGACAAGTTGTTTTGTCCTATGGCAGGAGAGGACCTCTGTTGCACTTGTTGCAATGAAAAGAACAAGAGATGTCTGTCCACTTCAACTTCCTTATCGCTCTGTCATTGCAAAACCTCGCTCTTTTGGTTCGAATTCATTCTAGGTTCCCTGAGCGCCGCACTACAGCAGTAGCAACCCAAGAAGAAAAACGCCAAGATGAAAGCCAAACCATCCTTGCGTTACTTTTTTTTTAAAATAACCAATCGATATAAAGTCTGGACGATTCCAAGATGGCTTGGTAGCCTTGTTATACCGGAGCTAACCTCGCAGGAGACAATGACACGACCAGCTGGCTAGACGAACCAGCGTTTGCTACAGTACCAGTGCCACACATGTTTCCTCTTTATCGAATCACACTCAGTATTTTGCCCTAGTCATTCTCTTTTTGTGTCGCCGAGTGCCTAGACATGCTGTCTGGGTAGCGCAACCCACTTGTCACTCTCTAACGACAAAAAGGGGTAACTTGACACTCTCGATTTCCTTTCCACTGCCAGTCTAGATAGAAAGCAAAGCAGAGTCCAAAGAGTTTAGACCCCTTTTATTTCTTCTACTGGCAGCAGTGGCAATACTGCAACAAAGTGTTCTGCACCAAATGGTTTTAACCGATTGAGTGTGGTGGAAAGTTGACATATTCTTTGCCATCTTTTTTTGGGAGTCTCTCGTGTGTTTTGCCTTTTCAAAGCTCGAAGACTATTTATTTCCTGTTATGTTTTAAAGGCTTCTTTAGAGATTTTTTGTACTTGTCTTATTACATGCTTCCTGGTGCGTGATTTTCTCGATTGACACCAGGGTTGTCATTTTCTTGGCAATCTCCACCGCTTCAACCGCCAAATTGTGCGCGTATATATACATATATTTGTACAGATTCGTGGTGTAAAAAGAAGAGTGCAATGGTTGAAAAGTAGGAACAGAGTACTAAGGTACCTGTAGAGGCGCACTTGAAAATGTGGTCATGTCCTTTTACCGGTCTACAAGTAGTTTTTTTTGCTGTCGAGATTGCATGTTTAGTGTACTCGACACCAAGTATCATTCAGTGCCTTTATGAGCGTGTGAGTGTACTTGGAACTTTTCAAGTTGAATAGGTAGATTTTGTTGACGAAAGTATGTGGAAAAATTGAAGCGTCATTAGGCAAACTAGAAGAATTTACAATACTAGAAAAGTACACTTGAAATTTTCCTGATTACTTTTATCACCAGCGCAACACACGCATCCATCGTCCTGTGGCGTTACAAACTGTACTATCGATGACGCCTAACCTTTTTTTGCGAGTTGTGCTCCTTTTGGTTCACTACCCATGGTGAGCTGGTTGTAAGGATCAAATTGCTATGGAGTTTTGGAAGCTGTTTCTTCTTACCGCTTCTACTTGGTCAATATTATCATCTCCAGAAGAAGAAGAATTCCACAATTCATCTATAATGGATCATCTGATGAGCCGAGCGTTGCTCCGCTTGCTAAATTAAATCTTTCAAAGCGGAAAGATTCTAAGTTTATGGAACTCCTTAATCCTCATTTCCATTAACGAAAAGAGGTGATTTGAGTGATATGAATAATTATAGAGGTATTAGCCTCATTAATACCAATGTGAAACTGCGGAGTGCGATTGGTACTAATCGTATTCGTAACGCAGTAGAAAATCACAATATTTTGGTACAAGAGCAAGCCGGATTTTATACTCGTGAAGAATGTGCAGCTCAAGTCATAGCTTTGGTAGTGTGTGTGTAACGACGATGGATCAATGAAATGCGCCCTACTTATGAATGTTTCATTGATATACGAAAAGATCTTGAGTTGCTCATGAAGTCTTGTTTCGTAAACTGTAAAGTTTAGGTATCCGAGGCGGATGCTTGGGATTTTATCATGGGTTTATCGTTGCTCTTGGACACAGGTATCCCTATCTTCACGGTTGTCTGAAACACTTTCACCTGGCTTTCCGTTCTGTAGAGGAGTACGTCAAAGTGATCCTTCGTCGCCACTGTTGTTGGATCTATTCATCAATCATCAACGGCACTAGTACAGGGAATCGATCACCTGGACTGATGTTTGCCAATAATGTGGTGTTGGTGGACCCTAGTCGCGTTTTGTGGAAGCCTCTATGCACAAGTTAAATGAATCTTTGGCTCAATTTGAAATGGAAGGTAAGGCAAACGCGGTTTTGCCGTTATCCACGGATGTATAGCTAAGCTACGTAGGAGGCTATGGCAGTTGCAAGGCAAAGACATACCTGTGGTCGAAGAATATCGTCATTTGCGTATTGATTTGAATACTAGCTTAACGGCGGAAGGATTTATTTTGCAACTTCAAATTCAGCGTTATGGGCAATGATTGTAGATGGCAACTCCATTTTTACGTAATTGTAGGATACCAATGGATCTCCGCCTGTGTGTTGTCAAAAGTTGTTTGCTAGCCTTTTTAGTTGGGGCTCTGAGTAGTGGGGTATGCATCAACTGCATGCCAAATCTTTTGAGGTTGGTGTTGAATCAAACTTTGGGAACGGTTGTAGGAGTGCATACGAAACACACAGGAGTATGTTTTCCTGTTTTGTATACTGAATTGAGTATACCTAGTGTAGAATCACTTATAGAAGGACGCCGGACACGTGTATGGGCCAAAAGACCTAGTATGCGCCCATGAATCAGTTTCTTATGTCGTTGGATACCTACATTTCGGAAAGGCACATGGGTGAAAAACACCAAAGCATGGTTGAGGAGAAAGTTGCAAGTTCAGCAGTGAATTTAATGCAACGATCGAGTAGTGGTTCGAAGGCATTGCAACGAACATTGCAATAAGTCATTCACAACAAATGGTTGAGTACTGGCAACACGACACTATCACATACTTGGTGTGAGTATTGTCAGTTTGCATTACAAATCGGTAGTGCATTGTTGCGTGATAGGTCCTTCGACCATCCTTCATATAGCAAAATTCTTCAATGGCTAATGCGTATTCGTGTTGATGGTTGGTGTTCTTGCTCGAGGCTCGCCAGAATAGGTATCTTGGATGAAGAATGGAAGACTCGTTGTCCCTGTTGTTTGGCCAATGTACCTGAAACATTGAGTCATTTACTTTGAGAATGCACTCGATGGGCCTCGAAGAGGCTGGTTATCTTCGGGTCCATGGCGAAGCTGTTTGCTAAATTACCTGCTATTCTCGGTTTTATCCATATAGCCTTCTCGGTGTAAGGCTTGTGGTGACGAATTCGTTGGAGGAAAACTCGCGTACAACAGTAGAAATGCAGGAAAAGAAAGCCTTGGATGAAGCTATTCATTTATGGTGGACGAATAGTAAGTTTTCTTATTAGGCTTGTAGTCATTCTACCTTTGGTCGCACAAGGGTTCGACAATGGATCGTCGCAGTGCTGGTACTGGATTGGGTTATAAGGATTTATTCTGGCAGGTCGGTTTTCAGAGGGAGTGATGGGCGTTCGTATGTCCACCACCGAAAACCTACGTCGCCTTAGCTCCTACTTTAGCGACGCTACCACCACGAGCCGACGCCCTAAAGGGTATGGCAAAGCCACTTGAATAGCTAAAAAGGGAACTGGTAGTAGCGGTTCTACCATTTTTACTATTCTGGCGCCCGGACTGTTGATACAAACTTGGATTTTCCTATATCAAACAATAAAACAAGGCAAATAAATGCAACTCTCACTTGGAAAATGGCCGATGACAGCATCTTTTTCTGAATCAGTAGCTCATTTTACAATAAAAAGGTCCGTTATCATGCTCAGCCGAATCGCAGCTGCACCCAAGAAACCAATCAATTGCCAACAAGAACAGTTGATTGCAATCCCAATGGGACTAAGGGCACTATAGCTTGTTAAAAAAACTTAAACGTAAACTACACAAATACAAGTATGTAAAAAACATTCCTTGGCAAGTTTTAGATAGGAAACTACAGAGTCATTCAACACTACTGCATAAGTATCACGCCTAGGAGAATGCCTGCAAGCCGCACAGTAGATTTATCAGCATTGTACGAGGACTAGAAATATCACGAATTGCTAAAGTGAATTAAAGCATCTAAACTAGTTTACAGATTCGTAAAAAGCACACAAAGAAATGTAATGGGCAGCAAATAAAGGTGGATAAGATGAAGCTCCATAATTTGGACTTTAACCGATGGCAGGGTCACTATTTTGGGGATCGATGTCCAGAGGTATTATTTTCCGGCGTCTTCACGTAAGAAAATGGCAAACTAGGACTAAAATATGGATTTCTCTTCCATGTCAGGAACCGCCACATCCAACCGTACCAAAGAATATAAATATTTGGCTAAGTTCTAAATTAAAGGCCTTGCTAATGAGAAGAGGAAAAAACAAAACTCGATAGTAGGTATTACACATGCGCGCTCTTCACTGTGTACCCTTGGCGAAACCATAAAGGCTCACTTTTGCAAATAGATGACTAGAGTAAAAGGCAAAAAGGTCGTTTTGACGACTTGCTCGTACACCATTAAAAGAGAGCTTACCAGCAAGAACAGTTGTCACGTACTATATTTATATAAGACAAGCAGTGTTTTTGTGACATTGACATCCTGCATCCCTTTGTATTTGGGAACAATTTCGGCATTTGTAACGATAGGTCCAAATGGAAGACTCTCTATTTTCGGTCCCAACTTTTATCAACGTATTGTCACAAATCGAAAGCGTCCTAGTTGAAATAAAGGTCAGATAGGTTAGGAAAGTTGAAACTTATGGATTCGTAAAAGATAACAATTACAGATAACACAACACAAAAAGGATTGTAAAGCATTGAAATGACGAATGAAGTCTGAATAGTAGGAATCCTTCCAGCGATTTCCAAGAAGAAAGTAAAATTTCCTTTTGCTAGTCCCGATTCAATTGATGGCTTGTCCACTAATTCGACTGTCGCACATTAAGAATTAGGCAAAAGCAAAAAACAAAATGGAACCATTCCCAACGTATAAAAGCCATAAAAAGGCTATGGCGTAAATGCAAGTTGGTAAAAAACTCTAAGATAAAAACGCAGCGCACTTTGTCAAGTCAATTCTGCATAGACAAAGAATTGTACAATGGAACTTGGCATCATTGGGCAACCAAACGTGCTGAAACTGCAAACACTCATATCGATCTACAACGGTACTGGACTCAGAATACTTACTGTTGTCAGAGCAAATTTACGTTATATCAAGGCCGCTTCACTGCATGTCCGAGTAGTCGATTCGAAATAAAAAGGCATATGAATGACAGTAGAGCAATTGCAATACATACAGACATGACAAAAGACCCTGTGCAATGACAGTTCTCCGAGCTATTTGTAACAATAGATTACAAAAGTCGAGAAAGAAATGCTTCCGCGTGCAATTCATCACTCCTCTAATGCTTTTTCTTGTCCAATGCTCCACTTGTTAACATCTAAAATTAACGCAGGAAAACAGTAAAAACAAAACTCAATTCGTTGCATAAAACACACAAATAGGAACAAAGTTGAACTGCAATTCACAATAAAGAGGCCTAACGATTTCGTGGCTCTAGAGAAATCGTAATGAATTGACAAAAACCATTCGTAATTGCAATCCTTTCAGCGATTTACAACGTTAGATTAAAACTATTTAGAAATAACTGTTTCTTTGTGCAAGTCACTATTCAAGCACTGCTTTCTTTCCAATGACAAAGTTGTCGCGCAAATAGAAACAAGGTAAGAGGGAAAAAGGGACACCGTCCAACCTATAAATACATATAAAGGAATGTACTGTCGCTGAAACTAGTTAAAAACGTCAACAAACAGATACTATGCAATGCAGCAATTGAATTATACGTTAACCAATAGTGATGCCGTCAAATTTATCAATGTTGGGCAACCCAACTAACTGGCATGTCATGCAATAGATTAAAATTAAGCACGATGGTGTTGGGCGCAAAAGATTTACTACCGTCAGAATACTTTTTACGTTATACCAAGGCTGCTTCACTGTTTCGGACTATTCTAGTTGTAATAAAGACGCTCACTGATTACATGCCCTTACAGAAATTGTACTGCAATGAAATCAAAAAAGAGTTCTCCCAGAATGCAATTTTTTAAGCAAAGAGAATTACGAAGAAGGTACAAGACACTGAACCAGTTCAATCATGCATAGAATAACAGTGGTACAATTCAAATTGAGAACCGTTAGAAAACGAACTAGCTTGCGCTGCCATAAGTTACATCTATCCACGAACTTGTTGGGAAAAGAATGTTTACGGTTGTCAAATCGTGGTTACTTCATTGTTTTTCAGAACTGTGTACATTTAATAAGGAACCTTAAGATTTCTGAGACATTAGAGGCATTTTAATGCATCAAAATGACCAAAAAACCCTCCATACTAGAAATCCTCTTATCCAATTCAGACAGTTGATAAGGACTGTCTAGATTGAGACCACTGCTTCCTTGTGCAAGAAGCGATTCTACAATGATTTTTTGTTCTTTGTAATATGATAAACATAAAAATTATCGAAAAGAAACCCTGCCTAAAGCACAAACCATAAAGAAGGATAGAAGGACGTAGCTTTAACGTAAACTGTTAAAAAGCAATAGGAGAAAGACACATTGAACTGTACTAGTTCAATTATGCATACTTTAACAGCAGTATCTTCTGGTTGGACATAGTTGGCAACAAACTAACTTATACTGCGTAACCAGTATAGAGCTACGACGAAGTTGGAATACAAAGCATTGTTAAGGTACTTTGTTCGCTATATCACTGTTATTGCATGGCACTTAAGAGTTGTTGGTTCGTAATTAAGAGTCAGAATAATTACATGACACTACAGGTTTTGTAACACATTCATAAGACCAAAAACAATAATAATGGCATTCATCTCAATGATTTGAAACAATGGATTTGAACCGATTAGAAACAACTTATTCCTCAAGTCACGAAACAACCAATGCTTCTTTGACAACTGATCCTCTAGTCACACATTTATAAATAACTTAAATAATAAATTAAAAAGGCTTACCATTATAGTATATAAAACGCAACAAAAGGAAAATAGTGTAGCCACAAATTGTACAGAGACATTAAAAAATAGTCACCAAGCACTGAGTCAATCCAATAAATCATAGTAGGCTAACTGTGCGATCGAATCTAGAGTCAGTGGCATCCAAGGGGGCTAGAATTGCAATAGGTGTAGCGATCAACGACCATGTTGGGCGTAAAATTTTCACACTGGTCAAAACATAATTTAAGTTATATCAAGGTTGGTTCAAAGTTTCAAATTCGTCGACTTGCAACAAAGGCTCAATAAAAACATGCCACTACATGGCTTTTACATGCAATAAAGGTACGAAAAAGCGTGATAAATGGTATCCGCCGAGAAAAAGCCATCACATGAGGAGTACAAGGTGCTGCATTAGTTCGATTGTGCATTAACCAACAGTGATACCATCAAAAATTTCTTCATTGCAATCCTCTTTGCTGTTTACAACGATGGATCGGAATTGTGTAGAAATAAGTGATTCTCTTTGTGCAACAATTCAACCAATGCATTTTGGAGCAATGCTTCGCATGTCACACATTCCGAATCAAGGTAAGCATTAATTATGAAAACCTCATTTTCAATTGTATATAATACACAAAAAAAAGATAGACAAGTTTGACCATAAAATGTTTAGAGGCGTTAAGAAAAAGATGCAATGCACTGCGTCAATCCAGTCAAGACAGATGAATAATTGTTCGATCGAATCGACCATCCACTGGTATCAAAACGAGCCAACACAGCAACAGTTCGTATCAATCTACAACGGCATTGGGAAAAGAACATTTACCATTGTTCAAGTACTTTTAGTGTAGATCCATGTAGCTCCATTTTTTAACGATCTTCGAATTGTACTAAAAAAGACTTATGATTAAATGGCACCACAGGCATTGTACTGCACTCAAGTAACAGAGAAAACACAAACTGGCGATTCTTTCACCAGCAAACCATTACTCAAAAGATACAAGGCACTGCATCAGCTAAATTGCGAATAAACCAACAGTGGTACCATCAAATTGAGAATCGTTGGGCAACTCAACAAGCAATTACTCAAAAAGTTACATTTATCCACGACCGTTGGGCACAAAAGATTTACTATAGTCAATTCGTGGTTGCTTCACTGCTATTCAGAATTCCTGGAATTGTTACAAGGAGAATGAGGCTTTCAGTGAAACTAGAAGCATTATAATGCATCATAATGACCAAAAAAAACCTTCATAATGGAAACATCTCAGCCAGTCCTAACAACTGATGACAACTGTTTAGAGACCCCATTGCTTCTTCGTGTAAGCCATTATTCAACCAATGTCACTTTTTTCATTTGATATGCTTGTGCTGCAGTAAAAATTATTTTACAAATTAAATTATAGAAATGGAACCCTGCACATATTATAGAAACATAACAATTGGTGTAGCGTAAATGCAAATTTTTCAAAAGCACGACAAAAAGCTACATTGAACTGTACTAGTCCAATCATGCAAAAACTATCAGCAGTACCTTGTCATTCGAGGTTGTTGGCAATCAACCAACTTACGATACAGTAACGATTATAGCATTACAACGAAGTAAAGCATGGAACACTAAATATTATCAAGGCACTTTTTTCATTATATCACGATTATTGCACGACATTTCAGAGTGCTCGACTCGAAATAAAGAGGCATAATGATTAAATGACAATATTGGCTTTGGAGCATATTCAACTGACAAAATAAATCAATAGTAATGGCAATCGTCCCAACGATTTGCAGCAATGGATTTGAATTGTCTAGACTCAACTAGCTCCTATGCTACTTACGAAACAACAAATTAAACTTTGACAACCGCAACTCTAGTAACATATCTAGAATTAAGGTAAGAATAATACCTATACGCTTACACTAGTTTATAAAAAACAACAAAACGAGCTGCTATTGCCGCAAATTGTTAAAAGGCCTTCACGAAGAGGTACCATTCATTGAGCGAATTTAATAAAGCTTAGACGAGTAATTGAACGATCGAGGCAAGCAACAATGGGTATCTAAGAGAGTTAACACTGCAAGAGCTTTTACCAATCTAGAACGGCAATGAAAACGTAATCTTTACGATAGTCAAAATACATACCACGTTAAAGTAACTTCATCGTCCCGACGTAGTCGAGCAGTACTAAAGAGGTCTAGTAAAAACATGCCACTACAGTAATTGTACTGCAATGAAAGTAAGCAATAACAAGAGTAACAGCAATTAATTCAAGAAAAAAACATCACGTAAGAAAATCACACGTTGAGCTAGTCTATTCAAGCGTAGAGCAACTCTGGTACCATCAAGTTAAGAACGGATTAAAAAACGAAGATGGCCCACAAACGTAGAGTAGTAAGTGGCTACAAAAAGATTTCAACTCTAACGCCTAGAACAGCAATAATGACTTTTACGGCACCATCAAATCGATGCAATTGGAAGATGGGTAAGAGACTAAGAGGTTTACAAAGTTGTTAGGTTCCTTAGGTTTTCTTAGGTTTTCTTAGGTCCTAGGGCTTATTAAGGTTTATTAGGGTTTATTAGGGTTTATTTAGGGTTTATTTAGGTTTTATTAG
>Ga0078972_1012887_pt1 | contig 14117 bp, 5 predicted proteins | sample YelNatPaOPGAMG01_FD_67568 | JGI IMG/M metagenome (GOLD analysis project Ga0078972, IMG submission 67568) | Hot spring thermophilic microbial communities from Obsidian Pool, Yellowstone National Park, USA - OP-RAMG-01 (SPADES assembly) (version 2) | ecosystem: Environmental > Aquatic > Thermal...
AATATCGGATATTCTCAGTGCGGTTTTCAAGAATGATAATGTGGATTATATTGTTTATGGTCGTCAGATCATTCTTTCCCCGAAAAATGAAATAAAAGGTTTAGCCCAGTTGCAACAATTTACTGTTACTGGGAAAGTTACCGACAGTAAAGGAGAACCTCTTGTCGGAGTGAATGTTGTTGTTACAGGTACAACCGTTGGCACAACAACTGATCTTGATGGCAAATACAGAATTGATGTTCCTCAGGGATCAAAAAGCCTTACATTTTCGTTTGTAGGAATGAAGACTCAAGAAGTTCCAATAGGTTTATCAACTGAAATAAATGTGACAATGGTTGAGGAGGAAATTGGGTTGGAAGAAGTAGTGGTTATTGGATATGGAACTGCTAGGAAAAGTGACCTTACAGGATCTGTTTCATCTGTAAATTCAGTTACTATTAGCAAGGCAATTCCAACCAATATAAACCGAGTATTGCAAGGGAAAGTAGCTGGTGTGATGATTACTGAGAAAACCGGTCGCCCTGGGGAAAGTATAGCAATCAGAGTACGTGGAGGTAATTCAATATCAGGTGCAAATGATCCATTATATGTTATTGATGGATTTCCTATTGGGACTTTGGGAGTTGATTTCAATCCTGAAGATATAGCTTCAATAGAAATTCTTAAAGATGCATCCGCAACTGCAATTTATGGCTCAAGAGGAGCTAATGGTGTAGTTTTGATAACGACAAAAAAAGGGGTGAGTGGAAAAACAGAAATAAGTTATCATGGCTCTTACGGTGTTGCGAGTTTAAGGAAGAAAATAGAACTTCTGGGGAAAAATGATTATGTGGCAATGCAGAATGAAATTGCCTTAAAAGAAGGTAATCCCGTATTAACTCCTGACCAAATAGAACAACTGCCTGATAATGATTGGCAAGATCTTACATATCAAAGAGCCCCCTTCCAAAGCCAGCAACTTTCTTTATCAGGTGGTAGTGAGATCGCTAAATTTTATTCATCTGTTAATTATTTAGATCAGGAAGGAATAATTAGAGGCTCAGATTTTACACGAATTGGCATGCGTGTTAATGGAGATGTTAAATTGAATAAGAAAATGAATTTTAATGCTAATGTCAGTTATACAAATTCAAAGGATCATAATGGCAATTACGCTGCTGATGGCTGGGGTGCCATCCCGTTTCAGGCAATTGTAATGCCTCCTACTACTCCAATCTTGGATGCAAATGGAAATTATACAGTTTTTAATGGAACACCCTGGGGTGGGACAAATCCGGTAGGATATACCAAAATGGAAACAACTACTAATACTCTTAACCGAATTATAAGTAAAGGCGAATTCAGTTATGAAATTTTTAAAGACTTTAATTTTAGAGTAAACGCTGGTATTGATTTTAATAATTCTACTTACGATCGGTATAGCGCTATAGGTATTTCTAATGGAGGCCAGGGCATAGGGGATGCCAGAAAATCAATGAGCAAATCATATCAGTTTGTTAATGAAAATATCTTGGATTATTCTTATATTAATAGGAATCATAAACTTAATACTATGGCTGGAATTACCTATCAGAGTTATGTTTCTGATGGGGTAGGTGGTTCCGCAATAGGATTTATAACTGATATTTTTGAGAATAATAATCTATCAGCAGGTTCAAAACCAAATCCACCAACATCATCTTATTCGTCAAGTAGACTGATTTCATTCATAGGGCGTATTAATTATATATTCTCTGATAAATACCTATTAACCTTAAGTGGCAGATATGATGGCTCTTCTAAATTTGGAAAGAATAATAAATTTGCTTTTTTCCCTTCTGCTGCATTAGCATGGAGAGTTTCTAAAGAAGACTTTATGTCACAGGTTAATTGGATTAGTAACCTTAAATTGAGAACAAGTATTGGAACATCTGGAAATCAAGCAATATCTCCTTATCAAACATTGGACAAGATTACCACCAATGTTCCTATTTTTAGTACTGGAAAAACAGTAGGGTTTGTTTCTTCGGCTTTTTCTAACGAATCATTAAAATGGGAAACAACAGAACAAATTGATATAGGTATTGACCTGGGTTTATTACAAGATAGAATTGGTATAATTGCAGATTATTACAAAAAAAGCACAACTAATTTATTGCTTCAAGCTAATCTGCCTCCATCTTCTGGCTACACTTCATCAATAAGAAATGTTGGCAAAATTCAGAACCAAGGTTTTGAATTCTCGGTTTCATATAGGAACCTTACTGGGGCAATCAAATCGGAATCTAATCTTAACTTAACGATTAATAGAGCTTTAGTTAAGGATCTTGGAACTGATGTTGATGGAAATAAGATACAAAGAGTTGATGCTCCAATAGGCGGAGGTAATTGGTTTCCATTATTCCTTGGGAAAACGCCTTTCGAACTATATGGCTATGTAATTGATGGGATTTATCAAACAGATGATGATGCAATTGCAAAGGAACCAGGTAGTGGTAAAAAAGCTGGTGATTACAGGTTTAAAGATGTTAATGGAGATGGGAAAATAAATTCTGACGACAAAACAATAATAACGCATATGGAGCCAAAATTCACTTTTGGAATAAACGAGGTAGTTTCATATAAAGGTTTCGAACTATCTTTCCAAATTGTAGGCAGTTATGGAAATCAGGTTGTAAATGAATTTAATAAATATTATACTGCCCTAGGCGGGAAATGGAATGTAACTAAGAAAGCGTGGGATAACAGATGGACTGGTCCCGGTTCTAAGGGTACATTTGCTGCAGCATCGTCACATGTGACGTCATATGTAACTTTTGGAGAACCATCTTCTTTGTGGGTTGAGGAAGGTTCATATTTAAAATTTAAGGATATACGATTAACTTATAATTTTCCACAGCAACTACTTAGTATTATCAAGGCTAAAGGATTATCAATTTATGTAAGCGGTGCAAACTTAATAACTATTACTAAATATCCGCATTATGATCCTGAAGCATCATGGACATCCTCAGCTGTTATTGGTTGGGATAGAGGAGTGTATCCTTCAAGCAAAACAATAATGGGTGGCGTTCAAGTAACATTTTAAAAATAAAAAATCATGAGAAAACTAATTTTATATTTAAGTTTATTAGCCCTGATTTCATTATTGGGCTGTGAAGATCTTTTGGATGAAAATCCCAAAACATTTATATCTTCTGTAAACTTCTATAAGTCAGTAAGTGACTTTGAAGCAGCTTTAAAAGGGCTTTATGTACCAGTAAGAAATATGGCATTAAGCGGCGTACAACTCGAAGTTATTGCTTCATATTCAGATAGACCAGAACAAGCAGGAGAACCATTAGAGATATGGAGAAACAATCTTTCAACGAATACACCGGGTGGGGATTGGACAAACCCTTATTCATTAATAAATAATGCTAATTTAATACTGGAAGGGCTGAACAAAGTTCATTTAGATGCTGTTATAGAAAATAAAATTGAAGCTGAGGCAAAATTATTGAGAGCTTTTGCTTATTTTAGTCTAGTTCAACAATTTGGAGATATTCCTTTGCGGGACCGGCCTGTAAGATCTATAACTGAAATACAGTGCCCAAAATCATCTCAATCTGATGTTTATGATTTAATATTAAGTGATCTGAACTTTGCTGAGTCAAATTTACCTGAAGTTGGTCCTGATGTTGCAAGAGTAAACAAGTTTGTTGCCAAGGCTTTGTTAGCAAGAGTTTATTTGACAACAGCCGGTTTCCCTTTACATAGAACTGAAAATTACGCCTTGGCAAAGACAAAAGCATTGGAAGTAATAAACTCGGGAAAATATGCACTAGTGAGTGATTATGGCGATGTATTTCATAAAACAAGAACTTATACAAGTGAATCGATTTGGGAGGCATTTTGGCAAGTCCCTTTTACAATAAATAATTTACATCTTAGATCAGCACCAACAGGAAGTAGTTCAGCTACTTTATTGCCGACTAACGCATTTGAGGCAAGTTTCCCGGTCGGCGATAGAAGAAAGGAATGGGGAATAAGAAATGGATACATAAATGCTAAAGGGCATACCATAGTAGCCCGAACCTATTTTAATAAACATATAAATCCTCAGTTTTTTGAGGATGAACTTACCGCAGGTGCTGCTGAACAGGCCTATGAATACAATACACCAATCATAAGATTGGCTGAGATGTATTTAATTGCTGCTGAAGCGGAGAACGAAATGAATGGGCCTGAAAATGCTTATCAGTACATTAATATTATTAGGGAAAGAGCCCGTATCAATAAATCTGATCCTACACATGTGCCAGATTTAAGCGGTCTTTCAAAAGAACAATTTCGAAGTGCAGTATTAATGGAGAGAGAATGGGAGTTGTATATGGAAGGGCACGCTTGGTTTGATATGAAACGTACTCAAACTTTTGATAAAATTCAATCCGCTAGAGGATCGGATCTTGCAGTTCCGATAGGACCTTATAATAATACATTTCTTATTCCATTAAGTGAATTACTCAACAACAAGATTGAACAAAATCCTCTTTATATTAGCGGTGCAAAATAGATATAAGTTATTTCTGTATTAATAATAAAAGAAAGAATAATTTTATAATACATTTTTTAATACCATTATAAAAGCTTCTTTCTATCTTAAACATGTTAGCTTTGAAGATATCTTCAGAGCTAACATGTAATTAACATGTAAAATATAAATTAATGACTAATATGTTTGATAATTTATGAAATATTTTTTCCAATTCTTTTTAATTCTAGGCTTCATTTTATTTTCAGCAGACATTTCTTTTGCGCAAACCAGCATTTTTGTATCGCCAATTGGAAAAGATACCAACCCAGGGACAAAGGATAAACCTTATGCAACAATTGAAAAAGCGCAAATTGAAGCCCGGCAAACAAAAGGAGCCGTAAATATAATTCTTCGGGGAGGCATTTATTATTTAACTCATCCGGTGGTATTTACTTCACTGGACTCAAGGCCCGATGACGCTCCTCTTGTGCTAAAATCTTTTCCTGAGGAAAGGGTAATTATCAGTGGTGCGGTTCCATTGAAACTAAATTGGATAGAGTACAAAAATGGCATATTGCAGGCTAAGGTTGAAAAAGATTTGATTTTTGATCAATTATTCGTAAACGGAGAACTACAACGAATGGCCAGATATCCAAATTATAAACCAGAAGCTAGATTCTTGGAAGGTACAGCCGAAGATGTATTGAGTATAGAACGCATAAAAAAGTATAAGAGCCCTGAAGGAGCTTATGTGCATGCATTGCATGCTGCTGAATGGGGTAGTCTTCATTACATTGTAAAAGGCAGGGATGAAAAAGGAGAACTGATTCTTGAAGGTGGGTGGCAAAATAACCGGCGCATGGGTATGAATAAGAAATACTGTTTTATTGAGAATGTATTAGAAGAATTGGACACAGTGGGGGAATGGTATTTTGATAAAATTAAAAGGGTATTATATTTTTATCCACCCAGGGGGTTGGATATAAAAAGAGCCCTTTTTGAAACACCTCAGATCAGAAGCTTGTTTGAATTCTTGGGAGACGAAAAGAATATCGTTCGTAACATCTCGATTGAAGGGCTGGAGCTTACCCAGACCATACGTACGTTTATGGAAAATAAGGAACCACTTTTAAGAAGTGACTGGACTACTTTTAGAGGGGGCACTATTTTTATTCAAGGAGCAGAGAATTGTGAAATCAAAGAATGCTATATCAATGCAGTTGGAGGAAATGCAATTTATTTTAACAATTACAATCGTAACAACAAAATAACGGGATGCCATATTGCTAATGCAGGTGCCAGTGCAATATGCTTTGTGGGAGACCCAAATGCCGTCCGTTCCCCTAGCTTTGAATATAATAAATGTGTTCCATTTGAAAAAATGGATCTAATTCCTGGTCCCAAATCCAATAATTATCCGGCAAAGTGCTTGGTGTATGACAATCTCATCCATAACATCGGGTATATAGAAAAGCAAAGTGCTGGTATACAGATTTCTATGTCACAAGATATTACCGTTTCACATAATACCATCTACAATGTTCCTCGTGCAGGGATTAATATAAATGACGGAACATGGGGTGGTAATATTATTGAATACAACGACGTGTTCAATACAGTGCTTGAAACAGGCGACCATGGTGCATTTAATTCTTGGGGACGTGATCGATACTGGCATTCTGATCGCAAGGTTATGGACAGTCTTTTAACAGTGCATCCGGAACTCATTTTGCTAGATGCAATAAAAACAAATATTATCCGCAATAATCGTTTCAAATGCGATCATGGATGGGATATTGATCTCGATGACGGCTCTTCCAATTATGAAATTTATAATAACCTGTGCTTAAACGGCGGACTTAAGCTCAGAGAAGGTTTTTTCCGTATTGTGTATAACAATGTATTGATTAACAATTCCTTTCACCCACATGTTTGGTTTAAAGACAGCAAGGATGTTTTTATGCATAATATTGTATCTACTGCCTACGCTCCGATAAGAGTCACATCGTGGGGGAAGTTTATAAATCATAATGCATTCTGCGATTCAGTATCTCTCAGCAGGGCACAGCGAAATAATACAGACCAGAATTCGGTAGTCGGAGATCCAATGTTTATCGATCCTGCAAATGGAAATTATCAAGTTGCGGAAGAATCGCCTGCACTTAAATGTGGTTTTATAAATTTTGAGATGGATAAATTTGGAGTTGTTTCTCCGAAATTAAAAGACATATCCAAAAAAGTTGGGCTACCTGCTGTTGTTACTTTTGAAAATCAAAATGGTAATAAGCATTAAATTTATGGGTATGAAGGTTAAAAATCTTACAAGACTGGGAGAAATCTGCAATAGGAATGAAATCAGAAACCGGGGTCCTAGTTTTAGAGGTACCAGAAAAAAAGTGCTTTCTCAGAATACCTGAGACCAAATGATGTGATTATTGGTTTCAACGGACGATCGGTAACAAAGGTTTACGAATTGCAGGAACAAAATGCAAAGACTGACCCGTCCAAAACGGTTGAAGTAAAAATTTTCAGAGACCAGAAAGAGCAATTAATTACAGTTAAACTTTTACCATGAGAAGTAACAAACAAATAGTGAAGCGTTTATTTATTCAGGTCTTTAATTTTGTATTAAAAATGAAGTATTTAGTATTATCTCTATTTTTGATGGTTCTATATTGTAATTCCTTTTCTCAGAGTGAATCAGGACCATTTATTCCGGATTTTAACATTAAAACTGATGATTATACGGTTTTAATTGCCCAGGATGGTACACTTAGCGGTGGTTTGAAGCTGGAACAAAAGGCTGACCATAAAAAATATCATGTAAAAGGGTGGACACGCAAAGAACAAAGTATCACATGGAATGTTAATGTTACGACAACGGGTAATTTTGAAGTAAATGTATTGCTTCAGAGTCTTTCTTCGGCCCCTTTTTTTGTTACAGTTAGTTCAGAAAGTTCAATTGCTTCTAGAATTTTTCCAGAACCGGAGAATAAAAATTGGCAAAGATTAAAATTAAATGGTACTCTACATTTGAATAAAGGAAGACAAAACATAGTATTAAAAATGGTTCCTGCTGCTGCAAATGACACCTTAATAAATGTTTGTGTATATTCGATTGAATTGGTTTTGCCAAATGTAAAACAGAGGTTATCAAGTTTGGCAATGTCAATGCGTGCAAATTGTCAGTGGTTTAGAAATGCAAAGTATGGATTGATGTTTCATTGGGTCCCAGGTGTTCCACCACGTTATGGAGAACCCAAACCATACTCCGATGCAGTACGTGATTTTAATGTAGATGCATTTGCGGCACGGGTTGCTGAAACAGGTGCTGGATTTGTAACTTTTGTCACCACACACGGTCTTCATTATTTTCCTGCGCCATTAAAATCTTTGGATTCAATATTACCAGGAAGAACAGCTCAACGTGATCTTATTGCTGATATTGCAGATGCTCTAGGGAAATACGGTATCAGATTGATTCTTTATTATAATCTTGGATCAAGTTTTGACCCCGAATGGCTTAAAGTAAGCGGATTTTGGAATTCAAATCCTGAAAAATTCTTCAGTAACTGGATAAAAATGATATCCGAAATTGGGGGACGATATAAAGAGAAAGTTGCCGGATTTTGGTTTGATGATGGAACAATGAGTTATTATTATCGAAGCGCTCCCTGGGAAAAATTAGCAAGGGCAGCCAAAACGGGTTACTCTCAACGTATGATTTCATATAATCCTTGGATTTATCCTTCTGCCACAGAATTTCAGGATTATTATCCTGGAGAAGAAATTTTGGATCCACAGTTAGGAGGGACATTAAAAATTGGAGATAACGGAATCATTTCGTCAGGTCCTTATAAAGGATTGCAGGCAAGTGTTGCAATTATTATGGAAAATGGCGGCTGGGTTAAAAAGAAAAATGCGGAATTTAGTCTGCCTCGATGGGATTCAGAACAGCTAGCGAGAATGATTCAGCAATTCGAAAAATACAAGAATGTGCCGATGTTCAATCTTGAAATTACCGAAGATGGAACCATCTCCCCCAAAACCGTTGAGGTTTTTCGAGGTGCACTTAAATTACTGGCAAACATTGAAGGCCCCGAAACAATAACAATAAATGCAATTCCAATAAAAACAAATAAAAGTACTTTGCTTTATGGTACAACTGCTAGTCATAGAAGTGGTACGCTTGTAAGGCAAGGAGGAGATTATTTCAATTGGAAAGGAAACTCAGAAATGAAATGGATCATAAACGTTCCTAAAAGCGACAAATTTGATTTGTATTTAAATGCTTCGATTCCCCAAAACAACGGAGATTTAAAATTGACATTCAATGCAAATAATAATTCAATTGAACATATATTGTTACCAACAAAAGGGCCATGGATAAATGGCATGAATTTCCAACGTATAAAAATTGCATCACAGTTTTCATTTTCAGAGGGCATTCAGGAAATATCAGTAAGTACATCAATAACCCAAGTCAATAATAAGTCTGTTATGGATTTTCGTTCTATTGAATTGGTTCCTAATGCGGCATTATCAGCAATAGCAGGAGATTATAAAAGAGCACTTGTATCAAAAGCAAAATCTGAATGGTTATCAAAAACCGGATATGGTCTTATGTTCCATTGGACTTCACAAAGTGTAAATAAAGATGGTTCGTGCAAAACTTATCAAGATGCCGTAAATGATTTTGATGTTAGTAGTTTTACAAAAATGGTTGATGAAACAGGTGCTGGTTATATTATATTTACCATTGGCCATGTCGAACCTTTTTGTCCTGCTCCACTTAAGAGTTGGGAAAAATATCATCCGGGCATGTCAACAAAAAGAGATTTAATTGGCGAAATAGCTGAAAAGCTTGGAGAAAAAGGAATAAAATTAATATGTTATCTTCCGTCTCATGTTATTGGTAAATACAAAAAAGTGGATGATTTTGATTTTATGAAGATCCATACAGAAATCCTTCGTGAGATGGGGGAACGGTATAAAGAAAAAATAGCCGGCTACTGGTTTGATGGTTGGTATCAGTGTTTTGAAGAGTATCCGAATGTTTCTTTTGAAAAGTTCTTCAATGCATGCAAAGCAGGCTATAAAGATCGCATTATAGCACTTAACTCGTGGATCTACCCAGAAGTTACACCCTGGCAGGAATATTGGGCCGGCGAAGTGGCTAGCCCGGTTTCCCTTCCGGTTAATGGTCAAATGATGGACGGGCCTGCTCCAGATCTTAGATATCATGCACTTCTGATAATGGAGCCTTACTGGGTGCAACAGCAACCTGAGCATCCCGATCCTCGTTTTACAGCAAGTGAGTTAAGCCAATATATTCGTAATTGTATGGCTAATGGGGGAGCGGTTACTATAAACATGGGAATTTTCCAGGATGGTACTGTCGGGGAAAAGGCTTTAGATGTGATGAAGCAGGTTCGTAAAATGGTTAGGGGGAATTAGTCAAGCAACGAAAAGGCCAGTAAATAAGGATCTCTTTATGACAATTATATTATCATTAAAATGCTAACTTATGAAACAATTGATTTTACCAATAGTTCTTTTTTTGGTTTCCCTGCTGTCATCTTGTTCCCCGAAAGAGAATAAGCAAGCAATTACCGGAGTTAGTATTTTGAATTATAACATAAAATTCATATTACAATGAAAATTAATAAAATAAGAGTATCGACTTTCGGCAATAAAGTCAGCTTAATATCTTTTTCCCTTTTGCTGTGTTTTGTTTTCCTTTCCGGATGTTCACCGACCCCCTCTATCCGGTCTTCCGGTAAATATTACACTGTAGAATATTCTCCGTCAGGTAAATCGGGCGAATTACAGATCCCCGTTACCTACACCTTATGGGTCCCTGTTGAGGCTAAAACCATCCGCGGGATTATTGTCCACCAGCACGGGGCAGGAATTCTGGCATCGGAACAGGGTGCTACAGCAGCTACTGACTTGCATTGGCAGGCCCTTGCCAAGAAATGGGATTGTGCATTACTCGGATCATCTTATCATGTATCAAACGATGCAGTAGATATGACCCCTGGTGGATCAGAGCTTTGGTTTGATCCCCGGCATGGATCAGATCAAGTATTCCAGAACTCCCTTAAGAAATTTGCCAAAAAGACTAAACATCCAGAGATAGCGAAGGTACCGTGGGTTTTATGGGGACATTCAGGAGGAGGAATATGGTGTGATATCATGTCATGTTTGCATCCTGATAGGGTTGTGGCTATGTGGTTACGATCTGGTTGTGCAGCATCATTTCTAAATAGATCGGAATTTCATCAACCTGAAATTCCTGAAGCGGTATACCAGATTCCTATCATGTGTAATGCAGGAATCAAAGAAAAAGGACGGGGTGCATGGGATGGCAGTTTAGCCATGTTTAATGCATATCGTGCAAAAGGGGCGCCGATAGGTTTTGCTCCGGATCCTCGGACGGGCCATGAGTGTGGTGATGCCCGATATTTGGCTATTCCTTATCTGGATGCCTGTATGTCACTCAGGCTGCCAGATAAAAATAGCAATGATCGAACCCTTAAGACAATAAATATGGATGAAGCATGGTTTGGTTCATTAACTGACAGTGTGGCGGTTCCTGCCAAGGAATTTACCGGTGATCCTGTAGATGCTGTCTGGTTACCAAATCAAAAAGTAGCCAGGTATTGGGAAGAATATATAAAAACCGGTGAGGTTAGTGATGATACCCCTCCTCCTTCACCAACCAATGTTCAGGTTTCTGATCAAGGAGATCTTGGAACCAAAATAACATGGAACGCAGAGGCTGATTTTGAAAGTGGCATCCGCTGTTTTATTATTCTCCGCAATGGGAAAGTGTTCGCTCAAGTTCCTGAAAATCCTTATGGAGAATATGGACGCCCTTTGTTTCAGTCAATGTCTTATGGAGATACACCTAGACCTGATATGCCCCTAGCAAAAATGATTTATTTTGACAATTCTTCAATTAATGGATTAAACCAAAAATATTCAGTTATTAGTGTGAACGGTGTAGGACTAAAGTCTGAACCGTCAAAATAATGATTTGGCTATTCGTATTTTACAAATAAAATCGTTAAAAAGAAAAAAGAAATGAAAAAGATTGATGCAACATTAAACTGGCATTATTTTCACTCAAAAATAAAAAATAATGCAGTATTATTTTTTATTGCATGTACTGTTTACATTCTTGGAATTGTACGGGTAGCTGCACAAAATATTTCAATTCAAAAAGAAATACCGGTATATACAATTTATGCGGACAAAGTAACTTATCTTGTAACAGGCGACCGATCTGCACGTTCGGGAGATCCCTCAGGTGCTGTTATCTCAGGGAATATGATTTTTAATAACACCCGGGAATGGGTAGAGAATTGGGTATCGGTAGAAGACTCCTTATACTGGAAGATAAATTGTGAGGTATCGGGGAAATATAAACTCTCTCTCTTATATCGTTGCGAAAAAGAACCTGGGGCAGAAATAACAGTAAAAGTTGCAGGAGAATCTTATCCAGTTAGAATTAAGAAATTCAAAGGTATGTATGATATGTATAACCAGAGTTGGGATATTGATGAAATTGAACACATCTTCAATTTGCCACAAGGAGAGTCTAAGTTAATTGTAAGAGCTAACGATATTTCGAAGAGTAAAACAGTAAATCTTTTTGCAATTGGGATTACACCTTTGTCTGCCATGAAATCTATTAAAGAGGAAGAACAAAGGGCTCTCAAGGCAAGAGTGAGTCCTAAATGGTTTCAAAACGCTGGTTATGGGCTAATGGTTCACTGGATTCCGCAATGTGCACCTCGTAAGGGTGAACCAAAACCATATGATCAGGCTGTTAATGATTTTGATGTAGAGTGGTTTGCAAATAGAGTAGAAAGCTCAGGAGCAAAATATCTGCTAATAAACCTTGCCGGGAACAGTTTTCCTGCACCCATTGAATCATGGAAACAGGCTCACCCCAAAGGTGTAATTACTCAAAGAGATTTGATACGAGAGCTGGCAGAAGCATTGCATAAAAGGGGTATAAAGTTCATTTTAGGGCAAGGATTGCCCGAAATTGGTGAGTTCTGGAATAATGGGTATGAAAAACACATCAATAGCTTTATAAAAATATTCACCGAGATAGGTCAGCGTTATGGAAAGTTGATTGATGGATTATTTTTTGATGGCGGTAGAGAACTTATTCCATATCCAATAGACTGGGAAGCAATGTATAAAGCAGGAAAAGTGGGCAATAAAAACAGGATTGTAAGTTATAACTTCTGGGTTTTGCCCATTACTACACCCTGGATTGATTACTTCACTGGTGAAGGGTGTAATAATAATTTTAACCCTATTACCGATCGGATTATCCCGTACGGAGCAGGAAAAGGTTTACAAAATCATGCTATGTTCCCTATAGACGATGGTCAACGATGGTGGAATAAAACATTGAATTACGAAATGAAGGGTCCGGCCTTTAAAACGGAAGACTTAATAAAACTAATTAAAGGTTCAAAAGAAAATGGAGTTCCAATTACCTTAAATGTCAATGTTTATCAGGATGGCTCATGGAACGATGAAACGCTTGAGCAGTTAAAAGAGATAAAGAAGGCAGTCTTTTAATTTACTGAATGGAATTAAACTTAGTAGAAAACTAACTAAAAAACTCAAAAATGACTAAAATAAATAAAATCATATCAGCCTTTAAGAGGATCGGGCTGAATAAATATATCTATATATTAGGAAATGTATTTATTTCACTGATTTTCATTCAAAGCACAACAAAAAACAGTGAAGAAATCTTAAATCAATCATTTATTGGCGAGTATCAAGGACATATTTGTCTTCAAAGTAAAAATATTGAACCCGTAAAGGGTGATTTTCAGAAGATCGTAAGTCACCTTGTTATAAAAAATGAGTGTTCATTTATATGGGATGTCGATATTCAAAAATCAGGCAAGTATGCAATAGTATTTTCTTACGCAGCAAACGAACCTGGCAAAGTGGCATTTAGCATCAACGGTCAACCGGCCTATGAAGAGGCACTGAAAAGAACAATAGGTATATATGAAGTGAGAGAGCAATGGTATCAATTCAATTGCTCAAGGAAATTACTGAATGGAAATCTTCGGTTGCAAAAGGGTACTCAGGAGATCTCCTTCACAATAACTCCTTCTGAAACCGATAAGAATTTTGTTTTCCAATCTGTTGAGCTTATTCCTGTTTCCGATCTGAAAAAAATCGAAGCTCAGACCAAACGAATCATAGCAGCAAGAGCCGACACAAGATGGTTCAGGTCTATCCCTTACGGGGTAATGTTTCACTGGACATCCGAATCTGCTCCCCAAAAAGGTGAGCCAAAACCATTTAAGGAAGCAGTGCAGGAATTTAATGTGGAAAAATTTGCAAATATGGTGGTCGAAACTGGAGCTGGGTATGTTATTTTTACTATCGGGCATGCTCAACCTTTTTGTCCTGCTCCACTTAAGAGTTGGGAAAAATATCATCCGGGCATGACAACAAAAAGAGATTTAATTGGCGAAATAGCTGAAAAGCTTGGAGAAAAAGGAATAAAATTAATATGTTATCTTCCGTCTCATGTTATTGGTAAATACAAAAAAGTGGATGATTTTGATTT
>Ga0078972_1012888_pt1 | contig 14117 bp, 13 predicted proteins | sample YelNatPaOPGAMG01_FD_67568 | JGI IMG/M metagenome (GOLD analysis project Ga0078972, IMG submission 67568) | Hot spring thermophilic microbial communities from Obsidian Pool, Yellowstone National Park, USA - OP-RAMG-01 (SPADES assembly) (version 2) | ecosystem: Environmental > Aquatic > Thermal...
CAGAATATCGTAGCACACAGGGAGTTCATTGATGGGATCCTCGGCCAAGGACACCCGGATGGTATCCCCAATGCCCTCCGCCAAGAGCGTCCCAATGCCACACGTGGATTTAATACGAGCGTACGTGCCGTCTCCGGCCTCGGTTACGCCCAGGTGGAGGGGATAGTCCATTCCTTCCGCTTCCATCCGTTGGACCATAAGGCGGTTCGCAGCAAGCATCACAGGCACACGACTGGCCTTCAGCGAGATCACCAGATCTCTGAAGTCGTGCCGCTCGCAGATGCGGATATACTCCAACGCCGATTCCACCATCCCCTCGGGCGTGTCACCGTACATCACCATGATGCGCTCGGAGAGACTGCCGTGGTTGACGCCGATGCGCATGGCCACGCCGCGCTCCTTGCATGCCCGGATCACAGGCACAAGGCTGCGCTCGATGGCCTCAAGCTCTTCATCAATCTCGGATTGGGAATAGTCTTCGGAGCGCTGGCGGGGCTTGCGGTACACGAAGAGGCCCGGATTGATGCGGACTTTGTCCACGTATTTCGCGACTTCTACGGCGATATCCGTACCCTGATGGTGAACATCCGCCACCAACGGAACATCGCGATAACGTTGCCGCAATTGGGCCCGTATCTCCGCGAGGCAACGTGCTTCCTGCAGGTTCGGCGTCGTGACCCGTACGATCTCGGCGCCAGCCTTATGCATGGCGATGATCTGTTCCACTGCCGCAGGGACGTTATGCGTCTCTTCCGTAATCATGGACTGGACCACGATGGGGTGGCCACCTCCAATGACTACACCCCCCACGCGCACCGGTCGCGTTTTTCGTCGTTCATACACGGGCTGAGACATCCTGCTGAACTCCGGCAGATCCAAGAATACCTGCGGCTTATTATACCGCTCGGCTAACGAGGGCGCAGCGGTTCTGTTGCCAGAGCCGGCGTCAGGATGTGGCCGTCACATCCGGACGGCTCCTGAACCCGCAGCAGCCAGGCAAGCGTCGGCGCGATATCCGCCGTGGAAACACGCTCGGTATACACGCCCGGCTTGATCCCAAAGCCCGCTAGCAACAACGGCACGTGGGTGTCGTAGGCATACGGCTCGCCATGAGTAGTGCCCGTCTTCCGACTGCTGGCCATGTATCCAGGGAGGCTCACAATCACGACATCGCCGGAGCGAGCTGGGTGGAAACCCAGGGTCACGTGGCGCGCGATATCCGTGCGCGGCAAACGTCCCGCGAGAATGTCCGACCGTGTGTATGCGGCGTAGATACCCGGGATACGCTCCAAAGCTTCTGCTGCAACGCGTTCTGCCCGATCGCGGCTGATCCCCGCATGATCCAACAGCTCCCAATTAAGGTACAGGCACGGCTCGCCGTAGCCCACCACCCACTTTCCCGGACCGAACGCTTTTGCTAGAGCTTCTTGAACCACCTCCATGGCTCGGTTCGGATCCCATCGGCCGCCCGGCAGCCCCGCGTCTTCGGCCGCCGCCCCGATAGGCGCCACACCATGATCCGCCGTAACCACCACGTCCACATTCGCCAGCCCACCTGGAACCAAGTCTTGGAGGCTGTTCAGAAAATCCGCAAGGTACTTATCGGTTCGCACGCTGGTGTCTAGAACTTCAGGGCTATCGGGCCCATAGGCATGGCCGATATAATCGTTGCTGGAAAGGTTAATCACCAGTAAATCCGGGGCTTCATGGTGGCCTAACCGCTCCTCGCGGATCAACTGCAGCGCGCTTTGAAGGGTGTACTCGTTGGCGAAGGGCGTGGTGGCAAAGGCTCGGTTCGCTGCAGGGCCCGCCGTGGCCAATCCGCCTGTGATCACATGGGGAAAATGCACTCCCAAATGGGACGGATCGCCTGCATACTCGTTCCCAGGCGTCCACAACCTTCTCAACGCCTTGGTGTCTACGCTGAGATCCCACGTCTTACCGAACGCATTCTGTGGGATGTGGCGTTCATTCCACCGCACAAGCCATTCTGGCAGAGTGCCATTACGCTGCCAGTACCGGCTGCTCACCCATCCGCCGGTCTTGTCATCAAACCAAAACACGCCGTCTGCCAAATGCCCGGCCATGAGCACAGCAGCGCGATCTTTTAACGCGATGCCAAAGACTTTCGCCCGGTTCCCCGTGGCCATCTTGAGTTCGTCACCTACCGTTGTCACCAACAAGCGGGCAGGCGAAATGCCCTCGCCCCCCTCGGTGCCCACCAGCGGATAACGGTCATCCTGAACGCAATACACCTCTCGCTTGGCTTCGCGGTCATACCAATCGTTGGACACGATGCCGCTTTTATAGGGATACGCGCCTGTTAGGAGCACAGAATGCCCGGGACCGGTAGCCAGAGGAAGATGGTCATGGTGCGCATCCACAAACCAGGCTCCACGCTCCATCAGATATCGGAAGCCCCCCACCCGCTTGCCGGAACGCGCAGGAAGATACAGATCTTCAAACCGAGTGAGATAATCCGCCCGAAATTGGTCAATGGAAATGACCACGGTCAGCCGCGGTCGGGCCGGACCTTCCGCACTCCAAGCATTCGCACATGCTACAAGCGCCCACGCAACTACTGCAATCCAGCGAAGCCGCATCTTAAGAGCCGTCCTTTCTTTACATGGGTCCTACTCCATTATGCTCTCTAGGGAGTTAAGCCACGGTTAAATCTTCCGTTGATCGGGTACGCCTCCCGCAGTGTGCACCACGTGGGCGTAGACCATGGCGGACACCTGAGCCATAAATCGCGCCGATTGGAACCGCTCAGGAAAGCCAGATGTTAATATGACCAAGGCGTAGGGTAGCCTTCCCGGCGGGTACACGAGCGCTGCATCATGATGAATGCCCTGGAACCACCCGGTCTTGTTTGCCACGCGGGCCTCGTCGGGAAGCAAGGCAGGGATGGCGTCGCGGTGCACCTGTTCCATCATCAAGTGCACCATCTCCCTATCGGCTTCAGGGTTCACTGCACGGCCGCGGGCCAATGCCGCAAGCACCGCCACAAGGCCGCGTGCAGTAGCCGTATTGTTGATGCCCGCATCGTACGCCCTCAGGTCCATGAATCCCCGACGCAACACCACATCGGCCGCTCCTATGCGTCGAAATGTTCGGTTCACCGCCTGGGGACCGAATTGCTGAAGAAGGATGTTGGCAGCAAGGTTCCCACTCACGCAAACGGCGCTCCTTACGAGTTCCCCGATGGAAACCGACTGCCCCAGGCGGTCATATAGCGCGGCATCGGCATCGTCTTTAGGACTAAGCGCATACACAGAACCATCCGCTGCAGATTCGAAGGAGTTGGATAGGGGCACAAGGGTGTCCAGGGATAACATCCCACGCGCCACGCGGCGATACGCTTCAATCATCAGCCCCAGCTTCACCGTGCTGGCGGCGTGGAATGCACGGTGGGCATTCACATACAGAAATCGCCCCTCGGCAAGATCTCGCCACGCAATTGCCACCGTACACCCTGGGTGTTGCTGCACCAGCTCCAGAACGGTTTCGCGGAGGCTCCGAGGTTTCACCATCACATGCGTTCCGGAGCCGACACGCCCAGCAATGCCAATAGGTTCCGCACCACGATGCGCGTAGCATTAAAGATCACCAAGCGGGCATCCCGTAACGAAGGGGCTACTCCCTCCTTAAGTGCAGGGCACTCTTCGTAGAATTGGTGGAGCGCTTGGCCGATCTCCCGTACGTATGCGGTAAGGCGATGGGGTGCTAAAAGGTCGGCTGCGGCACGCACCTCGCCTGGATAGTCCGCCAGCTTACGCAGGAGCTCCAGTTCCCGCGGATGGGTGAGCAGGGACCGATCCACCTGAGCCGCTTTCGGAACCGCCACCCCAAGCTCGGCCGCCCGGCGGAGTACGCTGCAACATCGTGCATGGGCGTACTGGGCGTAGTACACCGGGTTCTCCATGTTTTGCTTTTTGGCAATCTCCAAATCGAATGTGGCTGTGGTTTCGTAACTGTTCATCAGGAAGTAGAAGCGCCCTGCATCGCGACCGATCTCGGCGATCAGATCCGCTAAGGGAATAATGTCTCCTGCTCGTTTGGAGCCCCGCACCGGTTCGCCGTCGCGCATAAGGAGAACCATTTGAGTGAGGATGATCTGGCACCGACCGGGATCGTACCCCAACGCCTTGATTCCCGCCTTCAACCGCTGCACGTATCCGTGGTGATCTGCACCCCAGATGTCTATAAGGCGTGTGAAGCCTCGGTCGAACTTATTCTTATGGTATGCGGCGTCGGCTGCGATGTACGTCTCTTTCTCATTGGAGCGCACAAGTACGCGATCTTGGTCATCCCCCGCCAGTTCTGTGGATTTCAGCCAAAGGGCGCCGTCCTTTTCGTAGGCGAAGCCATTGCGCTTAATCAATTCGATGGCCTCCGCCACCGCACCCGAGTTGTAGAGCGTGCTCTCGTAGAACCACGTGTCATAAATCACGCCGAACTGCGCCAAATCCTTCCGTTGACTCTCGATCATGCGTGACACCGCCAGCTCTCGAAAGCGCGCCGCACGTTCGTCGTCGGGCACATCTACGTAGGCATCGCCCACTTCACGCACGATCTCCCGCGCGATATCCACAAGATACTCCCCCTGGTATCCATCTGGGGGAACCTCGGCTTCACGGCCTAATAGCTGAAGATATCGAGCCGCCAGCGATGCGCCCATCAAATCTATCTGAGTGGAGTTGAGAGCATCATTCACATAGAACTCACGGCTCACGTAGGCGCCTGAGGCAGCCAACAGATTTGCAAGGGTGTCTCCAAGGGCAGCCGCTCGGCCATTTACCACGCTAATGGGGCCTGTGGGGTTGGCGCTCACGAATTCGATAAGGATGCGCTCGCCCGCAAGATGATCGGAGTGCCCGTAACGATCATCCGCCTCCTCGATGCGCACAAGGGTGTCCTGGAGCCAGTGCGGCTTTAGGTAGAAGTTGAGGAAGCCAGGTCCTGCCACATCCACACGCTCGATGAGGTCGTCGCCGTGAGCAAGGTGCGCCGCGATGCGCCGGGCTACCTCCCGCGGCGGAAGTTTCGCCTTGGCCGCCAAGGCCAATGCAACAGTACATGCATAATCCCCAAAATCCTTGTTGCGTGGAAGCTCCAGGCCGATCTCCACCTCGCCGTCGGGAATTTGCAGTTCTCCCGCTGCCCGAGCTGCCTCTAGGGCATCCTTTATCCTTCTGGCTAATTCCTCGGTTACCAATGCCTATATTCTCTCCCTTCACTCCATTCCGCGGTCAAGCGTGCTTGCCGCTACACCTATCCTCTACCGCCACCCTATTCCTCTGTGTCACAAAAACCTTTGGAACGCCAAATCCACAACGTACAAGCCCGCTCCGCCTCCAATCATGATCCCAACAAATGTTTGTGCGAACCCCATGCACCACAGTCGTCGCCCAAAACTCGGGCGGCGAGGCGGCTGAGAAAGGTATTTCTGTTCCAATTCCAAGCCCGCCTTAATAGCCGCCCGAATATGCCTTGAAGCAGGTGGGCTCGTAGTGAAGTGCTGCTGCAGCCATGCCCCTAGCCCGCGCCAGCCCACGAATGCCGCCACTGCTCCCAGAATTGCGCCATCTCCTGCATCTAGCCACCGCAGGCGAAGTACGGACACCACCTGCATCACCGCAGAAAAGATGAGCCCCGCCGCCATCACGTTGGTTCCGCAGCGCGGATGTACTCGCTCCATACGGGCTACCACCTCCTCCACCAGGGGCTCGCCGCGTTCCATAGCGTGCACAACCTGATGCTCGCCTGCATGAAAGCGTGAAAGTGTGGCTGCGCGAAGCAAGAACAGAAACGCCACCACCTCAAGCGCGCGGAGGGCCAACCACACCACCGTGATGTTTGAGAAACCTGTGGGCTGGGGTGCTTCCCAAAGGGTGAGAGCAGGCACCTGAGTAAAGCGTTGCACAATCCAAGACACCACTCCGCTGACCGCATGGGCCATTGCGAGCAGCAACCCAATCACTACCCCGCCTGCCACCAGCGATAGATTGCCGGTGCCCGCCTGGATACCGGAGGCCGTCAAGTAAACGCCCCACGGCGTAGCCATTCCCCCCACAGGACCAGGGCGCGGCGGGTTTCCGTCGGGAGCCAGCAAATCCGCAACGGTAATCGCCCCAAGATAGTGCCCGCCCCGATCCACCACAAAAAGAACCGGGGCTTGAGCTCCCGCCAAAGCAGCACGCGCTTCCGACACGTCGGCGGTGCTTCTTAGGGTGTTCGCGGCACGCATCCACGCCGACACCGGGTCCGTTCGTTTATCATCGCCGGAAGGCTGAAGCAACGCAGCCAGGTCTGCTGCGGCAATCGCACCTACCAGGTGGCCTCCGCGATCCACCACAGGTAAGCGATCCATCCCGCTGTAGCGCATCGTCTGGGCTGCGTGGGCTATGGACGCCTCGGGAAGCACCGTGGGCGTCTGTCTGAGGAACGGCGTTAGGGAGAACCTGCCAACTTCTAGCACGAGGAGGCCTCCCCTGGCGGTTCCGCCGTACCAGGTGCTGACTCGGCCGCGGTATTATGAATGCGCTTGCTTCCCATGGCTCTTCTGTGCTATATTCCTGTGGCCGCTTCCGCCCAGATTGGAGGCGAGCGGCCGACTAAGGAGGTGACGTTCCTATGAAAGTCTGTTCCGTGTGCGGAAAGGCTCCCCAGTTTGGGCAGAATATTCGGCACCGCCATTCCGGGGCGTGGGCCCTCCGCGCTCCAAGGACCAAGCGCCGCTGGATGCCCAACTTGCAAACGGCCCGCGTGGCAAACGGCGGAGCCACGAAGAAAGTCCTCGTTTGTGTGAAGTGCCTCAAGGCGGGCAAGGTGGCCAGAGCCATATAGCCCGCCGCCCCTGGATCCCTTGGAACTCGGGATGCTTGCAAGCCAGCCCTGGACTTCCACATTATACTCGACGCGCATCGCCCGGCGCAATCTGTGGGAGCCGCGGCAATCTTGCAACAGCCGCCTTTACGCTAAAGAGTTGAGCACGATGGACGCCTCCTCCATAGACGGCATCGTACATATGACGAGCCCCGTACCAAGTCCCGGTCTTCGAGGCGCCTCCCCTTTTGAGGTACCCGATCCAGAGGCGCTCGTCTTCGTGTGTTTCTTCCGCAACCGCGAAGACCGCAGCCGTTTCGCCATGCGGCTACGCACCGTGGTTGGGAGAGCCGCTCTCAGACCAAACGAGGCCCCGTCCCCGGAGGTCTGCATCGGCCGGTATCGCGAGGCGGCCGCGCAGGGCCGATCACCGGATGCGCTGCTGGCGGCAGTGGAATGGTGGAATACGCAGAGTCCCGAGGGCGTGCACATCTATAATCTCACCCTAGAATATCCCCCGTTTCACGCGAGCAGCCTCATCAGCTTCCGCGAATTGCAGAAGGATGCCGTCCGCGCGAATGCCGAACACGCCCTCGATATGATGGAGCAGGAACGAAGCCGCGTGGCAGGGTTCTTTGGATGGGGCACCCAGCCCGGCATCGAGCCGTAACCCGGATTGGGATCACTATCCGCACCATCAAAGAGAGCCAGCAGCTCCGCCTATTCACCCCGCCGATTTGCCGTGTGCGCGCATATAGGGAACCCGCCCCGCCATTCGCCGGACACCGCGCGACCTAGTGCCGACGCTGTTCATGCCTTGTAGACCGATAGGCACTCGAAACGAGCGCCGCGTCCCACAATAAACTCGTTGCCCTTCTGCATAGACCCCAGCGCCAATCGGATAGCTCCCCGTGCCGGCGGGGCCTAGCCCCAGTTCAGTAGGCTCGCGCGTAATTCATGGGAACCGTCTTGCCTGGCGTATTCGTAGTAGGCCAGCATGCGGCCCGGGCCTTCAGCAAGCGTGAGATACCTCAAGGCGCCGGACGCGTGAGGAGAAACGAGGATAGGTCCATTCGGGGTGATGGAGGTGAACAGATCCAGGGACACGCCGGCAGCAAGACCGGTACGTTCCTCATAGTTCTCTTCAATGCGGGCAGATCCGTCGTAGAAGGCAACCCACACCGGATCGCGCCGCACGACGCACGAAATCCGGGCACAATAGCCATCCCATGCGCCCTCTCGGGGCGCCAATGCGGTACCAATCCATCGAAAGCTCAGCCCGTCCTCACTTATGGCGAGGCCGGTTAAGGAGCGCACCAGCCCCGTGTTATAGGCATCGGCCGTAGCATGCATGCGTGCCCGGTCTGCCGATGCCAGCCCTTCTGGGGCTGCGGCATAGCTGAACAGACCATAGAACGCACCTGCCCAGGGGATCACCACCGGGTCCTTTACGCCCTCTACACCCAAATCCCGGGCGCGGAATACGCACTGTCGCTTAGCAGGATTGAAGTCGTCGGGCCGGGACGCCTCTATCACATCCGTGCGCCAGCGGTTATCTTCGCTGTCTACATAACTTATGTAGAGCCGCCAGAGGTTATCGTCCACACGGAGGAGACAGCCTTTCTCAATGGACGGGGTGTGGAAGTCCTCTCGGGAAGCCCGCCACACTGGGGTAAAGTGGAGCCCATCTCTGCTATGTGCGATGCGGCACTCGGCGCCGCGCCCCAGTTCCCGCGGCTTCCGGAGGCGGTAGTACAGGTAATACCAGCCCTCGGTAGGATCAAAGGCAGCACTGGCCCCACCCACCCACCATCCTGCGCCCGATCCCTGCGGTTCCAACACTACAGACCCCTTCTGCGGGTCGAAGAGAAGGCAGGCATAATCCATCGAGGCGCCGTTCATCCAAGAACCTCCCAGGCAGTGTATCGGGTGATTGCGGGCCGCGAGGGCACTAAACCTACGCCAATCCCCACAAGCAATTGTACCGCGCCGACGAGGATCTTCTCGAACGTACTGCTACGATCCGGTGCCCGGCGAATCGGGGCGAGACGTTTCTTCTGCTGCGTCCGGAGGCGCCTTCACACCGCCACGACGGCGATCCAACCATAGGGGATCGTGCCCCAGGCCCGTCACCACAAGCGCACCTGCCCCCAGAACAAACAACAGCAACTCCAAGAGGATGGAGAACACCTGGGCCACCGGCAGGCAATTTAGGATGCCTAGAAGGATCAATGCCAGCGCTCCCCGGCCGAAGATACCGGCCTCGCCTCGCCCCATCGCGCGGAGAACGTGCCCGCCTACGAACACCATCCCCAATAACCCGCTGTATACAAGCAGCACTCCGCCCGCAGCCAGCACCACAACTCCAACCGGGATCCATACAACGATGTGCAGGAGGACAGCGTTGATCGCCTCAATGCCGCCCAAAAGCAGCAGTGCCGGCACGCCCAGAACAAGTGAGCGGCCCGGCTGATTTGCGAGTGCCTCGGCGGCGATGCGCGTGGCCCTCGGCGCAATCACCAGGGCGATGAGCAGTCCTACCAATCCAAGGAGCGTCACAACGATTTGGCCGCGCACCATGTCCGCCGCGCGACCGGATGCCCGCGGCCTAGCTTCCGAGGGAGAGGGAACCAACAGAGTGCCCACCTGATAGGTCCCCGTCCAGGTACTGGGCATTTGGAGCTCCCGCACGCGGCCGTCCACCCTGGATCCCGCCTCACGCGTGAGCGGCGAACCGATGCACAGTACATCCCCGGTTACATGGCTGCCACGTGCCAGAAGCACCGAGCTGTCCAAAGCCAGCAGATTGCCTCGCAGGGTGCCGCGGATCTCAACCTTCCGCTGCGTAACACTGAGATCCCCTTCATACACGCGGCCGGCGGGCACAACCAGGGGCTCCTGAGCTTTCGTGGCAGCGGGCTTGTTCGGAACAGATCCAGGCGAAGGTTGCCCCCAGCCCGCCTGCACCAACGCGCATATCACGGTGCAGCCCATACAGATTGCCAGCCATTTACCCGCGTTACGCATCATCGCCGATCCGCCTCAGTGCGCATGGAATACGCCTGCCGGGCGTTTGGCCGCCCATAATGCCACCATACCAAGCACCACCCCAACCTCCAAGGCGGCCCAACTCGTCGGAACGGTGCGAATAAGGTCCGCAAAGCCGGCCACGGATGCCAGCGAATGTTGGAGTACGATGAGGCAGTAGCCACTCATCCAACCCACGGCCGGAATATCGCGAAGAGCATCCAGCGCCCTCAGTAAGGTGTGGCCGGCGGCGGCAAGGGCCTGCGCCCCAAAAGAAGATGAAAGGAGTGCTGCCGTCGCCGCAGAGAGGACAACGGCAAGGGTATATCGCTCCGGCCGTGTGAGGCATTCCGCCCCCTCACGCAAAGACCCACCGCTGGATGCCACGCTCCATTGTTCCGATGGTCGTGTGCCGCGCTCTATACGCCCGGTGATGGTGCGCGGCAGGGAGGTGTCCATTACGGGCGAAGCCTCCACTTCCACCACGGGCGATTGAAAGGGGTGGCCGGACTGCGCGCGAACGGCAGCCATGATGGCCGGGGTAAGATCGCGTCCCGGATCTACGAAGGGGAGCGTCTCCACGAGGCGCACCGTATCCTCAAGCTCGCGGTATTCCTGGGCGCAAAAGTAACAGACCGCCAGATGAGCCCGAATAGCCTCTGCGGTAAGTGCGTCCAGGTACCCCTCCTGGTAGTCCGGCAAACGTTCTCTTACCCACACGCAGAGGGAGTATCCCTCCTGGGGTGCATCCGTTAGTCTATGCTCTTCCATCCGTTTCCATTCCTAATATGGGCTTCAAACGCTCTTTCAGCATCTGTCGCGCCCGGAATAGGTGCGTCTTCACAGTGCCGGGCGGTAAGTGGAGCTGGTCGGCAATCTCCTCGATGGTGAGGCCCTGCAGATGCCGCATCACCACCACTACCCGGTACTTGGCAGGCAGGCACATTACGGCGTCTTGCACTACTTCTGATACCGCGCCGCGCAACGCCGTGTCCTCCGGGGAACTGCTTCGATCTGCTATGGGTTCGCGCCCCTCCTCCACCTCGAAATCTAGGGAGACGGCCGCGCGTGATTTGCGTGCTCGCATAAAGTCAATACACAGGTTTGAGGTGATCTTGTACAGCCACGTAAGGAAGCTGGCGTCCTGGCGGAAGGATGCCAAGGCACCATAGGCCCTCAAAAACGTGTCTTGAGCTAGATCGGCAGCATCATCCCCGTTCCCCAGCATCCGGTACGCGAGACTGTACACTTGCCTCTCATACCGTTGCACGAGCACGCCATAGGCTTCCACATCCCCGTCCAACGTGCGCTGAACCAGAAAGGCGTCGGTTTGTTCCATTACTGGCGCGAAGGTCCTCATGTCCCCAATTGCGGCCGCTTTCGCAACACCTACGGATGAAGCCCCGGCCAGGTTTCATCCGTTGCAGCCGCAATGTGCAATCAACTTCCCCAAATGACCGCAACGGCCACAACCAAATCCCCGGTTCTGACCCACGATGCCTCAATACGCCTTCCCCGAATCCCCCTTAAAACCTTGCTGGCAGGTTCGCGCAAAACAACCCGCGCTCGTCCGCGCCGCACGGCTAGGCCGATAGACTTGCAGGGCACGCCATCGCCTACCTTAGAGCCCAGCGTCCACCCGGTGCCCAATGCTTTGGACACAGCCTCCATCAAGCCAAACCGCACAGCCACGGCCGTGCACCGCTCGTCCTCACCACAGCCGATGAGATCGTGCGCAACACGAGTGGCGGATGGCTCGTCCATCAACCGGCTCAAAAACCGCCTTAGCCTCCGGGAATTCGCCACCCATGGACGCACGCGACGCAGATCCACAACATCCACACCCACGCCGCATAAGCCAGGACCCCCGCCCAACAGAATCGCCAATACTCCGCCATCATGGGCAACCGAAATGTGCACGGGCCTGGAAGCAAACCTGCCTTGCAGAGCCAGCGGGAGCATCAGTTGAGGTTTGCCGTTGGGCAAATGCGCCATCCACGGCTTGCACGCGGCAGGCACTCGGCCATCCATCCACAGCCGAAAGGCGCGCGCAATCGCCGTGCGTCGTGCCGCAGTGGGGCCACATACGCTGCCTGTGCGCACAACGGCCACAGACCCGCGCCTGCCCATTAGGGAATGGAGTGCACGTTGGGCCACACCGCGATGCTGCTGCTGAAGGAGCACAAGCGACAACGGACGGTTGATGCCCTGCGTAGAGTGCGGCATGTCGTTAACCCTGCCTTCCAACCTCCCCCGCGGGCAGGGGAGGAGTGAGTGGTGAGGAGTGAGGAGTGAGTGGCTTTCTCTCAACGCTCACTGCTCTTCCCTCGCTCCTAATTCCCGGCCCCCCTCCCAGCCTCCCCCGCGGGCAGGGGAGGAGTGAGTGGAGAGGAGTGAGGAGTGAGTGGCTTTCTCTCAACACTCACTCCTCTTCCCTCGCTCCTAATTCCCGGCCCCCCTCCCGACCTTCCCGGCGGGCAGGGGAGGAGTGAGTGGAGAGAAGTGAGGAGTGAGTGGCTTTCTCTCAACTCTCACTCCTTTTCCCTCGCTGCTAGTCGTTCGGCCCCCAACGTCCCAATCCTACACAACGTTATCGCGGACGCAGATCTATACGACGCGTCGCGCACATTGGGTAAGCCGAGCAGCTCGTGGAACATGGCCATACAGCTTACAAGCAATGATATCCCGAGTGCCCAAACGCTGCAGGCGCTTGGCTCCTTTGGGCTAAGTGAGGTTCGCAAGCGCACCTACTTGGCCTGTGCAGGCTTCTCCTCGGTGTCAATCTTGCGTACCTGGGGTCTGCTGCTCAGCCAGGGTTGAATCGCCTTCGCAATGGCCAACTGGACTGCGCGCTGCTCATGGGGCGTCTTTGGGCCACCGCTCACGGTAGTAAACAGTGCGGACACGAATACCGTCCCTACTGCCTTGAGAGTGTCCTCTTTCGCGGTACTGTCCATCATGACTTTGCGCGCGTCCAGCGCTAGTTCCGCATGTTGCACGTCTACGATCAACATGTCCACCGTGCAATTCGATTTTGTCTTCGGCCCCAAGCCAATCCACAGGCTCCTCGTGTGCCACACAGCCTTGCCCGTAATCACCCAATTCACACCCAGGTATCGGCCAAGTTTGAGAAGCTCTTTGGGATCGGGTAACTCCTCGCGGAGCTCATCGTGGTCGTGGCCAAAGTTCTTGGCCCAAGCAAGGCGCACGCGAGCCTCGGGGATTACCTCGAAATAAGCTTTGGTGAGCACGGCTTCAAGAAATTCCTTAGCTGCTTTTTTCGCGCCATCGGTCCCCTTTTGATAAACCCAGGGCAATATCGCCACCGTCTCAGGCTTGTCCTTTGCGGTTGATTCGGGCGACGCCTGTTGTTGTGCGCTGGCCAAGTCTGATGCCGCGAGCACGAATACGAGGACTAAACCGATCGTTAGGCCGACCCATTTCTTTGTCATTGCCGTTTCTCCCTCCGTATCGCGCCCGCCTGCACAGGCGGGCTGGGTGCAAGCCGCTAACTCTAGTTATGGGATGGTTGACGTCCTGTGGGCCTTGATCTGCTTCATCAATTCGCGCATGATGTGACCGTTTAGGATCCCGCACGGCGGCGGGAGGAATCCCACGTTCCTCCACGACCGTGTGTTATAAGCGGACAGAACTTCGGTCAACGACAGGTACGAATAAGGATTCGTCTGCGTACCCTCGCCGATTTCTCGAACATCGCCGCCTACGTTTGGATCCGTCCAGTCCGTGCCGCTGATGGAGGTGCCATCACTGTCCTTTTCGCTTTGGTTGACTTTCCAGCAATTGAAGCTCCCGGCCGGGGTTTGGACTGTTTCTGCTCCAACAACCGACGAGGTACGGATTTTCCAAGTCCCGTCCGTGTAATTAAACGTGTCGTTAAGCGATGTCGTTGCGTTTATCGTACCTGGAGTAAGCAGCGTAGGGGCCACATCTGTATGCGTGACGCCCTTCGAGTCGGTATACGCGAGCTCATAAACGTCGTGCGTGACCGGATCTTGGGTAAAGTAAGCAATGCCGGTGATATTGAGTGAATGGTCCTGAACCGTCAGGGAAAGGACTGTCGTTTCACTGATAACGGATTGGCCGTTGAATGTCGCATTGCCCAACGTTAGTGTCGCGGACCCCTTAACAGGATAGGCGCCGTTGGTATCCTGATAGGTGCCGGTCACCGCATACGTCATGGTGTCACCACTTTTGTAGAGCCTTAGCTGGGTTGCCGGTGTAGGCGTACCTCCGCCTCCACC
>Ga0078972_1012891_pt1 | contig 14116 bp, 11 predicted proteins | sample YelNatPaOPGAMG01_FD_67568 | JGI IMG/M metagenome (GOLD analysis project Ga0078972, IMG submission 67568) | Hot spring thermophilic microbial communities from Obsidian Pool, Yellowstone National Park, USA - OP-RAMG-01 (SPADES assembly) (version 2) | ecosystem: Environmental > Aquatic > Thermal...
GCAGAGCCCCAGGTAGGGCACGCCGCGTTCCCGCGCGTAGCGGGCTGCCAGAATCTTGCCTTCGATGCCCCGCGGCCCAAAGCCACCCGGCACCACGATGCCGTGCACCGCGTCGAGCCGCTCCAGGCCCTTGCCCTGCTCCAGGTCCTCGGAATCGATCCACTCGATGCGCACGTCGCAATCGTGGAAGAGCCCGGCCTGGTGCAGCGCCTCGCGCACGCTGATGTAGGCGTCGTGGAGGCTGACGTACTTGCCCACCACAGCCACCGGCAGCACCTCTTTCGCCTTGCGGATCTCGGCCACCAGGCTGCGCCAGTCGTCGATCTGGGGCGCGTGGGCCGGCAGGCGCAGGCGCTCCACAATATAGTCGGCCAGGCCCGATTCCTCCAGCTCCAGCGGCACGCTGTAGATGGTGTCGGCCGTGACCAGGGGCACCACGGCCCGCCGCTCCACGTCGCAGAAGAGGGCAATCTTGTCCTTGTACTCCTCGCCCACCGGATAGTCGGAGCGCAGGACGATGACGTCGGGCTGGATGCCAATGGAGCGCAGTTCCTTCACGCTGTGCTGCGTCGGCTTGGTCTTGAGCTCGTCGGTAGAGCGGATGTAGGGCAGCAGGGTGACGTGGATGTAGAGCACGTTGTCGCGGCCCACATCGTTGCGCATCTGGCGGATGGCCTCGAGGAACGGCAGGCCCTCGATGTCGCCCACGGTGCCGCCCACTTCTACGATGACCACCTCGGCGCCCGACTCCCTGGCCACGGCCTTGATGCGGTTCTTGATGGCATTGGTGATGTGTGGCACCACCTGGATGGTGCCGCCCAGGAAATCGCCGCGCCGCTCTTGGGCGATGACCTCCGAGTAAATCTGGCCCGTCGTGACGTTGGAGAGGCGGGTCAGGTTCTGGTCGATAAAGCGCTCATAATGCCCCAGGTCGAGGTCGGTCTCTGAGCCATCCTCAAGGACAAAGACCTCGCCGTGCTGGTAGGGCGACATGGTGCCCGGGTCCACGTTCAGATAGGGATCCAGCTTCTGGATCGTCACCGAGATGCCCCGGCTCTTCAGCAGGCGGCCCAGCGAGGCCACCGTCACACCCTTGCCCACCGACGACACCACGCCGCCGGTGCAGAAAATGTACTTGGTCAAAGGCATTTCCTCCTTGGTGATGCGTATTGCATAACACGTACTGCGTACTGCGTAACGCGCATACAGGCGCCGTCTCCACGTGGCTCGCCATGACGCAGCACGCATTGCGCAGTACGTATCACGAGACCTTCTCCATTCGGGCGATGCTCGCCACCAGCTTCTTGATCCCGCGGCCTTCAAAGGCCACCGTGACCTCCTCGTCGCCGCCCCTCAGCTCGCTGGAGATGACCGTGCCCCGGCCAAAGGCGGGGTGTTGCACCCGGTCGCCAGGGGAGAATTGGTTCGACGTCGGGTTCGTAGGCCGGGTTTCCCAACCCGGCTCCCTGGTAGTGGGCGCTTCAGCGCCTTGATCTCGGCCTGGTTTCCCAACCCGGCCTACCCCTGGGCCGGGTTGGGAAACCCGGCGTACAGGATCGGCATCCTGACTTGGCGAGCTCCTGCCCAAGTGCCGTGTGGGGTCGAAGGCGCGGCCGGTGGGGCGGGGTGCCAGGTGGTCGCGGCTGCTGCGCGTTCCGTACGCCTGCGGCGCTGCGGGCGCCAGTGGCCTCGCTGCCCGCTCGTGCAGCGTTGTCGTGTGCGCCGCTCCCGGTCCGGTGGCCCGGCGCATCACTCCCTCGGGGATGTCGCGCAGAAAGCGCGAGGGCTCGCTCGCCTCCTGGTTGCCGTAGATGGTGCGCCGGAAGGTATGGGTCAGGTACAGGCGTTCCTTGGCCCGTGTCAGCCCCACGTAGCACAGGCGGCGCTCCTCCTCCATCTGGTCGCGATCCCGCAGGCAGCGGCTGTGGGGGAAGATGCCCTCATCCAGCCCCACCAGGAAGACGGCCTTGAACTCCAGGCCCTTGGCCGCGTGCAGCGTCAGCAGGGTGACGGTATCGACGTCTTCCTGCAGTGTGTCCACATCGGCCACCAGGGCCACGTTGGTGAGGAAGGCGGCCAGGCCCTCCAGCGGCTCCATGGCGGCATAGTCGCGCGCCACGGTGCGCAGCTCCAGAACGTTCTGCCAGCGCTCCTCGCCCTCCTCGGAGCCATCGCGCACCCACTCTATGTAGCCGGTGCGGGCCACCACCTGCTCGAGCAGGGCCAAGAGGTCCACCTCGCGCGCCAACCGGCGCAGGTCCTCCATCATGTCATGGAAGGCCAGCAGGGCGCGGCGGCTGCGGCTGTCGAGCGGTGCGTCGTCGCCATCGGAGGCCAGGCGCTCGAGAGCGTCGGAGAAGGAGAGGCCCAACCCGTCGGCCCAGGCACGGAACGAAGCCGCGGTCTTGTCGCCGATGCCGCGCGGAGGCACGTTGAGCACCCGCGACAGGCTGGCCGGGTCGTCGGCGCTGTAGACCAGGCGCAGGTAGGCCACCACGTCCTTGATCTCGCGTCGGCCGTAGAACCGCGTTGCACCGACCACCCGGTAGGGCACACCGCGGCGCATGAACTCTTCTTCCAACACGCGCGACTGGGCGTTGGTGCGGTACATCACTGCACACTCGCCCGGCCGACAGATGCCCCGGGCGATCAGGCGGCCGATCTCATCGACGACGAACTGGGCCTCTTCGCGCTCATCATAGGCCTCAAAGAGGGTGAGCGGCTGGCCCTGGGCATTCTCGGTCCACAGCCGTTTGCCGGTGCGCTCGACGTTGCGGTCGATCACCGCCTGGGCAGCGTTGAGGATGTTCTGCGTCGAGCGATAGTTCTGTTCCAGCAGGATCGTCCGTGCTTCCGGGAACTGCCTGCGGAAACGGCGCACGTTGCGGAAATCGGCGCCGCGCCAGCTATAGATCGATTGGTCCTCGTCGCCCACCACAAAGACATGGCGCGACTCGGCGGCCAACAGGCGCACGATTTCGAACTGGGCCAGGTTGGTGTCCTGGAACTCGTCGACCAGGATGGCGCGGTAGCGCTCGCGGTACTTGCGCAGCGTCTCCGGGGAATCGCGGAATAGCGCCACCACGCGCAGCAGGAGGTCGTCAAAGTCCAGCGCATGGGCAGCCTCAAGGAGTTCCTGATAGCGGGCGTAGACGCGGCGGGTGACCTCCTGGCGATAGTCGGCGGGCCGTAGATCGTCGGGGCCCTGGAGATCGTTCTTGGCATTGGATATGGCGCCCAGCATCGCCGACGGCTGGTACTGCTTGTCGTCAAAGTTCAGGCCGGCCAGGGCCTGCTTCACCAGGCGCTCCTGATCATCCTGATCGTAGATCAGAAAGTGTGGGTCGAGGCCGGCGGCCCGGGCCTCGCGGCGCAGGATCCAGGCGCAGACGGAATGGAAGGTGCCAATCGTGAGATCGCCGAGGTTGGCGGACCCGATGAGGCCTTCGAGGCGGGCCTTCATCTCGCGAGCGGCCTTGTTCGTAAAGGTCACCGCCATGATCCGGTAGGGAGGGACGTGCAAGCGGCCCACGAGGTAGGCGATGCGGTGAGTGAGCACGCGGGTTTTGCCTGAGCCCGGCCCGGCCAACACCAGGATGGGCCCCTCTCCGGCCTCAACAGCCTGGCGCTGCGCCGGGTTCAGAACATCCAACAGCGGGTCCATGGTACGCTCTCCAGCAAACGTCGGTGTATTCTACCACGATTCTACCTCCTTTGCCAGTGCCCGCGGCCGGACCTGCAGGGCTCTTTCAAAGTCGGCGTTATGTGTAGTCCGGACCCTTCGCAGGCCAGCATTCGCCGCGTTGTGAAGCCCGCAGAACCTGCTCAGGGTGACAATAACGGGACTTTGAAAAGGCCCTGGCCGGACCTGGGATACTCAGGGTGACAACGGTGCGACTTGGGCCATGCTGCGACCTGGCGCCAGACGTCGCATTACCCGCCACGTGTCAACGCGGCCCGAACCAGCCCGGGACTCCGGGGCCGCAGGCTGGCCCTGCAAAGGAGAGATGTGCCCAGCCTGCGACATACATATCGTGGCATGGCCAGCATGCAGCATCTGTGGAGCTTGCCGGCACAGCATGGGTGCAGTATAATCGGCAACATTCGCCCTCCCACCGCAGCATGGCGGTGCCTGTGCCCCACGAGGTGGCCGTTGACCCAGCGCAGAGCAACCCCACAACCCCCAAAGAGAAGGCGCACGAGTTGGCTCGTCCGCACCGTGGAGCGGCTACAGGTCAAGCGTATCGTCGTCGCCCTGGTGGCCATGGCGCTGCTGGCCGATGCGTTCCTGGCGCTCTCCTTGTGGGCGGCCAGCAGCTCGGTGCCGGTCGATGCCGGGCCCGCTATAGAGCCGTGGCCCACGGCCGAGCCGGCCGTGACGCCCGAGCCCGAGGGTTCGCCGGCTCCCTCGCCCGCCGGCGCCGCGACGGCGCTGCCCCCCGCCAAGACGGCGACCCCCCGCCCGCTGCCGACGCTGCAGCCCACGCCCTCGCCGCTGCCCCTGGCGCCGGGCGACATGAACCTGCTGCTCCTGGGTACCGACCAGCGCCACGGCGCCGATCGCTCCTGGCGCACCGACACCATCATCGTGGTCGCCATCCGGCCGACGCTGGGGCTGGTGGCCATGTTCAGCATCCCCCGCGACCTGTGGGTGACGATCCCGGGCTATGGGCAGGACCGCATCAACGTGGCCGACTTTTGGGGTGAGAGGACGCGCGGGCCAGGCGGCGGGCCCATACTGCTGGGGGCGACGTTACAGCAGAACCTGGGCATCCCCATCCACGCCTATGCGCGGGTGAATTTCGATGGGCTGGTGAAGATCATTGACGCCCTGGGGGGTGTGACCGTGACTGTGGAACGCCCCTTCAACGAGATCATCGACGACGCCGATGGTTCTGCGCCCATCCCCCTCAGGCTGCAGCCGGGCCAGCAGCACCTCGATGGGCTTACCGCCCTGGCCTATTGCCGCTCGCGCCACGGCTCCAGCGACATGGACCGCTCCCGACGCCAGCAGCAGGTGCTCCTGGCCATGCGCAATGCGGCCATGCGCCCCGAGATGCTGCCACGGCTGCCAGGGCTCATCAGCGCCCTCTCCGGCACCGTCACCACAGACCTGCAGCCCTCGCAGGTGCTCTCGCTCCTCAAAATGGCGCTGCAGTTCAAGCCCGAGGCCTTCCGGCGCCAGGTCTTTGACTATACCATGGCGCGCGACTGGACCACCCCCGCCGGCGCCCAAGTCCTCCTCCCCAACCGGGCGCGCATCAGCCAGGTGTGGGCGCAACTGACGAGCAAGTGAAACGAAAAACGTAAGACGTAAGATATGCCCATTGTGTATTCCCTGCTGCGTGTTGCGTGTTGCGTTGGCATGTCGCCAGGCAAACGGAGCACGCAACACGCATACATTACGTTTCCCGTTTCACGTTTCGGTGTCCTCATCCACCGCCTCGACAATGCGTGCTCCTGTCAGCTTCACCAGGTCGACCACGGCGAGGCGCACGTTCAGCCCGCGCTGCCCGGCCGAGACGTGGATCTGGCTCCAGCGGCGAGCCGAAGCATCGATGTACACCTCAAACCCCTTGTGGAGCAGCGCCAGCGCCGAGATGCCCCCCACCAGCAGGCCGGTGAGCGCTTCGGCCTCGCGTTGGGTGGCCATGCGCAGCTTCTTCTCGCCCAGGGCCTTGGCCAGGCGGCGCAGGTCGAGCTCATGGCCGCCGGGCACCATCACCAAGATGGGGCGTCCCCGCTCGCGCAACACCACCAGGGTCTTGTACACCTGCTCCGCCGGCACCCCCATAGCCTCGGCCGCCCCCTCGGCCGAGTGGATCTCGTCAGAGTAGGTGAAGGCCTGGTAGGCCACCTTGCGCGCTTCGAGCAGGCGCAAGACATTGTTCTTGGCTGGGTTGGCCATCTTCCCTCCCTCCCGGGGATGGGCCAGGTTTCAAACCCGGCCCTGCTCCCAATACCGTTCAAATAGCAGGGCTCCGAGGGGCGCAGAGGACCGCAGAGGGAACACAAGGGAGGCATTTCCTGGCCCCTCTGCGCCCCTCCGCCTCTCCGCGCTCTCTGCGTCTCCCGGAGTCGGGCTGTAGACGGCCAGCCCCGTCCTATTTGAACGGCATTGGGCCTACTCCTGGCTTCTGGGATACGCGCCTCCGAACGTGCAAGCGTTCGCGCCGGCGCCTTGCTTGTAGTATAATGGCCTGGCTTTGGCGGTTCCACACCGGAACAAGGAGCCAGGAATGGACTGCCCGAACTGCCACACCTACAACCCCGATGAGCGCACGGTCTGCTGGCGCTGCGACAAACCGCTGCCCCGGCCCCAACCGCCGAAAAAGAAGCAGGCCAGCTCGCAACAGTGGCTCTACATCCTCATCGCGGTCATGGTCATCCTGATGCTGGTCAACATGTGCGGGCTGCCGCAGCTCCTGAGCCCCAAGACGGGGCTCATCCCCTCCGCGCCGTTCGCTGCGATCTCGGCGCTGCCTCAGCCCGGCCGGTGAGTGCGGTTCCCCAGCCCGCCTCCGGTGCGACGGCGCCAGCATAGCATGGTTTGGCGCTTTCGCCAAGGGGCGCTTACTGCCAGGCCTGGGCCAGCTCGGGTGCGAACCGCTTCAGGTCCTCACGCAGTTGCAGGAGGCCCACGTCTTTGCTCTTGATCTCCAACATGATGTCGAAGGGCCTCAGTTGAGCCTGGCGTGCGCTGCGCATAAAGCCGATGGCCTCGAAGGGGTTGGCAAAGTCGCTGTGGTGGCTCCACTGGGGCGCCCGGACGCGGACGGCCTTCTTGCGCGTGCCCGGCGCCCCCTCCTTCTCGAACTCGATCTCCGTGCGCGGTGAGGAAAAGTGGATCTTGGGGGTGACGCCGGCGGGCCAGGTGCCCAGGCAGGGGGCCAGGGCATCGATGGCCGGGCGGCGGTCGGGGTTGTTGACGTTGAAGTGCAGGTAGTCGAACACGAGCCTGACCCCGGTCTCGGCGTGGATGCGCAGGATGTCGGGGACGGCAAAGGTCGCCTCGTCGTTCTCCAGGACCACGCGCACCTGGGCCTCGGGAGGGAGGGCAGCGTAGCGCCGGCAAAAGCGTTCTCCCGCCGCCTCCAGCCCCCCCGCGGCCGAACCCGCATGCAGCACCACCACCGCCTCCGGCCCCAGGCCCATCAGGTCGAGGATGCGCGCCTGGGCCACCACATCCGCCGCCGATTTGTCGGCCACCGCCTCATCGGCCGAGTTGAGGACGATGTACTGGCCCGGGTGGATGGAGAGGCGCACGTCCAGCGCCCGCGCCAGCGCACCCACCGCGGCCAGGTCGGCTTGGCTCTCCTCGAGTTGGCTGTGGAACTGGGGCAGGTCGGGATGGGTGAGGTAGGGGGCCAGGTCAGACGACATGCGGTACATGTGGATGCCAGCCTGGTGCAGGTAGAGCAGGACCTCCCGCAGGTACCTGAGGCTGACGCGCAGGTGGGGGCTCGACTGCCAGCGCCGCGTGTCATGCGATTTCAGCTCGGGCCGCCCGAGCACTTTGACGGCAAAACCGAGGCGCATCTCTCCCCCACGCGATCGGCGGAGTTGGGCTGGGCGAAGGCCAGCAAGATATGTGCCCGGACCAACGGACCAACAGGGCTTTTTCCAAGTCCCGCCTATGTCACCCTGAGCAGGTTCTGCGGGCTTCCCAACGTGGCGAGCGCTGGCCTGCGAAGGGTCCGGGCTACGCATAACGCCGACTTGAAAAAAGCCCTGGACGGACCAACGTGCAATCTGGACAATTTCAGCACAATCGTTTATACTAAGGACAGCGGCCCGCTGTGACGGTATGGGTCTCCGTGAGGGACGGGAGCGGGCGCCGCACAGAAAGGAGGTTGCCAGGGAACCCACGCAGATATCGGCCAGGATGTGAGCCAGTGCCAGCGGCGGAGGCGAAGCGGTTTTGGCCCTGTGCCCGCCGGTAGGAGCCGGCGACCGAAGAGTCCTGTTCGCCATCCAGCCGCGCTGCCCGCCCCACTCGCTGCGCCGTACGACAGCAGGGGGTCTGGGCACCCCGGGGAGGTCTGACCTTCCCCTCGGATGGGGCCGGAGGTTTTCCGGCCGCCCCTTTTCGCCTCGAGACCAAAGGAGAACTCAGATGGCGAGTGTCACCTACGAGCACGTGACCAAGCGCTTTGGCGATGTCATCGCTGTCAACGACCTGAACATCGAGATCGCCGACAAGGAATTCCTCGTTTTCGTGGGCCCCTCGGGCTGCGGCAAGACCACCTCGCTGCGCCTGCTCGCCGGCCTGGAAGAGATCACCGAGGGCAATATCTACATCGGCGACCGCTGCGTCAACGACGTGGCCCCCAAGGACCGCGACATCGCCATGGTGTTCCAGAGCTATGCCCTCTACCCGCACATGAGCGTGTACGACAACATGGCCTTCGGCCTCAAGCTGCGCAAGACGCCCAAGGCCGAGATCAACCGCCGTGTGCACGAAGCGGCCGCGATGCTGGGCATCGAGAACCTGCTCGACCGCAAGCCCAAGCAGCTTTCCGGCGGCCAGCGCCAGCGCGTGGCCCTCGGCCGTGCCATTGTGCGCGAGCCGGCGGTGTTCCTCATGGACGAGCCGCTGTCGAACCTCGACGCCAAGCTGCGCGTGCAGACCCGCGCCGAGCTCTCCAAGCTCCACCAGCGGCTGGAGACCACCTTCATCTACGTGACCCACGACCAGATGGAAGCCATGACCATGGGCACGCGCATCTGCGTGTTGCGCGATGGCATCCTCCAGCAGGTGGACACGCCGCAGAACCTCTACCAGCGGCCCGACAACGTGTTCGTCGCCGGCTTTATCGGCAGCCCGGCCATGAACTTTTTCGACGCCACCCTGGTCGGCGCCAAGGACGAGATGTATGTCGACGCCGGCACCTTCCGCGTCAAAGTGCCCGCCGAGCGCGCCAAGACGCTGGCCCCCCACCTGGGGAAAGAGGTCGTCTTCGGCATCCGCCCGGAGGACATCCACGACCCGCAGTATGCGCCGCCCGGCATCACCGCTGCGCCTATCGAGGCCCGCGTGGACGTGACCGAGCTCATGGGCAGCGAGGTGTACCTCTACCTGCTCACCGGCACCAAGCAGTTTGTGGCCCGCGTCGACCCGCGCACGTCGGCCAAGGTCGGCAAGGATGTGACCGTCCACCTCAACATGGACAACATGCACATCTTTGACCGCCAGACCGAGCGCGCCATCCGCTAGCCAGGGAGGGGCGGTTCGAGAACCGCCCCTACACCCTCATCTTCTTCCACGCCCCGCGCCTGAAGAGCAGGTAGAGCACGATCATGCGCCCCGTGAAATCCAGCGCCGTGCCCAGCCAGACCCCGTTCAGCCCCCAGCCAAAGATGATCGCGAAAAGGTAGACGATCGGCACCCGGAAGAGCACTACGCCTGCCGTGGTGGCGACCATGGGGCTCTTCATATCGCCGGCGCCGCGCAGGCAGCCGCTCATCGCCATCATGACGGCCAGCGGCACCTGTTCCAGCGCCCCGATGCGGATGGCGGCGCCGGCGGCGGCCACGACCTCGGGGGTGGCACCAAAGAGCGAAGCGATGGCCGGCCCGAAGAGGGCAAAGCCGACGCCGACGAGGCCCATGATGCCCACAGCAAAGGCCACCACGCGGCCCACGCTTTTCTCCGCCAGGTCGCTCTTGCCGGCACCCAGGCTCTGGCCCACCAGCGTCGTGCCGGCCACGCTCATGCCCGTGCCCGGCATGAAGGAGAGCGACTCGATGTTGACAGCGATCTGATGGGCGGCCAGGGCCACATCGCCCAACGAGGCCACGATGCGCATGAAGAGCAGCGAGCCGCCTTGCCGGACGGCGGCCTCGCCGGCGGTGGGCAAGCTCAGGCGCACCATGGTGCGCACGATGCTGCCATCGTAGTGCAGGAGCTGGCGGGGCCGCACCTGCAGCAGGGTGCGCCCCCGGCAGAGCACCAGGAAGGCCAGCAGCCCGCCCAGGAGCCGCGCGCTGGCCGTGGCCAGCCCGGCACCGGCGATGCCGAGAGCGGGCAGCGGACCGGGCCCGAAGATGAGGGCCGCCGCGGCGATGACATTCCACACGTTCATCACCGCGGTGATGCGCATCGGCGTGCGCGTATCGCCGGCGCCGCGCATGATCCCGCCCAACACCGAGAGCGGGTAGCCGGCAAAGGAGGTCAGCAGCACCAGCCGCATGTACAGGGCGCCCTGGCGCGCCGTCTCATCCGAAGCGCCCATCAGGCCCAGGAGCGCTGGCGCCAGGCCCCAGAACAGGGCCCCCGCCACCACCGCCGTCAGGAATGAGAGGAGGATGGCCTGGGCGGCGACCCGCGTGGCCCGCTCCTCGTCGTCAGCGCCCCAGTATTGCGCCACCATGGCAGTGGCGCTCACCGCCATAGCCTGGAAAATGGCCTGCAGGATCTGCAGGAAGGTGCCACTCAACCCCACCGCCGCCAGGGCGTGAGGATCACGCAGCCAACCAATGAGGAAGGCGTCGGAGAAGTACACCATGCTCACCAGCAGGTTCTCGGCTACCGATGGCAGGGCCAGCTCGGCGATATTGTGGTTCAGGCGTTCATAGTTCAGTTCCAGGCCGCGGCGTGCGGCCGGCGCATAGGTCGACACTCGTGCACCCTTTACACACATAGGGGCGATTGGCGAACCGCCCCTACTCGCGGGCCAACAGAAGGATTTCGGTCAGCACCAGCACGGCGATCAGGAGCAACGCATTGGCCCAACTGAGGGCGCGGATGAAGCGCAGCCAGGCACAAAGGCCAAAGAAAAGGCCGATCAGGCCGGCCTCGCGCCACACCGCCACCTGGCGCTGCTCCTCTTCCTGGGGAGAGTGCGCTAGCCGGTGGTGCACGGCCTGCAGAAGAGGGGCACTGGAGAAACTGGTGGCCAGGAAGAGCAGCCCCAGAAAGAGCACCCGGCCCACGGTGTCGGGCGGGTAGGCGACCATGAGATAGCCCAGGCCCAGCCACGAGACGCCGGCCATGGCCAGCGATACCAGTGTGGTCAAGCGAGAGTTCATCGATCCTCCTTGCTCAGGCAGGCCAGCGGATTATACGCCAATCTCACAGGGCCTCCCAATCCGCGCGCACCTCCATGCCAGGCAGATTGTGCTCCCCCGCCAACCATGGTAGAATCGGCCGAGCATGTACGAGAAACCAGACCTGGGAGGAAAGCTGTGGCCAACCATCCACGGAACCTGCTGGTCGCCCAGTCGGGCGGGCCGACAGCCGTCATCAACAACAGCCTGGTCGGCGTGATCGAAGAGGCCAAGGGCAAGCGCGAGGTCGGCGTGGTGATCGGCGCCGAGCGCGGCATCGAGGGCGTGCTCGGTGAGCATCTGCTCGACCTTTCCCGCGAATCCCCCGAGACGCTTGCCGCCCTGCGCCAGACCCCCTCGGCTGCGCTGGGCACCAGCCGCCACAAGCTCAGAGGCAATGACCTGGAGCGCATCGTTGAGGTCTTTCAGAAGTACGATGTCGGCTACTTCTGCTACATCGGCGGCAACGACTCTATGGACACCGCCGACCGCATCGGCGCCCTAGCGTTGGAGCGCGGCTACGATCTGCGGGTGATCGGCATCCCCAAGACGGTGGACAATGACCTGATGGAGACGGACCATTGCCCCGGCTATGGCAGCGCAGCGCGCTTTGTGGCCTCTACCCTGCGCGATGCCGGCCTCGACACCGAAGCGGGAGCCGCCTCGACGCCGGTCAAGATCATCGAGATCATGGGCCGCCACGCCGGCTGGCTGACTGCGGCCAGCGTCCTGGCGCGTGAGGGGCGAGAGGGCGCGGCGCCGCACCTGGTCTACCTGCCCGAGCGGCCGGTGACGGTCGATGGCATCCTGGCCGACGTCGAGCGCGTAGTGCGGCGGCTGGGCATGGCGGTGGTGGCGGTGAGCGAAGGCGTCAGGGATGCGGAGGGGCACTTTCTGGCGGCAACGTCGGCGGCGGTCGATGCCTTCGGGCACCAGCAACTGGGCGGCGTCAGCGCCTACCTGGCCGATCAGGTGACCCGCGCTACCGGCCTCAAGGCGCGCTTTGAGAAGCCCGATACGATGCAGCGCGCCTCCACCTGCCTGATCTCAGCGACCGATGCCCAGGAGGCCTATGAGGTGGGCGCGGCTGCAGTGCGGGCGGCCCTGGCCGGAGAGACGGCGCAGATGGTCACGCTGGTGCGCGAGCCCGGCGCCGAGTATCGCGTGCACACGGGCCTGGTGCCGCTGGCCAGGGTGGCCAACCGCGAACGCCTCCTGCCCGAGGCATATATGGCTGGGCCGGAAGAGGGGGCCACCGAAGCCTTCCTGGCCTACGCCCGGCCGCTGATTGGCCCGCCGCTGCCGGTGCACGGCCGCCTGGCGCGCTACCCGTTGGCCAGGTAACCGTGCTCACGCGGAGCGTCTAGTTCACTTTGGGGGCAAGCCTATAGGCCGATGACCAGACTTCGTCGTAGCGTCGGCTCATGATGGCGGCGCGAATGCGAATCAGGCGTTCGGCTCCAGGCCGGCTCCAGCGCATGCCAGGTCCAGCAATCGGTAGGCCGGGTTTCAAACCCGGCCTTTTGGCCCACTTCTGCCCCCTCTTGGTCTCCCCCAAACATCCCCCGCGGATTCTTAGAGGATTCTTAGAGAGTGCCCTTTTGGCGTCAAAACTCTGAAACATGCGTTATACTGTTATGCGGTGGTGTTTGGTGAGGTCTCCGATTGCTCCCGTGGTATCGACCGGCCCTGGCAAGTGGTGCGGCAACCTCGGTGTTAGCTCAGGATGGCCGATCCAACTACCAAATCACACATGTTCACCTGCCAAAGGAGGGCATCCGTGAGCTACGTTGACAAGACCCTGACCTGCCGCGACTGCGGCACGACCTTCGTCTTCAGCGCTGGGGAGCAAGAGTTCTACGCGACAAAGGGCTTCCAGAATGAGCCCGCCCGCTGCCCAGATTGTCGCCGGCTTCGGCGCAACCGGATGAGCATGCTGAGCTCCGGCCCTCGGCCGATGTTCCCCGTGATCTGCGCGCAGTGCGGGGTGGAGACGGAAGTCCCGTTCCAGCCTCGCGGCGACAGGCCCGTCTACTGCCGGGCCTGCTTCGACGCCTTGCGCGCGAGCGGCCAGATCACCCAATAAGCGCAGCCTGAAAACGAGCGCGGGGGACCCCGACCGGGGGTCCCCCGCCATCCTTCTTTATCGGGGACGGCAGTGCCCAGCCGCCAGGGTTGGCTGTGGTGCCTACGTTCCTGCCCCTGTAGGGCCTAGAGCTCAAAGCTGTAGCCCAGGCCCCGCACGGTGGTGATGTGGACCGGGTTCGTGGGGTCATCCTCCACCTTCTCGCGCAGGTGGCGGATGTGGACGTCGACGGTGCGCTCATCGCCATAGTAGTCGGGGTAGCCCCACACCGCTTGCAGCAGCTCCTGCCGGGTGAAGATGCGCCCCGGGCGGCCCGCCATGTGGGCCAGCAGCTTGAACTCGGTGGCAGTCAGGCCCACGTCCTTGCCGTCCTTGTAGGCCCGATGAGCCTCCAGGTCGAGCGCGACGTGGCCAAAGATGATGCGTTCGCCCGGGCTGGGGCGGCTGAGTTCTCCGTAGGCGCGCCGCAGGAGGGCACGGATGCGGGCGATCAGTTCGCGCAGGCTGAACGGCTTGGTCACATAGTCGTCGGCGCCCAGCTCCAAGCCCAGCACGCGGTCCACCTCTTCATCACAGGCTGTGAGCATGAGGATGGGCTGGCGCAGGGTGCGGCGCAGCTCGCGGCAGACGTCGAAGCCGCTGCCGTCGGGCAGGCGGATGTCGAGGATGATCAGGTCGGGGGCCTGCTGCCGGGCCATATCGATGCCCTGGCGGGCGGTATCGGCCAGAAGCACCGCGAACCCCTCGCGCTCCAGGGCGTACTGCAGGCCCCGGGCCACTGCCCGCTCGTCCTCGATGATCAAGATCCGTTCAGCCATCTCCAGTCACCACACTCTACAGGTGCCCCGGCCGGCTTGGTACCGGGCTACATGCTCCGCGTTCGCCCGGTGCGTGCCCGTTCTTTGGGTTTTGGCGGGTTTGGCCGGGGCGGGGCCGGCCGGCCGGCCGGCCCTCGCGCCGGCCCCACGCCCACCCCCCGGG
>Ga0078972_1012894_pt1 | contig 14114 bp, 11 predicted proteins | sample YelNatPaOPGAMG01_FD_67568 | JGI IMG/M metagenome (GOLD analysis project Ga0078972, IMG submission 67568) | Hot spring thermophilic microbial communities from Obsidian Pool, Yellowstone National Park, USA - OP-RAMG-01 (SPADES assembly) (version 2) | ecosystem: Environmental > Aquatic > Thermal...
AACCTTTGTAGATAATACGTAGGCATGGGTAACCTCCTTTCAAATTAAGATTTTTTTATGCTTTTTATTATAACAAATAAAAAGCAAAAGTGTTACCCATGTCTATGAACTCTTCAACTACTATTTTAATTTTGTTTGACAATAAGTTAAGTAAACATTACAATTAAGGAAAATATAAAATTTATTTATGTCTATTTTAAAGAAATAGCCCATTTGCAGAATGTGCGGAATTGCTGGAATCTACCATTTTAAATTTTTTTCTCCTCCTTATACTGAAGTTCTTTATAAGATGTTAAAGGTTTTATCCCATCGCGGACCTGATGACAGAGGGGTTTATTTTAGCGCGGATAAACGTTTAGGTTTGGGGCATTGCCGGCTTTCTATTATTGATTTGAGTTCCTTAGGTCATCAGCCCATGTCCAATCTTTCCCAAACTATCTGGTTAGCCCATAACGGAGAGATTTATAATTATCAGCAACTGCGAAACGAACTTAAAGAGGCAGGGTATTCTTTTGTTTCTTGCGCGGATACAGAAGTGATTATTTACGGTTACCAACATTGGGGGATTGAGGGTTTACTTAAACGTTTAAAAGGAATGTTTGCTTTTGCGCTCTATGATTGCCAAAGCAAGCCCTGCCGGCTTATTTTAGCGCGCGATAGATTCGGGATAAAACCCCTTTATTATTACCAAAGTGGAGAATTGATTGCTTTTGCTTCAGAGGTAAAGGCGATTTCTGCCAGCGGATTAGCCCCGTTTAAAAAAAATGATAAAGCAAAAATTAATTTTTTAGTTTTGGGCAGTATCCCTGAGCCGATGAGCACGCTTAAAGATGTTTTTTTGCTGCCGGCAGGAACCTATATGTCAGTAGAAGGAAATCAGGCCCGCATTGTGCGTTATTATGAACTCTTGGATAGTTTTAGCCAGCCCAAATTGAACTTATCTAATGTGAATGTATACGAGGATTTGCGCCAGAAATTGGAGGAATTAATAGACCTGTATTTAATCAGCGATGCGCCTTTAGGGGTATTTTTAAGCGGAGGGCTTGATTCTTCTGCTTTGGTGGCTTTAGCCGCAAGAAGCAAATTAAGAAGCAAGCCTTTGGTTACGCTTTCCGTGATTTTTGAGGAGAAGGAATTTTCAGAAGATTTATACCAGAAAATAATTTCTCAAAAGTATAATACCGAGCATTATGCGCTAAAGATAACCTCAAAAGATTTTTATAGGGAAATAGATAATATCCTTGATGCTATGGACCAACCGACAGTCGATGGCATAAATACCTATTTTGTTTCTCAAGCTGCCAAAAAAACAGGATTAAAAGCGGTGCTTTCCGGGTTAGGTGCGGATGAGGTTTTCTGTGGGTATCCTTGGTTTAAAAAAATAAGGTGGCTTAAAAAAATATACCGGTCAGGAAAATTTCTGGGATATTTTTGGGATTTGATAGGTTCCTTAAATATAAGAAGCCAAAAGTTAAGTTATTTTAAAGGCGACCTTTTGGGGTTGTATCTGGGGTTGCGTGGTTTATTTAGCCCGGCGCAGATAGCCAAACTTTTAGAGATAGACCGCAAAGAAATAGAGATGGAAATCCAAAAGATAGGTTCACTTTGTCAAAGAAGCGATATAAAAAAATTAGACCCTATAGATTGGCTTTCCTATATGGAGATAAATTTTTATCTTAAAAATCAATTATTGAAAGATACCGATTTTATGAGTATGTACCATGCGTTAGAAACAAGGGTTCCTTATCTGGAGCATTCTTTGGTAGAATATATTGCGCGCATAGATGCGGATCTTAAAATCAAGCCGAATACGCCCAAACCCCTTTTAGCAAAATCCTTAAAGGACATTTTGCCTACGGAGATTATTTTTAAGAGAAAACAGGGGTTTGTTTTTCCTTGGCAGGTATGGTTTAAAAAAGATGGCAGGGGTTTTTTAGAGGAGGGATTATCTAATTTAAGTTTAAATAAAAAATATGTTTTTGCGCTTTGGCAAAAATTTCAGGAAGGCAGACTCCATTGGTCAAGGATATGGGCGTTGTATGTAGCGGGCAAAAAAATATGAGGGTTTTATTTTTGGCGCCAGAGGTTTTCTATAGTCCCGGCGGGATACAGACATACAATCAACAACTTGTAAATGCTTTAAGGGATTTAGGGTATAATTTAAAGGTGGTTTCTCTTAATGATGCGGTCCGGTTTAGTTTAAAGGGATATTTTTTTGTCGGGGCAGGACGGTTTAAATTTTTAAAGAAAATTTTATTTATCCTTTATGCATTAAAGGAGACAATTTTTTTTAAGCCCGTATTAATTATCAGTGCGCATATTAATTTTTCTTTATGCTGTGCATTCATAAACAGATTTTTTAAAATCCCCTTTTTTACTGTTATCTATGGGATTGAACTAGAGAAGACAAAATGGTTAAATAAATTGGCGGTTAAAAGTGCTAAAAAAATTATCTCCATAAGCAATTTTACAAAAGAAAAATTTTTGGCTCTTTTTCCTCCGGTAAAAAGAGAGGATGTTTTTATAATTTATCCTTTTGTGGATGTTAATAAATTTCGTCCGCATACCAAAGATCTCTCTTTATTGCAAAGATTAGGGCTTGCGCCATCAGATAAAATTATTCTTACGGTGGCGCGTTTGTCAAAGGAGGAAAAATATAAAGGATATGACCGTGTAATTTTAGCGATAAGTGGTATAATAGAAGAATTACCGCAGATAAGATATATCATAGGCGGAGGAGGAGACAAAGAGGAGATAGAAAGGATAAAAGTTTTGGTTAAGGAAAAAGGGCTTAAGCAAAAGGTGATTTTAACAGGGTTTATCCCTGCTCAGGAGTTGGTAAATTATTACAATCTTTGCGACTGTTTTGTGATGCCTAGCGAAAGAGAAGGTTTTGGCATGGTGTTTTTGGAAGCGCTTGCCTGCGGAAAACCGGTGATTGCCGGCAATAAAGACGGTTCACAGGAAGCGCTTAAAGCAGGAAAGTTAGGTTTATTGGTTGACCCTAAAGATATCTTTCAATTAAGACAGGCAATAACCAGTATTTTTAAAAAAGAAATAGATAATCGTCTTTTAGATGGAGATTTTTTAAGAAAAGCAGTAGTAGAAAATTTTAGCAGGGAATACTTTTATAAAAAAGTAAAAGAACTTTTGGAGGGTATGAGTAATTAATATAATTAATATGAAAAATAATAATGAGAGCGCGAATATAAAACCTTTAAAAGGATGGCTAGGGATAAATTTTAAGGAATTATGGGAGTACCGGGAACTGCTCTATTTTTTGCTCTGGCGGGAAATTAAGGTGCGCTATAAACAGACAGTTTTAGGGATTCTCTGGGCAATAATCCAGCCGTTTTTTTTAATGGTGCTATTTAGTTTTTTCTTTGGGAGATTTATAAAAATGCCCAGTGCGGGTATTCCTTATTCTTTATTTAGTTATGCAGGATTATTGCCTTGGATGTTGTTTAGCGATGGGATTAGCCGTTCAACCAATAGTTTAATAAGCAACGAGAATCTTATTAAAAAGGTTTATTTTCCCCGTTTGATTCTGCCTTTGTCAGGCGTGCTTTCTCCTCTGGTGGATTTTGCTTTTTCTTTTTTGGTGTTTTTGGGCTTGATGATTTATTTTAGGTTTTTCCCTTCTTTTAAGATATTATGGTTGTTGGTATTTTTGCCGATTTCTTTGGTTACTGCTTTGGCAGTAGGTCTGTGGTTATCCGCTTTAAATGTACGTTATCGCGATGTGCGTTATGCGGTGCCTTTTTTAATCCAGTGTTGGTTTTTTATTTCCCCGGTAGTTTATACCAGCACCACTTTGCCTAAAAACTGGCAGTTTATCTGCAGTTTAAATCCGATGGTAGCAGTGATTGAGGGTTTTCGTTGGGCGCTTTTAGGCACCAGCCATCCGAGCTTTTTTACCGCGGTTTCTTTGGTGATGGTTTTGGTGATTTTTGTCGGCGGGCTTTTTTATTTCCGTCGGATGGAGAAGATATTTGCCGATGAAATATAACAAAAGGATAAGTAATGAGCGATATTGCTATCGATGTTAAAAATTTAAGCAAACTTTACCAGCTTGGTGAAATCCAATATTACCGCACCTTAAGAGAGAGTATCAGCAATTTTTTTAAAAGGTCTTTTAAAAAAAATAAAAACAATGGCAACTATATCTGGGCATTAAAGGATGTCTCTTTTGAGATAAAAAAAGGCGAAGTAGTGGGAATTATTGGTTCCAATGGTGCGGGGAAAACCACGCTTCTTAAAATTCTTTCCCGCATTACCCCGCCTACTACAGGTTATGCTTGGGTGAAGGGTAGGGTAGGGATTTTGTTAGCAGTTGGCACAGGTTTTCATCCTGAACTTACGGGAAGGGAAAATATTTATTTAAGCGGAGCGATTTTGGGGATGAAGAAAAAAGAGATTCAAAAAAAGTTTGATGAGATTGTGGCTTTTGCAGAAGTGGAAAAGTTTATCGATACACCTGTAAAACATTATTCCAGCGGTATGTATGTCCGGCTTGCCTTTGCAGTGGCAGCGCATCTTGAGCCGGATATTCTTTTAGTAGATGAGGTTTTAGCAGTAGGGGATATAAATTTTCAGAAAAAATCTTTAGGCAAGATGGATGCAGGGGCAAAAAGCGGGCGCACTGTTTTGTTCGTCAGCCACAATATGGCCGCAGTTAACCATCTATGCCAAAAGACGCTTTGGCTGGATAAAGGAAAAATTCGTATGTTCGGTCCCACGGAAACAATAATAGGCGCTTATCTATTAGAAGGGGTAGAAATAATAGGTGAACGGCAGTGGAAGAATTTAGCAGAATCTCCGGGTAACGATAAAGTCCGACTTAAAGCAGTGCGTATTCTTAATAATGAGGGTAAATTGAGCGCCAGTCTTGATATGCGGTTTCCTTTTTTTATAGAGATCGAATATCAACTCCTCTGCCCTGTTTCGGATTTACAGGTTGGATTTTCTATCCTTACTTCTGAAGGCAAAGTAATTTTTTCTACTGGTGATCGTGCAGATTTAGAATGGCAGGGTAAAGCGCGTGCGCCAGGAATATATAAAAGCGTATGCGAAATTCCTGCCCACATACTTAATGCGGGTAAGTATATCATTAGTGTAGGCGGAGATATTCGTTTTGAACAGGTATTTGTTTTTGATGATCGGTGTTTATGTTTTTATATTGAACAGACAGAGCACTTGCCTTATAGTTTAGGTAGGCCTGCGGGTGTAATATGTCCGCCTCATAAATGGCACATCTATAAAATAAGTTAATTTTTACTTTTATGCAGGTAAAAACCATCCTTAAAAATTTTATTTCTTATTATACAGGATTGGTTAATCCTTTTCCTTTAGGATATGTTACCTTGGGTATAACTTATGCTTGCCAGTCGCGCTGCGTTATGTGTAATGTTTGGCAAGTTTATCAAAAAAATCCGGAAAAAATCAATTTGGAGCTAGCGCCAAAAATTTGGGTCGATGCTTTAACCAAAAGTAGAATCATAAAAGAATTAAAGCAGATCGCTATCACCGGTGGAGAACCCTTTCTTAAAGAAGGGCTAAATGAGATTATGCTGGCTTTATTTGGGCTATCTAATTTAAAAAAATAGCACTATTTTCCAATGGTTTTATGCCGGACAGAATCTTTTGCGTAACCGAATCTATTATGAAACTTATTGCCGGTGATAAAACTTTGGAGATAAATATTGCCCTTGACGGTTATGGCAAATTGCACGAAGAGATCCGTCGCGTTCCGCGCGCTTTTGAACTGGTAGAAGAGACAATAGAAAAATTAAAAATCCTGCAATACAGTTATCCCAACTTAAGATTGGGTATAGTTAGCGTTATTCAACCCCGCAATATAGATACTTTAAACCGTTTAGAAGAATTTGTTTGCGGAAAAAAATTGCCTATTTCATATCTGGTGATTTTAGATTCTTATGTGTTAGATAACCGAAACAATGCCTATAACCGTTATTCTTTCTCTGCTTTACAGAAGGATAAATTGATAAAACTAATAAAGATTTACCAGATGTTAGGCATGGAAAGATGGATAAAGACAGGTAAACGTCCCTTGAGATGTTTTGCCGGCTTTACCTCAATGTATATTGATGCCTACGGCAATATGTATCCTTGCGTTACGATGGGCAATAACCACGATTTTTTAATGGGCAATATAAAAGAAAAAGGCATTGATGAGATTTGGAGTTCTTCTCAGGCGTTTAAAGTAAGAAAAAAAGTAAAGCACTGCCAATATACGGATTGTTGGGGAGGTTGTGAGATAGAACAGACGTTGGTTCAACACCGATTATTAGCAAGAATAACCGAGATGATTTCTTTAGGAGGATTGAATTATTATCGCCTACGGCGCTTAATTTAAGGCATAAATTTTATGCATATACTGGTTATTTCTAACCTTTATCCGCCTAATTTTTTAGGAGGTTATGAACTTGCTGCCAGTCAAATCGTTCAAACTTTGCGCCAAAAGGGGCACCGGATAAAAGTTTTAACAAGTTTTAGAGAGAGGCGTTTTCCCAAAATAGAAGCCGGTGTTTTTCGTTTGCTCAAAGCCAGATTTTATTTTGACCCGCCATTTAAAAATAAATTTAGTGCATTTTTTTGGTTCCTTTGGAATCGTTTGGTATTGCAGATAATGATTAAATGGATAAAACCGGACCTGATATTGGTTTTTAATGCAAGCGGTCTGGGAGGATTATTTTTGGATTGCCTTCATTCACAGAAATTACCCGTAGTCCATGATATAAGCGATAGTTGGTTGGTTGATTTTCCTTATGCGGATACCCTCTGGTTTAGGTTATGCCAAAAAAAATTTTCCTCTTTTATCAAAAATTTTATAAAATCAATTATTGTTTTTATGGGTTCTTTTTTCCTGCCTAAAAAACCTGCTTCTTTGAATTTTAAATATTCTTATTTTCGCAGTCAATTCCTTAAACAACAGTTTGCGCAGGCGGGTTTTCCGGTAGAAAATTCACCGGTGATTTATCATAGTATATGGGTTTCTCGCTTTAAACCGCCGAAAGATTACTTGCGTAGAGAAGGATTAATTTTTATAGGCAGGCTCTGTCCGGAAAAAGGAGCGCATATATTTCTTGAAGCCTTATCATTTTTAAAAAATTCCGTTTATTTGAAGCAGTTGCCATTAACTATTGTAGGGCCAGGGGTAGAAAAAGATTATGCACGAAAAATTAAAGATTTAGCCAACTGTCTTTTACCGGAAATAAAGGTAGAATTTACAGGAAGGGTTCCCCCTTTAAAGATACCGGAGTTATTATATAAGCATTCTATTTTTGTTTTTCCGGTTATTTGGGATGAGCCATTTAGCATAGTCGTGTTGGAAGCGATGGCAGCTGGTTTAGCTGTAATTAGTACTGCCACAGGTGGCAGTAAAGAGATATTAAGAGATAAAGATAATTGTTTAATAATAGAAAAAAACAACCCTTCTGCGCTGGCAGAAGCCATTGTTTCTCTGCTAAAGGATAAAGAGTTAAAAGAAAAAATTATCCAGCAGGGTTATAAGACTGTAGAAAAATTTGATTTTCTGCCCACATTTAATTTGATAGAGAACCATCTTTATAGGGTGTTAGAAAATGAAGTATAGGGTTTTATTTTTTTATCCGGAGAATCCTTGGCCGCCCCATAGCGGAACGCACTGGCGTTGCATGCAGATGCTTGGCGCCTTAAAAGAATTCAATACCGAGATATTTCTGGTAAGTTCTGCGCTTTCGGATTATTATTCGCCATGGAATAAAGAGAGTGTTGCGGTTTTAAAAAAGGATTTTGTAGCGGATGTTTTTATATACGAGCCTAACCGTTGGGATTATAAAGTTATAAATTGTTTAAGGAGATTTTATGATTTTTTAGGAAAACAGCCTCCTTTGAATTCTTTAATTTATACCCCTTGGCAGATGCGAGATTGGTTTACAAAAGTCCTTTATAAAGTTTCTCCCCAGATAATAATAATGAGTTATGCTTATTGGGATAGTCTGCTTAAACATCGCCGTTTAAAGCGTATAAAGCGGATTATTGATATCAGTGATTTGGTTTCTTTAAATAGAAAAGCGTGGATGATACTGTCGAGGTTTATTGGTTCTGTGCCCATTGACCCTCAGAGAATTTCCGAGAGGATAGTTAAAGAGGATTTTTTTACTGATTTTGATTTATCGGTTAGCAGCCAGGAATTTTTAATCTATGACCAGTATGATTATGCGATTGCTATTTCAGAAAAAGAAGCGCAGATAATCAAAGAAAATACCCGGCATACCCAAGTTTTATTTATTCCGATAGTTTATCAACCGCATTATATCAATAACCAATATAATAAAGTAGCAATCTTTCCTACCGGTCCTAATCCTTTTAATATTCAAGGTTATCTTTACTTTGTTAAAAAGGTGCTACCCCAGGTTTTAAAAGAAATAGATTCTTTTCTGCTTCAGGTAATCGGATACTGCGCAGAGCGGGTGGTAGAGCAAAAAGGAATTATTTTAACTAAAACCTTAATTGACCTTAAGCCTGTTTATGAAACCAGCAGTTTTCTGGTTGCGCCCCTTTTATTTGGCACAGGTCAGCAGATAAAAATTATTGAAGCCATGGCTTATGGTTTGCCAGTTATTGCCTTGCGCAATATCGCGCAGAATGCTTTTCTTCTTCAACACGGGATAAACGGATTTATTGCTAATAACGCCCAAGAGTTTGCCCGCTACACAGTAGAACTTTGGAATGATCCTAAATTATGCCGTAAATTGGGAGAAGCTGGTCGAGAAATGGTTGCCAAAGAGTTTTCTTCCCAAAGATTAAAAGAGGCATTAAGTAAAACTATAATATAGAGAAAAATTATGCAGAACTGCAAAAAGATAGGTTTTGCGGTTTATGATTATGACTGTTCTTTGCAGACAGGTACTCAGCGGTTTACCTGGGAACTGATTAAGAACTTGGCGAATTTAAAACAGTCGCTTGTGGAATATAAGATTTTGCTTAAACCAGGCTTATCATCTAAAAATTTGGATTTGCCGCCCTTAGCTACTTATCTACAGGCTCCTTTACCTAAATATGACCTTTTTTCCCGAGCAAGGCGGCGCTTTCATTGTTTTTACCATAAAGGTTTGGATAGGGTAAGAAAAATTTGGGGCAGACCTTTACATTTAGAGCATTTAGGCAAATTGTGGGTTAAGGATTGGTTGCGTTTGCTTGATTTGGATTTAGTATATTTTCCTTCGATGTGGTATCATGAATTAATTACTTATATCCCGGTTGCGGTTCATATGCACGATATGCAGCATATCTATTATCCTGAATTCTGGAAGCATGATTTTTTTCAGCGCAAAGTAGTTTTCAATTGGTATGCCCGCCATGCCTCTTTAATCACCTGTAGTTTTGATTTTGTGGCTAAGGATATGATGAAGTATCTAAATGTGCCTGCGGAAAGAATCGCCACTGTTTTTATGGCTCCTCCCAAAATAGATGCTTCTAAAATTGCGGATATAAATTTGATAAAAGAAAAACATCCCCTTCCTGAACGCTTTTTTATTTATCCTGCCGCTACCTGGCCGCATAAAAACCATCTTAATCTCATCAAGGCCATCTCCCGGTGTATTGCTAAAGGTACTGAGGTATACTGTGTCTGCACTGGCGAACATGCGCAATGGTTATCTTTTGACCATTACGACCAAATCCAAGCAGAAATAAAAAAACACCATTTAGAAAAATATATCTATTTTACCGGCTGTCTTCCTTATCCAGAAGTATTAGCCTTAGAAAAACAGGCAGATTTTTTCTGTATCCCTACCCTTTATGAAGCAGGTTGTTATCCTGTTTGGGAGGCCTGTTTTTTTGGCAAAGCAGTAGCCGCTTCAGATGTAACCATGATCCCTTATCAGATTCAGGATACAGGTATACTTTTTAATCCCTACGATGTAGACGATATCGCTAAAGCGATTACACTTTTATGGAAAGACAAGGATTTAAGGGACTATTTAGGACAGAAAGCAAAATCCCTAATAAATAATCCTTATTATTCTCATGAGAGGATGGCGCAAGGGTACCATCGGGCATTTGTCAATACCTTAGTGCGTTTGGGAAGACTTTCCAAGGAATACTGGATAGAAGAGGATCCTGCGCCTGTTTTGGATAAGAAATCTTGGGTGCCTAAATTTGCATGGAGGAAACTTGTTTAGAAGCAGAGTGCCTTTTTATTTCCGTTATACATCTTTTTCTCATTGTTTTGGCTTGCAAATTTTCTATTTTTATGTTTAATTATTAACATAAAAGAGTCTGTGGTTAAAATAAAAGTTTCTGTGCTTTCTTTTAATTATAATTTTATACTCTGTGTTATTAAGTTCTATTTTAGGTAGTTTGGAATGGCAGACTTACTATTATACTTTATTGCTCGTTCGCCATGGACTTCTTTATGGTAATTATGGTAATATAGAAAGTAAGTTTTTGAAACCTTTAAAAACCTGTTGGTAAAGAGAATGTCGGAAAACTTATAGGTTTTATTAAGAGGCGCCATTTGTCTATATTTAGAAGCCATTGATAAGAACAAAAACAAAATAATCTATTTTTATGGAATCTAAAAAATTTTTAATTTTAGGTGGAGGGGCGGTGGTAAGGGAATTTTATCTACCTGCACTAAATTGGCTAGGTCTACTTCCTTATACCTTGGTGGTGGAAAACTCTGAATCCGCAATCGCATCATTGGTTAAAATAACTCCGCAGGTCAGATGTAAAAGAATGGATTTTCGTGAATATTTAAGAGATTACCCCAGAAAAGAGATTTTTGATGCAGTGATTGTGGCTTTGCCCAACTGTTTGCATACCGAGGCAGTGGCATTGAGTTTATCTAAGGGGCTTTCTGTTTTATGCGAGAAACCTTTAGCATTGACAGAGGCAGAATGTTATTATTTAGGTAAATTGGCGCAGGAAAAAGGAAAAATTGTTACGGTAGGTATGGTGAGGCGCTTGATACCCGCAGTAAAGAGCATTAAGCAGATGTTAAAGGCTAACCTGATTGGCAAACTTTTAAGCATAGATATTGAAATGGGACCTTATCTGTGGTCAACGGAATCCGGCTCTAATTACCAGACTTTTAACGGAGGTTTATTAACAGATATGGGGGTGCATTATTTGGATTTAATCCAGAGTTTAATCGGTGAACTTGTGGCAGTTAGTTATAAGGATGACGCCCGGGGTGGGGTAGAAGCGGATTTTGAATTTTATCTTAAATCTTTAGAAGGTGTCTCTGTAAGATTGGTTTTGTCGCGCCTACGTTCATTGCGTAATACCGTTATCTTTAAGGGAGAAAAGGGTGAGTTGATTTTAGAGAAGGACACCTTTGATTATTGTTTCTGGCGGATTTATTCTTTAGAGGATATGCTTATAAAAGTTTCTTTAGAAAAGCCGTTTTATTATCCGCACTGGCCAAAGGATAGTTTGGTTTCCTGTTTTTCCCAGCAGATTTTAAACTTTATAGAGATGTTAGAGGCAAAAATGCCTGTGGATGTAGATGCTTATCAGGCTGGTTCTATCATGCGGTTAATTGATTGGGCATATAATAAACGCAAGGAACAGAATTATTTGCCTTTACAGGAAAGGACTTATAAACAGGAGAGCTTTTCTTTGCGTCCGTGCCTTGAGCCTGCAAGGGTAGCAATTACCGGCGGAACCGGTTTTATTGGTGGGCATCTGGTAGAAAGACTTATAGAACTGGGGTTTTCGGATGTGAATGTAGCGGTGCGTCATTATCAGAGTTGCGCGCGCATTACACGTTTTCCCATAAAAATGCCCAAGGTAGATCTTTTGGATTATGCGCAGGTTAAAGAATTTGTTAAAGGAGCAAGGTTTGTTTTTCATTTGGCTTATGGCAAGGAAAACAAAAATGCTTCCCTTATAACCATTAAAGGCACCCAGAATATAGTTAAGGCAAGTATAGAATGTGCTGTAGAGTGTGTAGTTATTTTAAGCACAATGTATGTTTTTGGTTTCCCAGATACGGATATTTTGGTAGATGAATCTTGGCCCTATCGGCCATTTAGCGGTGAATATGGTTTGAGCAAAGCAAACATGGAGCGTTGGTGTTTAAAGCAGGCAAGGAAACAGAAGCAGACCAGAATAGTAATCCTTAATCCTACCTGTGTTTATGGACCATGGGCACAAGCCTACACACAACTACCCATTAAATTGGCACAGGCAGGACAATTTTGCTGGATTGAAGAAGGACAAGGGATTGTAAATTATACTTTTGTAGATAATTTAATTGATGCAATACTTTTGGCGGTTTCCTGTCAAGAAGCAAGAGCCCAACGTTTTATCATCAATGATGGTTATTGCTGTTGGCGGGAATTTCTTAGCCCTCTTTTGGGAGAGTTTGCCAAGGACCTTGCCTCTTTTAATAAAAAGGAACTGCTTCTTATGCAACAGAAAAATAGAAGTAGCATCAAGGAATTGATTAATCATATGTTAGACGATAAAGAACTGATTGATATAATTAACCGCCATAATGTATTAAGCAAAATAAAACGTGTATTAAAATTCACCCCTTTAAATAATTATTTTTTTAAAAGAGATTTATTTTTATTAAATAAGTCCCAAGCATTCCCTTTAAAAAAGATCCCTCCTGTTTGGCTGGCGGATTTATTCGGACCAACTAAAACCAAATTTTCTTGCGAGAAAGCAAAAAAGGTTTTGGGTTGGAGACCGCTCGTTTCATTGGCGCAGGGGCAAGATATTACCCGCAATTGGATTCAATATATGGGATTTTATAATCTAAATAAAGAAAAATGATTTCAGTAATTATCCCTTATTTTAATGCCAAGGAATGGATTGCCGAGACTTTAGAAAGCGTTCTTAAACAGGACATAAAGGATTTGGAGATAATTGTGGTTGATGACGGTTCTACGGATGGAGCCGGTTCCTTCATCAGTAAATTTCCTTTGGTTAGGTATATAAGAACAGAAAACCGCGGACCAAGTAAAGCCAGGAATTTAGGGATAGAATTGGCAAAGGGTGAATTTATCCAATTTTTAGATGCGGATGACCTGCTTGCCAACGGAAAACTTAAAACCCAATTAACAGCACTTAAAAACACAGAAGCAGATATTGCTTATGGGGATTGGCAGAAATTAATAAAAGAATCCAAAACTAAATATATAAAAGGAGAGATTGTAAAAAGACAGATGCAAAATCCGCAGATCGAACTGTTTGTGGATTTTTGGGCTCCTGCGGCAGTATATCTATTTAGCCGTTCAATTGTTAAAAAGGTAGGCGGATTTAGGGAAAATTTGCCGGTTATTCAGGATGCGCGTTTTGTTTTGGATTGTGCTTTAGAAGGCGCAAGTTTTGTTTATTGTCAAGGGTTGATGGGTTATTACCGTGTGCATAATGTAGGTTCAGTTTCCACTAAGGACGAAAGAGGTTTTTTAAGAGATTGTTTGGTTAACGTTCAGGAGATAGAAGAATATTGGCAAAGGCAGGGTGGCATAAATCAGGAACGTAAAGAGGCATTAGTTAAGGTATATAGTTATCTTGTGCGGGAAAGCTTTAATAAAGAGATGGCGGTTTTTGATCGTGCCTATAAAGCGTTAAATCGCCTTGCCCCGGGTTATGTCCCTACAAAATCTAAACTTTTAAGATGGAGTTCTAAAATTTTGGGTTATAGAAAAGCCGCCTATTTGGCGTTTTATTATAAAAAGATAAAAAAGGGATGGAACTTTCAATAGTAATTCCTACTTTTAATGAGGCAGAGAATCTTAAAATTCTATTCCCCCGGCTTCAAGCAGTGTTGGATAGATTAGGCGTGGAATATGAGATAATTATTGCGGATGCCGGCTCTAAGGATAATATCTTTGAAATTGTCAGGCAGTATGGCGCTTCAATTTTTGTTCAAGAGAAAAAAGGTTTTGGCTTGGCACTGAGAGAGGCATTTAAGCGTTGTCGAGGAGATTATATTATTACCTTGGATGCCGACTTTTCCCATGAGCCATTTGTGATAAAACAACTTTATCAATTTCGGCATACTGCGGAGATTATCATCGCTTCCCGTTATATAAGAGGCGGTTTTGCCAATGCACCTTTTTTAAGGAATTTCTTAAGTCATATACTTAATT
>Ga0078972_1012895_pt1 | contig 14114 bp, 5 predicted proteins | sample YelNatPaOPGAMG01_FD_67568 | JGI IMG/M metagenome (GOLD analysis project Ga0078972, IMG submission 67568) | Hot spring thermophilic microbial communities from Obsidian Pool, Yellowstone National Park, USA - OP-RAMG-01 (SPADES assembly) (version 2) | ecosystem: Environmental > Aquatic > Thermal...
GACCCGCTTCAGCGCATCGATGATCTGCGCCTCCGTGTGCCGGCTTCTGCTCATGCCTTCTTCTCCCTTCCCGTGTCTCAAATCGTATTCCGGTTTGGACGGAGGAGGGGGGTCAGGTCAGTTCAGAGCGTTGCCCGGTCGGAGGCATTTCCAACTGGAGAACCGCGCCGAAACGCAAGTATCCGCGCATGTTTGGGATACGGGCGGGAGGTCAGACGCCGATGGCGTCAACGAAACCGGGCGGCGGGAAGTTATGGTTTTGAGAAGTGGCTCCCCAAAAAGACGAGTTTCATACAACCTCTCAAGAGCGCAAGTCATTGAAATAACAGGGCCAGCGTTTGGTCGATAATGAAGTCCCCTCCTGAAATGCCCGACGACTGGCTTAGGGCCGCCCGGCGCTCAGGCTGAGTGCCTGATCGATCAGACTACACGCTCTATCTTCTTCTCGGCTGGTTGCCCCTCTATTGATCTCTTCTCTTGATCTTCCTCCTACGGGACAACACTCACCGTGCCTGCGGTCACCCAAGATCCTGAGTTGCCGTTCCTGATGTTTACAGTGAAACTGCCGGTATTGTTGAGCTGCGCCTGCGCACTAATGTAAGAGGAGCCCGAAACCGAGACCGCCCCGGTCTGACAACCTGGGCTCGCGCAACTCGGGCCCACGAACCAAACCTGGGTCGTGCCCGAGACGAAGTTGCCTCCGTAGATATTTACATTTACTACTTGGGCACGTTTTGCGGGATTCGGACTGTAATTGAAGCCTGTAACATATGGGACTACCGGTCCCGCCGAGTTCACCGTCAGGTTGACCGTGATCTCCTTGGTCGGATACCCGGCGCTGGCCGCCCGCAGAATGATCGGGAACGTGCCGGTCGCGGTTCCGCTGTTGGTGTTGACCGTCAGCATCGTGCTCACTGAACCGTTGGCCGCCGGCGTGACGTGCTCCTGGCTCCAACCCGAGGTCGAGCCGTTCGGCATGCCGATGCCGTACACGTCCACCTGCTGATTGAAGCCCCCCGCGCTCTGGATGGTCAGCGTGAACGTCGTGCTCTGGCCTTGCGTCACCGTCCGGTTATACGTGTCCACGCTGGTGCTGAAGCTCTTCGGAATCGCCGAGTTCACCGTCAGGTTGACCGTGATCTCCTTGGTGGGATACCCGGCGCTGGCCGCCCGCAGAATGACCGGGAACGTCCCGGTCGCCGTGCCGCTGTTGGTGTTGACCGTCAGCGTCGTGCTCACTGAACCGTTTGCCGCCGGCGTCACATGCTCCTGGCTCCAACCCGAGGTCGAGCCGTTCGGCATGCCGATGCCGTACACGTCCACTTGCTGGTTGAAGCCGCCCGCACTCTGAATCGTTAGCGTGAACGTGGTGCTCTGGCCTTGCGTGACCGTCCGGTTATACGTGTCCACGCTGGTGCTGAAGCTCTTCGGAATCGCTGAGTTCACCGTCAGGTTGACTGTGATCTCCTTGGTGGGATACCCGGCGCTGGCCGCCCGTAGAATGACCGGGAACGTCCCGGTCGCCGTCCCGCTGTTGGTGTTGATCGTCAGCGTCGTGCTCACTGAACCGTTTGCCGCCGGCGTCACATGCTCCTGGCTCCAACCCGAGGTCGAGCCGTTGGGCATGCCGATGCCGTAAACGTCCACCTGCTGATTGAAGCCGCCCGCGCTCTGGATCGTCAGCGTGAACGTGGTGCTCTGGCCTTGGGTGATGGTCCGGCTGTTGGCGTCCACGCTCGTTGTGAAGCTGCCAGGCGTGGACGAGTTCACCGTCAGGTTGACCGTGATCTCCTTGGTGGGATACCCGGCGCTGGCCGCCCGTAGAATGATGGGGAACGTGCCGGTCGCCGTCCCGCTGTTGGTGTTGATCGTCAGCGTCGAGCTCACCGAACCGTTCGCCGCCGGCGTCACATGCTCCTGGCTCCAACCCGAGGTCGAGCCGTTGGGCATGCCGATGCCGTAAACGTCCACCTGCTGGTTGAAGCCGCCCGCACTCTGAATCGTCAGCGTGAACGTGGTGCTCTGGCCTTGGGCCACAGAACGGGCGAGGGAGTCAGATGCAATACTGAAGCCCCCAGAAGGTGCCGGATTGATAGTAATTGTGACCGGCAGTTCCCGAGTCGGATAACCGCTTCGGTACGCCCTCAGAGTCACCGTGTGGCGTCCCGTAGATGTTGCAGAAGTTGTCCCGACCGTCAGCGTTGCGCTTGCCGTACCATTCGGGGAAGGCGTGACAACTTCCTGGGTCCAGTATGTACCAGCTGCCGAGTAACCCGCGGGTAAACCAATAGCTGCCAAGTTAACCGGAGCGCTGAACCCATCAATGCTCTGAATGGTGAACGTGAATGCTGCCGGCTGTCCTACGGTAATCGTTCTGGCCGCCGCATCCACTGACACTGTGAAGGTGCCCTTCGGAGCGGCCACCTGGCCAGCGACCACCTTGAGTTGCCGCCGAGCCGATTTCTGCCCGCTTGGATTCACCACCCACATTTCGTAGTCGCCAGAGGATAATCGCAACGGTACCGTCATCGCTTCTGCGCTCAATGAAATGGCGTCTGACGGCACCCGGCCGGTCAATTCGCCGGCTTTGCGGGTGGCACCGGCATATGTCCCTGAAGTAGCGTAGAACACCTCGACAAACGAACCCTTGATGAAATTGCGTCCGCTCAGAACAACCGAAAAGTCCTCAGGATCACCGGAGCCGACCAGGGTCTTCTGAGCTGGATCGATGCCATCAAGTTGCGGGTCCGGGCCTGCGGATATCACGTGGACAATCAGCGTAGGAGACTTTAGCGAACCCGTCTCCTCCTCCGCAAAGACCTCGTAATCTCCAGCAGGAGAACTCGTGCTGAAGGTTCGAGTATGCGAAAACGTTCCAGACGGAGATGTGCGTAGCCGGTCTGAAGCGTCGTCGGCAGCCCCGCTCCGTTTCCAGTGCAGCACAATTGGAGCGTTCTGCGTGTAGCCCTCTCCCGACACCTGTAGTACTTCTCCTTGCCGAAGGCTGTTTGTATTCACGCTTATAGTTGGCTGTTGTGTTGTCGGCTTCGCTGGAGTTGTAGGCGAGAGAACTGTTACGCGTTTGATAAACGACGGCATATGGCCCATGCTGTCGTAAACCGAAAGGCGTACATCGTACGTTCCAGGAGTTTGAAACGTGTGAGTGGCCCGGATTCCTTCCGCTTTAGACCCGTCGCCGAAGTCCCAATAGTAAGCGTTGATGTCGTACTTACCTTTCGTGGTTGGCGAAGCATCGAAAGAAATCGTGAAGGGTGCGGGCTGTCGATCACCCGGCGTGATGGACAGACCCGGCAGAGGTTCCTCCGGGACGACCGGTTGGCTATTGACAAGGGCTACAATCTCTGCGCTGAGCGCACGAGACGCGGCGTCAATTGCGTCCTGGACTTTCTGGTCGTGGAGAATCGTCCCCCTGCCGACGAGGTCAACCATCTGCAGGCTAAATGCTTTTCCGCCCAACCATCCACAGGGATAGGTTGTGCTGGGTACGCCAAACGGGTCCCAGCAGCCCATGATTATGCTGTGATTGTCTGCGAATGAACAGCTCTTTGTCGTAGGGTCTTGCAGCCAGCCAGCATCGCATCGAGGCATGTCCGCAAAACTCTTGCCTTCGACCTTCGCCCAGTAGAGGTAACGATTCAGCTGAACATTAAAAAGTCGGAGGTTCGCTTCATATGCCATGTCGCCTATGAACCCGCCGAACCACTTCCCGAACTCCTCGCCAGCCTTGAACACCGCATCCGCAGCCGTGCTGCAGACAGCATGAAACTGGGGAGTTACAAATGTCTTCTCACAAGCCAGGTGAGCGGATTCTTTAGCCAATGCACTGATCACCGTCTGGGCAGCCAGAATGTTGTTTCCGTTTCGCACCTGTTTGTGGAATTCCACGCCAGCGTGGACGATGGAAACGGCATCGCCATACGTTTTCACAGGACCGCCAAATGGGTCCGCAAACAGCTGGCGGGATCGGTTAATCACGTCAAGACCGACGCCAGTATCACCCAAGATCTCGGCAACCGCGTCCTCTGTAGTAGCCAGCGTCTGGCTAACATTCGACGACGAGTACTGTGCGCCGAACTGGCTGAAATGTGTTAGCTCGGCTTCGATGGTGTTCGTCTTTTCGTCGATGCGGAGCAGACGAACCGGATACCACAGGTTCAACTGCTCGTCCAGTGTGAACAGCCCCACTTGGCCTAATGTCGCAGAGTTAGCGGCCAACACTTCAGGCGAGATCGGGATCCTAAGCGTGACCGGTTTGAGGAATTTCAGGCCGTGTGGTGTGAACTCTAGGGGGTACTGAGCCAGACTGAAATTTCGATCCTTGCTGGGGAGCCACCCCAAACGCAGGCGAACGGTTATTTCGGTGTCGGAGGCCAGCGCGCCGGGCGGTATTGACAGCCGGAAGAACCGCGCCGGATCGTTGGGGTCGGTTGTGTCGAATGAAATCTCGCCACCATCGGCCGCACGAATGCGTTGCGTGACGCCTACTCCCTCTATTGCCTGTCGAGTGGCGGAGTTGGAAGGGAGAATACCAGGCGTTGACGCGTATCCTTGAGAGTTAGCGAAACGGTTCGTCACCACAATCGGGGCGGCGGCGCGAATGCGCAGGCTACCGCTACCCTGATCCCGAAGGGGCAACAGTTCCAGAAGTTTTCGGCCCAACTGGGTGCCCGCTTCGAGGTCGGTGACGGTTCTCTGAATCAACGTACCGTTCGCGTCGAAAGCTTCGACCGTGACTGGATTCTTGGCCGAACTGAGGTTCGTTACGACGAGTGTGGACGCCCAATCGCCGACCTCTGCGATATGGGGCACATACATCTCGCGTCCAGCGTCTGCGTTGGCGGCCCAACCTGTAAAATAGCTACCTTCCGAGTTGCCGCCGCCGTTAACTTGGAGCCCCGCGATCGGCTCAGATGAGGTGATGATGATGTATCCCGAGCCGTGCCAGCTCTGGCTCCAATCGTTGACGTTGAACGCGACCTGCCCCTTGCCTGCCAGTACCGAACGGGTTTGCGCGACCTGGAGTCCTGCCTCGGAGTACAACGTAACTGAGATCGATGCTGGTCTGTCCGCTTGGTTCGCATAAGCGATACCGGTCCAATAGGCCGAGTCGTTGACAACGTATGGGAACGCAAGCTGCCACTCACCATCAGTTGTCGCGGTGCGCTCGCGTTGGCCAGAGATCGTGACCATACCGGAGGCTGTTGAAAATGTCTCTGCTGAAACAAAGGGCGCCGTAGATGTGAGCTCGATGTGCCCGCTCAATAGCTGACTGACCCGGAAGGTGCTGCCGGCGTCAAGGAGGACGTGTCCCATCGCAGGAAGATCGAAAGCGAAATCACCAAGGAGCGTCCCGTCCGCTCCGTAAAGCTGCGCGTGACACTCCGACGGGATATCGCTCGTGTTTGCTATGGCCAGTTCCGTTCTCCAACCAGCACCAATTGCGACGTGAGCGAACGTCGCACGCGTACTGGGAATCGCGACCGGCGGCGACTCGGATAGCAGCGCAGGATTCCCCCGAAACAAGAGGCCGAGTCCCGCAAGTTCCACGTCCGATTGAACTTCCAGCCAGCCCTGGAACGCGTCTGGAGCTCCCAAAAGGTCGGCGAGTGTGCCTACAATCTGGCCGCTCTTGAAAATCCCGGTCACTCTCGATGCGATCACCCTCCCGGACGCGTCGTGCAGAGTCAACACCGCAGAGCCGTCCCGCTCCTCCGTATTAGACAGAGCGATCCCGGTTACGATCGTCGCGTCGTTGTGGACCCTCGGGAAATAGAGGGAATTGGAGAGGAGACGTTCCGGAGCGAGTGCCAGAGCGAGGGAGAGACTGAACAGGCGCAATTTCATCTTGCCTCCTCGACCTCTGTTCACGCGACAGAGGTCGTTCGAAAGACGTTGCCGCTTGGCCCTGTCGGGCAGCTGAGGCGGAGTAGCACTGGGTGCGGCGGCTGGTTTTAGACGTACCAGTACATCTATGTGTCGGCACCTCGATTGTCGTTTGCCCCGTTTCTGGGCCGGCCGAGGTCTTCGGCCACCAGTCGCGGCGTGCGCGCTTCCCGTGCCGTCGGCGAACCATGCTCTGTCATATTATGCGCGCTGCGTCCCGCCAATGCTAGAGTTCGGGATGCTGTAATCTTCTGAAAAATTCTGAAATACTGAAGAGCTGACGTGCAGGGTGCGAACAGTGTGTGGAATTTCGGCTCCTTCGAGCTCGACCTGGCCAGGCGGGAGCTGCGGCGGCAGGGCCATCGATTGCGATTGACCGCCAAGCCATTTGACACTCTGGCATTCCTGGTCGAGAACCGCGGCCAGTTGGTCACGCGAGAACAGTTGCGTGCGTCCGTGTGGTGCGGCCTCCTCGTAACGGATCCCGCAATTGAACACGCGGTGAACAAAATCCGGCGAGCGTTGGAAGACGACCCCGGAGAACCCAAGTTCATCCAGACATTGTGGGGAAAAGGCTACATTTTTGTGGGTGAGGTGAAATGCGGCAGTGATGCGGGTTCGCTTGGGAACAGCGACGTAGAGGAGGCCCAAGAACCGTCGGGCCTCATAGGCGGCTCAGCAGATTACTCTGCTCAGCCCAAAGAGGGGGCACCGCTCGATGCCCACCTTGGCCGCCATACAGCTCAAGTAGTTGCCGGGAGCCTGATTTACGGCCTTCTCTATGTTGGCGCGTTTGTTATCGAGACTGCGTATAGATTCGAGGCGTACGCCAGGATCGCCATTCTCCTCTCTTTTCCGATATTAATCTGGGTGTGCGGGACGACAATGGGCGCTCTCTGGATTCACCGCGTGCTGCTTGCCCGGTCGCGGCCGTACCCGGGGTTGATTGCTGGAGTCGTCATCGGCGCCGCAGGGGCGCTCCTGGTCATTTTTCTCGGACAGGTTCTCCCGAACGCTGTCATCACGCCATTGTCTTTCCAAGGACTTACGGCTCATTCCGCCTATCTGAAGGATACGACGTACTTCTTGGCAATGGCGATCCTTTTCCTTGTGGTCCCGTTGCATTGCGTCCGAACTCTGGAGCATCTGCGCAATGCGGGAAGGATAGGATTGGCCGCAATTCCCATCCATAACCAGATGGCGTGTTACTTGCGACCGAATGCGCTCCTGGCGGTGGCCGTTGGCGGGGGGATCTGGTCGCAACTGAGTCTGGCCCACATATTCGAGCACCTCCAAACCGGGCGCTATATGGGCTTCTACATGAGTGCCCTCCAGATCGAGCGTTTCTTGGGCGTTATGTTCTGTTTGGAATGCGTGACTTGGTACTACCGATCGTTGGCGGCATTGAAGCACGGCCCAAAGTCATAGGTGCCGCTTTTCGACGGCAGATTGCGAAGAGACCTTCCGGATTTCACATCGGATCGAGGAACAGACTTTGGAGCAATGGCTGCAACCAATTACGGTCTCCGTCAGCCGCGTAGGTGGGCCAGCCCTCGATGGCCGCCTTAATCCTGCCAATTTCCATCTCCGAGAAGTCGAAAGCTCTCGGTGGCACCCCGAGAGCCGGATTCCAGATGACGCGCTCGTGACCGGCGATCATCTCTCGTTTGAGTTCGATGGCCTTTTCCTCGTGGTCATCCAACGCTATCCGATCCTGGATTCCCCAAATCGCGCGTACAGAGCCCACGTCGGCCCGCTGCGCGCCCAGGAGCGCATGCAGGTTCAGACGCTGGGTATGGTTCAGCATCAATTTCATATGGTTGTCCTTTCGACTTGAACTACGGGTTGGAGTAGAGCAGCAGGTAGCCTGCGGTCACGCCTGCCGGGTTCTTAACCTTGATGCAACCGGACCAGCCGGACGGGTTGCCCGCGCCGACGATTTCCGCGAAGCGGTATCCGTTGCCGGAGCCAGAGGCGATGATCAGTTCGCCGCTCGCCGTGACCTCGATCAGCGTATGGTCCGCGAGATTGGAGCCGGGGCCGCGAACCCTGAAAGGCGACTCACTGGTGTCCTTGCTGACGACGAGCAGCGGGCCGCAGGCGACCCCAGCCGCAACGGGACCGGCCTGGTATCCCCACGTGCGCGCGTACGCCTTCTTCGGATCGTTTCCCTGCTGAAGGCACGCGCCCCACGCATGGAACGTCTGGCCGGAGGTCCAGCCATCGGAGTAATGGCCGATGGCGATCCAGAGAGACGTGGCGCCGCCGGTCATGGTGCCGGTGACCTTGAACCGCTGCCAGGACGTGGTGAGCGTTACGGCGGTGGGCCCGACCAGCCACGTCGTCCATCCGTTGTCGAGAATGCCGATCGAGGCGGTCATGGTTCCGGACGGGACCTTCAGCCAGACGTAGAACGTGTACTGGCCGTTCGCCACGAGGCCCGCGACGTTCTGCCGGATCAAGCCCGCCGCGCCACTCGCCGTAACGGCATCGGCGGTCTGTTCCCCATCCGGCGCGACCACGCTGTTGGGCGATACCGTGCAGGTGCCACCGTTCTTGTCCCACGTGCCCGCGGAGAAGTCTTCGGCGTACTTCGCCATGTTCTCGTATGGCCCGCCGATGGTCCCGAAGGGTCCGCACTCGATGGAGTTCAGGTGGGAGTCGAGGAACGCCCACAGGTTATTGGCGGCGGCGTACGCGAACGACGCGCCGCCCGACCCGTCGCGCAGGACCACGGTGCCTGCCGTGCCGTTCGCGGTCGCATCGCTGATCTGCGAGGACGTGTGCGTGTGGACGGACGCCGCCTTCCCCGCGAGGTCCGTTACCAGGCCGGTGATGTCGGCTTCGGCGTGCGTGTGGGTGAGCGGTGCCTTGGCCGCGAGATCGGTGGCGAGGTTGGTCACGTCGGCCTCCGCATGCGTGTGGCCCGGAACCGACGCGAGCGCGATGGTGACGTTCACACGGTCGCTGGCGGGCACGTCCAGGAACGTAAGCCCGATGTTCGCGCCTTGGATCAAATTCAACGCGCGCCGGGTTCCGACCGCCGCCCCGTTGTTCTGGATCGAGAACGGCAGCGACCCGGAGACAATATCCGCAGCCACGTGGGTGTGCGTGGGCAGGTCGCCGGCCGCGATCTGCGCGCCAGCCGTGGCGCGGCCCCACACATCCACAGTCACCTTGGTATAGGTGCCAGGCCCGACGCCGGAGGCCGCGAGCGAAATCACGCCCGCCGCGACACTGATGCCGCCAACCGGGTCGATCTGCACGATGCCCTTGACGAGCGTGGTCGCGTCCGGAACGGTGCTCGCGCCGAACGTCTGGCCCGCAGCGAAGTCTATGATCGCGTCCATCGCCAGATGGTTGTTGTCCGCGAGCGCGATGCCGAGGTCGCCGGAGTTGTCCTGCTTCCTCCACTTGATCGCGCCCGCGTTGGGCAGGCGTACCAGGCCCGTGCTCGACTTCGTGCCGGAGCCAAACTCCGCACCATCCTGGAACGTCTTGAGGCCGGTCACCGTGACCGCGCCGTCCTTCCCGATGTAGTTGCGCGCGGCTGCGGTGCCCAACTCCGTCTCGATGGCCACGACCGCCGACTGGAGAGCGGTGATGAAGCCGGCCACCATGTTGGCCTTCACCGCGCCGCCGTTGTTGTGCGTGGCGGCGGCGGTCCCGAAGGCTCCACGCTGGCAACCCGTGAACTGCGTGGCGTTCTTGCCGGTGTACACCACCAGTTCGTCATCCAGTGAGAGCACGCCGTACGTCGCGGCAAAGCCGCCCGTGGTGGACACCACGTTGATGGTGGAATCGCCCGGATTCACCTGCGCCGTGGTCGTCGTCTCCAGAGGCTTCGCGGAGAATGCATCGACTGGCGTGAACAGGCTGGCCGCGCTGTCGAGTGCGCCAGGATAGTTAGCCATTGGCCTTCCTCTCGTTCAACTTAAAGCGATTGAGCGCGCCAGCAGCGGGCGGTGTGACCACAACAGCCTTGGGCGCCTCCAGCGTGCGCGCGAGGCGCGGCTTGTGGTACACGGTCGCCGTTGCGGGCGATTGCACCCACACCTCCAGCGGGTTCGGCCTGCTGTTGAGGCAGTACTGGTCGAACGCCCAGAAGCACATCGAGTAGTACGGCGCGGTCAGCCACATGCCGTAAGCCTGCGCCATCGGTGGGTCCGGAGGACCGTAGAGGCCCGCGAGGTACATGCACTCCGCGGCGGGCCGTCCCAACGTCTGCGCGCCGTACATCATGGTCTGGCGCATCAGGTTGGTGTTCTTGTTCCACACGTCGTAATCGAAACCCTCGCACCGGAAGTACTTCACGCCGTACGAGGACGACTTCCACTGCTCCGGCAGGTTGACGTGCATCAGCAGTTGCCGGTACTGGCTCTTAGGCGAAGGCTTCCCCTGGTTGGCATCGAGAGGCCAGAGGCACTCGAACACCGCTGCCGGATGGGAGGCGCGCACGTACGAGATCACCTCCTGGCAATAGGACCAGATCCGGTCCCGCAGGAAATCCGCAGTCTCCTTCGGGTGCGCCGGATCGCCAGCAGGATCATCCGTGTTGGCAAGGAACGGCCAAATCTGGTGACCCTTCGCCGCCGCAAACGCATCGATCGTCTCCTGGTCGTAGAACGGCATCCCGCCTCGCGGGTCGCTGGCGCGGTTGTCGAAGTACCACCACTGCGTCTCACCGAACTGGAGCGCGACCGGCATCCCGCCCGCCGCGACCTGTTCGGCGCACTCCTTGTACATCTGCTTCAGGTAGTTCCGGACGCGCGTCCCGAAGTGCATCTGGTGCGAGGGCACGTCGAGACAAACGTCCTCTCCAGGCGTCACCACGCCGCCCGCATAGTACAGGTACTTGGCGCGCATCGGGGCGGGCGGGTTGTAGATTTCCATCGAGAACGCGAACGATGCCAGGATGCCCGCCGCCGCGAACTGCGTGGCGAGATCCTTGATCCACTTCCGCGCGCCCTCTGTCATGACCGGCGACACCGAGTCGATCAACTCCCAATCGCCCTCCGTGCCAACGTCGGCAAGGTGGTCCGTTACGGTCGTGAGGATCGAGGAGGCGTACGCAGGCCCGTACAGGCCGAGCATGAGGTTTGCGCTGTTCGCCACGGTGTCCGTGTCGATGCTGGTGCTGGCCCACACCTCCACCGCGCCGCCCACGTCCTGCGCGCCGCCGTCCACGCCAGCCGCGACCATAGCCGCCTGAATCTCTGCCGCCACCTCCGCGGCAGTCCGTGCGGCGCCCGCCGTGAGGGTCAGCGACACCACTGTCCCACCCTCGCCGCCAAAGGTGAACTGGAGCGCGTCGTTGCTTCCCGCCGTGATCGCAAACGGTCCCGTGGCCGCGCCCGTGAGACGCGCAATACCATCCGGCACCGCCAGGCCGGGGAACGTCCAGGACGGGGCTTTGGACTGGATGCGGAGGGTCGTGCTGGTGCCGACGTTGTCGTCGGCCCAGACGCCGGAGAACTGGTTTATCAGCACGCGAAGTCCGCTCACGATATCCTGCAAGGACTCGCCCTCCAGGACCGTGTGGCGCATCGTCGTTCCGGACACGGTGATCGAGACGACCTCGCCAGCCTGCGGCGTGGCCGCGCCCGGGGCGAGCGCATACTCGACGGTGGCGTACGGATAGGTTGCGCCCACGCGCCGCCGCTTGTTGTTCCAGAAGACGCCCATGTACACGTCGGCGTGGCCCTTGAACCCGAGCTTCTGGAGATGCCACAGGTGCCAGGCCGGGGGCTTCTTGTACCCGTGGTCGGTGTCGAAGTCGATGGCCAGCGACACGTCCAGGTATTCCTTCTGCGGGTCCGGAACGTCCTGCGGGACCAACGGCCACAGGTAATCGAAGTAAAAGTAGTACCCCGCGCTGTTCGCGTTCTTCTCGAACAGGGCCGTGATGACGACCGTGTGGTTTCCGGCCGCGACCGCCGAGGCGATCTTGATGTTGGCCGTCGTGCCGCCGTACTCGTTGAGGTACAGATCGATGGGCGATTCGGCGGGCGCCACGCCGTCCACGGTGATTGCGATCTTGCCGCAATTTACGTTGAGGAAGGTGCCGAGGTAGAGATCGTGCTCCTGCGTGGCCGAGTAGTTGATCACGACCGCGCGCACATCGCTGACGTTGCTGGGGCCGCACCGCTTCGCGTGGCCCATGCTCCACCACTGAGAGGGCCACCCGGTGTCGTACTTGTAATTCTCCCAATAGCCGGTGTACTGGCACCGCTTATCGGTGTCCTCGATGCGCTCCGAATCGCCGCCCACCTTGAGGCTCGCATCGCCGGTCACCGCGATGTTCGAGATGGTCGCCCCCCACTCCACGTCGGACTGGAAGCCGGAGACAGGCGGGAGCTTCTTCAGACGCGTACCCGCCGGCCAGGAGCCAGGCGTCGAGGACTCGTACCCGCGTTGCACCCGGATGCTGGTCGCGCCGCCAGCCACGAGCAGGATGCGCTCCTCGCTGGAGGCGTCTCCGATGAAGTACCGGCCACCCGTGAGGCTGGCCCCGCTGTCCACGGCCCAGGTGGTGTCGCCCGGTGCCACGTCGGCGGTGAGGAAGCACCCGTCGTTGAGCGACTCCTCCACGATCTCGAATCGCGGCGCGAAGACCATGTACATCTTCCGGCAGTCCGCAGCGGAGAAGACGCCGCCGTTCTTGTCGGTGAGGAAGCCCAGCGGAAGGCTGATGCGGTATTTCGTGTCGTTGTCGCCGCCAGTGAATCGGATGCTTCGGTTGTCACCGAACGTGACGCCCTGCGCGCCTTCGCCTTCGTGGAACGACCGAACGGTGATGATCTCGCCGTTGCCCAACTTGCCCATGACCTGCGCGGGCGGCGGGCTGGTCTTGAACGCGATGGTCAACGTGTTGCCGGAGGCGGTCGCCTCGATGACGCTCGACTGGTCCGGGCCAACGACATACACGTTCTTGCCGCCGCCGTTGATCGTGTCCGCGATATCCTTCACCGCGTCCGCTGCGCTGGCGAGTTTGTGGACGTGGTACTGCGGCCCGCTGCCCGCGTACACTCCGGGCGGGATGCCGATGGTGGACTCCGCAGTCCCTCCCCACGGGATGATCTCGCTCGTGCCGATGGGCTTGGTCGAGGAGATCCGGACGCACCCGTCGATGGTGTCCGCGACCGCCTCCGCGCCCGCCGCAGCGATGGCCGCGCCGATCTGCCCCGCCACATCGTCTGCGCTTATCGTGTCGCCCGGAGCCAGCGTGAGGCTGATCTCGATGCCATCTATGTGGAACGCGAGCGTGTCGTTCTTCGCCGCCTCGATCTTGAACGATCCCGGCGTGTACGACCGGCAGACCGTCTGGCCTCCGTGCGGCTGGGTGTTGTCGAAGGAGACGGTGACGCCGGAGACGGCGGTCACGTGGCAGACCTCCTCCAGCGTATACTCGCCGTCGCCCTCGTAGAGCGGGTCGTACGTGAAGTACACCGTATCGCCGACCTTCAACTCCAACTCGCCGGTCACCGGGTCGAGATCGGAAGGCCACAGGTCGATGGTGCCGTTGGGCGAGGAGAGCGACTTCGGCAGTTCGTATAGCTTGCCCCACGGGGTGCAGTTGTACTGCGTGTCGCGGAAGATGATGACAATGTGGTCGAAGCCCGCGTCGGCCTGCGTGCCCGACGCCTCGACGCTCACACTGGCGGGCGTCTCCCCTCCGGACACCACGGTCGCGTAATTGAGGAGCTTCACCTCGCGGATCTCGCCCACGTCGCCCTTGCCGCAGACGAACGTCATGGCGTCCCAGGAGACGGACGGGTACTTGGCGGCATCGAGGCGCATGGCTCCGTCGAGCGCGTGGTCGTACTCGATATCGAACTCCAGCACCAGGCCGGACAGGTCTGTCCGCGGCAGATGCTTCTGGCGCAGGTGGTTGAAGTAATCGTATGCGTTGTAAAACCCGAGCACCGCGAAGTCCTCTGCAGCTTGGAAGATGCCGGAGACGGAGACACCTGTCGCGGAGGCGTCGTGGATCGTGGTGGTCGCGGCGCGGCCAGTGAAACCCTGCAACTGAAAGTTGCGGCGCGGGTCGAAGATGGTGAGCGGTTCTGATGGCAATGGCGTGGAACTGGGTGAGCGCTACGCAAACCCCATCTTGAGATTCCCGGTGCCTTGGCCCACTGTGGACTCATGCGAGAACGGAATCGTGAAGCGTGGGCGAGGTGGAGAACGCTGGTATCGGAGCAGAGCGC
>Ga0078972_1012896_pt1 | contig 14113 bp, 14 predicted proteins | sample YelNatPaOPGAMG01_FD_67568 | JGI IMG/M metagenome (GOLD analysis project Ga0078972, IMG submission 67568) | Hot spring thermophilic microbial communities from Obsidian Pool, Yellowstone National Park, USA - OP-RAMG-01 (SPADES assembly) (version 2) | ecosystem: Environmental > Aquatic > Thermal...
CGGTTCACTTTCTTTTGGCCGTTCAAAAGAAAGTGAACATGAGGTTTTACTTTCTTTCTGGTCGTTCAGAAAGAAAGTGTGAAGGGTTTTTCACCGCTCCCGAGCCTGAGCAGTTGCATTGCAAACTTTGCGTAGCGTGGGCGGGCGGGTTTTCTTTCGGTTACCTTTCTTTTGCCCGCTCAAAAGAAAGGTAACAATGGGTTTCTCCCTGCTTTTTACTGCAAAAAGCAGAAAACTGGTTCTTTTGTCCGTTCAAAAGAAAGTGAGCAAGAGGTTTTACTTTCTTTCTGGTCGTTCAGAAAGAAAGTGTGAAGGGCTTCCCCCTCGGTCTTGCTCGGGGCAGGCTTAGTCGAAGTGACGATTTATTGTAATTCAATCAAAAATGGGGAATTGCTGAAACCAGCAGATGTGGAAAAGATACTTTTTCCACGGGTATCAAAAGCAACTATTGCGGGGAAATCAATAACCTCAATTTCGTAAATCGCCTCAGGCCCGAGTTCTGGAAAAGCTATGAGCTTTTGAGAAGCTATTCTTTTCGCAAGATATGCCCCAGCTCCTCCAAATGTAATTAAATATAGCGACTTATATTTTTTACACGCTAACCTTATTTCCCCTGAGCGATCTCCTTTGCCGATGAAACCTTTTAAACCTTCTTTCATTAAAGGTATAGTATAAGCGTCCATTCTTGCAGAGGTCGTGGGTCCTGCAGATCCAAAGGTTCCATCTTTTCGTGGTGGAGTTGGACCACAATAATATATCATATTCCCGCTTAGTGAAAAGGGGATCTTTTCTTTATTTTTTAACATATTGACAATCCTTTTGTGAGCCTGATCTCTTGCTATATACATTTTCCCATTAATTAAGATTCTTTGGCCGATGACAAACTCTTCAAGAGATTCATTATTTTGAACTGGAAGCATGAGCTTCTTTTCCATTGTTCTATCCTGATTAATTATGTAAAAAACTTCAACAAAAGGTGCGATTTATTTTGCTTTATATTATAATCTATCTTTCCGAAAATTTGGAGAAAATTGGAGGAAGCATATTATGGGAATGATAAGTTTTATTATGTCTGTTGTCGGAATGGTTTTGGGACTTTTAGGGTGGAGTCTTGATACGCTGGGCTTAAAGGATTATAAGCTAATGATATTAAGCTATTTACTGCCAGTAAATCTTGTCATACTTGGTATTGCACTGATAATGAGTATAATTTCTTATGCTATAGATTCAAAAAGGGATTTTGCACTTGTTGGAGCTATAATATCTTTGGTTTTCATACTGATTGTTGTAAATAATCTGCTGCTTAGCTTCCAGATACTTATAAACATAAAGGCATAGTTTTTGTTCTGGGGAGACTTGATGTAAAGGGCGCTTAGCTCAGATGGTTTAGAGCACCTGCCTTACAAGCAGGGGGTCACAGGTTCGACTCCTGTAGCGCCCATAGTTTATATAAGACGACAAATTCCTGTCGTCTTTTTTTATTTTTGGTAATTGTGTTATGAAAAATATAAGCCTATTTTTTTTACTTATCTTGATATTTTATGGATGTTCTTCAAGTAGGAAACCTTCAGGAGAAGTTCCTTTGAATGCCTTGCCGGAGAAAATGGCATTTAGCAAAGGTTTGTATTTTTCAGATTACTGGAGATTTCGCCTTAAAGGCAATTCTTTCAATATACCTTTTCATACAAAAAATAAAAGCTTTTCTTTGGCACTTTCAAATGAGTTTTTTTCTTACGACTCTAAAGAAAAAGGGCTTTCTAATGCAATTCAGATATATAAAAATTTGGTAGAGGAAGTTCCCGAAGAAATAGGTTTTTTTCTTCAGAGGCTTGGGGTTTGTTATTATAAACTAAAGGAATATTCTAAATCATGGAGTTACCTAGGGCTTGCAATTGTAGCGGGAATGAATAATTCTGAAGTTTTTTATTATAGATCCTTACTCTCTTTTTATTACAGAAGGAATTATAGAGAAGCCCTTTATTATATTGATTTAATTAAAAATGAGAAAGTTTTTTTGGACCAGCAGGATATAAAAGTGATGGAGGCTTCTATCTGGGCAGAGCAAAATCAATATGAAAAAGCCTATTCTCTCTATATGAATGCAAGAGATATAAACAGGAAGAGATTTTATCTTTCGTATAATTTAATTCCTTTCTTTATTGAAAGTAATTTCAGAGCCCAAGGCGAGAGATACATACATGATGCTTTTAATGTACTTGCATCCCTTAGCAATAGTAATGCGCGAAAAAAAGCCTATGAACAACTGATTTTTTATAATAGCTTTATGGGGAAGGAAACACTCTCCTTTTCTTTTGTAGAGGGTTCTTCTGGTCCTTATCCTGACTTAATTTATTATCATAAATTTTCCGGGGTAATAAATAAAAGAAAAAGTCAAAATCTTGCAATATCTTTAAAGGAAAAAAAGGGTTCATCAAAAGACAAAATTTATTATCCTCTTTATGAAGACTACTATGACGATGAGAATAAAAGTGAGATTTTTCTGGTAGAAGGGGTTGGAGTAATTACCAATGTAAGAATTTCTGGGAGAAAAGAAATAACACCTATTGTGCGAGTGGTTATGCTCAGTAATACTTTGCTACTATTATCACCGACAAATATGATTCAGGTGGTTACCAACACTGATAGGAGTACTAACTCGAAAGATTATATTGTTACAAATTATAACAGCGAGCTATTTATTACAAATAGTGGTATTAACTATTACATAGGTACAGAATCTTTCGATTTGGATAATAACAATATATGGGATTATATAGTTTTTGGAGTAAGTAGCACAAATCAGGGGGCGATTGGGATTTTTTATCCTGATACCAGAAGGCTTGAGCTTGTGAATTTTTATGTCAAGACATCACAGTGCAGGATAATAGTACAGGATATAGACAATGATGGGAAGAATGAAATTCTGCTTATGGATGATGATGTTTATATTTTAAAGGATCCAGATTAAGGTGTTAATTTAAGTTCAGTATTATACTGTCTTTACCAAAATCTCTCTTTTTGATACTTTCGAGAGTTTTTTGAGCCTCTTCTTTTGTGGAGAATTTTCCTACTCTTACTCTGTAGTAGGTAATTCCATTTACATTTGCTTCTACAAGATAGGCCTGTAGATTCATCTTTCTTAAATAATCTTCAATAACACGAGCTTTATCCATGCTTGTGTATGCAGAAACCTGTATTGTGTAATTTCCAGGCGTCCCTGCTACAGTTTTTATAGGTTTTGGTTGTATCTCACTGCTTTTCTTTATAGAAGCAGGCTTTTGAAGCTTAACCTGCTTTGTTTCTACCTTTGGCTGTGATTGAATATTAATTGGGGGCATGCTGGATACACTTTCCTGTATGGTACTGTCTCTCTGTATTGGAGCAGGGGCTTCTTCTTTAATACTGATGGGCTCTCTTTTTTCTTCTACAGAAATGGGTGGGGAAATTGGAGCTTCAGGTTTTGTGGCATCCTTCGTTGCAGGTGTAGGTGTAAACAGGAAACTGTTTTCTAACTTTTTCTCTGTTAGTTTTTCTTCCACACTCTGGAGGGTTTGTTTATTATTAAGAGCCACATCTTTCTGAATGTTCTTTCCGAGCCAGTACCCTATGAGAAAAACAAAGACACCAAAAAAAACAAAAATAGCACCTGCCCAGACAATCCTTTCATCACTCACATTTATAAAAGTTTTCTTTGTTTGAGTGGTACTGGAGGGGTAATCATGGGATTTGTTTATGTTACTGGTATGCTTATAATCGTTCATTTTAGAACGGCCCATAGCATAACTTTCATCGTAATCAGATTTAGCATGAGCTTTATCTTCAAAGCCATCCGGGAATATGTCAAGTAATTCTGCTTCTCCCATAACCAGGTCCTCCTAAGTAAATTTGATGACTACCTTCTTAAATAATATTTCGGCAAAAATAGAAAAAGATAAAGAGACAATATGCTTTTTTGATTGAAGTAGAAATGTCACTATATTATAGGTATTGTATCAACTATAGACCAGAGCATTTTTGTTACCCAATTTAGCAGATTAATTCCACGATTGGTTAGCCTTACTTTTGAAGATTTTTTTAGAATCATCTTTTTAAGAGAAGAATCCATTATTTTTGAAAGAATTAAAAGAGGGTCGATGTTAAAGAGATTTTTCATTTCTTTTAGGTCAATACCTTCCATTTTTCTAAGCCCTACCATAATGTATTCTTTTATTGCCTTTTTTTTGTCAATTTTTTCTTCTAATTCAACAGGAAGGATATTTCCTTTTATTTTTTCTGTATATTCTTTTAGGTTTTTGGTGTTGGTCCATCTATAGCCTTTTGATTTCGAATTTATATACTCAAAATTTGTAAATTCATTTGAGAATCCGTTTATAAAACCGGAGACTCCAAGACCAAATCCAAGATAAGAGCCATAATTCCAGTAATTCATATTATGGATACTGGCAAATTTGTTTGATATAGCATAATTGGATATTTCGTAATGGATATATCCTGCGGAACACAATTCTTTGTGCAAATTCCAGTAGTTTTGCAAGGATGTTTGCGTACTTATTGGCTTGTATTCCTTGGTTTGATACTTCTGGTGTAATCTGGTTCCTTCTTCAATGGAAAGTTCATATGTAGATATATGTTCCGGCATTAGATTTATAACTTTATTTAGATTTTTTTTAATACGGTCCCCTCTTATGGAAGTGATAAGATCCACACTTATGTTTTTAAATCCAGCCAATCTTAGTATTTCAAAAGCTTTTATGTTTGATTTCTCAGAATTTCTTCTTCCAAGAAATTTTAGAATATAATCGTTCATTGACTGAAATCCAAGGCTTATTCGGTTAAATCCTATTTCCTTCCAGAAAATAGCCTTTTCTTTAGTTACATCTTCGGGATTGGCTTCAATGGTATTTTCTTTGCTCTGGAGATTAAAATTTTTCTGTAGAGCATCCAGAATTTTCCTTAGATGTTTGGGCATAAGGAGGGAAGGGGTGCCTCCTCCCAGATAAATTGTAAAAACGCTATCCATTATGTGGTATTTGTTTTTAAAAAGTACGATTTCTTTACATAATGAATCTATGTAATCATTCAAGATTTCTTCGTCAGGGATATATCCACTTACAAAATCACAGTAATGGCATTTTGAGAGGCAGAATGGAATGTGTAGATAGATGGATATGGGCATACAGATTTTTTGCTCTTGAAAATTAAATTATACTTTTATGCTTCTAAGGTACTCTGCATCATTTTCTGGAATGCTTGGATTAATAAACATTCCAGAGCCAAGTTCAAATCCTGCGCTTCTTGTAAGACGGGGCACAATTGTTATATACCAGTGGAAGAATGCAGAATTACGATACCCCTTTGGGGCCGATCGAATAATATAATTGTAGTCAGGATCGTTTAAGCCATAATAGAGCTTTCTTAGGGCCTGACGCAACACAGGGGCCAATTCAATGATTTCCTGTTCGGTAACCTCGGTAAATGATGAGGCATGCCTTTTGGGAAACAGCCACATAGCAAAAGGAGAATAAGCTGCATATGGAACAAAAACAACGAAATATTGAGACTCTATTACAATCCTTTCTTTTGAATCTAATTCTTTGTTTAGAAGTGAGCAGAAAATACAGTCTCTGTGTTCTTCATGATGGCGAATACTCTCATTCATTCTTGAGATAACATCTTTTGGTATAACTGGAAGAGCTATAATTTGAGAGTGTGGATGTATTAACGATGCTCCTGCCTTTACTCCGTGGTTTCTGAATGGAATTACAGACTCTATATAAGGTAGCTCCATCAATGAATTTATCCTTTGTTGATAGGTCTTTAACACATTTAATATATCTGTAGTTTCCATTGTTGCGAGGGTTAAATTATGCTTTGGGCTTTCTATCAGTACTTCGTGGTGGCCTATTCCGTCCATCCATCTGAAATAGCCCGATGTATTAACTGAAACTTTGTCAGTTTGTGGTACGAGAGCAGGATATTTGTTTGGAATTACTCGAAGAGCCCAGTCTTTTTCATTTCCTATTCTGAAGATTTCTTCATTATTCCTGGTCCTTTCTTCATTACCGGGACAGAAGGGACACTTTTCATCGTATTCGGGTAACTTACTTTCACTAATGTCTTTATCTTCCTTCAGCTGTTCAGGCCTTTTTGCTCTATCAGTAGATATTATAACCCATTCTTTTAATACTATGTTCTGCCTTAGCTGGGACATATTTTTCCCCCTCTTTAGTAACTTAAAACTATTATAAACAAAACTTAAAAAAAACAAAAGATATTTTGAGTTTTGTAGATATTCTCAGAATAGGTCCCTTTGCGTCAAATAAAAAATTATAAGGGCTATCCAAAATTCTATTTTCTAGCTTTTTGATACTCTTTCGCTGTTTCACGATAAACTTGTGGTGAGCCTGTCGAACCATAGGTCTTCTTTCAAACATCGGTGTCCCCATTTTTAATCTCCAGTCCTGAATTTTTTTGAACTGGATATTATAATTTGGAGTACTTTTTTATTTTGAGGCAACGATTCCATTTCGAGTACTTTTATTATGAATCAATTCGATATTTTGACTAAATAGGTGTGTTAATATAAAATATTTTCGATACACTGGGGCGTTGTCTAACGGTAGGACGACAGACTCTGGATCTGTTTGTGAGGGTTCGATTCCTTCCGCCCCAGCATTTTAATAGGGCCCTATCGTCTAGCCTGGTCCAGGACGCCGCCCTCTCACGGCGGTGACTCGGGTTCAAATCCCGATAGGGCTAATGGATAGGCTGCCTGATTTAGAAAGGCAGCCCGTTTTTATTATGGTATATTATTTGCACGCATATGATATTGTTTAAATTTTTTCTCTACATTCAAAGTATAATTAAGAGGATTTAAAATGAGAGTTTTCAGCATTCTCCCTTTTTTACTTCTTTTTATCTTCTTTTCAACTGCTTTCACATGGGATATTAAAACAAGAATAGCAGTGCTTGATGTAGTATCAAAGATTGAAGGTGAGGATATCAATGGGGTATTGATAGGCGAAAAAATTCGTGCAGAAATGGTAAATCAGAAAGCAGGTATTATTGTAGAAAGAGCTGCGCTATCAAAGATTCTTGAAGAACAAAAGCTTCAGGATAGTGGGATTGCAGAAGGAGATGCAGGTAAAATAGGGAACCTTGTTGGCGCAGAGAAAATTGTAATGGGAAATATTTTCAAGGTTTCCGGTAAATATGAGCTCCTGATAAAAGCAATAGATGTTGATTCTGGAAAGATAGAGTTTTATGAGCAGATAAGAGCGGGAAATATTGGAGAAATATATGAGAAAATTCCTGAAATGGTTTCTTCTATAATCAGAAAGTCAAAAGGAGAAATGTGGAAGCAAGAAAGGGTAAATACAGAATTTGTTGAAAAGTTTTTGAATAGTGAAGATGGGTTTACAAACAGGGGATTTTCCCCTGTCCAAATATCGTTTGTTGGAGGTATTCAGCTTATACCTGAGGATTTTACAATCTTTGGTGTTGCTGTTAACATTATTACAGGATATAATGTTGAAATATATGGTATTCAAACGGGATTGATATGTGAAAATTCAGAAATGCGAGGAATACAGGCAGGACTTATCTGCTCTTCTAAGTCCAGAATAGTTGGTGTTCAGACGGGTTTGATTAATAATGCATATTATGTTACAGGTTGCCAGATTGGATTGATTAACACTGCGGAGTTTCTTAAGGGTGTTCAAATAGGTTTATTAAATACTGTAAAACATGGACCTATAAATTTTATGCCAATAATAAACATAGGATTTTAGAAAATTTGAGAGGGAGAGGGTTTATGAAAACTTTTATGGTTTGTATTATTTATTTATTGTTTCTTTTTGTGCCTGTTTATTCTGAGAATACGAATACAGGAGAGACATCAATTTCCAATACAAATGAAGTGTTTTTGCAAAAATTTTATGAACAGGAAAAAGCAGGAGAAGAAAGGATTCGGGGGACAGGTGTAGCAAGTCCCTTCTGGACAACTGTGAAAGTAATCATATATACTGCTATTTTTGCAGCAGGAGCATATTTTCTTATCCGTTTTATCCTTGCAAAGGGAACATTACCTAATACAGAGGATGAGAAGATAGTTGAGATAATATTAACCCGTCCGCTTGGCATGGGAGCATATATTCAGATAATAAAAGTAGGCACCTCATATTATTTATTAAGTTTATCTGGCGAGGGAGCCCATCTTATAGATCGTATTACGGATAAAGAAACAATTGATTATATTGAACTTAATAAAGAGACTCTAAAGCCCAAAACTGTCAAATTTTTCGACTTTTTGAGTTTTTTCCCAAAAGCGAAGAATATTGATAAGATAGAGTTTCTTAAAAACCAGAAGGATCGCTTAAAAAAGCTTTAAAATGAAGAAAGTTTTTGTAGGAATGAGTGGGGGGATTGATAGTTCTGCTGCAGCCTTTCTTCTTAAACAAGACGGATATGAAGTCACAGGGGTTACTTTTACAGCCTTTCGTGAAGAAGGGTATAAAAAGTGTTGTAGTCTTGAAGACATTCAGGCAGCAAAGAAGGTTTGTGAATTTCTTGGAATTTTTCATATTACAATCGATGTTAAAGATGTATTTCAGACTAAAATTATTAAAAACTTTATTGAGAGTTATAAAAATGGGTTGACACCGAATCCATGTATTCTGTGTAATAGATTTGTAAAGTTTGGAATTGTTATGGAATACGCCCTTTCTGAAGGTGCGGATTTTTTTGCAACGGGACATTATGCAAGTGTTGATGAGGAGGATGGAGAGTACTTTATTAAAAAAGGTATTGATGCAGCAAGGGATCAATCTTATTTTTTGTCTTTTGTGGAAAAAGAGAAATTGCTTTTCATTCTTTTACCTCTCGGTAAATATTACAAGAAGGAAATTCGGGAAATAGTTCAGAAGGCAGCACTGCCGGTAAGTCCTTCAAAACCGGAAAGCCAGGACATATGCTTTATAACTTCAGATTATAGGGATTTTTTAAAGAATCAGGGTGTCCCAGAGAAGGAGGGAGATTTTATTTATGCCAATAAAAGAGTTGGCATACATAGAGGAATCCCATATTATAGTTATGGGCAGAGGCGAGGACTAAATGTCCCTCTTGGTAAAAGAGTTTATGTGAGAAAATTCGATTTGTTAACAAATAGAATTTTTCTTGGCGAAAAGCCTTTGTCCGCTAGTTTTACAGTAAAAAACCTAAATGTGTTTACAAATAAGTTTAAGGATGGAAGATATAGTATTCTTGTCCGTTATCAAAGCCCATTTAATGAAGGGGATGTTTCCATTAAAGGAGGGACTGCTTCTGTGAAGCTTGAAAAACCATGCGAGATAGTAACCCCAGGACAATATGCAGTTTTTTATAAAGATGATAGGGTTTATGCAAGTGGAGAAATTGACAGGGTGGACTTATGGGTTGATAAGATATGAATATATCTTTAGTGTCAAGTTTTAGCCTTTTTGGTTGAAATAACAAACTAATCATATTCATCAACCCCAATTCAACACGGATTTCCACTTTCTTTTTTCCCTTTTTCGTGTTAATTCGTATAATTCGTGGTTTCTGGCCGGATTAACCACGAATATCACGAATATCCACGAATGATATTTTATCGTGTAAATCCATTTAATCCGTAGAATCTGTGTGAAATTGGGGTCGGAATAAAAAAAGAATCGCTCAAATTAAATATTTCTATGTTTTTTAATTTTTATAATCTTTATTTGACTTTTATATCTCTTACTATAAAATAATATATTAAATATTACTTTGGAGGATAAAAATGAAAAGGGTATGTGTTGTTATAGGGTTGTTTTTGCTGTTTATTTCGTCGAACATATTCGGTAAGGGTACAACGGGTCTTGGTATTTATGGAAATATTGTAACCAGCGGGAATGGAGCTTTTGGTACAGGTTTGGGTTTAACTCTTAAGTTTGGAAACTTTCCTGTTCTTGGTCTCGAATGGATGTTTGGGCCAGCAACTCATATCTCGGTAAGCTGTGATTACTGGGTGATTAATTCTCATCTTGGTGGACTTCTGGATTATTATCTTGGAGTTGGTGGCTTTGTGGGTATATTGGCAGCGGGAGATACAAGTGCTATAGATTTTGGGGCCAGGATTCCAATAGGACTTCAGATATGGCCTGTAAACAAATTTGAGGTTTTTGCAGAAATTGCTCCTCTGGTTGGATTTTTGCCTACACTTAGTCTGGGTATTGGAATAAGGCTTGGCTTCAGGGTTCATTTTTAGTTTAGAAAATTTATATTTTTATATGAAAAAGGGTTACTCAAGATTGCTTGAGTAACCCTCTGGTAAAGGGGCTTTGTGAAATTAATATGAAGAGGGTGGTAGCTTTATTTTTTTCTTTTCTTCTATTGTTCAGTATTTCTTGGGAATATGAGAAGAAAAAGTATGATTTTGAAGAACTTTTACTTAAAGTAAAAGAAAATCCTAACAATCCCTATTTTCTAGGTAAGCTTGGAGATTGTTACTTAGAAAAAGGAGTATACAACAAAGCAGAAAAACTTTATAAAAAGTGCCTTTCAATTGAGCCGGAAGAATCCCGTCATTACATAAGACTTGCAAAGCTTTATGATAAAATAGATAAGCCGGAAGAGGCAAAAAGTATTATAACAAATGCTAGTTATTATTTTGACAGAAATGGGGAAGTTTTTTCCACGCTTGGTAATATAGAATATAAACTTGGAAATTTTAGCAATGCTTTAATTGCATATGAAAAGGCTTTACTCTTTTCGGATAAAAAGAATAAACACTATATATATTTTGGTCTTGGAAAAACATGCCGTGAACTGAAAGATTACGAGAAAGCAAAAACCTTCTTTATTAAGTCCCTTCAATTAAAACCTTATTGCTGGACATATTATGAGTTTGGGAAGCTATTTCTTGAATTGAATAATTATAAGCAGGCAATATGGGCACTTGTAAATGCGAAGGCTTTTTCGTATTTCCAGGAAAATAAAATGAAAAAGTTAATATGGGAGAGGCTTGCAAGTGCATACTTTAAATATGCTATTAAACTAAAAGACGAAAATAAAAAGGAAGAAGCAAAAAGCTTTTTGTCAAAGATAACAAATGATAGGGATCTTTCTCAGACAGACTATTGTGAGAAGGCTTCTTTCTGGTTAAAAAGGTTTTAATGTGTATGGTAAATAAATTAATATTACTTTTGATTTCTTTATTAATTTTTTCCAGGTTTTATGGGTTGCAGATAACAGAGATATTTTATAAAGCAGATCAATATCTTACTTCTGAAGAAAGATTTATTGAATTATACAATGAATCATCAGAGGTTTTTGATCTCTCGTCGCTTGTGATTTCTTTACCCCGGAGTGATACAGAAGTTACAAATTTAACCCTGTCAAAGGGTTTATTTGAAATAGACCAGGAGGATGTTCAGACAAATTCCTTTTTGCTTTTTCCAGGTCAGTATGCCGTTGTTATGACAGAGGATTATAATAAATATGGGCATTTTTATTCCTTTTCTTCTAACACAATACTACTTAAGCCAAAAAATAAAAGCTTTTCCGGATGGTCATGGGCTAACAGGCTTTCATTAATAAAAATATCTACGAATGGAGTAGTATTATTTTCCTGCGGGGATTATTACATCCCGCCAGACAATTCCATACCATGCGGGAAGTCTTTGTCTTTAAATGGAAGCAATTATACAGTAAGTGAAATATCTCCGGGAATTAATAACAGCGCCTTCCTTTATTCTGAAAACAGAATTGTAAAAGAAGGAGAGGTGATGAAAATATATTACAGGAATCCTTTTTTAAGTTCTAATACTATTACTATCGATGTTTTTTCTCCTATTGGAAAATCTTTTTTAACCTTAAACAGGATTGATTCAAAAACTTGTGCCGGGCAGTTTTCGCCTTCTTATGGACTACAGCATGGTGATAACATTGTTTTTAAGTTCGAGAATAATACACATTTGCTTAGATATCAGGAAAGAAAGCCGAGGTCACAATTCTATCATAAAATTTTGATAAATGAAATAGTTACGGATCCAAAGATAGATTATAGTGGTGGGGGATGGAGCGGGATGGATGGGGGAGGAAATATTGATAGTACAGACGAATGGCTGGAGATAGTAAATCGGACGGATAGTACAGCTATTGTTTCGAATTATTATATATATTATAAAAGTAAATATTCAGAAGCGATAAAGAAAATTTCATTTCGTACAAATTCCAATGGAACAAAAAACGGGGTATTGAACGGTTATGGATATATTGTTGTAACCCCGGAAGGAGGAATGGCAAATGATGGAGTGATTTATCTCTATGATGACTATCCTCATTATAAGGGTAAAATTGTTGACTATGTTGAATATGGAATAGAAGATTTTGAAGGCGATGGTACCTATAATAATGCGCCGTCTGGAAAGGCTTCATCAAGAGAAGAAGAATCTATAAGCCGTATCCCAAATGCAGTGGAATGTTCTAATTTTTCTCTTGTTTTTAAAAAAAGAAGGGTTTCTCTTTTGAAAAGTAATGGGAGTGAAGAAGGATTATTATGGGCTATGGATGTGTATGGTGAATTGAGTAATGTTGTTTATCTTGTTGATACGAATAATTTTGATTCAACAGCTTCTGTCTTTCTGGAAAATGATATTGATAACGAAATATTAATTTTGACCAACAGGGGAATTTACTTTGAAGGGGTGATTATTATTTCTCCTGACAAAGGTAATAAAGGTGATGGTGTTCTTAATGTAGAAAATGGAATAAAAACAAGGGTTTCTTATCAGGATTTATACCCTATTAGAAAAGAGGTCAAGGAATTCTTGTGGTGCAAATATGGATGGAATCTTCCGACTTTTTCTGAGGATTTAAGTAGAGTATTGATCTATCCAAACCCCGTGGAACACAATGCCGAAAAGACAATAGTGTTTGCAAATATTCCATCCAATACAGATATAGCAGTTTATGATTTTTCAGGGAATGTTCTAAATAAGATGAAAAGTGAAAATGGAAAAATGTTAGAGTGGAAAACTTCTTTAAAGAGGGGCATATACTTTGTTGTATTCAAAAAGAAATCCGGGGATAGAACCGCATGCAGTGTTACAAAAAAATTGCTTGTGTGGTGATTTTATTCTTTATTTTCAATAATGTTTTTTGTGATTTTAATGATCTTTATGAATATTCTATTGAGGATAATTCTGCCTTTGGTTTTTCTTACAAAAAACTTTTTTCTGATTTATGGAGAATAAAAGGGGGCTACTTTTCCTTTTTCCCCTTGGGGTGTATAAACATTCATTATAGCTTTTCTGCTTATTATATGAGTCTTGGTAGTTTTGAAGTAGTAGAATCTGAAGGATATGCTTATAGGGATGTTTATATTTATGAGGGTTTACAATATGGGGGAAGTTTTGAAATTCTTGCAGAATGGGAAAAGTTTTATGTGGGGGCAAATCTTGAGCCTTATTATAGAAATATAGGAGGGGTTTTTAAGGATTATCAAATTAATGGAACTGGTATTTTAAGATACGAAAGCCCAATAGGGCTTTTTTTATTAAATGGCGGGTATAAAGAGAATACATTTGATATTGAAGCAGCTTATGGATTTTATTTTTATTATGAAAAAATCAGAATAGAATTATTTGGTGGTTTTGAAAATAATTTGAATCAGATTATTAAAGCCCAACTTTCTCTCTGGAATTATAGGAAGGATCTATGTATATCTGTATTGTATAGATATGGACTACTTTATTCTGTATATGATTTTATTACAATAGGCTTTAGCAAGAAAATAGAGAATTGGGAATGTTTTATAATTTTTACACCATCTCTTGTTGATGATAATCTGGTTGAGATTGGAGTTAGGTACTATTTTGGGGAAAGTAAGATGTAATATTTTTTAATATAGCTATAAAAACCCCTCCGGACTATTGTAGGGGTTTATAGTTACTTAAGATAATTTAAACTATTAATCCGAATCCGCCTCTTTCCTTACCTTTCTTTTGTCCGGGCAAAAGAAAGGTAACCGAAAGAAAACCCGCCCGCCCACGCTACGCAAAGTTTGCAATGCAACTGCTCAGGCTCGGGAGCGGTGAACTCACCCTCACCTTGA
>Ga0078972_1012897_pt1 | contig 14112 bp, 14 predicted proteins | sample YelNatPaOPGAMG01_FD_67568 | JGI IMG/M metagenome (GOLD analysis project Ga0078972, IMG submission 67568) | Hot spring thermophilic microbial communities from Obsidian Pool, Yellowstone National Park, USA - OP-RAMG-01 (SPADES assembly) (version 2) | ecosystem: Environmental > Aquatic > Thermal...
CGCGCCCCGGGGGGGTCCGGGGGGGTTGGGGGTTGGGGGGGGGTGGGCGGGCGCCCCCCGGGGGCGGCCCCAGCCAACCCGCCCATAACCCAACCTGGCTCAGGGCCTGGCCGCGGCGTGGCAAGGTGGCGGGCTGTCGCCAGGAGGCCGTATCTAACGGATCCTGGATGCACCCGTTCGGGGCCTCACCTCGGGGCGGCTCAGGCGGCCGAAGCTCGCTACTATGACGGGGGAGCCGGTGCAGGCTCCTGGCCGATCTCACCGGAGTTGGATATGGAGTTCACGTTCGATACGGGGCGCGGGGCCCCGGGCACCGCTCGCCGCCTGGCCGGGGAGCGTGCGGGCCAGGGGCTATTGGCCCGCAGTTGGCGTCGCTTTCGCCGCGACCGCATGGCGGTGCTGGGGGCGGCCATCGTCTGTGGGTTGGTGCTGGTGGCAGTGTTTGCGCCTTGGATCGCACCCTACGACCCGGCCCAGCAGTTCGACGACGGGCTCAGCCTCGAGGGCCTGCCGGTGCCCAGCACGCTGCCCGCCAGCACCCGCTTCATCCTGGGCACCGATGCCAACGGGCGCGACCTGTTCAGCCGCATCGTCTATGGGGCGCGGGTGAGCCTGACGGTGGGCGTGCTCGCCAACCTGCTGGCCGTGGGCATCGGCACGCTGCTGGGGGCAGTGGCGGGCTACAGCGGCGGCTGGGTCGAGAGCCTGCTCATGCGCTTCACCGAGATCATGATGGCCTTCCCCACCCTCCTCCTGGCCATTGCGCTGGTCGCCATCCTGCGGCCCAGCATGTGGGTGATCATCTTTGTCATCGGCGCCGTCTATTGGACCTGGATCGCGCGCGTGGTGTATGGCCAGGTGCTTGCCCTCAAAGCCCAAGAGTTCGTAGAGGCTGCCCGTTGTGTGGGGGCGCGCAACGGGCGCATCATCGTGCGCCACATCCTGCCCCACCTCCTGCCCACGGCCATCGTGTGGGGCAGCCTGGGCACGGCGTCGAACGTGATGCTGGAGGCCTCACTCAGCTACCTGGGCATCGGCGTTCGCCCCCCGACCCCCAGTTGGGGCGGCATGATCCAGCAGGGCCAGCAGTTCTACCGTTCGGCGCCCTGGTTGGTGGTGTACCCAGGGTTGGCCATCATGCTCACGGTGTTCGCCTTCAACCTGTTGGGCGATGGCCTGCGCGATGCTCTCGACCCGGTGCAACGCAAGCGTATGGAGGCTTGAGGCCCGATGGGAAGGTTCGTCCTGCGCCGCATTCTCCTGGGGCTGCCCGTGCTCCTGGGCGTCTCTCTGATCACCTTCGTGATGATCTACTACCTGCCCGCCGACCCGGCCCGCATGTACGCCGGGCCCAACGCCTCGGTCGAAACGGTGGCCCGGATCCGCCAGCAGTTGGGCCTGAACGACCCGCTCTGGGTGCAGTATGGGCGTTACCTTTGGCGCGCGCTCCACGGCGACCTCGGCTTCTCGTACAACCTGCAGATGCCGGTGCTGCAGGCCATCTGGGCGCGCTTTCCCTACACGCTGCAGCTCATCGCCGGCGGCATCCTGGTCGAGCTGTTGATCGGCATCCCGGTGGGGGTCATCTCGGCCCTGCGCCAGTACTCCTGGCTCGACCGGGCGGGCATGATCATCGCCCTCCTGGGGGTCTCCACGCCGCCCTTCTGGCTGGGGCTGCTCCTGCTCTTCTGGCTGGCCTTCAAGGTGCCCATCTTCCCGCTGGGCGGCACCGGAGGCCTGCAGCACCTGGTCCTTCCCGCCGTGACGGCGGGCCTGGGCGGGGCGGCCTGGTACGCGCGCATGACGCGCTCGAGCACCTTGGAAGCTATGGCCGCCGATTACGTGCGCACGGCCCGGGGCAAGGGCATGGGCGAAGGGGCCGTGCTATTGCGCCACATCCTGCCCAATGCGCTGAACCCGGTGATCACCATGGCCGGCATGGACATCCCCTGGTTCGTGGGGGGCGTGGTGCTGGTCGAGCAGGTGTTCGCCTGGCCGGGCATCGGGCGCATGGCCGTCGAGGCGATCCATGAGGTGGACATCCCCCTGATCATGGGCACCGTGGTCTTTACGGCGCTCCTGGTCGTCTTGAGCAGCATCCTGGTCGATATCGTGCAGGGCCTGGTCGACCCGCGCATCCGCCATCGCTAGAGGAGGAAAGATGGAGCACTATCTCGACGCCAGCCTGGTGCAACACACGTGGGACAACGCCAACGAGCCGCGCCTGAGCATCGACCCGGGCGACACGGTGACTGTGGAGTGCGTGGAGGCTTCGGGCGCGCAGATCACCCCCAGCTCCGATGCCAACGCGCTGGTGAACCTGGATTTCGCCCTCTGCGACCCCATCAGCGGGCCCATCTATGTCAACGGCGCCGAGCCGGGCGATACGCTGCGGGTGGAGGTGCTCAAGTACGAGCCCAAGGGCTGGGGGTGGTCGGGCATCATCCCCGGCTTTGGCCTGCTGGCCGACGAGTTCCCCGAGGCCTATCTCAAGATCTGGCAGCTCGCAGGCGACTGGGCCGAGTTCAAGCCGGGCATCCGTGTGCCCCTGCAGCCCTTCTGCGGCGAGATGGGCGTGGCACCCCGCGAGCCGGGCCCGGTCAGCCCCATGTTCCCCAAGGAGCACGGCGGCAACCTGGATACCCGCGGCCTGGTGGCCGGCGCCACGGTCTACCTGCCGGTGTGGGTGCGAGGCGCGCTCTTTTGCTGCGGCGACTGCCACGCCGCCCAGGGCGATGGCGAAGTGTGTGGCACCGGCATCGAGGCGCCCATGGCCGTGACCCTGCGCTTCGGGCTCGAGAAGGGCCGCTCGATCCCCGAGCTGCGCTTCGAGACCCCCAGTCCGCTGGCCCGCGCCGACCGCGCCGGCTACTATGTGACCACCGCCCACGGGCCCGACCTCTACCAGAACGCCCGGGCGGCCATCCGCTACATGATCGAGCACCTCGTGGCCGCGCACGGCCTGACGCGCCAAGAGGCCTACGTCCTCTGCAGCGCTGCGGTGGACCTGCACATCAGCCAGATCGTCGACGTGCCGAACTTTATGGTCTCGGCCTACCTGCCCAAGGCCATCTTCACGGCCTGAGGGGCGCCCGCCAGTGCGAGTAGCCCGGCCCTGCGGCGGGCCAACTTGGTGCCAGCAGGGGTGGAAGCCGCATCCTGATACTACAACGGTGCACGGCCCAACCCACGCCCGGCAACAGCCGGCAAACCCGCGCCGCGCCCGCCCGGCCCTGAACCGGGGCGGGTGCGGTTGTAGTACTGAGCTCCGCCGGCCCCAGCGGAACGCGCGAAACGGTGCCGCACCGGGTGGGGGCCGAGCGTGTAGCCCGGTTCCTGGCGCGGCGGAGTTCCTGGGCAGGAGGCCTTTCGTGCGGAGCACGGGGGACCGGCGAAGCAATCCCCATTGCGGATTGGGGATTGCTTCGCCTGCGGCGCTCGCAATGACGGTGCGGTGGGCAGCACTTGACTCCAGGCGCAGGGCGGTGTACAAAAGGGGGCCGCTGCACACCACCCCTGGATTGGAGACCGTCGCCATGCACACGGCCCAGCACCTGGAGCCGCGCCCCTACCTTTTGCACAACCGCATCCAGCCCTACGAGTGGGGCGGCCGCGGGCCAGGCGCCTTCATCCCGCGCCTGCTGGGCATCGAGCCCGAGCCCGGCCGCCCCTACGCCGAGCTGTGGATCGGCGCGCACCCCAGCGCCCCGTCGCAGGTGGAGCTCGGCGGGCGCCTGGTGCCGCTGCCCGACGCGATCGCCCGGCAGCCCGACGACCTCCTGGGGCCCGCTGTGGTGGCCCGCTTCGGAGCTTCGCTGCCCTTCCTGCTCAAGGTGCTTTCGGCGGCCAGGCCGCTCTCCATCCAGGTCCACCCGAACGGGGCGCAGGCCGAGTGCCTGCATGCCCGCGACCCCGAGCACTACCCCGACCCCAACCACAAGCCCGAAATCGCGATCGCGCTCGACGGCCTCAGCGCCCTGGCGGGCTTGAAGCCCTTTGCGGGCATCGTCGAGGCCCTCGAGCGCACGCCCGAGCTGGCCGAGCTGGCCGGCCCGGCGCTGGCGCGCGAGCTGGTGGCCGGCGCCGGCGCCTCGCCGGCGGAGCAGCAGGCGCTGGTGCGCCGGCTCTTTGGAGCGCTCGTGGCATGCGCCACGGCCCACGAAGCGGCCCTCGCGGCAGCGCTGGAGCGGCTGGAGCAGCGCCTGCGCAGCCAGGCGCGGCCGCTCGCCAGCGACGAGGCCCTCTTCCTCGACCTGCGAGCCGAGTACCCCGGCCCCGACATCGGCCTGCTCATCCTCTTCCTGCTGAACCAAGTGCACCTGCAGGCGGGGCAGGGGCTCTACATCGCCGCCGGCGTGCCCCACGCGTACCTGGGGGGCAACATCGTCGAATGCATGGCCGCATCCGACAACGTGGTGCGGGCCGGCCTGACGCCCAAGTTCAAGGACGCCGCGGCCCTGGCCGAGATCCTCACCTACGAGCTGGGGCCGCTGCCCATCCTGGCGGGGGCGCCGGGCGCGCGAGAGGTGGCCTACCCCACCCCTGCGGCCGAGTTCCAGGTCACCCGATGGGAACTGGAGGGCGGCGACGAGCTTGCCGGGGCGACGGCCGGCCGGCTGCAGGTGCTGCTCGTCACCGAGGGCGCGCTGCGCCTGGCCTGGCCGGGAGGGGGCGGCATGGCCGTGCAGCGCGGGCAGGCCGTTCTCGTCCCCGCTTGCCTGGCCGAGTACAGCGTCGCTGCCGCAAGCCGGGCACAGGCGTTCAGGGTCACCGTGCCGTAGGCCCCGGCAGGCGGCGGACCGCGGGAGGCCAGCTCCCTGGAGGCCCACAGTGAGCCTGCGACCGTTGCGTTTCGTGCCTGCCCTCATCGGGCTCTGGCTGGCCGGCGCCTGCATGCAGGCCCGTCCGTCGCCCACAGCGCCATCGGCCCCTGCGCCGGCTACGGCGTCGGGCGCGCAGGCTGCTTCTGCCGGCGGCGCCCTGGCCCTCATCCACGGCGCGCTCATCGACGGCAGCGGAGCGCCCGCGGTGCGCGATGCGGTCGATGGCGACCCCCTGGCCGGCCTCGACGCCCTGCAGTGCGTGCGCCTGGTGATCAAGGGGGGCACCATCATCCGCAGCGACCGCTAGCCCGTCGCGCGGCCGATGGCCTGCGGCACGTTTTGTGCTACAAACCAGCTTGCAGACCCGCGTGCGGCCGCGAGAGGCTGCGCCCACACAACGCCAGGAGGGGCGTTCCGCGGCCTGGCGAAGGCGCGCCGGCCAATATCCCTTACAACCGTCGCGCAGGTTTTTTCAACCCGCTGCAGACTGATTAGAGGATAGCGATTACAGTGCCGACCGGATCGAGCCCGCTGCCATGCGGCGAAGGCCCGCCTCGCGGTCGGGCTCGCAGGAGATGACTATGTCCATTCCCTCCCACAGGGTTCTGGTGCTGGAGGCTGACGAGGATCTGCAGCGCCTCTTCGTGGCGCTCCTGGGCGACGAGGGCTACCAGGCTGAGGTCGTCACCAGCGTGCCCGCAGCCGTGGAGGCGCTGCGGGCCAACCGGCCCGCGCTCGTCTTGGTGGATATGGACCGCATCGGGAACCAGGGCGGAGAGTTCGTGAGGAGCGCCAAAGCCGAGTTTGGTGAGAGCCTGCCGATCGTGATCGTCGGGCCGCGTTACGAGGCGGCTGCCCTGGCCGAAGAGGCGCATGCCGACGCCTCGCTGGCCAAGCCCTTCGACATCAGCGTGTTCATCGATCTCCTGCAGACGCTGACCCGGGGCCGCCCGTGATGGCAAGCGCAGCCCCGGCCACCGTCAGCGCACCTGCGCCAGGAGCCCAAGCCGGTAGAGCAGGTAGTTGCCGCCCAGGTAGATGAGGATGATCAGGGCGGCATCCCAGTCGATCCTCAGAAGGTGCCACTCCAGGTTGGCGAGGGTGCCAAAGAGCGCCACGTTGGTCAACATCAGGAGGAGGAGCCCCACCGCCACGAACCCCGGCGAGATGACGGAGAAGAGCGACCCCGGGAAAGCCAGGCTCACGAGCCCCATGACGAACATGTCGAACACGGTCGTGCCAAAGAGGTTGCCCACCGCCAGGTCGTAGGCGTCGATGCGCACGGCGGCGATGCTCGAAACCAGGTCGGGGATGTTGGTGGTCAGGGCCAAGAGCGTCACGCCGATAAAGCCCGCCCCCAGGCCCGTCTCGATGGCAATGGCGTTGGCCGAGCCCACCAGCACCGGCGTGGCCAGGAGCAAGAGCGCTGCCGCCCCGGCGAACCCCAGGATGGCCACCCACAGAGAGAGGCGCGGGGTCGCCTCGGCCTCGACCCGCCTCTCATAGGCGCCAATGCGCGCCCGCAACTGGATCACCCTTAAGCCCCCTACGAAAAGGGCCACCAACGCCAGCCCCTCCAGGTCCAGCGGGCCAACCTGCCAGCCCAGGGGTACCAGGATGAAAAAGCCCACCGCCGCGACCATCAGGGCGCCCAGCGAGGCTGTGAGGCTGTGGGTGATCGCCACCTGGTGCAGCAGGCGCGTCCGCCGGGTGAAGAGGTCGAGCACGCCGAGGAAAAAGATGTCGACCAGGCTGCTCCCCAGCAGGTTGCCCGCAGCCAGGTTGGGCAGGCCCAGGCTCACCGAGGTAAAGGCCGAAATCAGCTCGGGCAGCGAAGTCCCGGCCGCCAGCAGGACGGTACCAAAGAGGAAACGCCCCAGCCCCGTGCGCACGGCGATGACATCGCCGCAGACCGCTGCCAGGATGCCCCCCGCGACCACCGCCACGGCGCTGAGACCGAACCTCAGCCACGCCACGTACGCATCCGCCCCCGCATGATCTTTAGGTCTCATCGAGAGGCTGCGCCGGCTCGACCGGGAGCGCCTCGTCGTTGCCTTCGCCCGCTGCAGGCTGGGCGGCGGCCGGGAAGACGTTGCCCCAGGTCGAGGCGATGGGCAGCGCCAGCATGGCCGCGCGCCGCTCTTCCCATGGGCCGGCGATGCGGGCCACCTCGGCCGCCGCCCGTTCGGCCGCCGCCTGCGTCTCGACCGGCGCCAGGAGCAGAGCGCTGCAGGTGCGGCTCGGCGGCAGCAGGTGGGTGAAGGAGAGAAAGCCGGTCGGCCCCCGCCCCCGAGGCTGCTCGGGTATGCGGCAGGCGGCGCTTTCCAGGCCGTGCGCCCCGCGGATGCCCAGCCTGGCCCACGCCTCCAGGATGGGGTCCATCAGGTTCGGGTTATCCAGCATCAACAGCAGCAGGAACACCTGCGTCCTCCGGGTTCAGGCCATGGCCTCGCTTTGAACATGCATGGTAGACGCGGACGCAGGGCGCGTCAACCCTGAAAAGGCGCCAAGGGTAAACGGCCTTGGCCCACAGATTGCTCTCTATTCTCCTGCGAGCGCTGGGGCAGGGCCTGACGGGGTCGAGTTCAATCTGAAGGGCCTTGCGCGTCGCCCGTTTGGAGGAGGGTAAAGATGCCCAAGATTGTCCTGATCGGCGCCGGCAGCGTCGTCTTTGCCAAGACGCTGATCGGCGACATCCTCTCCTTCCCCTCGCTGCAGGACGCCACGCTGAGCCTGGTGGACCTCAACGGCGAACGGCTGCAGCTCATGGCCGCCTACACGCGGCGGCTGATCGCCGAGCAGCGCCTGCCGGCGCGGCTCGAGGTAACCGAGGACCGGCGCCAGGTGCTGCCTGGAGCCGACTATGTCATCACAGTGATCCAGGTGGGCGGAGCGCGCGCCTACCAGCTCGACATGGATATCCCGCGCCGCTACGGCGTCGATCAGGCGGTGGGCGACACCATCGGGCCAGGGGGCGTCTTCCGGGGGCTGCGCTCGATCCCCGTGCTCCTCGACATCTGCCACGACATGGAGGAACTGTGCCCCAACGCCTGGTTGCTGAACTACACCAACCCCATGGCCATCAACGTGTGGGCGCTGAGGCGGGGCTCAAAGGTGAAGGTAGTGGGCCTCTGCCACAGTGTCATGGGCACAGCGGCCTACCTGGCGCGCACCATCGGCATCCCCTTCGAGCGGCTGCATTACTGGGCGGCGGGCATCAACCACGTGGCGTGGTTCCTCAAGCTCGAGTGTGAGGGGCGCGACCTGTACCCGCTTCTGAAGCGGAAAATGCGCGACCCGGCGGTGGAAGAAGCCGACCGGGTACGCATTGCCGTGATGGGCCTGTTCGGTTACTTTGTCTCCGAGTCGAGCTACCACATGTCGGAGTATGTGCCCTACTTTCGCCGCACGCCCGAGCTCCGCCAACACTATCTGCCCCAGCCACGCGACTACCTGGGCTTCTACGTGAGCAGCCTCGACGAGCAGCGCAGGTCGATGGAGGCCCAGTTGGCCAGTTGCGAGCCGCTGCGCCCGCGCCGCAGCCACGAGTATGCCTCGTACATCATCGACTCGCTCGTCACCGGCGTGCCGCGCCGGTTCAACCTCAATGTGCGCAACGATGGGCTGATCACCAACCTGCCCCCCGGCTGTTGCGTGGAGGTGCCCTGCCTGGTCGACGGGGCCGGCATCCATCCCTGCCATGTGGGCGACCTGCCTCCCCAACTGGCTGCCATCGACCGCAGCAACATCAACGTCCAAGAGCTGGCGGTCGAAGCGGCGCTGACCGGCAGCCGCAAAGCCGTGCGCCAGGCCCTGGCCGTGGATCCCCTGACAGCCGCAATCCTGACGCCCGAACAGGCGCGCCAGATGGCCGACGAGATGCTGGAAGCTGAGCGGGAGTGGCTGCCCGAATTCCAGAGGCGGAGGGTGGCGGCGCCACAGGTGCTCTAGGCTTCGACGGGCACCTGCTGTTCGATCAGGCTGTGGAGCGTGACGGCGTCGAGCGCCGAGATGAGAGACCTCTGCACCTCGGCCAGGGCGCCGCACAGGGGGCAGCGGGCGCTGCTCGCGCAGCCTTCGCGCGGGTCAAGGCAGCGGTTGAGGGCGACGGGTCCTTCGATGGCTTCGATGACCTGGCGCAGCGTGATCTCATGGGGCGAGCGGGCCAGGGTGAAGCCGCCCCGCGCCCCCCGATGCGACCGGACCAGCCCGGCCTTGGCCAGGTCCTGGAAAATCTTGGCCAGGTAGCTCTCGGGCACTCCCTGGGCTTCGGCCACCTCGCTGATCAGCACAACCCTCTCCCGTGGCTGCGAAGCCAGGTAGACGATGCCCAACAGGCCGTAATCAGCACCTCTTGTCAGTTTCACTGCGAACCTCCCCATGCCGTCCGACGTCGCTTTGTGCACTCTGTCACGAACTATTGTGTATTTTATCACAAAGCGAGAGAAAATACAAGATGAAGAGTCTCTTCCGATCCGGGAATCTGGGGAGACTAGGGGGCCGGCCGGCGCGGAGGATGCCCGGCCCTCCTGTGGCGTGCGGGGCCAGGCCAGGGTGTCATTGCGAGCGAAGCAATCCCTCCAACCAACGGCTGTCATTGCGAGCGAAGCGAAGCAATCCCCAACTGCCGGTTGGGGATTGCTTCGTCGACGGCTGCGGCCGTCTCCTCGCAATGACACTCAGGAAGGGATGCCCCGCTTCGTCGACGGCTGCGGCCGTCTCCTCGCAATGACACTCAGGAAGGGATGCCCCGCTTCGTCGACGGCTGCGGCCGTCTCCTCGCAATGACACCGCGGGGAGCGACATCTTGCTCTCATCCATCGGGAGCGCGTCGCCCCCGCGCTACGGCCTGGCGCACTCGCTGGGGTCGCCGCGCAGCTTGTCGAGGCCGTGGGGCAGCGCGGGGAGGATAGTGCGCAGGTTCTCGCAGGCCCCCTTGGGGCTGCCGGGCAGGTTGACGATGAGGGTCGAGCCGGCGATGCCGGCCACCGCCCGCGAGAGCATGGCGTGGGGGGTGACGCGCAGGCTCTCGGCGCGCATCGCCTCGGCCAGGCCCGGCGCCTCGCGCTCGATCACCGCCCGCGTGGCCTCGGGCGTCACATCCCGTGGGCTGAAGCCGGTGCCGCCGGTGGTCAGGATCAAGTCCAGCCCCTCGGCCACCCAGCGGCGCAGGGCCGCCTCGATCTCGCTGCGCTCGTCGGGCACCACGGCCTGCGCCACTACTTCGGCGCCCGGCAGCTCGCGGATGGCCTCGGCGAGGGCCGGGCCGCTGCGGTCCTCGCGCTCTCCCCTCGCGCCGCGGTCGCTAACCGTCAGGATGCCGATACGGTACATGGGACCTCCTCAGTGCTACATCTCGCCCAAGGCTGCGGCGTGTTGCGTGTTCCGTTGCCTCGATACCGGCCACCCGGCCGCGCATCATCCATCATGCGCCACACTGCGCCACAGCACCTCGGTGATATCCAGCACGCGCATGCTCAAGCCCTCGCGGCGGGCGGCGGCGCTCAGGGTGCGCTTGCACTGTTGGCACGCCGAGACGATGGCCTCCGCGCCCGTCGCCTGGGCCTGGGCCAGGCGACGCCGGGCCATAGCGGCGCTGAGCGCGGCATCGGCCATCTCCAGGTCGCCCCCGCCGCCACAGCAGAGCGCCAGCTCGCGGTTATCCTCCATCTCGCGCAGCTCCACGCCCGGGATGGCGCGCAGCAGCCGCCGCGGCGCCTCGTAGATGCCGCTATTGCGGCCCAGGTCGCAGGGGTCATGGTAAGTCAGCCGTAGGGGCGGTTGGCCACCGCGTAGGGGCGGTTCGCGAACCGCCCCTACCGTGTAGGGGCGCAGCTTGAGCCGGCCGGCCTCGACCAGCTCGGCCAACACCTCCGTGGCGTGGCGGACGGCAAAGCCCAACGGCTCGCCCAAAAGGCGCGGGTAATCGCGCTGCCAAGTGTGGTAACACGACGGGCAGGCCGTCACCAGCGTGCTGGCGCCCGTCGCGCGCACCGCCTCGACGTTGTGCCGCGCCAGCGCCGCGGCCTCGCTGCCCACGCCGGCCGCGAGCAAGGGAAACCCGCAACACCACTCCTCGCCTCCCAAGACAGCGAAGCCGACGCCCGCCGCCTCCAGCGTCTGCGCCAGGCTCTGGGGGATGGAGTAGGCCTGCGGGTAGAAGGAGGCCACACAGCCCACAAAGTAGACCATCTCGGCACGCCGGCCGGCCAGGCCCTCCGCACCCTGGGGCAGGTTGGCGGCCCAGCCCAGGCGGCCGGCATTGTCCTCGCCGGCGATGTTGTGGCGTGCCATAACCCTCTCGCCCAGCGCGCTCAGGGCCGGCGGGGCCGCGCCCATCCCCGCCATGTGTTGCCGCATGGCCAGCCAGAGGGGCCTCGTGTCGATGTGCACCGGGCACACCTCGCGGCAGCGCGTGCAGAGGGTGCACTGGTAGAGGCCCTGGCTGAAGCGGGCGACCTCGGCCTCCTCGATGCCGCGCCGGCCGAAGAGGCGCGCCCTGAGGCCATACTGGCGCTCGACCCAGCCCTTCAGGCAGGCGATCTTGGCCAGCGGGTGGATGCTCTCCTCCCGCCGTTCCGCGAAAGCCGGGCACCAGGCCACACACTCGCCACAGCGCGTGCAGGCATCCAGCTCCATCAGTTGCCGGGCCGTGTAGCCTCCGAGTTTGAGCGACACGCTCATGCCGGCTCCACCTCCCGCCGCAGGCGGTTGGCCGTGGCCACGAGCGGGCTCACCAGGGCGTGGAAGAACTTGCTGAAGGGCACATAGGCAAAGAAGGCCGAGGCCACGGTGGTGTGGAAGAAGAAGGCGGCATCGTGCAGCGCCGGCCAGGGCCAGGCCAGGCCCCGCAGGGGCAGCGAGAGTGCGTAGCCGATGTAGCTATACCAGCCTACATGGGCCGGCACGCCCTCGGCGATGAGCCGCAGCGCCTCGACCGGGTAGCCCGAGACGAGCGTCGCGCCGAGCAGCAGCACCAGCGCCGTATCGGGCGCCGCGGTGCGCAACTGCGCCGGCCGCACCAGGTAGCGCCGCCCGGCCACCAGCGCCATGCCGGCGAGCATCACCAGGCCCAGCGTCTCATTGGCCAGGGCCATGGCGGGCGTGTCCTTGGCCACGATGGCCAGCACCAGGGGGTGGTGCACCCCCAAGAGCCCCACCAACACCTCAGTGCAAAAGCCGGTGAGCAGGCTGAGGGCGAACATGGCCGCGAACCCGCCCAGCAGGCAGGCGTGGGCGAACCAGCGGCCGCGGCCGGCCGCCAGCAGCCGGCGGTGCAGGAGCCCATCCACGAAGAGTGCGCTCAGGGCGCGGCGCGGGCCGGCCCTGCGCACGAGGCGCCAGGCTGCGCGCAGAGCGGCGGGCAGCCCCGGCGCAGTCCGGCCCTCCACCGAGCCCTGCAGCCAGACCGACACCCGCAGCCCGCAGCCCGCGACAAAGACCGCGGCCGCCGCCGCATGCAGCAGCCAGAACACAGCCAGGCGTGGCATGGCATGACCTCCCTTCTACAGGCGCCTGCCGCGCACATTGTAGCAGAGTTGGAGGTGGAGGGCAATCGAGGGAAGGGACCGGGCCGGCCAGTTCTGGGATCTGTGCTATAATACAGATGCATCCAAGGCCTGCGAACTCTTGGGTTGCAGTCAGGCTGCTCGCGGGTGGCCACCGGGCTCCAACCCAGGGCGCCTAAAAGGTAAGGGAGCGAAATCCTCCTTCCCCGCCTCCTACAGGGGCCAGGAAGATAGCTGCCGTGCCGCGGCCACGGCCGAGCCGCCGGTCTGCACCGGGCTCGACGGCATCCGGCAGGGGGCCACAGCCATGGGCCGCCCTGCAATCGTCTGCGAGGAATGGAACCCTTGAAAAAGGAGGGAGCCTTCTACCTGCTGTGTGCCGTGGGTGGGCTGGCGATCTTTAGCTCGACCATCGCCAAGAACCCCACCCTGCCCATTCTGGCCCAGCAGATCGGTGCCGGCAAGGCGGCCATCGGCCTGATCGCGGCTGCCTCGACGATCACCGGCATCCTCACCAGCCTGCCGGCGGGCCTGCTCAGCGATCGGCGCGGCCGGCGGCCGGTGCTCATCGCCTCGGGGCTGGTCTTCTTCACGGCGCCCCTGCTCTACTTCCTCATCCACAGCGCCTGGCAACTCGCGCTGGTGCGCATCTACCATGGCCTGGCCACGGCGGTCTTTGGCCCGGTGGCGATGGCCTACGTGGCCGACCTGGCGCCGGTGCGGCGTGGCGAGCGCCTGGGATACTACACTTCGGCCACGCTGGTGGGGCGTGCGCTGGCGCCGGTGGTGGGAGGCGCCATCCTGGCCGGCCTGGGGGCCTGGCAGGGGGTATACGCGGTCTGCGCGGCCGCAGGCCTGCTGGCCCTGGTGGGCATGTTCCTCCTGCCCGAGCCACAGGCGGCCGCGGCGGCAACGGCCGAGAAGGTGGAGCGCGCGCCGATCCGGGCCGTGTTTGCCAACCGCAGCATCCTGGTGACGAGCATGGCCGAGGCGGCCCAGTTCCTGGCCTTCGGGGCGTTGGAGGCTTTCCTGCCGCTCTATGCCCTGAGCGTGGGGGTCAACGAGGCGGCGGTGGGGCTGCTCTTCGGCGTGCAGGTGGGGGTGCGCACTGTGGCGCGGCCGCTGATGGGCATCCTCAGCGATCGCTATGGCCGCAAACAGCCCATCGTGTTGGGCCTGGCCGTGGTGGGGCTGTCGATGGCCCTCTTCGCCCAGACGCGCTCGTGGCTGGCGCTCGTGGCCCTCTCGGCGGCCTTTGGGGCGGGGCTTTCCATCGCCACGGCCGCCACCTCGGCCTTTGTGGCCGACCTGGCGCCCAGCGAGGGCCGTGGCGCTGCCCTGGGCTATATGAGCACGATCATGGACGTGGGCCAGGCCACGGGGCCCATCCTCTTGGGCTTCATCCTGGCCGGTGCCTCGTATCAGGCCGGCTTTGCGGCCATCGGCGCGCTGGTGCTGGGCGCCATGGCGCTGTTCGCAGCGGCGGTATCCAGGGCAGACGCTCGCCTGCCCCAAAGCGAGAAGCTGGGGAGCTGAGGGAAGCAGGGAGTGGCGACGCCAAGAGCGTCGCCACGAAAGGAGGGGTAACCATGAAGTGGATCACTCGCGAGCGGGTAAAGGTAGACCGGGTGGCCTGCCCCTGGCTCATCCGGCGCTTCATCGACCCGGGGGCCGAGTTCATCTTCGTACCGGCCGAGCAGGTGATGGCCGAGGCGGAGCGGCTGGGCGCCATCCCCTTCGACGTCGAGGGTGCAGAGCTGGGCCATCACGGGCAGAAGTGC
>Ga0078972_1012898_pt1 | contig 14112 bp, 11 predicted proteins | sample YelNatPaOPGAMG01_FD_67568 | JGI IMG/M metagenome (GOLD analysis project Ga0078972, IMG submission 67568) | Hot spring thermophilic microbial communities from Obsidian Pool, Yellowstone National Park, USA - OP-RAMG-01 (SPADES assembly) (version 2) | ecosystem: Environmental > Aquatic > Thermal...
CGCAGCAGCGCCTTGACGCGGGCCAAGAGCTCGCGCATGCTGAACGGCTTGGTCAGATAGTCGTCGGCCCCCACCTCCAGGCCGACGACCTTGTCGACCTCGTCGGCGCGGGCGGTGAGCATGAGGATGGGCACGTTCATCTCGCGGCGCAGGATGCGGCAGACCTCCAGGCCATCGAGGCCGGGCAGCATGATGTCGAGGACGATCGCGTCGGGCCGCTCGCGCCGCGCCATCTCGAGGGCCACCAGCCCGTCGGCCGCGGTGCGTACCTCATAACCCTGGCGCGACAGGTTGTATTCCAGAGTCTCCAGGAGGATGGGCTCATCCTCTACCACCAGGACCTTTTGGGGCACAGCCGGACCTTCCCTCAGAGCAAACACCAAGTGGCAGGCGTGCCGGCCTGCCGGAACTGCAAGCATATTATACCGCAAAACCCGCGCGCGCGCAGCCGGCGCGCCCGCAGGGTTCCGCTCCGATCGCACGCCAAGCGTGATGCGCCGCCAGGCCGAACTGGGCCCGGCAGCAAAGGGAGTGTAGCCTATCCTGAGGGCGATCTCTGCCCCGGCCTCTACTCGCGAAGGTCTCCTTGGGCGCGCCTGGCGCCTCACCCGGCAGCGCAGAGGGTGGCGACGTGCCTCAGCGGACCGCCAGGCCCAGGTAGTAGGGCCAGATCACGATGGCCAGGATGGCCTGCCACCAGATGAGCCTGGCAAAGGCCAGGGTGAACAGCCAGCCGATGAACCAGAAGACGCCGGCCCCGCTGTCGACCCGGACGGTTCTGGGGGTATCTCTCGTTGCCATGGTTTCCTCCCTCTATCGAGCTGCGATCTGTCTGGCCCAGGCCGCTGCGCGCTCGAGCTCGCCTTCCTGCAGCGGGCCTTCCGAGGCCACCACAATGAACCCTTCCGGAGCACCGGCCTGCGCGCCGCCGACTGGGAGCACCTCGGCGCCCAGCGCCTCGCCGATCGCGCGGGCAATCTGCTCGGTGTTGCCGAACACAGAATCGTAGACGACGAGTGCCTTCATTGCTGTCGCTCCTTATCCTCCGAACGCGGGCATCTCCTATACGTTGCCATGGTGCCGCGGGTAGCGCTCATCGCGCGCCTCGAGCCGCCAACCGGTGGCGGCGGCTCATGCAATCAGCTTGGCCACCCGTTTGGCCATGGCGATGATGGTCAGGATGGGCGGGTTGCCCAACGATTGCGGGAGCAGGGTCGCGTCGGCCACATAGTAGTTCATCGGCAGGCACGAGAGGTAAGCAGCGCTCCTGTTCCGAGCCCGCCACGGCAGGAGCGAGGGCAGGCATTCGGCCATCCAGCGCAGGTGCCCGTGGTTGAACAACACGCCCTTGGGGCACCCGGTCGTGCCCGACGAGTAGCGCAGCGTGGCCGGGTCGCCAAAACCGACGCAGGGGGAGATGGACGGAGCGCCTGACCCCAGGGCCAGGAACTCGCTCCACGGCATCACCCTCGTCGCGGGCATGGCCCGACCCGCGGATACCGTCTCCGCATCAAGCCCACGAGGTGGAACCTCATGCAGCCCTGGTGTGCTTTGCGGTTCATCCCTTTTCGCCCTGCGTTGTGCCCCATCGGGCGTGGAGGGCTGCCCCAGAAACGAGACCACGGGCAGCCTGGTCTTGAGCTCGGCCAGCCGGGCCGCCCGCGGGCGGCCCGGCTGCGCCCAACCTGCCAAAACCCCCTAAAGGGTTCCGCTCCGGCCACGTGCGAAGCGTGATGCCCGGATGGCATGTACGGCCCGATGGGCAAGTACCGTTCCAGTATTAGGGGCCTCGGCAAGAGAGGCATGGGGGGTGGGTGGGGCGGCGCAGGTGGAGGAATTCGAGGTGTTGGGGCTAGAGGAGGCCCAACTCCTTGGCGCGGGCGACGGCGTGGGCGCGGTTCTCGGCGCCGAGCTTGCCGGAGATGTTGTGGATGTGGGCCTTGACGGTGCCCAGGGCGATGATCAGGCGGGCAGCGATCTCTTTGTTCGTCAGCCCCTCGGCCATCAGGCGGAGCACCTCCAACTCGCGCTCTGAGAGCGGCTCGACGAGGGCGGAGGAACTCAGGGAACTGATGGAACGGGGGGAACTGGCGGAACTGAGGGCGCGCTCTGCCGCCGGCGCCACAGAGGCAGGGAATGCGGAGAGCAGGCGATCGAGGTAGGCGCGGGAGGGCGCTCCCTTGCCCTTCGGCTCCCCCGCTTCCCTCCGTTCCTTCAGCTCCGCCAGCAGCCTCGCCATCGGCTCGCCCTCGTCGACGAACACGCGCACATAGCCCTCGGGTTCGGCCAGGGCGAGGGCACGCTCCAGAGCAGCGAGTGCCTCGCCTGACCTGCGCTGGGCGCAGAGCGCGAGGGCTTCGAGCGCCAGGATCTCGATCAGCCGGCCGTAGCGGCCGCTCGCTTCGGCGGCCTCAGCCAGACGGCCCAAGAGCGTGGCCGCGTCGTCATGCCTGCCCTGGCCGATGAGCACCCGCGCTCGGGCGATCTGCCGCAACTCCTCCACCAGGCTGGGCTCCTGGTCTGGCGGCGGCGCACTATCGCGTGCCCAGCGCGCTGCCCCGGGCAGGTTGCCCTGCGCCAGCCACAGCCTCACGCGGGCCACCTCGACCGCGCCGCGCGCCTCCGGGAAGGTGCTCTGCATCTGCACGGTCTGCATAGCCCGGCTCAGCGCAGCCTCGGCGGCGCTGAGGTCCCCCTGCGCCTGCAACGCCCGCGCCAGGGCGACCAGGGTCAGCGCCAGGTCATCGGGCTTGCCCCATCGCTGCATGGTGGCGAGGCCCTGCTGCAGATGATGCACGGAGGAGAACAGCTCGTTCCGCTCACACAGCAACTCGCCCATACCGGCGTCGACGATGCTCGTGGCGCCAGGCCGGCGCTCGCGCTGCTCCTCGATCATCTGCAGCGCCTGGCGATAGACGCCGGCGGCCTCGCGGAGCCGGCCCTGTAGATAGCGCGCCCTGGCCAGTACGCACAGGGCCGCCACAGCCGCCATGTCGCCTGTGGCACGCCCCAACCGTATAACCTCGTCGAGGGCCTCGACAGCCCGATCCAGGTCGCCACGTAGAAAGTGAGCATAGCCGAGCATGATGGTAATGCTCAGTTGCATGTTCGTGTCGCTCGCCGGGACCGACTCTTTGGCGAGCCGTGCCAACTCTACGGCATGGGCCAGGCTGCCGCGCATTCCGGCTATGCGGCTCCGTACGTAGGCAATCGTGCCAGCCAGAGCACGCGCCTGGGGAGCCTCGGCGCCCGGGAGCAAGTGGCTTTCCGCAACGCGCAGCAACTGCTCTGCCTCATCGGTACGCCCCGCCCAGGCCGCGCCCATGGCCGAGAAGATGCAAAGGAGGGGCCGGCTGTGCAGCGCTGCCTCGGGCAGGCGTTGCATGTAGCCCCGGAGGGTCGCCAGCTCGCCGCGCCCCTGCAGGCGGGGATGGTTTTCCTCCACCAGGCGTGCCGCCCGCTCCGGGTCGCCGGCTGCAAACGCGTGCTCGATCGCTTCGTCGAGCAGCTTGTGTGCCTCGTACCAGGCAGCGGCCTGCCGGTGAAGCGCTGCGATGAGCTGCGGGTGACTCTGCTGCAGCCGTGCCTGCAGCAGGTCGGCGAAGAGGTGGTGGTAGCGGTACCAGCGCCGCTCGTCATCCAGGGGCACGACGAAGAGGTTGCGTCGCTCGAGCCTTTCGAGCATTTCCTGGCCGGCTGAGATGCCGGTCACCGCGTCGCACAGGGGCCCTGTGAGGCGGGTGAGGATCGAGGTTTGGAGCAGGAAGGTACGGACCTCTTCGGGCTCGCGGGCCAGCACCTCCTCGAGCAGGTAGTCCATGATGAAGCGGTGGGTGCCGGCGAAGGCGCGGATGAAGGCGTCCGGGTCGTCGCGCCCGCGCATCGAGAGCGCCGCCATCTGCAGCCCCGCGATCCAGCCCTCAGCGCGCTCGTCGAGTGCTGCCACCTGCTCGGGCGAGAGGGCCAGGCCCATGGTCTGGTTGAGGAAAGCAGCCGCTTCATCGGGCGTGAAGCGCAGGTCGTCGGTGCGGATTTCGGCGACCTGGCCGCGCGAGCGCAGCCTGGCGATGGGGATGGGTGGGTCGGCGCGGGTGGAGATGACCAGGTGGAGGTTGGGGGGCAGGTTCTCCAGGAGGAAGGCTACGGCGCTGTTGACGGCTGTTGACGTGATGGTGTGATAGTCGTCGAGGATGAGCACCAAAGTGTCGGGGATCGCTGCGAGTTCGTTCACGAGGGCGGCGACGACGGACTCGGCGGGAGGGGGCTGGGGCGAGCGCAGCGGAGCGACGAGGTCGCTCGCCACCCCGGGCATGGCCCGTTGCAGGGCCGCGATGACGTAGCTGAGGAAGTGGACGGGGTCATTATCCGCCTCATCCAGGGAGAGCCAGGCGATGGCGGGGCCCGCTGCGCCCCCTGCGGCCGATGTGCGCTGCACCCACTCGGCCAGGAGCGTGCTTTTGCCGAACCCGGCCGCGGCCGACACCAGGGTCAGGCGGTGCACCACGCCCGATGGCAGGCGCTCGACCAGCCGCGGGCGCGCGATCCAGCCCTCCCGGAGGGGAGGGGTGAAGAACTTGGTCGCCAGAAGGCCGGCGGCTGCCGTATGGGCCGCTGGCTCTTGCATGGGGTCTCCTCCTGCCTTTGCCTTGTCGCTGGCCTGTGCATACTGTACTCCCAGCGACCCGCGATGGCAAGTGCCGGCTTCCCCTCGGGCGTAGTTCACCTTTGGGGCAAGCCTGTTCAGCACGGCGCGCTGCCTGGCAACATGGCGTCATGGCGCGGCTGGAGACGCCCTACCGTTCCCCCGAAAGGGGGATGAGCTCTTCGGTTGGCGCCGTCACCGAATCTGCGGGCCGAGGGCCAGGGTCTGCCTTCACGTCCCCGCACAGCGGCAGCGGTCTGCGCCGGTGCCCACCGGCGCCACCTCCGTCGTTGTGAATGTCCAGGGTTTCCCGGAACCCTGGGCGAAACAGAGGACGTGGAGATGTCATTGCGAGGAGGCGGTGGCCGCCGACGGAGCCACCTCCAAGCGTGGGTTGGGGATTGCTTCGCGCCTGCGGCGCTCGCAATGACCCTATGGCAGTGATGGCCAGGCAAGAGGCGAGCACGACTGGCGGCGAAGAGTCGGTGCTTGCCGGGGTGCCGAGCCGGTCCGAGCCAGCCGCCGCGGCCACCGGGGGGTTTTCGCCCTCTGGTCGCCGGGCTGAGCGCCGGCGGCAGGAGCCAAGGTCACGCGCAGGGTGCCACGCGGTCAACCCCTCGCCCGAGATGCGCCGCGCGCGCTCCATGGTTCGCACCTCGGGCCGTTTGTCACTCGTTTCCAGCGCCTCCCTCTCGATATAGTCGAAGACCAGGGCACTGCCCGGGGCAGAGTGGTGGGCCACAAAGGCGAGGGTGCTGTCCACGGCCTGGGGGTCAAGATACTGGGTCACGCCCTCCCAGATGAAGAGCGTCTTGAGGCCAGGGTCGTAGCCGCTCTCCAGGAGCCGCTGGTCGAGGCGCTCGACCAGCAAGTCGACCGGCACGAATACGACGTGGTCGGGGATGTGGCCGAGGGCCCGCTCGAGGCGCTGGCGTTTGACGCGCTGGGTGGCCGGATGGTCGACCTCGAAGACGCGCACCTTGCCGCGCAGCCCCTCGAAGCGGGAGGCGCGCGAGTCAAAGCCGGCGCCCAGGATGACCAGTTGCTCGATCCCCTCCGCAAGGCGGGCCTGCAGGTAGTCATCGATGAAGCGGCAGCGGCCGATCGGGAACTCGGCCACGCCGGGCGCGCTCCTCTGTTTGATGCCGTTGAACAGTTTGCCCAGCACCCACATCAGCGGGCCGACGAAATGCCGCGCGAGGGGATCGTCACATACCCGCTCACCGGCGGGCTTGAGCGACTCCCAAGCGCGGATAAACGCAATGCCTTCGGCAGTCAGGCTCGATTGGCCTTTGTTCACCTGGCCCCCCTTGCGGTTGTGGCTGGGCGCCCGCACGGCCCATGGCGTGGCGCACGTTGGCCCGGCGCGTGATGCTCTGCCGTCACCCTTCCGCCGTCAACTGCCGGGGCGCCCCGGCCAGCGCGGCGAAGAGGCCAACTTGCCGGCGCCGTGCCCGCACCCAGAGCACGATCATCGCGCTGCCTGCCAGGATGGCCGCGAGCCCGATCAGCCCCGCCTCGGGGCCGAAGGCGCCCCCGGTCCACAGCTCTGGCCCGCCCTGGGCGATGGCGATGAAGGTAGGGCCGGCCTGCGTGCCGCTGACCGGGAAGCCGAACACGTTGCCCTGCCCAAAGTTCCAGCCGATGTGCAGGCCGATGGGGATGGCGAGTTCGCCGGTCAGGACGTACCCCAGGCCCAGAAAGAGGCCGGCCCCCACCAGACTGGCGGTGCTGACCGGCGTGGCATTGGGGTTGCCGGCGTGCAAGAGTCCAAAGAACGACGACGAGAGCAGCCATGCCACGACGATGGCACCCCGCTCGCCCAGCAGACGGCCGTTGAGGCCTTCGGCCAGGTTGCGCAGCTCGTAGCCGCGCGAGAAGAGCTCCTCATAGAACCCCACGGCGACAAAGCCCAAGAGGGCGCTGAGGATGGCCGGCACGAAGGGCTGCGTGTCGGGTGCGTGGAGGGTGCCGGCGATAGTGAGCCAGCCTGCCGCCCACTCGGCCAGGAAGATGCACCCCATGAGCGCGGCGCCCAGGGCCACGCCGAAGGCCAGGTCGAGCCACCAGCCCCGGCCGAGGTGGAAGCCGAAATCGGCAAAGCGGCGGCGGTCGAGGAAGCGCCCGGCCAGCGCCACGCTTCCGACAATCGCCACCAGGGTGATGCCCATATTCACGAGCCGGTAGAGGGGATACGACAGCATCGCCCGCTGCAGCGCTGCCGGGTCGCCAACCAACGCCGCACCGCCGGGCCGCGAGACGAGCCAGGCGGCCAGGGCCAGCCCGGCCAGCATGCCCAGCACAACGATGGCTGCCCCGCCGAGGAGGGCCTGGATGGCCAGGCGCCACAGGGCACGCAGGCGCCGCTGCTCGGGGTTCCAGAAGGGGTTTTTCATGATCGGGCCTCCCAAGGGCTGGCAGAGACGCGCCCACACCCCTGTGGGCGCCCGGACAAACGCCAGGATTCTACCACAAAGCGGCGCAGGCACAAGGAGCTAGTGAAAGGGGGTTTGGGCGGACGCAACGCGCCCACGCAAAACCCCCCTCATTCCTGTATTCCCCGCCCCCTGTGGGGGCGGGGTCAGGGGGGCCGTGCTTGGCGTGGCACCAAACCACTCCGAGCGTGCCGCCATGGCCGGCAAGGACTCTTCGCTCGCTTGGCAGCGGGCTGAGAGCTGGCCGCAGGAGTCGCTGTTCAGAACGTTCCATCCTGTCATTGCGAGCGCCGGAGGCGCGAAGCAATCCCCAGCCCGCGATGGAGATTGCTTCGTGGGCGGCGGAGCCTGTCCTGAGGCGGAGGGAAGGAGCCGCCTCCTCGCAATGACAGCTGCACGTTCTCTGCTTGTCACAGCGTCCGGCGAGCCTGGGATACTCAGAATGACAAGCCGGTCTGGCGCCGTGCCGAATGGCTCCGCCCCCTCCGAGGGCCAGAGTCTGCAGCGACGATTCTGGGATATACCCGCGCGAGAGCCCCCCGGCACCCCGGCCGGGTCGCTCCCCTCACACGGCCACCCTGGGGTAGAGGCGAGCCCCCACGATGACGAGCGCCACCGATACGGCCAGGAGGACGGCAAAGTCGACTCCCAGGCCGAAGGCGCTGCGGCCGCCAACGAGCATCAGGGCGCGGATGGCATCCACCTGGTACGAGAGCGGGTTGAGGCGTGCAATCACCTGCAGCCACGCGGGCATGAGGGCGGTGGGGTAGATGGCGTTGGAGGCGAAGAAGAGCGGAAAGATCAGCACCTGGCTGATGCCCATGAACGCCTCGCGGGTCTTGACGAGGGCAGCGATGATCAGCGAAAAGGTCGAGAAGACGGTGGCCCCCAGGAGGATGGCGGCGATCACGCCCAGGAGGTTCAGGGGGTGCAGGTCCAGCGCCACGCCCAGCAGGGCCGCCAGGGCGTAGATGATCACCCCTTGCACCAGCGCGCGCAGCCCGGCCGAGAGGGCCTTGCCCAACACCAGCGCCTCGCGCGGGGTGGGGCTGGCCAGGAACTTGTAGGTGATGCCCAGGTCGCGCTCCCAAATGATGGCGATGCCGTAAAAGATGGCGATGAACAGGGCGCTTTGGGCGAGGATGCCGGGGGTCAGGAAGCTGATGTAGGGCAAGCCGCCCGTGGGGATGCCCGGCACGCGGGTGAAGACCTGGCCAAAGATCACGAGCCACAACGCCGGCTGCACGGCGCGCGAAAGCAGCTCGATGGGCTCGTGGCGCAGCTTGCGCGCCTCGAGTTCGGTGATGGTCATGGTCTTGCCGACAAAGCTGGCCGTGCTCGAGAAGAGAGAAGTCCCTGCCATGGCGATGCGCTAGCCCAGCCGCCGCGAGGTGCGCCGGGTGCGCTCGGCCTCGCGGTAGCCGCCCCCCTCCTCCAGTTCACCACCGGTGAAGTGGACGAACACCTGGTCCAATGTGGCGCCTTCGCCGACCTCCGCCTTCAACTGCGCCGGGCTGCCAATGGCGGCCACCCGGCCCAGGTGCATGATGGCCACACGGGTACAGAGGCTGTCGGCCTCCTCCATGTAGTGGGTGGTCAGGACGATGGTGGTGCCATAGTCGCGGCGCATCTCCTCGAGCCGGCCCCACACCGACTGGCGGGCCACCGGGTCGAGCCCCACCGTAGGCTCGTCGAGGAAGAGGACGGGGGGCCGGTGCAGCATCGATTGGGCAATCTCGAGCCGCCGGATCATGCCGCCCGAGTAGGTGCGCACGAGCTTGTGGGCCGCATCGGTGAGGCCCATCAGCTCCAGCGCCGAGCGAATGCGCTCGGCGCGCTCGGCGCGCGGGATGTCGTAGAGCTTGGCAAAGATCAGCAGGTTCTCGTAGCCGGTCAGGGTGGCATCGGCCGAGAGCGCCTGGGGCACGTAGCCGATGACGCGGCGCACCTGGGCCGCCTGGCGCACGATATCATAGCCGGCCACCTGCGCCGTGCCCGAGGTGGGGCGCAGCAAGGTGACCAGCATCTTGATGACCGTGGTCTTGCCGGCGCCGTTGGGGCCCACCAGCCCGAACACCTCGCCAGCTTGCACCGCTACGGTGAAACGGTCCACCGCCACCAGCGCGCCGAAACGGCGCGTCAGTGACCAGGTTTCCAGGATCGCCACAATATCGCCTCGAAGCGCCGAGTTGCTGTGAGCAGGGGTGTCGGCCGGGTCTTAAGCTCCGCTCGCTCCCGGCCCAGCCCCTGGCCGGGGGTTTGGCGGGTTGGCCGGCGCCGCCCCGCGGGGCGGCGCCGGCCAACCCGCCAAACCCCCGAAACGGTCCCGCACCGGGCGGGCGCGGAGCATGTAGCCCGGTCCCTGGCCCGGCGCAAGTTTCTTGGCGTTGCGACGGGGCGCAATGCCGCAGTCACCGCCTCGCCGTTGGGTCGCAATGACAGGCAGGGCAATTACGGCACAATCAGTGCCAGGCTGCCGCGGACCTGGCTGCGCTTGAGGCGCTGCAGGGCCCGGTTGGCCTCGCCGAGGGGCAGGGCCTCTACCTCGGTGCGCAGGCCGATCTGGCCGGCCAGGCGCAGGAACTCTTCGGCATCCTCGCGGGTGAGGTTGGCCACGCTCCGCACTGTGCGCTCGCCGTAGATGAGGCGGTAGGGCAGTTCGGGGATGGGGCTCATGGTGATGGCGTTGATGGCCAGGGTGCCGCCCGGGCGCAGGTGGCCGAGGGCGGCATGCACCAGGCCGCCGGCGGGCGCAAAGATGATGGCGGCATCGAGGGGTGCAGGGGGCGTGTCCTCCGCCCCGCCTGTCCAGGCCGCGCCGAGCTCTTCGGCCAGGCGGCGGTGGTCCGCGCCTCGGGTGAAGACGTACACCGGGCAGCCCCAGCTGCGGGCCACCTGAATGACCAGGTGGGCGCTGGCGCCAAAGCCATAGAGCCCCAGGCGCTGGCCGGGCTGCACGGTGCTCAGGCGCAGCGAGCGGTAGCCCACAATCCCTGCGCAGAGGAGCGGGGCCGCCTCCACGTCGCCGAAACGCGGCGGGATGGGGTAGGCGAAGCGCTCGTCGATGACCAGGTACTGGGCGTAGCCGCCGTCGGCGTCGAGGCCGGTAAAGCGGGCGGCCACGCAGAGGTTCTCCTGGCAGCGGCGGCAGAACTCGCAGGTGCCGTCGGTCCAGTTCAGCCAGCCCACACCCACTCGCTCGCCGGGCTGGAAGCGGCTCGCCCCTGGGCCAAGGCGGTCGACCACGCCGACCACCTCGTGGCCGGGCACCACCGGCAGCCTGTGCAGCGCCAGTTCGCCCTCCACCGTGTGCAGGTCGGTGTGGCACACGCCGCACACGCGCACGCGCAGGCGCACCTGGCCGGGGCCGGGCTCGGGGTCGGGCAGCTCGGCCGGCTGCAAGGGGTCCTCGTCGACGGGCTTGGGCGCACGGAGCAACATGGCTTGCATGGATCGTACCCTCCTGCGGCAGCAACGGGCGCCTGCTGCGTGTTCCGTCTTGCGTGCGTAAGACGCAGTACGCAGTACGCAACACGGAACACGCAGCGCGCTACACGATCTCGTACTCCCTGAACATCTCTGGCACGACGACCTCCACGCCCGGTGCGGCCGCGGCGATCTGCCGGCGCAGGCCCTCCACATCGAGGCGGCGGATGGAGGGCAGGCGCGTCGGGCGGACGGGCTTGGTCAGGGGGCGGAAAAAGTCGTCCCAATGCACCGGCACCACCGTCTGCGGGCGCACCTGCGCGAGGAGCGAGCGGTAGCCCTCGGCGCTGTGGAAGACGCCGGCAAAGAGCACATCGGCCTCCGGGGCCGGGCCGGGCCGCTCGCAGGCCCAGAAGAGCAGGCGCCGGCCGCCGGTGCGGATGAGGAAGCTGAAACAGCAATCCATGCGATAGTCGGTGGCGCGGAAAGGCGGCCGCAGGTCGGCGGGCAGGGGGCCGACGAGCATCGGCCTCCCCGCCAGGGTGATGTGCTCGGCGGGCAGCACCTCCACATCGAAGCGGCCCAGGCTGAGGCGGTCGCCGGCCGTGACGCGGCGGATGCGCACCGGTGGGATGCCCGCCGCCAGGAGCAGCCGGCAGGTGTGGTCGGACCCAACGGCCAGGGCGCCGGTGTTGCGCACCACCTCGGGCACGTCCATCAGGTGGTCGAAGTGGGGGTGCGATACGAGCACCACATCGCAGCGCGGGAGCATCTGGGCCACGAGCCGGGCATTGGGGCGCACGCGGCCCGGCCACAGCCGGCGCAGGGGAAAGCGCGTGAAGTAGGGGTCGATGGCCAGCACCTCGCCGCCCACCGCCAGCTCGACCCCGGCCACCCCCAGCCAACGGAAGCCGATCGGCACAACCTTCTCCATGGGCAAGAGTCTACACGGGATGGGGCCGGCAGGCAAGCGCGTAAGAGCAGAGCATCGCCCGAGGCTAAAGCGGTAAGGGGTGCGCATGGGGCATTGTGCGGAGCGTAGGCCGGTGTTTCCATACCCGGCCCCTGTATCAAGCCTTACGTGATACATGCAAGAGGCACCGATGGCTCGGTAACCCCGCAGAGTGGGCTGGTGCGTCGGGCTCGTAGTCGGCGCTTTAGCGCCCTGACCCTGCTCGTAGTCGGCGCTTTAGCGCCCTGACCCTGCGCAGTGGCGACGTTCCCGCCGTTGGCGCCGACCTAGGGTTCGTCAAGGCGCTAAAGCGCCGACTACGAACCGCCGTTGGCGCCGACCTAGGGTTCGTCAAGGCGCTAAAGCGCCGACTACGAACTGCCGTTGGCGCCGACTTGATCAAGGCGCCAAAGCGCCGACTACGAGCCTGGAGGATGCTGGCCAGGTACCGTCAGCGCAGCGGCCGGGCGATGAGGATCAGGCGGTGGGTGCTGGTGGGGTAGGGCCAGCAGGTGATGAGGGTGAGGCGCTCGTCGGCGGTGGGCAGGATCCACTGGGCGTTCTGCACGCGCTGCTCGTAGCTGGCCCCGGCCTCCTGCACGATCATGCGCTCGCTGACCGTGTAATCGTAGGGCGTGTCGCCCACGTAGAGGGTGACGATGTCGCCCACCTGCAGGCCATCGAGGTGGCGAAAGACCTCGGCGCCGCTCGAGCTGTGGCCCGAGACCACCGTGTTGCCCGGGTGGCCGGGGTAGGCCGACCCCTGGTGGAACCCGGCGGCCTGCAGGGGCACCTGCCAGTCGGTGGCGGCCACGCCGCCGATGTAGACGATGCGGTAGCCCATCACCACCACCGGCGCGTCGAGGCCGATGGCCGGCGCCACGATGCGGGTGGGCGCCGAGCTGGCCGGCGGGGGCGGGGCGCCGGGGGCCGGGCGGGTGGCGGTGGGCGCCGCCGTGGGTGGCACAGGCGTAGGTGGCATGGAGGTGGCCGTGGCGGTCGCGGTGGGCCGCGGTGTAGCGGTGTGGGTGGGCGTTGGCGACGGCGTGGCCGTGGGCGACGGCGGGGCGGTGGGCGTCAGGGTCGGCTCCGGAGTGGCTGTGGCCTCGGGGTCTGGCTCGCTGGTGGCCTGCACCAGCAGGTAGCGTGGCTCTTGGCCGCCGGCGGGCAGCGGGGCGGCCGGCGCCGTGGCGGCGAGCAGGCTGCCCGGCACCAGGGCCAGCGAGAGGACGGGGCTGCAGCCAGCCAGCAAGGCGCCGACCACTGCGCCCAACAGGCCGGCTGCTGCGGCCAGGCGGGGCAGGCCCACGCACCTGCGCGACAGGCTGAGCGATTGCTTCATTGTGGCCACGGCCATTCCTCTGCTGCAGCGACCGGCGGCACGAGCCCGAGGTATCCACGCCGTTACTTCCACCCCATTATAGCCGCCGGCCAGGTTGCCCATAGTAAACGGACCGTTAATGGGAGGTTAGATAAGGTTGCAATCTGAGAGTCGCAGGGAGGGGTGTAGAAACCTGCGGGGGATGACCGCCGCGGCCGGCCGATGGGGAAAAGCAAGGTAAAAGCCCGAGCAGGGTTCGACGAGGCGGCCGTTCTCTGCCACTGCAACGCCCCCTCTCCCCCCGTGGGGGAGAGGGTCGGGGTGAGGGGGAATGCTGCGCCCCCGTGGGCCCTCCCACGGGCGGGAAGGATGCGCGGGCAGCGGCGCGGATCAGGGCGTGGGGAACGCCGTGACGATCACGCGGTGGCTGTTGCCGGTGTAGGGCCAGCAGGTGACCAGGGTCAGCCGCTCGTCGTCGGTGGGGCCGATGCGCCGGGCGTTGGCGATGCGCACCTCGGCCGGCTGGCCCTTCTCGGGGAGGATCTCCTTGATGGAGACCCGGTAGCGATAGGCCGTCTCGCCGACGTAGAGGATCACCTCGTCGCCGGCGCGCAGGTCCACCAGGTAGCGAAAGACCTCGCCCTGGATGTTGTTGTGGCCCGAGAGGACGGTGTTGCCGGGGTTGCCGGGGTAGGCCGAGCCGATGTGGAAGCCGGCCGCGTTGGCAGGCTCCTGCCACTCGGCCACGGGGATATCGCCCAGGTAGGTCATCCGGTAGCCGATTTCGACCACCGGCGCGTCGAGGCCGATGGCGGGCGCCACGATGCGGGTGGGCGCCGCGGTGGCGCGCGGGCGGGCCGGGGTCGGGGTGGGGCTGGGCACCAGGGTGGGCGTGGGCCGCGGCGTGAAGGTGGGCACCGGCGTCGCTGGGGGCGGCGGGGTGGCGGTGAGCGTGGCGGTCGGCGCCGACGCCGCGCCGGCGCGGAGAAACCCGGCCACGTTGGCGGCGAAGGCGGGCCCCTCGCCCGAGAGCCAAAGCATGGCGGCCAGGCCCCCTTCGGCAACCAGCATCAGGTACAGGATGTAGAAGAGCAGATGGCGCACGCGCCGCTGGCGACTACCCATCGGCTGCGGAAACTCCATTCTTCGCATGGGCAGAAGTGGCAAGAGCGGCTCCCCCCGCCCCCGCGCCCCCCCGGGCGCCCCCCCCCGCCCCCCCCCGCAGAGGAGCCCCCTCCCGGGGAATCGTCTGGCGACCCCCCGGGCCGCCCCGACGCTGCGGACGGGGATCACCGCCTCCGCCCCGTGGTGCAAGGCAAAGGCCACTGTAGTCCCC
>Ga0078972_1012899_pt1 | contig 14112 bp, 9 predicted proteins | sample YelNatPaOPGAMG01_FD_67568 | JGI IMG/M metagenome (GOLD analysis project Ga0078972, IMG submission 67568) | Hot spring thermophilic microbial communities from Obsidian Pool, Yellowstone National Park, USA - OP-RAMG-01 (SPADES assembly) (version 2) | ecosystem: Environmental > Aquatic > Thermal...
GAGCAGGAACATTTACCAAAGGAGTCTTAGTCTCACCAGGTGGAACAACAGCTTTTACTACCATTGCTGGAACTGATAACTACATACCCAAATGGTCATCAAGCTACTTAACTACTACCTCCACCCTATTTGACAATGGCAATATTGGTGTTGGAACAACTGTTCCCACTAAAGGAAAACTTAATGTACTAGGAGCTGTTGCCATTGGATCAACTGCATATACAGAAACATCAGGAGCAGCACCGACAAATGGAATGATTGTTGAGGGTAATGTGGGAATTGGGACAACAGCACCAGGATATAAGCTTGATATCAATGGAGCTTTGAGGCTAATGCCCTCCTCTGCTCCAACAGGTGCAAATGGAGCAATGTATTATGATTCGTCTTCAAACAAGTTCAGGTGTTATCAAAATGGTTCTTGGACAGATTGTATTGGAAGCGGTGGGGGTTCAACGGCATGGTCTTCATTAACCAATCCTACAGCCAATCTTTCTCTTTCAATGTCAACATATACAACAACCTTTAATTGGGCTACAGGAACAGGAACCAATAATCTTTTCTCTCTGACAACCGATGCTTCAGCTAATGGAACAGGATCACTTCTTAATATTCAAACTGGCACCTCTTCAACTGTTAATCCTTTACGTGTTAGAACCGGGTCAACAGAAGCTTTGTTTGTTAATTCATCTGGCAATGTGGGCATCGGAACGACGGCACCAAACAATACAATTCAGGTGGCTAATTTAATCAACTTTGATAATACTGACTATAACACCAAACTGGGTTATCAGGCGGGTCTTAACATAGTGTCAGGAGCTCAATACAATACCTTTCTCGGTTATCAAGCAGGTTTCTCCAGCGCAGGAGGAAGCTCCAATGCAGCAGATTCCAATACGGGGGTAGGTTATCAAGCCCTCTACTCCAACACCACAGGCGACTCCAACACTGCCATTGGTAAGTATGCCCTCTACTTCAACACCACAGGCTACTACAACACCGCCAATGGTATTCAAGCACTCTCCTTCAACACCACAGGCGGCTACAACACTGCCAATGGTGGGTATACCCTCTACAACAACTCCACAGGCTACTCCAACACTGCCATTGGTTTTCAAGCACTCTACAACAACACCACCGGCAACTCCAACACTGCCAATGGTTATTCAGCACTCCTCGATTTGGGCGCTGCCCAAACCGCAGGGTCATTTAACATAGGCACAAGTTATACTATCCAATCTATTGGCACAACTGATTTTACTTTAATCGGTGCATCATCTAACACTGTTGGTGTAACATTCACCGCAACAGGAGTGGGTTCAGGCACAGGAACAGCTACACCAAATAACACAAATAACAACACAGCTCTCGGATATAACACAGGCAGGGGCATTATCTACGGCACAGGTAACACTATCTTGGGAGCGAATGTAACAGGGCTTCCCGCAGGATTGACAAATAATATCATCATCGCTGACGGAACAGGTAATCGGAGAATAAATGTAGATAGTAACGGCAACGTCGGCATTGGCACTACTGCTCCATCCGTTTCCATTGACTCAACTGGAAGCCTAAGATTAACAGCCGGTACTTTCCAAATCGGCAACGCCGCCAATGTTGCCTATAACAGAATAGGAACATCCGCTACCAATCGCGGACTTTCAGCGGCAAATGATCTTTTAATTAACGGTAAACTGGAAGTCGACCAGGCCTTCTTCCCTGATTCAGGAATTTATGGGTCATCAGGAAGTCTGGTTGTCCAGTTTCCCAATAACGATGCTTGGTTCTCAGATCAAGTTTGGACTGCTGGCAACGTTGGCATCGGGACTACGAGTCCAGCAGCAAATCTACAAATCCAATCAGACTCTAACCCAAGCCTTAGAATTGCTGGAGGAAACGACAACACATCAGCAGGAATTGACCTTTATGAGGATTACAACGCTAACCCTGGATTGTATGGTTTCAACATTCGCTACCTAGGAAGCAGCAATCTATTAGAATTCCTATCATATGATGGATCCTCAACTGGAACAGAAAGAATGGTTATTGGTAGAAGCGATGGTTACGTTGGAATTGGAACAACTGCTCCAAACAAAAAGTTGGTAGTGGCAGGAGCAACCAGTGCTTTAAGAATCTATAGTGACAATGACATAAGCACCATTGATTCTCTTAATTTGGCAGGTTCAGCAAGTAAATGGTTAAGTATCAATCCAACCGGTGGCAACGTCGGCATTGGAACAACGAGCCCCCAAGCCTTTCTTCATGTTTTAACAACAAATTCCAATACTTCTAGTGATTATATAGCCAATTTAACCGATGTTTCTCAATCAGCAGCAGGAGTTATGACCGTATATGCTTATCGAGCTATTGCAAGAGCAACCCACACTTCAGGTACATTAGCTGCACTTCAATCTAACTCAACCCAAGCTTATTTTAGTGGTAATGGAGGAACAACAAATTGGGGTGATATTCTTACCTCAAATGCCAACGTCGCAACTGGAGCTACTGTCACTAATTTAAGCTTAATTAAAGTCTTTAGCCCAATAAATAACGGTACTATAACCAATTTAAAAGGCTTATATATTCAAAACATGAATGCTGGAGCAAGTACTAATTACTCTATCTATTCAGAAGGAGGAACAATGTATCATGCAGGCAACGTCGGCATCGGGACGACGGCACCAACAGCAAAACTAGAGATAAGTGGACCGGTAGTGGGGGGTGGAGGCTATGCGAATCTTGACCCAGCCCAGTCTATTGATGACCCGATTTTCGCTTCGTTAGCAAATAGTGCAAAATTTGTGATTGGATGGAACCGTACGGCTGGCTCAGGAGAAACAGATTTTATTGCAAATAGGGGTTCGGGAAGTACCGGAGGATTCAATTTCTACGACTATACTAATGCGGGCGTATTGAACCCTCTCGTAACAATTCAAGGAGGCGGCAACGTCGGCATTGGAACGACGGCACCAAATGCTAAATTGGAAATAGGGGGAGGAAATATTAGAATAAAGTCTAGTGGTGATACCGGATATGGTTTTGAAATTTCTACCTTTGGCATTGGAGGAACATGGGGTAATTCATACATACTTTTTAAACCTCAAGGTGCAAATTCATCTTATCCTGGTTCAGTATTAGCAATTGACACCTATGATAATACACAAACAAACAGAGGTAGTAGTTTTTTAATGAGAGTTGGAGGCACGAACACAGGACAAGTCGCAACAGATCCTAATAATTTTTACATAGATAGTATAACGAATAACAGTAATATACTATTTCGTTTTGGGTCTTCTTTTTCCGAAAAAGTTAGAATTACTTCAGCAGGCAACGTCGGCATCGGGATAACCAATCCGTCAACTACTCTCCATGTCTACAGCACTGGCGGTGACAATACCGCTATCACTGTTCGCGACTCGGACGGTTCCTGCACAGGCAATCCCGAATCAAGTTCATTTTCTTGGACTTGCTCCTCTGACGCAAGGCTCAAAACCAACATAACCGATACAAATCCTCTCCTTTCGAGATTAATGCAAATCAAAATAAGAGATTACACTCTTATTTCATCAGGTGAAAGAGCAACAGGTGTTATTGCTCAAGAATTGCAAACAGTCTTTCCCGAATTGGTAAATGTGGGTCAAGACGGTTACCTTGTTGTTAGCGAGCCTTCAAACTGGATATTGATAAAGGGGATGCAAGAACAACAAGCCCAAATAACCAACCTAGGACAACAAATCGCAAAACTGGAATCTTCCCTATCAACTCAACTTGCAGGTCTTTCTTTGACATCCACCGGTGACCTGAACATTGCTCAAACTCAAAATGGAGATTATCAAGTGCAAAATAGCCAAACTGGTGATATTATCACTCGCCTTTCTGCCTTTGCCGAAACGGTTATCGGCAAAATAAGAGCTGGTTCTATTTCTACTTATGAAATAACTACCAATGGCTTTATCGCTTTCCAAGCACAAGTTGATAACCTTCTGGTTAAAACAGGCCTTGTCTCGCCTTCTATCCAAACTGCAATGATTTCTCCTCTTGCTGATGAAAAAGATATTGTTATCAGATTAGGAAAATCAGCCACCCCCGGAGAGTCGACAAGCGCCACTCCGGGGGAGGCAGAGCTTCCCGGCAAGCTCTCCATTCAAAACCAAAATGGCGAAGAAGTGGCATCAGTTAATTCAGAAGGAGATGCGACATTTAGCGGAACTTTGAAAGCTGAAGACTTAGCAGTTGAAAATAATGCCACTATTTCAGGCGACTTGACAGCAAATAATATCAACACAGGCGAAATCAGAGCTGAAAAATTGGTAGTTGATCAGATTGTATCTCCTTCAGGATACAACTCTGGCGTTACCCTTGAACAAATTGAAGAGCTTCTAAGGCAAGCGCAGGCTGATCAAAATCTCTTAGGTCAGGCGGAAGATTGGTATAATGCCACATCATCCGCTCAAATCAAGAATTTGGCAGCTGAAACAGCAACTTTGAAGAACTTATTTGTCACTCAATCAATAGCCGCCAACTCCCTATCTCTTTCTCAATCTATTTCTGTTGGAACTGATATGGTCATTCAATCTCAATTAATAGACAATAAGCTGGCAAATTCAATTGATACCCTCACTGCTCCTTTATCAATTCAATCATTGGCTTTAGCACCAGTTGAAATTATGGCAGGAAAAATGAGAATTGAAACCAATGGAGATGTCTATATAGCAGGCAATCTTTACGTTGCTGGAAGAGTTGAGTCCACAGGCCTTACCGTCAAGACTGCCGGGACAGGGTCGGACCCTGTCCGCGTGGAGGATGAGGCTGGAAATCTAGCAGCTGGAATTTCAGCTTCGGGCTCGGCTCAATTCAAAGAGCTTGCATCAGATAAAATTGTCATTGCAGGCGCTTCTGTCGCAACTGATTCTGCTACTCTTCAAAACGGCGAGATTAATACCAATGCTTCAGCTGGAAGCGGAATGCTGCCTGCCGGACAAAAAGAAATCGCCATTGTTTCACCCAATATCAAATCCGAGTCTTTAGTTTATGTCACGCCAACTTCTGATACTAAAAACTATGTCCTTTATGTTAAAGCCAAAGAAGATGGCAGGATGGTAGTCGGCTTCAACCGCGCCCTTGACATTGATGTTTATTTCAACTGGTGGGTAATAGAAGCAAGATAGGACAAATATGACTGATAAGACAAATACGACAAACAGGACTTATAAAACAAACAATCTCATTCCCCCACACGGAGGGTACAAAAACCTGGAAGCCTACAAAATGGCAGTAATCATCTACGACGCAACTCTTGCCTTTTGCAACCGGTATATGACTTATAAGACCAATAAGTCCTACAGGACCTATGATCAAATGGTTCAAGCGGCAAGATCCGGTAAACAAAATATTGCAGAAGCAAGCCTTGCTTCTGCTACCAGTAAAAAAACAGAACTGAAGCTTATAGGCGTATCAAGAGCCAGCTTTCAAGAACTTCTTGAGGATCTTGAAGACTTTCTAAGGCAAAAAGGCTTGCATCTATGGCGCAAAGACTCAACTGAAGCTCAAACTGTAAGGCGACTTGCTTATAATCCTAATAAGTCGTATATGACCTATAAGCCCTATATTGAAAACAAAAACCCTGAAATAGCTGCTAACACCTTAATCTGTTTAATTCACCAGGCAAGCTTCCTTTTAGACCAACTTTTAAGAAGACTTGAGAAAGATTTTTTAGAAAAAGGCGGTTTTACCGAGAGGCTTTATCAAAAAAGAAAAGAAAAAAGAGACGATAGAACCAATAAGACTTATGAGACATATAAGACTAAAGAGAATTATTAATGTATCAAAAGCTATACTTTTATATAAAAAGACACTATAGTTTATTCTTTGTTACAAAATGGGGCTTGACAATACTATATTAAAAAGCTAAAAATAAATAGTTTTAAAAGCTATGGACAAAAGTTTAAAAACAATTGAAAAATATCTGGTTTTACTTACCGCTTTGGTTTCGCCTATTCTGGTTTTGCCTATCTTTCCTGACTACTTCAACACTCCAAAACTAGTTTTTCTTGCAAGCGTTGTCGGTATTCTAATTTTGGTCAAGGCCGCGCAAATTATTGCAACCCAAAAACTGGAAATTTTTACCAGCTCAAGCGGGTTGCCTATCCTTCTTTTGGTTATTGCCTACCTAGTATCAGCGATTATCAAAACTCCAAACAAAGCTGAGGCTTTCTTTGTGCCAGGAACCGCAACTTTAATCGCAAGCCTTGCTTTCTTCTACTTTTTTTCAAGCCAGGGCAAAGAAAATAAAAGCTTTCTTTCAATTGGACTCGTCACAGCCGGCTTTCTTGCCTCTCTTGTTTCTCTTGTTTCCTTGGCTGGCATCAACAAAAACCTTAACTTCCTGCCGGAATTTGCAAAATCCGAGAATTTCTCGCTTTTGGGAAGCAGTCTTTTAAGCTTCATCTTTCTTGTCAGCCTTATTCCCCTTATTCTTGACATCTTGGTTAAAGACAAAAAGATAGTCAAAAGGATTGTCTTAAGTATTGCTCTACTAGTTATTACTGCTTCTGCCGCCGGCAATCTTTACTTGATACTTCCCGGCAAAAAAAATTCGCCAAAACTCCCGCCAGCACAAATATCTTGGGAAATTGCTATCGACGCCATTAAAGATTCGCCTCTTTTTGGAGCCGGAGCTGGCAACTATTTAACCGCTTTCAATCGCTTCCGCCCCGTTGCCTACAATTCTCTTGATATCTGGCAAATTAAATTCACCAATTCACAAAACTTCTTTTTGCACGCAATCACTGAGACTGGTCTTTTGGGGCTTTTTGCCATCATCCTTCTTGGCCTTGTTGTTTTCAGGATCTTAACGGCCAAAAAGGGAGATACAACAGAAAACCAAGATGAAATACAATTTGACTTCTTGAAAATAGGCCTTGCGCTTTCGCTTCTTGCCCTTTTTGTAAGCGGTCCTTACCTCCCTGCTCTTTTAGTCTTCTTTTCCTATCTTGCCTTGAATTCAAAAAGTAAAAAGGTTGTCTTTAACTTTGAGGCTGCGCAAAAAGAGCAAAGACAAACATCAATTATGGCTTCTCTTCTTGTCAGCCTTCCTCTTATTATTGGAGTAATTGTCTTTTTCTATTTTGGCGCAAAAACTGTATCGGCTGAATACTATTTCAAACAGGCGCTTGATGCTGTCAATAGAAACGACGCCAAGACTGCTTATGAGAAAATCGCCAAGGCAATTCAAAGAAATCCTAAGGTTGATCGCTATCATGCCTCGGTTGCTCAGCTTGATTTCTTGGTAGCCCAATCTATAGCTCAGAAAAAAGAAGGCGAGAAAATTACAGATGATGAGAAAAACACCATAAGCCAGCTGATTCAAGAATCAATCACAGAAGGCAAAAATGCAGTTTCTTTGAATCCGCAAAGAGCAGATAACTGGGAGCTTTTGGGAAATCTTTATAGACAAATTATGGCCTTTGCCCAAGGTGCGGATCAATTCGCTATCCAAGCTTTGGGTCAGGCTGTGGCTCTTGACCCTGTTAATCCGCTTTTAAGGGTTTCTTTGGGAAGCACTTACTTTGCCATTGGCGATTATGAAAATGCCATTGACACTTTTAAACTTGCAGTTATTGCCAAACCCGACTGGGCCAACGCTCGCTATAACCTAGCTGTTGCCTACCGCGAGAAAGGAGACACAGATAAAGCCATTGCCGAGATGACAAACACGCTAAGTTTGCTTGAGAAAGACTCAAACGACTGGCAGATCGTTAAAAAGGAGCTAGACGACTTGCAGGCTAAAAAGGAGACTAAGAAAGAAACCGGTAAAACTGGCGAAGTAAAACCAGAGGAATTAACTCCTCCACAAAAAGCAGAAAAAGTAGTTGAGCCACCGGTTAATTTACCCAAAGAAGCCGCTCCTCCTAGCCCTCAGGTAACAGCAGCGCCGGCTTTAGAAGAGGCAAAACCAACGCCTTCCTCTACCCCGCAGGCGACACCAAAACCATAAAAAATCACAAAATAGGACAAAGAACATAGAATAAAATTCCAAATTCCCCGCCTGCAAAAGCTATCGCTTTAGCGATTGCGGGCAGGCAAGCTCCAAATTACAAACAAATCACAATATACAAATTCTAAATCCTAATATCCCCGCCTGCAACGCTTGATGCGTAGCATCTGCGGGCAGGTAAATTCTAAACAAAAATTCCAAATCACAAATTCCAATATACAAACAATATACAAGTACCAATAAACAAATTACAATATACAAATCACAAGTTACAAATTCCAAATCACAAACAAATTAGACATAACAGTTAACAAATTAACAAATTAACAAATTAACTTAAAACTAGAACAAAGAATAAGGGGTAAAGAAAGTAGAAGGGTAATACAACTTTAGATTCAAAAGGTCATCTTGCAATCTCATCTCATCCTGAATTAGAATGATATAAGAGCAGTATGAACAAAAAAAATAAAGGTGTTACTCTAATAGAGCTACTTATAGTTGTTTTATTCTTATCCTCAGCAGCACTTATCATTATGCTTATGCTCAATCCCAAAAGGTATATTGGCCGCGCTACAGATGCTAAAAAAATCTCACAGCTTGATAGACTCAAAAAAGCTCTAGAAGAATTTTACAACGACCATCAATGTTACCCCAAGCCCCAGGAAATATGCTATGGCAACGCTACAACATCACCCTGTTACATCTGTGGTAAAGAACCTACTTCTCCCAATTTCTCGCCCTATATGCAGCCATTAATTTGTGATCCTTCACACCCGACAAAAAAGATAATGTACAAAGTCGATAATTTAGATTGTCCCAAATGGTTTAAAGTTTTCATTGATTTTGAAGATGATACCAATCCCAACAACCTGGCCACAGGCTGCGGCAATGGAGGCTGTGGAAATAATCCTAACTATGGTTATGATTATGCCGTTACCAGTCCTAACGCCAATCTTGTTAGTAGAGATGATATTACCGTATCTTTCTTTTGCTACACTACTACTGATTCCTGCGATAATTGTGGTACCTCCGAAAGTTGCTCAAACGATCCAACTTGCAAGGAATATTATCCCAGCTTCTATTCATGTTGTCAGAGATCACCCAAGCCAAGAGGATGTCCTTGATATTGGTAAAGGGTATTGACTTTTGTAATAAAAAATCTCATTATATTTTTAGGACTTTGTTAGCTCAATATGAGCAAGAATAATCAAAAATCCAATAATCTAAACAATAAAAGAGATACTATCTTAGTCATTTTTCTTTTTATTACTACCCTAATTCTAGCTATTGTCCTCTACTTAAGATACAAACAAAAAAGTACAGCTGAAGAGCTTGAAAGTAAAAATTCTGAAGAAGTTACAGAAATATCTTCAGGAACTCCCTCTCCTTCTACTCCAGGAAACAAGATTCAGACTCCAATTCCAAAAGCCAAGTTACCATCAGGAAAAATAACTTTCAGCGCCTCCTCTGATGCAAACAGTCCGGGGCCAAAAATTGGTGGCGGAGAAATTGACCCCATTGATCCAAAAGAAGGAAAAGAACAGAGCTTCAAAATTGAAGTAGCAGATCCGGAAAAAATAGAAAAGGTTGAGGTCATTGTCAAAACGGACACAAAAGAACAGACATTCCAACTTTCGCCAACAAAAGATTCTTCATCCAACAATATTTGGTCAGGTAAATGGAGCATCGCTGATACCTATGAAAACCGCTATGTCTTTACCATAAACGCCTATGGACCAAAAGGAAAGTCAAAAATTGACATTACTTTCAGATAAAATGGAAAGACATCAAAATATATCATACATAATAGCAACTAGTATTATCTGTGCTTTATTTTTGCTCGCGCCCACCAAAGTCTTTGCTGTTGATTGCCCTAGCACAACAACTAATGGCACTGCTACAATTTCATCTAGTTGCACCTTTCCAAACAGCGTAGACGGAGTTGATTATGGTACTGGCTCAACTAATACCGCTAACCTAGTAGTAGCAAGCGGCGCTACCCTTACCGTGCAAGCTAGCCAAAAAGTTGCCACCGGATCAATCACGCTTCAGGGGGGTTCTATAGTTGTTGTTTCAGGAGGAGAGATTAAGCTCAATACTCCAATATGGTACATCGACACTGATAACGATAACTATGCCGATAGCCTGACACAGCAATATGCTCAAACGACGGCGCCTACAAACGGTAAAAGAAAAAGCCAACTAGCTAGCCTTTCAGTTGCAGATTGCGCCCCAACGGACAATACCAAATGGCAATATTTGTCCGGTTATGTAGATAGCGATGGCGATGGTTATGGAAAAGGAAGCGCTCAAAATGTCTGTAGCGGCAATTCCCTACCCAGCGGTTATGCATCAAACAATACTGATTGTAATGATGGAAGTAACCAAGTTTACATTTCCCATGCCCAATGTTATAAAGATTCTGATGCAGATGGTTATACTGCAGGACTAGCATCTAGCTCCACTTGTCTTAATGCATCATCTTGTAATACGGCAACAAGAGCTAGCGATTCAACCGATGGAGCTGTTGCAACAAGCTATACTGCAGGACAATTAAGAGATGCTGCTAATGGAAGTGATTGTGATGATAGTAATAACGCCAAATGGCGCACTGTTGCTGGTTATCTAGATAGCGATGGCGATGGATACGGAGCAGGAGCGTATACCACCTGTGCCGGTGCTTCAGGAACCTATGTTGCCAATAACACCGACTGTGATGATTCAAACGTCAATGCCTGGCGTCTTAGATATCAAGATGTAGATAATGACGGTCATTGCCCCAACTCAACCACCTATTGTGTAGGCAATGATACCGGCTACCGAGATTCTTGTTCAAGCTACAGCGATTGCTATGATTCAAACGCCAACGCCTATCCTTCCTCTACCTACTGCGGGACTGCCAACCGCGGTGATGGGAGTTTTGACTACAACTGTAGCGGTTCCGCCACTACCTGCGGGGCAACCTATTATGCATCAACGAGTGGTGTGGTTTCCTGCACTTCGAACCCCAGAACCGGAAATTGTAGTACGGGAACTGGATACACTGCTAATGGTAATGCTGTTGGCTGTGGGGTAGCAGGATATCAAAGAGATGCTGGCCAAAAAAGCACACCCACCTGCGCAGGCTTTCCCGAATCCTCCTGTATCGCTTCCGGTGCTTATTATTGGGTCCTTGGTACACCTGGAACGCAAGGATGTCAATGAGAAGGAATTGGTTAATTCTGTTATTCTTTTTTCTTTTTGTCCTCCTTTTTTTAAGTTCCTCTCAAACCAAACTTAAAGAAAGTCCGGCTGAAAAAGCAATCTTTTGGTATTTAAAAAAATGAAAATAAAATTTCACCTTTGGACCGAACCTGGGTTTATAAAAATCTCTATAAGATCAATCCCTACCCAAAACTAGATTCTCTAATTGCCACCAAAATCGAGCAAGGAAGAAAAACTTCAGAAACCTTACTAAATCAGGAAGAAAAATCTTCAGATTTAAATCTAAATTCAATAGAAGAATATCTTGAGTTCCTTCTAGAAAAACAGTGCCGTCAAAAGCCGGTCAAAGAAGAAGCAGAAAAAGCGAGAGATTTCCTAGTTCAATCAATGGGAAAAAAGTCCGGCAGAAATTTTACCCAGCATCTGGGTAGCTTACGCTTATCTTCTCAACGAACTAAAAACACCTTTACCTGACAAAATTCAAAATCAAATAAGAAAGATGAGTTGTCTTTCAGTTAAAGATTATCATTCTCCATTCCCCCAAAAGACGATGATTATATATGCCTTTCTTATCTTACTCATCTTGTTATCACCAGTTCTGACTACTTTAGCTATTTTATATCTGATCCATCATCATTTAACGACGTTATTTTACTTCTTAAAAAAGCCGTTCATACTTACTCTTCAATGGAAGATATTCAAGCACCAAACCCTCTGTTCCCTGATCATATAGCCCAAGTTCTAACCAGCCTAAGACTTTTAAGACAAGAAGAAGATCAAGATACAACTCAACTCTACTCAAAAATCCTCTCAGAACAAAACCCTGATGGCAGTTGGGGGAAAGATAATACCGACATCATTAACCTTCAAATTCATTATAGCTTAATGGCAACTGACGCCCTTCTTTTCTCGCTACCTAATTTGGAGCTTAAAAAAACAAAATCTATTGCTGGGAGGCTGATCGCTGAAACAATTATTTGAAGTCAAAATCGCCAACCTGGCACTGATGGAGAAAAACACCATCAATTTCTGTTTTTGAGTTTTTGGCTAAAAAACAACAAAAATTATCCATAAGTGGCAAATATTCTTCCTTGATATAACCATCAATCGAACGCGCACAACTGATAAAAATAGGCTTTATCTGATAATTATTTAAATGATTCATCAAAACTTGCAGTTTTTCCTTAATTTTTTCCTCTGTTAAAGAAAAGTCATCAGGCTTTTTTAACTCTCCTTCATCTAACCCAAATGATCCCTTGACATCGTAGATAAAAAAATCATCATCAATCGTTAAAATCACTTCACGATTCCTTAATTCAGACCAAAAACTATCATCTAAAAGGCGTTTATGTACTATCACTTTCCTCCCTCCGCTGCAATGAGAACCGGGAAAACAGATTTTCCCCGTCTTTTCATTGACAAACAACTCAATTTTTGCCGGTCCAGATCTAAAAACAAGCCCATGATTCATTGTTATTGGGCTATCCCAAAAACGAGATTTCAGGTCTTCTCCTTTGGTTACTTCAGGTAAGACCCAATAAATCTCTTCGATATCATCATATCTTGAGAGCAAGGAATTAATCCAATTCCCATCGTTCTTTTTATTTTTTTCGATATGAAAATTATTTAAATAGATATCGCTGTGGGAATCGATGATAATCAAGACCTTCTTTTGGTTTATATTGATTTTCTTCTTTGCAATCAACTCTCCATAAACATCCAAAAACTGCTGATGGTAATTAAAAATAGAAAAATAAGCTTCAGGAAATAACTTATCTGATTCTTTTTCTGATTTTATTATTTTTTGGGGAAAAAATAATTTCGTACTTGGTATCTTATTTAAAAAAAAATATACAGCAACACCTGTTAAGAAAAAAAAGGAAATAAAAACATAAAAAAATTTTCTTTTCATAGATTTTTAAAACCTTACCAATACCCCATATTTCTTAATTTATCCATCAGCTGCTCTTTATCATATTCGAGCCCCGCACGTTCTCCTTGGCCATCTTTTACCGGTCTTGTAAATGGCTTTTCTCCTAAAGACCGATAACCTTGGTCGTACAGCTTTACATAGGGCACATTATAATGTCTGATATAATCCCAGATATCTTTTTCCGTAAAGTGGAGAATGGGATGAATCCTCATATGATCTTCTCGAGGAGAAAAATATTCTTCTTTTGAGCGAGCTGGATGTTCATCCCAACGAATAGCTACCAAAAAAGCTGCCACATCATTTTCCTTAACAAACCTCTTAATAGAATGAATTTTCATCAAGCGGGACAGCTCTTTTTTTCGTTTTAGTTCTTTAGTATGGTAGAATTCACTTAATTGTTTCTGATCATGTCTAATAATTCTCAAATCAAGCTGCCATTCTTTGCTGATCTTTTTTATAAACTGATAAATCTCCTCAAACTCCATCGTAGAATCATTAAACATAACTGGAAATGGAACTTTATTATCAAAAATCGACCTAATAAGATGGAGCAGAACTGTCGAGTCTTTCCTTCCGGTCCAGGCAACGAAAGTTTTATTATGAGGAAAAGTTTCGTAAGCCCTAATGATGACTTCTTTGGCTTTTTTTTCTAGACCTTTTTCCATATCTTTACTATAATAGAGTATCGCGTATGTGTTTTCTTTGTCAAACCTTAAAAACCTCAAACCAACCTCTTCCCTTCTTCTTAGGATATATTGACCCGGGAGCCGGTTATATTTTTAATTCTCTGGGTCCTTTATTCATAGGTTTTTTTCCACAATTTTTGCCAGCTTACTGATTATTCTTCGAAAGAAAATCTTTCCCTTAATTAAGAAAAATTGGTTAATTCTAATCATTTTTTTAATATTATTATTAATTACTGGAGTGATATTATTAAACATGAATAAAAACAAAAGGATTATGAGAGATAAAAAAATAGTAA
>Ga0078972_1012900_pt1 | contig 14111 bp, 13 predicted proteins | sample YelNatPaOPGAMG01_FD_67568 | JGI IMG/M metagenome (GOLD analysis project Ga0078972, IMG submission 67568) | Hot spring thermophilic microbial communities from Obsidian Pool, Yellowstone National Park, USA - OP-RAMG-01 (SPADES assembly) (version 2) | ecosystem: Environmental > Aquatic > Thermal...
GCCCATCCGGAAAGACCGCCTTTCGTTTTTCTTTTCCAGGGGAAAGGGGAAAATGTGGCTGTAGCGACAACAACTCTCTGGACTCATTATCAATACCGCCATAGCTATCTTTGTGGGCAGTTCTCCGATTGCTCGGTCGTTATGCAGATTCCGAGGAAGGGGAAAGTCAAGGTTTACGATATGTATGGGAACGAAATTGATTTGAAGGAATCGGGTGGGAAAATGGAGATTCCCATTGATAGCAGTCCCAAATACATCACAAGCGATTTGAAATTTGAGGAGTTTAAGGATTTGCTTTCCAAGGCTACCTACAAAAATCTTCCTCCCGTGGAGATAAAGGTTCATCAGATAGGCAAGCCCTTGGAACAAAATCCTCAACTCAGAATTGATTTGAAGAATATCCATCCGTTCAATATTGAAGGGGAGATGGAGGTCAAAGCCAAGGGTTTGGAATTTGATAGAAGCAAAGTGAGCTTTAAATTATCTCCGCTTGAGGAGCGCTCATTTTATCTAAGAGTAATGAGGAAGACGAAGGAAATGGGGAATAATTACCCTTGTAGCGTTATCGTTAAGACGAAGGAAGGGACCTCTCAGTGGCAAGAGGATTTGGTTGTGGCAATCATAAAGAAGGGAAGGATAACGGTTGATGGAGACCTTTCCGATTGGGAAAAGATAGGCGCTGTTCCAATCATACTCTCAAAGGTTTCCGGGGCTACTGAGACATTAAAAGCTTGGTTTCCCTGGGAGGAGTTCTCCCGAAGGGTAGGAGATTTCGCCGGCGAAGTAGCCTTTGCCTATGATGAGGAGAATCTCTATGTTATGGGGAGGATAAAGGATGGAACGAGGGACTTGGTGCCTTCTTTGTTGAGCGGTAGAAATCTCCATAGGTTCCAGAATCCGCCGGGCGATTATGTTTATTATCAAATTGGTCCCTTCCCCGGTGCCTCAGGTGATGTCTTCAAGCTCTCACTTTCTCCATTAGACGAGCATTACGATAGGAAATACGATGTCTTCCCGCCGAATTCACCCCTCCGCCGTTTGGGGCATTATATCTCCGCGGTTTATCAATATCTCCTCTATCCGATAAAGGAGGGCGGAGGAGAGATTATGAGGGTGCGAACTCCGAATTTCTTCTATCTTCATCCCCTACCGATAAATTACGAGTTTTTGGCAAGGAATTGTAGGGTAGAGGGAGGAAAGATAGAGGTGAGGCAAGTTGAGGGCGGTTATATCTTTGAGGCGCAGATACCTTGGAGCGAGTTGAAAGAGATTAAGCCGGAAGCGGGGAAGAGAATTAGGATGAGCTTCATAATTCAGAACGGTGATATGGGTAATGTCTTGGAGTTCTCCCGAGATAAAAGCCTTTGCGGGATAAATACTTTGGATTTCGAGCCCGGTTGGGGCGCCAAATATACTGCGGAAACCGAGTTCGAGTTCTTTGAGTGAGGTGAAGGAAATGATTTTAAAGATAAGAGGCAAAATCATATATTTGCTTCTCCTCACGGTTCTCGCCATTTCCCAGGAATATCCAATTCGTCCCTATATTGACCCTTCCCAACTTGATGTCCCCTGGCCGAAGCACAGCTTTTATAAGATTCCCTGGAGGGCTTATCTTGAGACGAAAAGCGGGAACGATTTCTTAAGAGGGATAGGGGTAAACTATAATGTCCCCCAAAACGACGAATTGGCGATTCGCCTCCTCGCGGAGGCGGGATTCAAGACATTCAGAATAGAAATAGGCTGGTCAAATGTCAGCTGGGATGAAAGCAAACTGAATAATGAGGAGCGTTTGAGGGAAATCCTCTCCCTATGCAAGAAATACGATATCCGCCCCACTATTCTCCTCAACGCCCATCACGGCGTCCCTTGCCCCGTTCAGTTCTTCCAAACAAAGCTCCTCTCAGATGCTCCGAAAGGGACGAGAAGCGTGCGTCTGGCAAATACTGAGAACATAGTTCCGGGAAGGAGCGGTCTCTCCAATCTCACCGATTACTGGGCAGCTGAGGTCATAATAACCGATGTTGATAAGTCAACTGGCGAATGTAAATTGAGCAAACCCTTGCCCAAGGATTTGAAGGCGGGCGATGATGTGTTGATTGCGACGCTCAAATATCTTCCCCTCCATCCCGTGGGAACACCGGAATTTGAGGAAACAGCGAATGGTTGGGTGAGGTATGCATTGATGGTATGCGATTTGGTTAATGAGGTGGGCATAGATTCCTTTGATATTGAGATATGGAATGAGCTCACTTTCGGCTCAAATTTCCTTGAGAGGGGGATAAATAATTATTACGACCCTCCCAAAGTGCAATTCAAGACGGATTTTCTCCATCCGGGAGGACATGCCTGGGAGCTGGCGAGAAGAACAATTGAGGCGGTAAAGAAGAAATATCCTCAGGTTCGTTGCATTTGGGGCTTCTCCAACACAACCTTTTTCCATACCCCCATAGAGGAGCTTCCTCCTATGACGGATGGGCAAAGCTATCATCCCTATGGCACCGGAACGAGGAAATTTCCCGAAGATGAGCAATATGGGGATAAGCCAGAGTTAAATTACGATGGCTATTCTCCCAGATTCATTATGAGGATGCCTGAGGGATGGGCGCATACATTTCTTCAGACGGAGTGTTTAATCCGCTTGATAAATCCCTCCGCTCGCCTGCGTCATCCACCCCAAACGGAGAGATTTTATCATTACATAACGGAACACGGCGTCGTTCCTCCAGAGTGTGGGATTAATGACGAAAAGGGAGCTTGGCTTCTTAAGGCGAAGACGGCTCTCCGCTCTTTCTGTCTCTGGTTGAACAAGGGGATAGATGTGATGCATTACTTTTGTGCCTACGACCAGAATCCCCTGGGAATGGGGCTTCTTCCTCCCGAGCTCCCCAAATTGCCGAAGGATGCGGAGTTTGGAAAAGTCGCTACTCTCCCTATGAAAGCGGTGAGGAATTTGGTTTCTCAATTCAAGGGAAGCATTCCCTTGGAGAAGATGGATAAATTGGATGTTGATGTTGTGGGGATTGGGAAGCAGGGAATCATTTTTGAGGGTGATGCCCACCATCCACCCCTCAGGGATGGAGATGTATTCGCTTTCCTCCCCTTCCAGGTAAATAGGGATAAATATGTGATAGCGGTATATGTGATGACCTATGATGTGACAAAGCCTTTCAGTGAGGAGAGATACAGGTTAAGCATCAAGGGGTTTGGCAAACCGATTAAGAGCGTTCGTTTTTACGACCCTCTTTTAGGGAAGGATATTCCCTTGAAGGTAATGAAGAGGGGGAAGGAACTCGCTGTTGAGATATCAGCCGTTGATTATCCTCGCCTCATTGTGGTATCAGGGTAAAAAGATAAAGGATTTTCTTTTTTGAGATTGCTTCCTCGCTTTGTTCCTCGCAATGACAGCGGAGGTGATTGACGATGCGAGCCTCCCGTAGGGAGGCTCGCAATCTCAAAACGAGATTGCTCCCTGTCGATTGTAATGACGATAAGGTAATGCCATTCTGCTCAGAGGAGTTACAATGCAAAGATACAAATTAAAATAAGGATTGACTTGTTTTTCCTTTTTGTTATAATGATTAAGCGATTAATCAATGGCGAGATTAAAGGATATAGCTGAAAAAGCTGGCGTTTCAATAGCGGTTGCCTCCAAGGTCCTCAACAACAGCAGGACCAATGTGAGGGTGGGTGAGGAGTTACGGTGTAAAATAATCAAAATAGCTAAGGAACTCGGCTATCATCCTCATCCCCTGGCAAGGGGATTGGCGAAGGGGAAGACTTATTGCGTGGGAATCGTATTCTCTTATCCACCCCATCTATTCCTGCGCGACCCATCTGCATCCCAAATCGTGGCAGCGGTTTGGGATAAATTGAGCAGGTCTGGCTACAATATACTCCTTAAATCGGGGAAGGGAAAACATCTGGGCTTTTTCCCCTCCATAGATGACCTGAAGGGAAGGGTTGATGGCATTATAGCCATTGGACCAGTGAGGGCAGATGATGAAGAAGTGGAGAAATGGAACGATATTGAGGTTCCCCTGATACTGGTGGGTAATCATCCCAAATTCAAGGGAAGCACTGTGGATGTGGATAATGAAGGGGGTGGCTATCTTGCCACGAAGTATCTATTGAGCCTTGGACATAGAAGGATTGGTTTAATCACCATATCTCCGCAGCAGAGCTTCGTTCGGGAAAGATATCTCGGTTATTTAAAAGCATTGAAGGAATACGGGATAGAGCCGAGGAGCGAGTGGATTAAAGTTGCGGAGATCGGGGACGAGGGAGGATATGAGGCTATGATGAGGCTTTTGTCAGCTGCTGAACCGCCTACCGCTGTATTTGTGAGTGCCGGCGTATGTGCGAGAGGGGCTTTAGAGGCGATAAAAGCGGCTGGTTTAGAGGTCCCCAAGGATATATCCTTCGTCGCTTTTGATAGGTTTATGGAGAATTTCCCAAGGGAGATCTCAATCACCACCGTGGAATGGTCTTTCTATAAATTGGGTTTGCTTAGCGCCTCCGTTTTACTCGGTTTCTTGAAAGGCAAGATAAAGGAACCGGTTAACAAGCGATTGCCTGTTAGGCTGGTAATCGGCGCTTCCACCGATAGACCAAAAGAAAATAAAAAGAAAGGAGGTGAAACGAGATGAAAAAGCGAGGCTTTACCCTCATTGAATTGCTTGTCGTGATAGCTATTATCGCTATCTTGGCGGCTATCCTCTTCCCGGTTTTCAGCCGGGCGAGGGAGCAAGCGCGCAAGTCTGCTTGCTTGAGCAATGCGAAGCAGATAGGTTTGGCAATCCAGATGTATTCCCAGGATTGGGACGAGAAGCTCCCGAGCTGGCTGACGCCCTGCCATGGTGGTTCTCCCTCCGCCCTTACCTGGTGGGAGCAGATAGGTCCCTATGTGAAGAACTGGAAGATATACGAGTGTCCAAGCGCTGGACAAAGCGAGTGGAACTCCAATTGTTGGCCGAGACAGCCAGAGTCCGGGTTCAAGAACAATTATGGATATAATGTTTCCGTTATGTATCCGCCCGGCTCCGTTGCTTCACCTGGCTGCCCCATTCACGACAAGCCTATTGGCAGTCTGTCCGCGATGCAATCTCCCGCGGAAACGCTCGTCGTCGCGGATTGTCTGCAGAATTTCATTCAGCCCCACCAGTGGCGACCCGAGATATGGGGACTCCTCACGAATGTTATCTTAGCCAATATGTGGGGAGGTTCCTCGCCGGAGTTCACCTGTGGCTGCCCGCCGACGGTAGTGAATATGGAAGCGGCCGCGAAGAAGTATAGCAGACATACTGAAGGAGCTGTGTTGATATTCGCTGATGGGCATGCGAAATGGTATCAGTGGAACCAGATAAGGGAATACAGCAGAGGCGGGACGATAAGGGCTTGCGCTGCTTCCATCTATTGAAGGTCTGGGGGCGACACCGCAAGGTGTCGCCCCCTCAATTTCATATCGCCATCTGCTTCAATAACTCTATCCTCTTCTGAATGGGTGGATGGGTGCTCCAAAGGTCAGCCCAGAATCCCTCCGATTCCCCTATTGCTCTCTTCAATGGGTCCGCTATGAAGAGATGCGCCGTCGCAGCGCTCCCCAATTTCACCGCAGGCGCCTTCGCTATCTTCTCTAAGGCGCTTGCCAATGCTAAGGGATTCCTCGTGAACATAGCGCTATGCGCATCAGCTATATATTCCCTGCTTCGCGACACCGCAAGGAAAACCAGCTTCGCTATTATAGGAGCTACTATGAGGAAAAAGATAAAGAGTATGAAAAACAAACAACCCGCCCTGCTACCTACCCCTTCTTCCTCCTCCCCTTCATATCCTCTCACATATTGAAGACGCCAGCCGATTTCGCAGAGGATTATTATCGCTCCCAGGAGAGCCGCCGTTATCGTCATCGTGAGGATATCCCTGTTTCTTATATGTGCTATCTCATGCCCTATAACCCCCTGTAGTTCCTCCCTGTTTAATAAATCCAGAAGGGAGCTCGTGACACATATGGAGGCGTGTTGGGGGTCTCTTCCCACAGCGCAGGCGTTGGGAGCATCGCTATCAATTATATAAACCCTTGGACGAGGAATGCCAGCAGCTATTGACATCTCCTCAACAACATTTAAAAGGGTCGTCTCTTTTATGCTTTCCAGATTCAAAGGGCGCGCCCCCAGGGAATGGAGGATGATTTTATCTCCCTGATAATAGGATACAAGGCTCTGAATCGTGGCTATGCAAACAGCTATTGATGTGAAGAGAGGAAAGGAGAATTTATGGGGAAAGCGTAGATAGAAGTAATCAACGAGGAAGCCTATGAGCCCGAGCAGGATGAAGAAAAAGAATATGAGAAAAAAGGTTTTCCTGCTATTAGCCTCCGCTATGCTATAGAAGGTGACGCCCATACCCTGAAGTTCAGATTCTCAAATCCACGCTTGGCGGTTGTGCTTCTTCCTCTACCTCCATTCTGAAGAAAGGTTTGGGTTGGAAGTTGAAGAGGCTGGCTATGATTGAATTGGGGAATATCTGTAGGGATGTGTTGTAATCCATAACCATATCGTTATAGAATTGGCGAGCGAAGGCGATATTGTTCTCCGTATGCGTCAGTTCCTCCATCAATCGCGCCACTTGCTCATTTGCCTTCAGCTCGGGATAGTTTTCCACGAGGGCGAAGAGCTGACGGAGTATCCTGCTGAGTTCCCCTTCCGCCTGTCCCGCTTCCTCTATTCCTCCCGCACCTACCGCCCTGCTCCTCGCTTCCATCACCTTCTCCAAGGTCTCCCTCTCATATTTCATATAGCCCTTAACCGATTCAACGAGGTTGGGATGAGGTCATGTCTTCTCTTCAGCTGAACATCTATCTGGCGCCAGGCGTTATCTACCCTAACCCTCTTCCTAACCAGGCTGTTGTAAATGGCTATCGGCCATACTACGAAGATGAGCACGAGGAGGACAACTATGATTATCACCGCTCCTGTCAATCTTTTCACCTCCATTCAAATTGTAAAGAATTTTGTCAGTAAGAGCAATTGCTCAAATATTTATTCCCCTTCTTGAGAGACACTTATTCAGATACCATAGCTCCATTGGACATCCAAAACATTTTCTCGGGTCGCAATAGGAAGGGAAGTAGTCGTTATCTATTGACAATTTAGCGATTTCAACGAGCTCTCTCCTTATCTCCTCTGCTGTTTCACCGAAGATATCTGCGGGAGGCTCGGGATGGGTAGCGCTTCCCCAGAGAATCTGGGGATATTCCTTTTTGTTGAAGAATAAGGGTCTTGTCAAGGCAATGTCGCAGGGCTGAGAAAGGAGAACCCAAGGTTGGGGCATATTTTTCTTATCTTCTTGCAACCTCCTTACTGCTTCTCCCCTTAATATATCAGCTAAACGGGGATTTTTCTTTCTCAAGATACCATCCAATTTGAAGAGATATCCCATTTCCTTCTTGCGTTCAGTGAGAACCTCAGCCAACCAATCATTAATTGATATCTCTTTTCTAATCAAAATCTCAGCCCTAACCGCTTTAACGAGTTCAGAAAATATCTCCTGCACCTTCTTTATTTGTTCCTGTCTTTGCTTCCAATTCCTATCCTCCCAGAATATGCCAGAGGAGATGTAAAAATTTAAAGTTTCAGGATTAACCAAGATTATGATATATGGTCTTTTCTCCACTAAAGCGGCTTTAATAAGCGCTTCGGGAAGCAACTGCGAGCCCGTTCTCGTGAGGTATCTCAAAGCTGAGGGGAAACTCCTGATATTGGTAACCTGGGAAACTATGACGAACCTCCCTCCATAGTCAACTCCTATGCTCTCAAGTAGCTCCTTAGAATTAATCGCTTTTTGGAAGTCTTCTTGGGCACGCTCAAGGGCTTTAAATATCGTTAACAACCATTCCCTTCCCACATCCTCTTCCATATAGCAAAGGAGATGAAAGATATTCCTCAAAGCGTCAAGCTTCTCTGGCTCTTTTATCTTCTCCAACCAATTGCTCAGGCTGTTCCTGCCTATGCTATCCGGATTGCTTGAGAGGAATTCGGATACCGTTTCCTTGAAGATTTTTTCTCCCCTCTCTAAATTTTTATCTTTGGAGAGAAAGCTATCCATAAGGGGAACGAACCAGCGTTCGTATACCTCTCTATCCGGGAGGTCCAAGAAGCTGTTTATGATTCCCAAAGCCCTCTTTATATCCATCTCTCCCGTATCTTTCAGGAAGTCACCATATCTCGCCAATGCCTTCCATTTCCAAAATCTTTCCTCGTCGAATCCGGCTGTTCCCTTTGCCGAAGTAAGCAAATCAAAGGAAGAAACCTGCATCGTCTTTAGCTGCTCCTCATTCAAAATCTTCTCTATTAAATGTTGGGAATATATTTCCACTTTGCTATCTTTCGGCTCTTCTGAAGGATAGGTGTCAACAAAGATAATTTTGTCAGCTTTTCCCTCGTATTCCTTAGCTTTCTCAACTCCGAAGTCTATTTCATCTACTTCCTCCAATATCTGCAGAAAACGAATACAACTGCCAGCATCCAAATCTATCTTCCTATGCGTTATCCCTATTCTCATTCCGCTCATCTTGGAGAAAATCTTAGAGAGAAACTTTCACCTCCCTTGCGATTTCCCTCACATACTCTCCCGCTTTGATGTATTCATCTTCGCTTCCCAGGTGCTCCAGCATAAGGGGAACATCCTGCGGTAATTTGCTCAATTCCCGCAAAAGAGTTCTGTAGTCAAGCTTTCCCAAACCGGGACGCACTTCCTCAAGGTAAACGAGGAAATTCTCTTTAAGGATGACATCTTTAATATGGCAGCTCTTTATATAAGGTCCGAGCTTCTCAACGCATTCCTTGATGAAATCGCTGTTGAAGAAGTAGCGCCTCGGGCTGTTTATCATATTAACGATGTCCAGATGGACCGCGAACTGCTTTCTATCTATCGTTTTGATGAGGCGGATATACTCATCGGGAGAATCGGGATACATCCAGGGCATAGTTTCCAAAGTGTAAAAGGCGCGTATCGGCTTCACATCATCTATTATTTCCCTAACCGTATCAACTATCATTTGGAATGTTTCCTCTCTGAGGTCATCCTCGCAAGGTCCATCCCATTTCCTACCCCTTGAGCCAGCGATGTTAACGCAGCAGAGGGCGCCAATCCTATCCGCTAAATGCAGTTGGCGCTTGCAGAATTCAATTGCTGAACGGCGCTCCTCACCATTCGGGCTCAAGGGATTGCTCCAAGCCCCGACCTCCGCAATTATTATGTCGGATTTCGCAGCGATTTCCTCGTATGCCCGCACTACCTCATCGCTCGCTGAACTATCAACCGGGCAATAGCCTGCTCTATAGCCATATTTCCTCAAAAGACTAATCCATTCCTCGGGCTCGCTATAATTTCCGAAAATAGGACCTCCTAATCTCACGAAAATCACCTAATTTATTTATAGCAAAAATCAACCATCTTGTTTATTATATTTAAGAAGAAAGGAGGTTTATTCTTATGGAGGAAAGCATTTATGATGTAGCGATAATAGGAGCGGGACCAGCTGGTCTCACTTCCGCTATTTATACAGCGAGAGAGCGATTGAGAACGCTCGTCTTGGAGAAGGTTATGTCCGGTGGATTGCCGGCTACCACGGAGAGAGTGGAGAACTATCCCGGCTTTCCCGAGGGCATAGGCGGAGTGGAGCTGATGAGGAGGTTCAAGGAGCAGGCGGAAAGGTTTGGGGCGGAGATAAAGGAGTTCTCGGAGGTAAAGAAGATAGAGCAGGAGGGAAAGATATTCAAACTAACGACCGATTTCGGCACTTTTAAAAGCTACACTGTTATAGTCGCCTCTGGCAGTGTCCCCAAGAAATTGAATGTTCCGGGGGAAGATGAATTTATGGGGAGGGGAGTTTCCTATTGTGCGATTTGCGATGGTCCCTTCTATCAGGGTAAGGATGTAGCTGTTATCGGTTGCGGGAACTCCGGCTTACAGGAGGGAGAGACGCTTCTGAAATATGTGAACAGCATAACATTCGTTGAGTTCCTCCCCTATATCCCCGCGGAGAAAATCCTTCAAGAGAGACTGAAGGACGAGCCACGCGTAAGATTCCTCCTCAACCATATGGTAACGGCGATAAATGGAGAGGAATTCGTTCAGTCAATAACGGTTAAGGATAGAGAAAGCCAGGAGGAAAGGGAAATAAAGGTTGATGGAGTATTCATCTATGTTGGCTTCCTGCCCAATACACAATTCCTCAAGGGTTTTGTTGAGTTGGACAAAAATGGATACATAATAACGGATGAGGATATGCGAACCTCAAGGGAGGGGGTGTATGCGATTGGGGATGTGCGTTCAAAGAAGGTTAGACAGATTTCCGTTGCTTGTGGGGAGGGAACCATCGCTGCTATTGCCGTTAGGGATTACCTCAGGGAATTGAGGTGAGCGATGTGAAAAGAGAAAATTGGGAGGAGATATTTTCATTATATAAGAGGCACATAAACCCCTATTTAGCCGACCTCCTTCGCTTCGCTGGCTTTGATAAATTGGAATGGGAGGCGGAAGGGTGCATAATAAAAGATAGCGAGGGAAATGAATATATTGATTGCTTGGGAGGTTATGGCGTTTTCTCTCTTGGTCATCGCCATCCCAAGGTCGTTGAAGCTGTGGAGAAGCAGCTCCACCTTATGCCCCTTTCCTCAAAGGTGTTTATAAATCCCTTACAGGCGAGGCTTGGGGAAAGGCTCAGCGAGATAACTCCCGGGGATTTGCAATGCGTTTTCTTTTCCAATAGCGGGACGGAGGCTGTTGAGGCAGCATTAAAATTCGCTCGGATGTATACGGGGAGAAAGAAGTTCGTCTCCGCTCTGGGCTCATTTCACGGAAAGACATTCGGCTCCCTCTCCGTTTCGGGAAGGGATATCTATAAGAAACCATTTGAACCCTTGCTTCCCTATTGCGAACAGGTCCCCTTCGGCGATGCGGAGGCATTGGAGAAGGCGGTTGACGAAGAAACAGCTGCCGTCCTATTAGAGCCTATACAGGGGGAGGGAGGGGTAAATGTTCCACCCGACGATTTCCTTCCCAGAGCCAGGAAGATTTGCGATGAAAGGGGAGCGCTTCTCATCTTGGACGAGGTTCAAACTGGTTTGGGGCGTTGTGGAAAGATGTTCGCCTGCGAACTTTGGGGCGTGGTTCCCGATATTATGTGCTTAGCTAAGGCATTGGGAGGAGGGATTATGCCGATTGGCGCTACGATTGCCCGCCCCCAAATTTGGAAAATATTTCAAGATAACCCCCTCATTCATTCTTCCACCTTTGGAGGCAATCCCCTCGCCTGTTCAGCTGCACTCGCCGCCCTTGAGGTTATAGAGGAGGAAAAGCTTCCCCAAAGGGCGGAAGAGCTCGGAAATTATCTCCTTGGGGAATTGCAAACAATAAAAGATAGATTCCCCCAGCTCATAAAAGATGTAAGGGGAAAGGGATTGCTTTTGGGCGTGGAGTTCAGCGACGAGGACATAGGGCTCCTCACGATAACCTTCTTATTAAAGAGAGGCGTTCTTGTTGCCTACGCCCTTAACAATCCCAAAGTTATGCGCATTGAACCTCCCTTAATAATAGGCAAGGATTTGCTTTCCCTGGTCGTAAAAGCGATTAGCGAATCTATTGAGGATGTGGAGAAGGCGCTCTCGGGAGGTTAGAGGGGTTTTGTAGTGGAGCCTATTTTTAGGCGAACTGGGATTCTCTTCCGGATTGGTGGCTTTCTCTCTCCATTTATAACTTTGAACAGGACCATAGCGGCGTAAAGACCGAGCCTATAGAAGGGAGGGACTATGGCGGTGGGCTCTATTTCCATCAGACCAGCGGGATACTCCTGAAGAGTTATTAGGGATATATCATCGGGTAATCTCAAGCCAGCATCCCTTATCGCTCGCAGGGCGCCAACTCCCATAAGACCGGTTGAGGCGAAGATAGCGGTGGGTTTTTCCTTTCTCTGGATAAGCTCAAGCGTTCCCCTATATCCATCCTCTGTAGTAGCCTCCCCGATGAAGACATTTTCTTCATCGTAAGGCAAATCGTTTTCCTCCAAAGCTTTTCTATATCCCGCGAAGCGCTCCTCACCATAGCTGTAATAGAGGGGACCACCGAGAAAGCCTATGGATTTATGCCCAATTTTCGCGAGATAATCCACTGCCTTATAACCAACGGAAAAGTTATCTATATCAACACAGCTTATCCTTTGTGCTTCCTTGTAATTACCGATAACCACTGCGGGCAAATCTCCTTCATCCAGTTCCTTTATCCTCTTGTCGTCTTGCCTAATCGGTCCCACTACTATCGCACCATCAGCCTCTCCCTTGTGTAGCTTTCTCCTGAGGGGCAAATCCCCGCTTATCTCAAGGGGAGGGATTAAGAGAAGACGCATTCCGCTCTCCGCAATCTTCGTTCCCACTCCGAAGAGGATTTGAGAATAAGGGATATCGGCAAAGAGATTTAAAACGGGTTGAAGGAAGAGGATGGCTATTGTCTCCGCTCTCCTGCGGGCGAGGCTTTGAGCAGCCCTATTGGGAGAATATCCCAGCTCTTTTATCGCTGCCCAAATCCTCTGTTTCGTCTTCTCACTCAAAGGGACGGGCACATTATTTATCACAAAAGAGACCGCAGTTACCGAGACACCTGCTCTCTTTGCTACATCCTTAATGGTTGGCATTCTTCTCCAACTCCTTTATTTCCGCTTCCACCCTTTCCAGCCTATCCTTCGTAGGCGGATGGGTGCTGAAGAAAACGGCGAGCTTAGAGGGTTGTCCCTTCTCATCCTTCAAGAGCTTCTGGAAGAAGCGAACCGCTCCCCTGGGGTCATATCCCGCTTTATAAGCCAAGCGAACTCCCCAACTATCAGCTTCATATTCATTATCCCTTCCATAACCAAGGAAAACCATATCCCTCGCTAATGAGAGCATCCTTGACCATTGCTCGTTCTTGCTGATAACAGCTATGGCGATTTCCGTTTTCATCTCCTTCTCAATCATCTTTGCCGCGTGTCTTGCCACGACATGACCAACCTCATGTCCTATGGTGAAGGCAAGGGCGTCCTTATCGAAATTTATATAGTCTATCAAGCCTTTATTAACGAAGATGAATCCGCCTGGGGCAGCCATAGCGTTTACATCATCGCTGTTGAGGACCGTGAACTCGTAGTTGACATCCTTGCGGGGGGCGACCGCCGCTATCCTCTTCCCGATTTCCTGAACGAGGTCATTATATTTTGGGTCCTTGCAAACGCCGTACTGCCGTTCCACCTCAGCTGAGACCTCTTTTCCCAGTTCTATTTCCTGTTCAGTGCTGATGGAGAAGAGGCTTTTCCCTCCCACCTTCCCAAAGAGGAGAAAGAGGACTAAAAGCCCCGCTATAACATCCTTCGTGCTTATCCCTGCGATTGTTATCATTTTTTATCACCTCTATAGATATATTTCCAAATATCGTTGATTTTCTTTTGGATTTCCTCCCAAAAGCTCTTGTTGTTTTCCTCATTCAATCTATCCAATGCTCTTCTTAGGCATTTTCTCGCCTCTTCCTTATTCCCTTGGTCAATCCATTTTAGGGCATCTTGGATGTCCTTTTTCAGGAGGAGGTTAGTGATGCCTGGCTGGGAGAGTGATATTTTTCTCTCCAACCTCAAGGTGCGCTCGTAGGCGAGGATTGATAGAGCGAGCGCGCAGACCAGCAAGAGAGCGGAAATAAACCTCAACATAGACATTCAAGATATTGTTTGCTATAATTATAATTGCTATTGAGAGGTAATGCAAGCATATTGACTTTGAAGAGTTTTTGGTTATAATTCTTAATGTTGACGAACGAGCAGTTGCTGTTATAATAGTATAATGCCAAATAGTTTCTTGACATACGAAAGCAAGCGGGCTAATATATAAGATGGGACCCTTAGCTCAGTTGGTTAGAGCGTACCCCTGATAAGGGTGAGGTCCCTGGTTCGAATCCAGGAGGGTCCACCAGTGGGGACGTAGCTCAGTTGGGAGAGCGTCTGCTTTGCACGCAGAAGGTCGGCGGTTCAAATCCGCCCGTCTCCACCAGAGGAAGATAGGAATTTGCATTTTGAAAATTGCATAGGGAAAGGA
>Ga0078972_1012901_pt1 | contig 14111 bp, 10 predicted proteins | sample YelNatPaOPGAMG01_FD_67568 | JGI IMG/M metagenome (GOLD analysis project Ga0078972, IMG submission 67568) | Hot spring thermophilic microbial communities from Obsidian Pool, Yellowstone National Park, USA - OP-RAMG-01 (SPADES assembly) (version 2) | ecosystem: Environmental > Aquatic > Thermal...
GGGTAGTCAACTCCTGGCAGTGTCATGAGGAGTTTGACCTGTGGGATTGTGTATGCAAGCGTGGCCAGTTGTTGGTCAAGGGCGTCTATTTCGGCTTGGACAGCTTGTAGCAGACGCAGGTCAGAGGCAAGCGCTGCGCGGGTGTCTGGATCCAGCTCTGGGTCAGTGGTGCAGTTCTGTAGCCACTGGATGCCTTTGGTGCTGAACAGGTCTTGGAGTGGGGCTTGGATCAGGTTCATGGCCAGAGTGGCGTGTATGCGGTTTTTGATAGCTGTGCGGTCTGCACACAGCGCGGCGCGTCGGTGTGTGAGTCGTCTGAGTCTGAGTGTCTGTGGGTCAGGTTGCCAGACTTGGGGCAGGTAATTGCACCGGAGCAGGTCGGCCAGCACACGGGCATCAATCTTGTCAGTTTTGATTTTTGCGTAGGCGATAGCGCGGGTGGTTAGCGGGTTGCTTACCACGACTTTGGCCACGTGCGGTTCGAGCAACTCGACCACGGCCCAGCAGTTTGTGGTGGCTTCCAGGGCTATGTGGTCGGTGGGTTGTAGGTGAGCTGTGGCGAAGGCTTTTATGGCCGCTGCTGTGGTTGGGATTTGACCACGGGCAAGCACCTGACCGGCAGCACTGAGGATACAGAACGTGATTTGGCGTTTATGGACGTCTAGACCGATGTAACGAGCTATTGAGTTTGAGTTGTTCATGGTTTAGGCTGCTGTTATGTTTTTGGCGGTGTCAGAGGGCGTTGCACGGCACAGCGGTTGCAAGAGGCAACGCTGCCCATGCGTGGGCTTGGCGGCAACTACCTCTACGCGCTCTAGGCGCAACCGGGTGGGCCGTGGGGCGGCCAGATACGACAGCGGGCTCGAGGCCCATAGGCGTAGTCGGCCTGCCCCGGAGTAGCCAGCCCTCTGACACCATCTTGGTTTAGGTTTTGAGTACGTAGTTGCCCTCCGTCCCTGACCCGGTGAGACAAAGTCAACCCATAAACTCAGCTCTTGGCAAGCGCTCATGCCATTGTCATACCCGATACAGTGGATAGCACCCTGCTCGCCGCGGCTGGTTTGGGAGCGCATAACCTGATTTTCAGGATTCGACCTGACTTAGACGATTCCCACAAAGTGAAAATAACACGAATTAGTGTGACAGTTTTTGGAATCATCGCTTGGATAATTGCGTTAAAAGCAAGTTCTGTGCTTCACCTTGTGGAAGATGCCTCCTCCTTCGGCAGTTGCGGACTATTCGTAACGTTTGTATTTGGGATTTCCTCCAAATTCGGAGGCCCTAAGGCAGCCATTTGCGCAATTGGGAGCGGCTTTGTTGTGTGGTTCTTCGGGAAACTCACAGGTACCATCGCCTACCCATATATTACTGCATTAGCCGTGTCCGCTTTTTCCTATATAGCAGTGGGTGCCATCGAAAAATGGTCCACCCGACGAATGCTCAACTCTTAAATGTCAACTAGGATTCACTCTTGCTGAGGACCGTCTGACTTCTATAATGCGCGAGTGCTCGACATCAAACTCATACGTGAAAAACCAGACTTTGTCCGGGCAAGGCTTGCCACGCGGCATGCCGGAGACGAGCAAAAGCTCGATCGGCTCCTAGCAATCGACCAAGAGTGGCGTCGGGCCCTGGCGGAGCTCGAATCTGCTCAGGCCCAAAGAAAAAAGCTTGCCAAAGAGATCGGCGAACTACTAACCAAAGAGCAAGGGAGTGCAGCCGAACAACTGAAAGAACAAACCAAGGCACTAAAGACAAAAATCGACGAGTTGGAAACCAAGGTCCGGGCACTCGAAGTTGAGCGTAAATCACTATTACTCCAAATCCCCAATCTCCCACACGAGTCGGTGCCAATCGGCCGTGATGCTTCCGAAAACCTCGTCGTCAGAGAATTCGGAACAAAACCCAAATTCAACTTCCAACCAAAAACCCACGTGGAACTATGTGAAAAACTAGGACTAGTAGATTTCGAACGCGCTACAAAGATCTCCGGCAGCGGGTTTATTCTCTTTACGGGCTTGGGAGCAAAGTTAGAACGCGCCCTTATCCAATTCATGCTAGACCTCCATACTTCAAAACACGGATATAAGGAAATCTCCCCTCCCTATTTAGTAGGTCCACATTGCATGGAAGGGGTCGGTCAATTCCCAAAATTCGTTGATCAATACTATGCAGTACGGGAAGGGGTTGATGACTCCACCCTCGGCAAACTTTATCTAATTCCCACTGCTGAAACTCCGCTCGCCAACATACATCGCGAAGAGATTCTATCAGAATCCCAATTGCCAATCCGCTATTGCGCCTACACACCTTGCTTCAGATGCGAAGCCGGAGCTGCAGGTGTAAGTACACGAGGCCTCATTCGCGTCCACCAGTTTGATAAGGTCGAGCTAGTCAAGATCGTGCCCCCAGAAACTGGATATCAGGAGCTCGAGAGCATGGTAAACGACGCGGAAAAAGTGTTGCAATTGCTCGGCTTACATTACCGAGTAGTACTCCTATGCACAGGAGATATGGGGTTCGCCAGCGCCAAGACATACGACATCGAAGTTTGGGCCCCTGGTCAAGCCGCGTATTTGGAAGTCTCCAGCGTTTCCAATTGTGAAGATTACCAAGCAAGACGTATGAACCTACGATACAAAACAGCTTCCGGCCGTAACGTGTTCCCCCACATCTTAAACGGAAGCGGCACGGCCCTACCACGATTATACGTAGCATTACTCGAAACCCACCAACAAGAAGACGGACGCGTAATGATCCCAGCGGTTTTGCGTCCTTACATGGGTTGCGAATACCTGTGCCCCTAATGAAAACCCCTTACATAGCTTCTTGCGTACCTCATTCCGATCTAAACAAACCTCCACACCTGCTGTATGAACATCGTCTCAGTAACTAGCGAGTTATATCCATATTCCGGAACCGGCGGGCTAAGCGACATGGTAGCAGGCCTAGGCAAAACCCTTGCAAAAAAAGGCCATAAAATCCGGTACATCACACCGCTCTATCAAGCCGTAAAAGATCTCCAACTTCCACTCCACCTACATAGCACACTAGGTCCAATCTACATGGGTTCCTACCCAGAATCGGTTACCGTCTACACACTTGCTCAACCAAATGACTCAATCGTGTATTTTATCTCACACCCAGTATTTGACCGTCCAGGCCTTTATCAATGGCAAGGCGTTGATTATTCAGACAACGCTTATCGATTCTTACTATTTTCAAAAGCAGCATTAGAGCTGTGCAACGCATGGGGACCTAACCTGGATGTAATCCACTTACACGACTGGCACACGGCAATGATAGCCTTGCTCTTGCAACATCAATCCAATCACAATCCAACTCACACCTATAAGCCTATTACTTGCTTCACTATCCATAATGCCGAATACCAAGGTGTGTTTGACGTAGCTGTGTACCAATTTACAAATCTTCCTTGGGACTACTTTACAATGGAAGGGGTGGAATTCTACGGAAAAGTAAACTTTTTAAAGGCTGGCATCGGCTTCGCAGACGCAATTACAACCGTAAGCCCACGCTACGCTCGAGAAATACTCACCCCAGAATTTGGGGCGGGGCTCGAAGGATACCTTCAAGCACACGCATCAAAACTCGCGGGCATCCTCAACGGAATAGACATCGAAGAATGGGATCCAGAAACTGATCCCTGGATTCGCCACCATTACAACGCCCACAATCTAGCCCCAAAACTCGCATGCAAGCAGGATTTGCAAATGGAAGTGGGTTTCCCCATACAGCCTGACACACCCCTCTTCGCCAGCATCATGCGTCTCACAGAACAAAAAGGTATATCCATCTTGTTACCCGCAATTGAAACTGTCCTAAGCCACCATAACATCCAATTCATTTTAGTAGGCAATGGCAACCCACATGTCGAAGCAGCATTTAAAAACCTTGCCCAACGCTTCCCACAAAAATTCCATATGCATTCCGGATTCAATCGCGCGCTGTCCCATCGGGTCGAAGCAGGCGCGGATTTCTTCGTCCTACCCTCTCGCTACGAACCATGTGGACTTAACCAGATGTATAGCCAACGATACGGCACACTACCAATTGTCCGCCGAGTAGGTGGCCTCGACGATACTGTAATCGACATCGCTGACGACCCTGCCCGTGGTACTGGTATCAAGTTTACGGACTATTCCCCAAAGGCACTCATCGAAGCCATCGAACGTGCTATTTCGCTTTTCAACAACAAACAAGCAATGGAATACTACAGGCGCAATGCAATGCACCAAGACTTTTCATGGGATCGCTCGGCATCTGCATATGAAACCTTATACGCACGCACTATTAGACGACTGAAGCAACCCGCTCTCAAAATATGACTGTATGAAATGCCTCATCCCAACCTCAAATGCTGTGCTTCTCAAACTCAAAATCCAACCTCGAGCATCAAAAAATCAAATCGTTGGCTTACATGGCGACTACCTACGCGTACGCATTAGTGCTCCACCATGTGACAACGCAGCTAATGAGGCTTTAATCGAGTATTTATCCGAAGTTTTGCAATGCCCTAAATCACGGCTCTCCATAGTGCACGGCCATAAATCCTCAATCAAAACACTCTCAATCACAAACATGGACTTGGATCACATCTCCTCAATTCTCGAATCACAAATAAGCTCTAAATAAGCGGCCCGAATCCGATTCACCAATGGAGATTCGCTCCACTGTACGCCACCTACCTGCTTAACTCTTACCACACCCAACCCAGAAGACGTCACAAAAACCTCGTCCGCACCCAATATGTCCTCAAGCCGCCCAAGACGCTCTTGAATGACAATACCAAGGGCCCCACAAATTCGCTTGACCAACTCTTGTGTAATCCCAGGCAAGGCACCCTCTGAAGGAGGCACAAAAAATATGCACCCGTCCTTGACCCATAAAAGATTGGCTGCCGAAGCTCCTACAATACGATTTGCATGGTTCAGAAGTATCCCATCATCGTACCCACCCTTGTTCGCTTCCAATCGAGCCAATATGTAAATTAACCTGTTGGCCGTCTTAAAACGCGTTAACGGAATCCCCTCATCTACTTTTACACCACCAACTACACCAAGCCTCAAACCAATGTGTTCACTCCCTTGCTCAAAGGGAATTTTTTCCTCCCCCACAATTACAAGACGCGGCTTTACCGGTCCCACTACCGCCAACCCTCGCTTCGAACTCCCCCGGGAAAGATGCACCCTAATTATCCCATTCCGTAACCGGTTCCTTTCGACAAATGCTCGAACAGCATCTCGAATCTGACCTACTTCGCACGGAATACCCAAAAAATCAGCACCATTTGCTAACCTCTTCAAGTGCGATTCCAAAGCTATAACCCGGGATTCACGCACGGATGCCGTTTCAAACAACCCGTCACCGTACATAAAACTCCTGTCGTTTACAGGCACACTGGCTTTACCACTCTCTATAAATTTACCATCCACAAAAGTGTACATATCCCAAGCTTACAAAACCTAGTCCGCCACCTTGGCTCGCAACCCTTTGCGCAGCAGAGAGTTCAGGAAACATCTGGCCTTCACCATCGTCTCCTCATATTCCACACCCGGATCGGAATCTATCACAATTCCTGAACCCACGTTATAATACACTTTCCCACGACAACAAATAGCCGTACGAATAACCATCGAAAGGTGACTCGACTCAGAAAATCCAATTATTCCCAACGCCCCCGTATACGGACCTCGCGGCACGGGTTCGAGCTCCCGTATGATTTGCATAGCTTTAACCTTCGGAGCACCAGTAACACTACCACCAGGAAAACAAACCTCTAAAACATCCAAATGCGATAAGCCAGGCCGGAGAACCCCAGTCACCGTAGAAACCTGATGATAAACATATGAATACGCTTCAATAACAAAAAGCTCAGGAACTCTTACCGATCCAAATTCGCAAATCCTTCCAAGATCATTACGCATCAAATCAGTAATCATCAGCAGCTCCGATTTTTCTTTCTCACTGACCCGTAACTCTTGAAAAAACTGTGCATCAAGCGCCTCTGTTTTCCCACGCGGCTTAGTGCCTTTAATAGGGCGCGTTACAATACCACGCTTATAAATACGCAAAAACAGCTCTGGCGAAGCGCTCACCAACTGAAAATCACCAAAATTGCAAAATCCACCTAAAACCTCACCCGCATTTTCAATTAAAACCTGGTACAACTGCCATGCATCTATGTCACCTTCCACCGCTAGTCGATGAGAAAGATTAACCTGGTAAATATAACCCTCGCGCATGTAGTTCCGAGCTCGTTCCACTGCCCGTAAAAATTCCTGACGGGTCATAGACGACCGACACTCAATCGGTAAATTACTAAAATCACCAGAATTCCCATTCGCTTTCAAACCCAGCTGATCCTCTAAACTTTCACTAATTAACCTTTCCCACCAATCCACACGCCTTTGAGCGAAATACCTGCTAATTGATCCGTCTGGCCTTACACCACTACTTATTCCAAAAGCCCTACCAGCAGCATGGTCATACACCAATAAAGAGTCGTACAAGAACAGGTAACAATCTGGCAAATCGATATCAGAAGGACGATAAATGTGTAACTTAGGTTCTGCAAAATCCGCCAATTCATAACCCCAGTATCCTATGCACCCCCCTGAAGGTACTTCAGGAGCCTCTTCAGAATCACTAACAATAAATCGATCTAGGATACTCTTAATTGTCGCCCATGGATTCCCCTTAATACACCCCACGTTCACCATACCTGTTGAGGTGTATTGTGTACACCTACAAACGTCCCCACGCACCAAAATCGATTGGAATGGATCCGTACCAAGGACTGTATACCGGCGCCCATAGCCATCCGGAGCAGATACCCCCAGCAAAACCGTCCCCCTCTTCCGCGCCAATCGACCCACCACAACCGTAAACTGCGCGTAGGTGAGCGGAAAAAATTTAACACACGGCCGAGTTACAGTTCTATCTGAAAGCTGGCGCAACAAACTTGGGCGGACCAACCCTTCTGACATACTCCAAAATAATTTTCACCACCTCATCAGTGTCATCCGTCACCGTAAACAACCTTAGATCCCCTGGACTTATATAACCCCACTTGCACATGGCGAATTCCATCCAATGCAGTAGACCTTTCCAAAACCTTTTACCAAACAGCACTAAAGGGTACTCTGGAATTCGTTGTGTTTGGACCAGCGTGATAATCTCGGCAAACTCATCCATGGTACCGAACCCACCGGGCATAAATACAAACGCTATGCTGTACTTCACAAAACAAACCTTCCGCGCAAAAAAGTAGTGAAAATGAATCGGAATGTTAGCATATTTGTTTGGCTTCTGCTCCATCGGCAACTCAATGTTTAAACCAACCGACCGCCCGCCTGCTTTAGCCGCCCCCTTATTAGCAGCCTCCATAATTCCCGGTCCTCCACCAGTAATCACTGTTAAATCGTTCTTAGCCAGCTCATAAGCAATCTTCTCCGCCTCCTTGTAGTAGTGATCACCAGGCTTTACTCGCGCAGAGCCAAATATAGACACAGCTGGGGAAACCCGGGACAGTGTCTCAAATGCATCTACAAACTCCGCCATTATGCGAAAAATCCGCCATGGATCTTCCTGCAAAAAATCGGGTTTTTGCTCGTTTAACATATCAACTGCAGATTAACATTGCTCGTCTTTAAAAACAAGTGCTTCCCCAGAACAACCCAATGTCCAATGCCATCCCCGGGAAAAAGCTTATTAAGCTTTAAAACCTATTCGCTTATTTAACCCTCAAGAACATCCCAAACTCTCACCACAATTCCAACATTTGTAACAAGACCCACTCCGCACCGTCACATGCCCACAATTAGGACACACCGGCGCGTCGTCCTGAAAACGTGCAATCATGTCGCTCATCTTAGCAACCCGCTCCTCTTGTCCCCCCGCCATATAACCTTGCGAAATTACCGGTCCAGTATCCAATTCCCCCTCTGCTAAAGGTAGATCTTTGACAGGTTTATTGACACGTTTTTTGATCTCCTCCTCTAAACCAGGCATTGCCAATTCAGGCTGTTGGGGGTTCGATTGCAACCGCTCCTTATACCCAGGCAAAAATTGCAACGCCATCCACCGAAACACATAATCCGTGATTGAGGAGGCCACCGGAATCTCTGGGTTCTTAGTAAAGCCGCTCGGCTCGAATCGTTGATGCGAAAACTTCTTAACAAGCGTTTCCAATGGCACCCCATACTGCAACGCTATGCTCGTAAGCGTCGCTATCGCATCCATCAGCCCGCCAATGGTCGAACCCTCTTTGGCCATCGTAATAAATAGTTCCCCTGGTTGACCATCTTCAAAAAGCCCCACCGTCAAATATCCCTCATGCCCAGCAATATCAAATTTATGCGTTATAGCACGCCGGGTCTCCGGTAACCGACGCCTTACTGGTTTGCCAACCTGCTCACGCAATCGCTTAACCTCCTCCTCTAGTTCCCGAATCCTCTTTCGAAGTTCCTCATTCTCCCTGCGCAAGTCAACTACACCAACACCTTTAGCTTTAGAAGTAGAAAGCGGTTGCGAACGCTTGGAACCATCCCGATAGATAGCTACACATTTTAACCCCATCTTCCACGCCTGAACATACGCATCCCGAATCTCCTCAATCGTAACCTCGTTCGGCATATTAATCGTCTTCGAAATTCCCCCACTTATGAAAGGTTGAACCGCAGCTAACATCTTAAGATGTGCCGTGTAATGAATCGATCGCTTCCCTCTGGCCGACTTAAATGCACAATCAAAAACAGGCAGATGCTCAGGTTTAAGCCCACTCTTTACAACCCTCTGTTGCTTAGTCCCGTTTGGAAGCGTCTCTTCCTCCTCAATGTCTTCAATAGTATCGTACTTATCAATGTGCGCCACAATCCTCTCTATCTCTTCGGGCGAATACCCAAGTTCCTTCAAAGCCAAAGGCACAGTTCGATTCACGATCTTTAATACCCCACCACCTGCTAAAAGCTTGTATTTAATTAGCGCTATGTCAGGCTCAATCCCAGTCGTATCACAATCCATCATAAACCCAATCGTCCCCGTGGGCGCAATCGCAGTCACCTGCGCATTCCGATACCCATGCTTAAGCCCAAACTCAAGCGCCCGATCCCAGCATCGCCGTGCCTCCTCAGCAAGGTATGCAAACCGACCCTCCAAACGAAGCTGGTTTGCCGCCTCACGGTGCATTTTGATCACCCCAAGCATCGACTCTACATTATCTTTCGCCAAAGGCTTAGCTACGTGAGCACAACGCGCATCTAAATACCCAGGGAACGGCCCTTTAATCGCAGCCATCAACGCCGAATGCGTATACGCTTCCCCAGTCATAATCGCGCTAATTGCCCCAGCTAACGAACGCGCCTCATCCGAATCATAAGGTAAACCATAGCTCATTATCAAAGCCCCTAAATTTGCAAACCCAAGCCCAAGCGGACGAAATATATGAGAATTCTCAGCAATTACCTTGGAAGGATAGCTGGAGTTATCAACTATTATCTCTTGCGCCGTTATAAAAATCCGAACCGCCGCCTTGAACCGTTCCACGTCAAACGTACCGTCCTCCTGCCTAAACTTTATCAAATTCAGAGAGGCTAAGTTACATGCCGTATTGTTGATGAAAATAAATTCCGAACATGGATTCGTGCAGTGGATCGGTTCCGTCCCCTTACACGTGTGCCACCGCTGTATCGCACCATCAAATTGCATCCCAGGATCTCCACACACCCACGTCCCCTCAGCAATCTTCCATAACAATTTCGCCGCATCTTTCCTCTCCAACGGCTCACCCGTCGTCACCGCACGAGTCCACCATTCCCTGCCTTCCAACGCAGCCCGCATAAACTCGTCACTCACTCGGACTGATAAATTCTCATTCTGGTACATCACACTCCCATACGCCTCCCCATTAAACGACGGATCATAACCAGCATCTATCAGCGCCCAGGCCTTCTTCTCCTCTTTCATCTTCGCCTCAATAAACTCCTCTATATCCCCATGCCAATCGCGCAAAGTATTCATCTTTGCAGCTCGCCTCGTCTTCCCACCACTCTTCACCACATTGGCAATCTGATCATACACTCGTAAAAACGATAAAGGACCACTCGGCCTACCCCCACCACTCAGCTTTTCCCTTGACGAACGTATCGGCGTTAAATCCGTACCTGTTCCAGACCCAAACTTGAATAGCATCGCCTCGTTAACCGCAAGCTGCATTATCGACTCCATGTTATCCTCAACCGACTGTATAAAACAGGCACTACACTGTGGATGCTCATACTGAGTAGGCGATCGTTCCACTTCGCCTTTCTCACGATTGTAGTACCAATTCCCACGACTCGAGCCTATCCCAATCCCATATTGATGATATAAACCCACATTGAACCATACAGGCGAATTAAATGCCCCATACTGGTTCAAACATAACCACACCAATTCATCATAAAACACTTCTCCATCCTCAGGCGTAAAATACCCATCCTTAATCCCCCAATCCGCAATAGTCCTACAAACACGATGAATCAACTGTTTAACCGAACGCTCGCGCTGCGGCGTGCCCATTTCCCCATAAAAATACTTCGAAACTACTACGTTCGTTGCTAATTGGGACCAAAACTTCGGCACCTCCACATTTTCCTGCCTAAAAATAACTCGCCCCTTATCATCCGTAATTTCCGCTACACGATATTCCCATTCCACCTGATCAAAAGGCTTTACATTCGGGTCACTAAAGACCCGTTCAATTCGAATCGTCTTGCCCACTACATTCCCATTAGGCATCGGCGTTTCCAAAACACCTTGCCCCGCATTCTGGACTGACATCGGAATCTCAGCTCCAGTCTGGGACTTCGAACTCATCTGCAATTCCTCCTGATAACTAAAGTGTTATAAATCCTAAAACCAAATTCTCATGTGGCGCCTCGCAAGCAACCACAGTACCCAATTTATAGGTACAAATGCAACTCTAAGCACTATATATAGGGTGTCAAGCACTATTCGCCCAAATCCGTCAAGCCCAATCCCCAACTCCAAATAAGCCCCAAATACATACATCTAGTAGCGCAGTACAACAACCGTCCACTGCCGGAAGAGCAACCCCGAATCTCCCATCCAACCATTACTCAGTTAACCACAAAAACCAATGCTCAAAAATTCTCCAACCGCTAAAAGTTGTCTGTCTCTTTACCAAAAATCCAACGCACCACGTGAAACAAATATTAAACTGAAATCCGCATCACCGTGTTTGTCGCCCCAGAGTCAAAAAAATACACAAGCAAATGCCAGCTCCTCATTCACAAACCTATCGCCTCCTCAACTACAATGTGAACCCACCCCATAAAACGCACCCACAAGTAAACAAGGTGTTCTTTGCCAACTTTAACTTTTGTACCTGCTAATGCATACCACCATCTTTATTGCCACGCCCTGCCTCAATGTAAGCTCTTACATCCTGAGTGCGAATCCGCTCACCCAAAATAAGTTTCGTCCACCTCTTACTAAAATTAGGATTATCCCCAAGATCCTGACACCACTCCACAAGATTACCGGCCCCATCAAAAACGTAACCCGGGGGCCCAGATGGAAGGCTGAACACCGAAACAACGGGCTTGCCAATCACCAAGAAATATGTGCTCCCATTTTGTTCACAATAACGCACCTCTTGAGGTTGCATTGCCTCCAAAAACGCGGTTAGATTGGTTCCATACTTTGATGGATTTACCGCATCCAAAGCCTTCTTTTCCCATGCAAACCACACCCCAAAAATGCCGAGCACAACTACCAGTAAAGTAATTCTATTCCATCTCATGGCTCGCCCGTATAGTAACCGACCTTGTCCCTGCAACAATCTTCACAGCTTCGACGGCACAACGTTCCTATCCATCCTCCTGGAGCACCAAGCAGTAGCGACTCCCACCCAACGCATTGCTGATTAGCCAGCAAATCCTCAAGGGAGTCCAAAAAGTCGCCGTGCCCGCCTTGGCAGATTTCACTGTCTGGAAACACTTCGCAATAAACTCCGATTGCACGATCGCGTATCTCTTTGCCTAACCCAGCAAGCTCTGCAATTAAACCGCCGCAGCTCCTTGAAATTCGGCATGAGACCCAACAATGCTTAAACTTATCGCCCGAATCGGGATATCGGTCAAACGCAGCCTTGTGCTGCGGCAACGCACAAGCTTCTACTAAAGCGATAACCCCAAGTGCCGCAATAACTGCAGGGGGTATGGCGCAGCCATCAGCATCAAGCAAGGAAATTGGGTTGTTGTGAACAAAGCCGTAAAGGTTCGGTCCTTCAGGTAGTAGCTCCGCGTATCTGCCGAGGACTCGTTTGTTCTGTCGAGGTACAACCTCAGCATTGACTTCCCGTATGAGATCCCTACCCAGCCATTGGCCCAAGGGTGTTGAGTACACTCGGTACTCATACAGCACCACGTCGGTGGCGGGATCGGTGCGCTTGGTGCTAAAACGGAATGGGTTTAGACTTGCTGCAGAACCTGAGACGCGGATCGGCTCACCAAAGGGGCCGTATTCGTAGCGGGCGGTTTCCGACCCATCCGACGCAGCCGACAGAGCTACAATATTGCCATTTCCATCATAAGCGCATAAGTGCGTACCCGCAGCCGCCCCAGAGGCGGTGTGCAGCGTCACCCACAGCAAGCCACCGACTCCACCGGCACCGCCCATCGTCCCCGAGAGGTCCAAGCCCCAGACGTAGCTGCGCACCAGGGCGTTGTTCGTGGCGTTTAGCTCTACAACGTGGCGGCCAAATAGCATCGGATCACTGATGAACTTCAGTTCTTCACCCGAGACCCATGTGTTGTTGGTCCATACCAACGTCCTCTGCCTTATCCTACGACCCAGCGCATCAAATGTCCACTCTACCCTACACCATGAACCCGTCGGGGTGTCAGACCGGCTTTCTACCTTCACCAGCCGGTTCTCCGCATCCCACGTGTAGCTCCACCGCCCGTCACTGGTCATGTTTCCATCAAGGTCATAAGTAAAGGCCTCTGGCGTCTTGGGCACAAACACGTTACCCGTAACAGGCGTCTCACCAGTCGCCGTCACCGTCACCCGTTGCCATACTGGCCCTGATGCGTTGTTCACACTCAGCTCCTTCCGAAAGTATTCGCCTTTCCGATACGCCAACTGACCATTCACATACACCGGCTTCGTCGCCAAAGCAATCCCCAAAATATCAACATACCCAGGCACTGTGCGTTGTGTGTATTGATTGAGCAGATTAGCAGTGTATAGACTCTGCCGTAGGTTCCAACCGTTCTCGTCATCACATCAACCCCCAGGATGTCCGCATACCCAAACAGCGACCTTCGGCTGAACTCATTGATCCCACACGCTTGATTTAAACCGACCGCCTCTTTTCCCCGTGCTCAAGCAATTCCACGCACCCCTGCCTATCATGGACCCGCCCGCATACCACCGGGGGATCACAAGGCACCGAGCGCAAGCCCGTATCCAACGCAGACGATTGGCTGGAACACATAAAGTCCAGCGCGAACAAGCAGCGAAGAAAACATAGTCGTTTTAGCGCCAATCAGCCACACAACAACATCCACAGCGACATAGCAAGCCACTAACCCGCGGAGAATAGACCATGTTCCGCCAGGATACTCGCCCCAAGCAAGACCAAGAATGATTAACGCCTGTATAAACACAGTCACGACCAAAGCCTCACGTGCTCGCCCATGTGGTATCCAGCTCGAGCAACTCTGTGTGAGCTCCGAACAGGCAGCGCATCTGCTTTTTGAGATGAAGCCTTGATTGTTCATGGAATTAGACATCCTATATTTGCTCAATTCCCAAGGGCCGAAGCGCAGGCTTCTTGGGCCTCAACGGCGCAACACTCCCCACCGATGATCGGACAGTAATGATGAGCTACCTCGTGAATAAGAAGGGAAGCAATGCCAACGTCACCCCAATTGGTCAGGTTTCCCGGACACAGGCCTATCCCGAATCCAGGGTACGTCCACGCCACCCCTCCAAAGAGGCAGACCAACTTACACTTCCCGTGACAACGGACGGGGTACACCTCACCATGTGATCCGTGTTCGCGAAACCATTTGGCACAT
>Ga0078972_1012902_pt1 | contig 14111 bp, 10 predicted proteins | sample YelNatPaOPGAMG01_FD_67568 | JGI IMG/M metagenome (GOLD analysis project Ga0078972, IMG submission 67568) | Hot spring thermophilic microbial communities from Obsidian Pool, Yellowstone National Park, USA - OP-RAMG-01 (SPADES assembly) (version 2) | ecosystem: Environmental > Aquatic > Thermal...
GGGCTGCAACGCCGTCATTTTGTATGAAAAATTTTTTTATGCCGAGTTCTTTGAAAACAGAAATTATCTTCTGTCTGTCTGCCTCTCTGTCTACTCCGCTTAAACCTGCCCCGACGACATCAAAGGAATAATTTTGTGAAACTTTTTTAATTCCTTCAGATATAACGGCTTTTACCTTGTCAATTCCAACCAAATGATAATTTGAAGGTTCATCCAATAATAACCTGTTTAATACCTTTCCACTTTCATCGTAAAGGCAGAAATCTGTTTTCGATCCGCCGCCATCTATTCCTATTGCTTTCATCTGTCCTCCTTATGATCTTATGCGTATGTTGAATTTATATTTATCTCCACGATAATACGATTGAACGTACTCGATACATTGGCCATCGTGCGTATATGTGAATCTATTTCGCAGCAATATGCAATTTCCGCTTTGTATTCCAAGCAATTTTGTGTTTTCAGAGTTTGCCTGCACAACTTCTATCGTTTCATCCGCATACTCCAATTTAAGGCCGACTTCATCTTTGAAAAAAGCATAAAGTGAGGATTTTGACATATCCATATCGAGAATATCCAACAACTTAACGTCGATGGACACATTTATGTAAGCCATTTCTATCGCGTATGGAATTCCATCAAGCAATCTCAATCTGTTAAGAAAGATAACTTTGGATCCTCTTGGAACTTTGAATTTATCGAAGGCCTGATCCGGAACGTTGATAAGTTTATTTGCAAGCACTACCGAAGACGGAGTATGACCCAAAAGTATCGCATCTTGTGTGAAACCTTTCAATTGGGATAAATTTTCGATGTTTTTTATCTCTTTTATCTTAGATTTCTTTCCCCTTTGTTTTTCTATTATTCCGTCTTCCATGAGATTTTTTAAGGCCTGCCTTACGGTAAGTCTGCTCACACCATATTGATCTGCCAATTCATCTTCGGATGGAAGATACTCTCCGGAGATCAGATCTCCTTCAATTCTTTCTTTGAGATCCCTGTATATCTGGTGATATATCGGCATAGGATTCTTTCTATCTATCTTCATAATTTCACCCTCAAGGTAAAGAGATCTTTCCAAGTAAAACCGGATACCTGGCACCTGTAACTTTTGGGTTGTTTGAATGGTTACCACAGATCAATTCGCTTGCGAGAACGGCAAAGGCTTCGGCTTCTCGCCACTGCCATTCTTTTGATATCTCAACTGGTATTTTGCCGAAATACATCCTTATATCGTTGACCAACGTTTTGTTCATAGCTCCACCTCCGGTAAGGATGATCCTATCAAGGCCTTTTGGAATCACGTGTATTTTATAAGATTCGTAAATACTCCATGCGCTGAATTTAACCACCGTTCTCAACAGATCGTAAGGATTAAGAGAATTCGTCGGCAGATAACTTTCGTTATAAACTTCTTTTCCGGTTGATTTTGGAGGTATTTTTAGAATGTAATCCATCTCTTTTGATTTAAGCGATTCAAACAACTCGGGATCAACTTTTCCATTTGCAGAAATCGATCCATCTTTATCGAAAGAGACATCAAAATATTTTCTTGTTATAAGATCGATCAAAGCATTTGCGGGCCCTGTATCAAAGGCCATTATCTGATCTTCGCGTGCCCGAACGGGAATGTAGGTTACATTTGAAATGCCTCCCAAGTTGTTAAGTGCTATGGATTCCGTGTCGCTTGAATAAAGTATGTAATCGGCATGCGGTACAAGGGGTGCCCCCTCACCTCCGCCTGCGACATCCTTTATCCTGAAATCAGAGATGGTTATGACACCAGATCTCATAGCTATTATATCACCGTCTCCGATCTGAAGGGTGCACGGATGATTTGATCTGCTTGGAGGATTGTGAAAAACGGTCTGACCATGACTGGCTATCAGATCGATTCTTTCACCTTCCAAAAATTTTCTGGCACAGTCTCCGAAAAATTCCCCAAGTTCAAAATCCAAGCTGCATACGTCTCTCATCAAAGCGTCCGCTTTCATGGACTCTAAAATTTGTTTTCTCAGATCATCTGAATAATCGAAATGTCCGGTCTTTTCGATGACACAATTTGTTGATTTTCCACATCCCTTAACTGAGGTGAGAACCAGATCAACGCCATCTGCAGATGTCCCAGACATCATGCCGAGAATTTTTCTTTCTGGCTTTTTAATAATCTCTATAAGCAGATCTATTTCATTCACTTAAAGTCCTCCTGTGTGCAACTATGTAGTTGTGAAATAAGGGCCTGAACCTTATTATTTTATCCTGATTTTCTCTTCTTGAAATGTTTACCCTGTTTGTAAGCAAAATAACCGCTATGTCTATTTGTGGATCTATCCATATAGATGTGCCCGTAAAGCCCGTATGGCCAAAAGCACTCTCTGTCATCAGATCACCACAAGAACAGGCCATTCCTTTCATGTCCCATCCCAAACTCCTGCGATTCTGACCGTCATTGAAGGCCTCAAACGTAAAGGCCTCTATCGTTTCTTTGGAAAAGATATTTCGATCACCATGCTTACCATGATTAAGATACATCTTTGCGTAATTGTAAAGGTCTCTTACATTTGAGAATAATCCGGCGTTGCCACTTACACCACCCAAATAATAGGCAAGTTCATCGTCAACATTGCCGCACAAAGTTTTTCCGTCTCTTTCAGATGTCGGTGCTATCTTCCAATTTTTTGGCGGTTTGAAGGTCGTATGGACCATTCCGAGCGGATTGAAAATCTCGGACTTTGTGAATTCATCGAATTTTCGAGCGGTTACTTTTTCGACTATCTCCATCAAGGTTATGAAGTTAAGGCAAGAATATAGATACTTTGCACCAACGAGATTTATCGGCACAGTTGAATTTATGATCTTCATCAGTTCTTGTCCTTGAGCGTATTTCCATCCTTCAGAGTAAGAAGGAAGTCCAGACGTGTGTGTGAGAAGATGAAAGATCCTTATTTCTTTTTTTTCTTCTACTTTGAATTCGTCCAAAAACAAACTCACTGGATCGTAGAGACGCAATCGGCCATCCTCGACCAACTTCATTATGGCAGGCGTTGTGGCCGTAACCTTTGTCATGGATGCAAGGTCGTAAATCGTATCAATTGAAACAGGTTCTTTCGAGTCTTTGGAGATGGTACCGTAGGATTTTTCGAAGAGGACCTTTTCGTGATTGCCTACGAGTAAAACTCCTCCCGGGAATGTCCCATTCTGTATTGCCTCGTCGAAGATCTCATCAAGTCTGTTCATAATTTCACCGGAGCCCTTCCAGTGAATCTTTGACCGTTCAAAATCATTTCAGCGAAAGCCCTTTGAGAAACTTTGGAATAACTGTAAAGTGCTACTGAATTTCTTACGCCATCCATGACACAATCGTAAGGGTTTCTAAGGGCAAGAATCAAAACATCATCATTTCTTACACTTATAACTGCATCTATCAATCTTTTCCATTCCTCGATCAAATGAGCGTTAAGAGTGCCTACTATAACAATACCGTTGAAATTGTTGATTTTTTTGACGATTTCTTTCATCTCACTCTCATTTGGCTTTGAAGAAACGTAAGCACTTTCTATTTCTTTTCCCTTTTCTTTGAATATCCTTTCTATCTCAGATATGCCACCGGCATTTTCCTCAACTTTTGTAAGGGCGAGATCCTTTGGAAAGATCAAAAAGACTTTTGAATTTGGAAGTTTTTCTATCAAACCATCCATATCTCTTACAGCGGTTATTGAGTTTTTTGCTATACTGTATGCGATATCCGAATTTTCTTTTGATCCTATCTCTGAATCAATTACTATCTTTCCATCGAGAAGACCAAGATTTTCTTTCATCGTCAGTACGCGCCGAACAGCGTCATTTAGCCTTTCGATTGGAATATCACCGAATTTAACCATCTGGATCAGAATTTCAAAGGTCTTTACCTGCTTTTCAAAGGTGTGACAGACCATGAGCATGTCTGCACCGGCCATCAAAGATCTCCATGCGGCCTCTGAAGGATCAAGATTTGCCGTTATTCCTCCCATTTCAAGATCGTCTGTAACGGTTACACCATCGAAATTCATCTGGCTTTTGAGTAAATCCGTCATAACGCCATTTGAAAGTGTGGCCGGAAGATTTTCGTTTTCACAAAGTGCCGGATAATAAACGTGGGATGGCATTATCGAATCTATACCGTCTCTTACGAGTTCTTTAAACGGGTAAAGTTCTATCCTTACAAGGTCATCTAAATCTCTGTCCACAACGGGCATTTCAAAATGCGCATCCTTTGCGCTGTGCCCTTTACCGGGAAAATGCTTCGCACATGCCGCAACATGACCTTCATGAAGTCCCCTCACAAATTCAGATGCATATCTTGCCACCGTTCTTGGATCGTCCGAATAACTTCTAACTCCTATGCCTGGATTTTGAGGCAGATCATTCACGTCGACGACGGGCGCAAGATTCCAGTTAAGCCCGACCGCTCGCATTTCCTTTGCCATCACAAGGCCGGTTAGATATGCGTTATTTGGATCGTCTGTTGCCGCTGTGGCCATGTTTCCGGGAAAGACGGTGAATGGCTCTGTCAGACGTGTGACTATGCCACCTTCTTGATCAACTGCTATGGTAAGTGGTATTTTTGCGATTTTTTGCAATTCTGAAGTTAATTTTTTAACTTGGTAAGGATCTTCTATGTTTCTTTTGAAGAGAATAACATTTCCCAAATGGTATTCTCTTATGAGTTTTTGTATATTTGGAGAAGGACTTGTGCCATCGAACCCGCATATCATTATCTGTCCTATTTTTTCCTCGTTGCTCATTGATTTCAAAAGATTTTCTATTCTCTCAGACATATCGCACCTCTTTTCAAAGATATGGGGGATAGCCCCCATATCTATTTTAGATGAATATTCAACAGTATGATCTCCCCACCTTGACCATTAGTTGCACCGCCAGCACAGTATGGATTTAAATCTGAAGGCCAGTCTATGAATTTGGCGGCACTGAAGTTTGAAAAGTTTGTTCTGTTTGTAAGTGGAATGAAAGGTACATCGTCGAGCACTATTCTTTCTATAGTGTACATGGCCTGCTTTTGCAGTCTCAGATCACTTGTTCTTGCATAAATCTCAAGCGCATCGGTTATCAAAGGATTTGTGTACCTTGAGTAGTCGGAAAGGGCCGACTCACCGATCTTTGAGGCTGAAAAGGCGGGATTCAATCTTTGGTAATAGACGTAGTACGGTGTTGGACCTGATACTCCCCAGCATATCGCCATGTCGTATGTTCCGCTCATCAAAGACGAAATGTACGCAGACCATGGGGCTTGATCTATGACAGTGCTTATACCGAGTTTCGAAAGATTTTCGGAGATTATTTGAGCCTGCGTTATGAAATCGGTCCAGCCGGCGCCAACAAGGATCTTAAAGGTTGGCAATACTTTCCCATGATCAGTAAGTTGGCCAGCGGAATTCTTTTTAAAGCCTATTGAATCAAGCAATTCCTGTGCCTTCTGGGGATCATAGGTATTTAGACTCGATGCAAGAGAGGTCAAGGTTGGATCTAACCATTCGTCTAATTGTGCCGGAACAATACCCGTTGGATTCGCAACCCCGCCTATTCCGAAATATGCCTTTTGTTCGAGATCATTTTTGTCTATGGCTATGGAAACAGCTTTCCTAAAGACAGGGTTATCAAATGGAGATTTTTGAGTGTTAAGGTAAAGTGCGTTGAAATTGTTAACTGGCCAGAAAATTTTGTTTGTTTGTGGATCTTTATTCACCCATATATTCATTATATCTGGAAAATATGAAGAGCCCCAGTCTGCCTCATGCTTTAACATCATAAGAAGCGTTGTGTTGTTCGAATTTACATTTTGTATCTCGACTTCATCAACGTATGGCCTTCCCTTCAGCCAGTAATTTGGATTCTTGACTATGATCGTCGTTTGATTGTCTGGAGAATAACTTTTAAACAAGAACGGTCCAGTTCCAACTGGATTATTCGTATTTGTAAAGGTTGTCGGATCCTTTATGTTCGCCCATATATGTTCGGGAACTATGTATTGATCGGCTATATTCAGAAACAAAGGCGTATTTTGTCTTTCAAAGGTGAATATAACGGTATCGTTGGAAGCCTCGACACTTTGAAGACCAGAATTCTTCCAAAGACCGCTCGTATCAAAAGCGGGATACTTTTTTATCAAGTTGAATGTAAAGGCCACGTCATTTGCGCTAAAGGGAACTCCATCTGACCAATTGACACCGTCTCTTACTTTGACTACGAGTTTCAAATTGTTATCTTCCCATTTGTAATTAACGCCGAGAAGTGGTGTTATCTCACCGCTTATCGTGTTGATGTAAAAGAGAGATTCGTAAATCTCGGGCACAATTGGTAATTGGGCCTGAGGAGAGAGTGGATTGATGCTAAACGGAGTCTGAAGGCCCGAATTAACAACTACAACTGTCCCCCCGTACTTGTAGGTGCTGTTTGTTGGCATGATCCCGCCCGTTGTCTGATCCAACATCCAGTTAGAGGCGAAAATAGAAAATGCCAACATCGCGATCAAAACGAGAAACACAGATACCTTTTTCATTTTTTACCCTCCTTAATTAGATTTTTGAAAAGAAATGACATTTATCTTTGTTTCAAAATCATCGTAATAGATGTTCTCTTTTTCTGTTTCAACCTCTCCTTCTTGGTTATCGTAAGGATCGGATCGCACGAATTGCTTTGGCGGATCGAAACCAACCATGAAATCTTCATTTGCGATCATTCTGAAAGCGTCTAAGTTTCCAAAATAAAAATCTCTTAATCTGCCATCTCTTGATCCTCCAAATGACGGATCCACCGGCATCCATCCGTAAGGTTTAGCATAAAAGTATGCCCAGTCGTGAGGGCTTGCGTCTATAGGATTTATAAACCATCCCGATTCCCATCTTGCAGGTATGCCACAACTTCTGCACATGGTTATGAAGGTCAGTGCTTGGACACCACAATCGCCCCTTAGATTAGATAAGGCAAAATCAACAAGGGAGGTGTCATAGGTTGAATATGCGTGCATGTAAGAGTATTTTATGTTTTCGGTTATCCATTCGTATATTCTCTTGGCTTTAAAATATGGATTTTCTTCTTTGCCAATTATCTCTGAAGTTATGTTTTTAACGTAAGGGCTAAAGACTATGTGTGGTGGTACCTCTTTGAGATACTTTGAAATGCGAGCAGTTGAAACCTTTGAAGGATCTACGTTTGATATTTGTTCTGTGATGGTGTATTCAAACTTGACTTTAAAGCGTGTACCGGCCTTGGGTCTGTCCTCCATGTACAAAGTTACATTTTCAGAATTCGAAGAAAATCTGTATTCATGATCGCATTCGATTAACTTTGCACTTTCAATTGGATATCCAACTTTAGGGAATGGCAGCCAACATCGTAAAATTTTTGCATTGAAGTCTCTTTTCACAGTCAAAGATATCTCTGCGCTTACATCATACCTTTGAGGTTTGTCTCCATCTAAAATTTCGAGAATTCTTTTGTTGATAAGTTCTCTTACATTACTTCTAACGTTTTCATATCTTTTTGCATACGATTCATCTCTGAAGGTGAGGTTTTGAATGAATCTCTTTTCAAAAAATCTGTTTTTTTCGATCAAAATGTAATCCAACATGCCATTTTGAAGAAGGATATCGAATTCATCTTTGGATGCATTCTTTATAGATTTTTCGAAGATAGACCTTGCCATCTTCTCATCGTATGGATAATTTTTTATAACCCTCTTTATCCTCTCGAGTTCATACTCAAGTCTCTTTCTCAAAAGTGAAGGCAACTTTTTAGAAATCCTTTCTTCTATCATCTTACGGGCAAGCTCAAAATTTCCAGCATTTTCTTCGCGCCTTATCTCTTCCGGCAAAAGCACACTCAAAAAGTCCATACATCACCTTCCGTAAATGAAATACTTTGAAACTATATCTTTGAAAGTCTCAACCTCATCTATCCAAAGATTCGACAACTCCATACCACTTTTTCCTTCATCAATGCCCTCTCTGTATCTTTTATCGCCAATCAACAGATCGAAATGGTATCTTCCGTCAAATTCCCATTCAAAGTCATCGCTGTACAGATCCTTAAGAAGACGAATGAGATCAAAGGTCAATTCCAATGGTCTTATTTTGTCTCTGTCTGTCACAAAGAACTCAAGTCCGTTGCATCTTTTGTCTTTGTACTTTGAAGTTAAAGGGACAAAAACCCTTTTTCTGAAACTGACTCCGGGATGTGAAACCTTTCTCATCTCATCATATAACCTGTCGTCTATCCATGGAGCACCTATGTACTTAAAAGGATGGACTGTTCCCCTTCCAACTGAGACATTTACACCCTCAAGGAGGCAAAACCCTTCATACAGAATTGTATGTTCCAAAGCGGGCAGGTTTGGAGATGGGGTATTCCACAAAAGACCCGTCTGATCGTAATACATCTCTCGATTCCATTTGTCCATTTTCACGATCTCAAGGTCCACATTCATCTTAAAGACGTCATTGTAATATTTCGCCAACTCTCCAACTGTAAGACCGTATCTCAAAGGCAATCCATACCCTCCAACGAATGATTCTAAACCATTTTTTATCACAGGCCCTTCTATCTTGCCAGAAAGTGGATTAGGTCTATCGAGAATGATGACTTTTATTCCATCTCTGCCGCATGCTTCCATCATGTACGCAAGCGTGTATATATAAGTGTAAAACCTAAGACCAACATCCTGGATGTCATAAATCATAAGATCTATTCCATCAAGCATTTCATCCGTTGGTCTTAGATTCTCTCCATAAAGAGAATGAACAGGAATTTTGCATTTTGGCTCTATTTCATCTTCTAACATCGCTCCATCTGCTGCAGCCCCCCATACGCCGTGCTCGGGGCTGAAGATCTTTACGACATTCACGCCGTTTTCGATCAAAAGATCGAGATCCATCTTCAAGTCACCGGAAATACCCGTCGCATTGGTCAAAAGGGCTGCACGTTTTCCTCTTATCATTTTCATGTTACTGACCAAAGTATCTATCCCTGTTTTTATTCTCATTCTTACTTCCACTTTTCTATACTAAACTTCTTTTAAAAGTGAAATACGAATTTGAGTTTGACGAATGCCGAAGCCAATTTTATGCGTCACTACTTTGTTTCTCCGGATGCAACTTCAAGACTTGTTTTCTTTCCAGTTTCATTTCCCCATATAAACCATACAACTGCTCCTGCAAGACCAATGCCCCAAACAAGCAAGTTAAACAGCATGTACTGTGAAAGATTCAAATTTTGCGTAAGATAAATTGTAACTATGTAAAGACCTATGCTAACGAAACGAACTATAGCCGTATACGTTCCCCTAATTTTTGTCGGCCACACTTCACCTTTCAAAGTATCTTCAGTAAGATATCCTATACCATTGAATGCATTCAGAATGATCAGCAAAACAAAGAAAAACAAAAGTTCTTTTGACCAAATTCCTACCGTTAGATATGCGATCAGTGTCATCACAAATGTCCCAGCATATCCTATCAGTAAAAGATTTTTACGGCTCCATCTATCTGCGCCAAGCCCCACAAAACCAATTCCAAATTCGGCAGCCATTGTGACCAGAATGATCCATGCCGTTGAAGCTTTAAAATAACTTGGGCCTAAAACATAAGTTAACAAACCAAATCCTGCTGCACCGGCAAATGCTGTCGCGATCGTTGCAAAAAGTTTTACGAACATTGAGGCTGAACTTGGATGATCATTCGATATCGATGATTTTATGATCTGCTCTCTCGCACTGTATTCTTCTTCACCGTAGTATTTCTTTATTTCTTCATTAGCTTTGTCATGTTTTCCTCTGCTTTCGAGCCATCGAATAGATTCCGGCAATTTAGTTCTTGTGAAGAATAAAACTCCAAGCACAACAAGGAAAGCCGCTGCAATCATTCCACGCTGAAAGGCAACAGAATTGTAAGCGCTAAATAGAGACACAATTGCAAGTAAAAGTCCACCAACGTTTATGAAGTTCAATTCCATGAACATCGCTTTGCTCCTATGTTTGTTGGGCATCATTTCATGGGACGCTACCATTATGGTATTCATCTCTCCACCTGCAGCAAACAACATTATTGCGAGAAAGATCAGGATTAAAGAATAAGAACTACTGAAGATCAACCCAACTGCACCTATTGCGTAGAGCAACATCGTGAGATAGAAAGTGTTTTTGCGTCCAAAATGATCGGATAACGGGCCTGCAAATGCAATTCCAATGATGAGCCAGAGTGGTGCCCATGATAGCAATAAAGATTGCAAAAATTTCGGCATTTCGACCCAACCTGTTGCTATTGCCGCAAGACTGAAGATGTAATTTTCTAAAAGCATTCCAAGTGCGAATGACCAGAAAGCAAGCGTATCGGTATGAGTCCAGTGTTCCTGTAAGTTCGAAGACTTTTCATTCTTCATACATTCCTCCTTTAATCATCAAAGATAAAAGGAGTACCTCGTAGGAGGCACTCCAGATCGATCATTTCAAATGTATATTCAATGCTTCTATGTAGCCATCGTAAGAGCCTGGCTCTAATGATCCACTTGCCGAATATATGTTATCGTTAGAAGGGAAGCCTGTGAATTCTTTTGTATTGAAGAATTGGAAACCCGTCGAATTCGTGAGCGTAACAAAAGGCATCTCTTCGAGTATTATTCTTTCAATCGTGTACATAGCCTGTTTTTGGAGACTTAAGTTAGTTGTCTGTGCATAAGTGGACAGCGCTGCTGTTATTAAGGGATTAGTATATCTCGTGTAATCAGAAATAGCCGTTTCACCTATCTTAGTAGCGGAAAGAGTAGGATTGAAATTAGAGTAATATATGTAATAAGGTGCAGGGCCATTTAAACCCCACAGTGCCATCTGGTAAGTTCCACTCATCAAACTTGAGATGAAACTGTTGTAAGTTTCCTGATCAACGACAACGTTAAATCCAATTGACTGTAATTCACTTGACATAACGTCAGCCATGGTTATGAAATCCGTCCATCCTGAAACAACACTTAGCTTTAAAGGTGGAAGTACATTTCCATCGGGACCAACAAGCTGACCAGAAGAATTTTTTACGAAACCAATTGATGCGAGCATTTTTTGTGCTTCAGCAGGATTGTAAGTGTTTAGACTCGAAGCAAGTGCAGTTAAAGTTGGATCTAACCATTCAGATTGCTGAGATGGAATTATTGCGGTTGGATTCACATTGTATCCACCCGCTCCAAAGTATGCTTTATCTTCAAGATTTTTCTTGTTTATAGCAAGATCAATTGCTTTTCTGAAAGTTGCGCTATTAAAAGGATAAATCTGCGTGTTGAAAAAGAGCGCATTCGATCCTTCGGCTGGCCACCATATCTTGTTATGCTCCGGATCTTTTGCAATCCATGTCGTCTGTGGATCTGGCGCATAGAATTCTCCCCACTGTGCATCACCTTTAAGCAATTCAAGAAAGGCAGATTGATTTGTAAGCAAACTCTTGATCACAAGCTCGTCAATGTAAGGTCTGCCCGTCATCCAGTAATTCGGATTTTTAACTACAACTTCATTCCCGTTTGATGGTGTATAACTTTCAAAAAGGAAAGCACCTGTACCTACTGGATTAGGATTTGTGTAAGTCGCCGGATTTTTAATATCTTTCCATATATGTTCTGGCACAATTGGCTGCATCGCTATGTAATAAAATTGTGGAACGTTAGGTTTTGAAAAGTTGAAAATAACCGTATTTGTTCCACTTGCTTCAACACTTTGCAATCCCGACACTTTAGACCATATTCCACTTCTATCCAGCGCAGGATACGTCTTCAAAAGATTAAAGGTAAAAGCAACATCCGATGCACTAAAAGATTTCCCATCTGACCATTTAACATTGCTTCTCGTAGTTATAACAAGCTCGAGATTGTTGTCAGTCCACTTGTAGTTTGTCCCGAGTAAGTCCGTTACCTCGCCATTTGCCGTATTGACGTAGAACAAAGGCTCGTATATCAAAGGGGTAACCTGGAGTGGAAATGGAGAAAGCGGGTTAAGATTAGACGGCATCTCGGTGCCCTGCCCCTCTGCCAGAACTAAAGTTCCTCCCGATTTGACATTCGGCCCCCAATTCACTATTCCCGGCCCGTATTCGGATGCTGCTGGATACGTTGCCGCAAAGGTAAAGAGTGCCACGACCAATGTCATGGTCAGTACCAAAAATAATTTTTTACCTGCCACTTGAATCATCTCCTCTTTCAAAGATATAATACATTTTAATCATATAATATACACCATCTTTACTCATCAGTAACTTTTATAACTTCGACCATTTCATTACTTTTAATAGCCGGAATTTCGAGTATCACATACAAAACCGTGCTGATCAACCCTCCTATAACCTGTAAAGGTAAAACATCGTAAAAGAAAGGTGGCAAGAAATAGGTTCCCCAGAAACTTATCGAGAAGCCAACCAAAAACGAGATTACACCAGCCCACGAAATCCAATCTTTCATCTGCTTTGGCTTATCAAAAAATTCCTCTGGTTTTGTCCTTTTCTTTTGAACCCAAAGCCAATCTGCGATCATTATAAAACTGAATGGTATCACCGTATCGCCAACCATATTAAAAAAAGATTGTGCTTTATCTAAAATGCCGGCCATGGCAAGTAGAATAGCGAAAAGGCCAAGTATAGCTGTTGTTACAGGCTGCTCCCAGCGAGATGAATTTTTATGTAAAGTATTCAACGCCACTAAGATGTCCACGGTAGATGGATATAAATTCATAGCATTAGTATGAATTATTGCAAGTGACACTCCAATGGCTGCTATCAATCCCCATATTGGCATGTGAGGGCCAAGAAGTGCAACATTCCAGTTACCGGTCATCTTTTGAGAGAAAAACCCTACCACTCCCATAAGAAGAAACGGCAACATTATGCCAATAGATGGAGCTAAGAAATAAGAACCAGAAAATTTCGAAGATTTTTTTGGAACACAAAAACGCGATACGGTGGATACTTTGTACGTCCATGATAGAATTGAGAAACTTACGATTGTCGATATTGCAATACCCCACTCCACTGGTTTCGTAGGGCCTAAAAATGCTGGCATTGGAAAATGCGTGAATAAATAAACGGTCAAAATAGTATAACATACGACGAGTAAAAGAGAGGTGTAACGGTAAAAATATTCAAGCCATTTCATACCAAAAAGCACGAGTATGACCTGAACAATGCCTATTATCCAGAACCACAAAATATCAGGCTGATGAAAAAGAGCAGAAAGAATTTGACCAACAACTTCCGTGTTAAGCCCAAACCATCCTATATTAACAACCGTGAAAAGCAGAGAAAATAGGAATGCACCGATAGTACCATCCGTTTTTCTTGCAACGATCAAAGCAGTTAGAGGAATCTCTCTACCCATTTCTGAAAATATGCCAACTGGAATCACACCTACCAGCCAGCTTATCGCCATTGCAGCTATAATGTACCATAAGCCAAATGGGAATAAAAGCAATCCTATCAAAGGAGCGGTAACTGAGGCTGAAGCCATAGCCCAAACGTTGAACAATTTTCCAGGAGTCATGGTACGTTGGGAGTCAGGAATCGGTAACACGCCAACTGTTTCGACTTCATTACCAACTCTATTTATCCATGATCTTTTTGCCATTTTACATCTACACTCCTTTACTTTTTAGATTATTCTGCTTTCAAATGTAATCCATTCCATGGTAATCGGGAAGTGGGATCGGAAACAGTTCATTCCTGAATTCAGGGCTTATTTCAGTTGAACCAAAGATGATCTTAGCGAAAGATGAATTGTCGAAATTTGTCAGTTTTACATTCAAGGCGCCTTTATCTGTTCCACTGATAGATTCGTCAAGATAATCTTTTAATTGATCCAGCAACTTAAACTTATCTAAAACAATCATTGTTCCGTAAAATTGTCTGCGCTTTGGAGGCTCTAACAATAATCTTGAGATGCAATCTTTGTTGGCAAGAGTCAAATGAACAACTGTAAGTCCATATTCATTTGCAAAATTTTGAATTAAAATGGCGATGCTGTTTGGATCTCCAGCAAATTCTATGCAATGGTTGATACCCTCTTTTTTCACAACGGTGATGTAAGCGGAATCA
>Ga0078972_1012904_pt1 | contig 14110 bp, 14 predicted proteins | sample YelNatPaOPGAMG01_FD_67568 | JGI IMG/M metagenome (GOLD analysis project Ga0078972, IMG submission 67568) | Hot spring thermophilic microbial communities from Obsidian Pool, Yellowstone National Park, USA - OP-RAMG-01 (SPADES assembly) (version 2) | ecosystem: Environmental > Aquatic > Thermal...
TGCTTTGTTAGCTCTTTAAGAGAATAGATCCTGTTCTGCTCTATAAAATTGTCTGTGTATTTTACTGCTTTCTGGAATTCTGAATACTCCTTTAGCAGAATTTGCTTTTTCTTCTTGGATAACTTGCCTATTTTTATTCTGAGTGTTTTCACTAACCGCATACAGCATCTTCGAAGAATAAAAATATAAACGTTAGGCGCCTGCCTAGAGGTTTTTCTCAGATAAAATATTTGATTGGATAGGTAGTCGATTCATCCAGACGGCCTAAAGGCCGTAGATTTCTCGGCTGTCATGAGAGAAACATAAGAGTATTAATATTGCATTACAAATCACAAACTATGGTTGCAGAGGAAAAAAGGATTCTGCGTAAAAACGTTCTTGCAATACGCGATTCGCTTACCGCTGAAGAAGCTACAGAGTTAAGCAAAGAAATAGAAAAAAAGTTGTTCGAAGAAGAGCATTTCAAAAATGCCAGAACGGTTGCGTTTTATATTCCAAAAGGAAATGAAGTTGATACACGAAAAATGATAGAGCGCGCAATGAATGACGGAAAAGAAATTCTAGTTCCAGTTACAAATGATGAGATAGCTATGTGCAAACTGACATCGCTTTCAGAACTCGTACCTGGGAGATTCGGAGTTCTGGAACCGAAAAGGCGAGAACCGGGAGACCGCCAACCAGATGTTGTTATCGTGCCTGGCGTTGTCTTTGGGCTATGCATGCACCGCATAGGTTATGGAAAAGGTTATTATGATAAATACCTTAAAAAGACGAAAGCATATCGGATTGGTATCTGCTATGATTTCCAGGTAGTGGAAAAATTACCAAACCATCCACACGATGAACCGATGGATATTATAATTACGGATAAGCGTGTCGTCGTGCCGCGTGCGGAGAGCGGTAGCGATTAGTTCGTGCCACTCTAATATGATATAATTATATTGCTTTCATTATAATCTTCCTCTGGGAGTAATATATATGTTTAAGCACATTTCAGATGTTCTTAAGGATAAGGAAGGAGAGAGGGTAAGCATACGAGGATGGGTTTACCGAGAGAGAACGAGCGGCAACATCCGCTTCCTTGTTATCCGCGATGCAACGGGAGTGCTGCAGTGCGCTGTGAAAAAGGACAAGGTGGATGAAAAGAGTTGGAAGGACGCAGCTGATGCATATATAGAAAGTTCGATAGAAGTAACAGGAACAACAAAGATTGACAAGCGTGCACCGGGCGGTCTCGAACTCCAGGTCGAGAGGGTTGCTCTAGTCAACAGAGGGGAACCATTCCCAATCTCAAAGGATCTCAGCGATGAGTTCTTGCTTGATGTGAGACATCTCTGGCTGCGCTCCCAGAAAATGACGAACATAATGAAGGCAAGGCATCATATAGTTAACTATCTCAGAGAATTCTTCGATAAAGAGGGTTTCTACGAACTTGCACCTCCGATAATAACGAAGTCGCAGTGCGAGGGCGGGGCGACTCTTTTCGAGATGGATTATTTTGGGGAGAAGGCATATCTTACGCAGAGCTCTCAGCTTTATGCAGAGGTATTTATCTTCGGTCTAGAGAAGGTTTACGTGCTCGCTCCATCCTTCCGTGCAGAGAAATCACGCACAGTTCGCCATCTTGCAGAATACTGGCATCTCGAACCAGAGATGGCTTGGTACGACCAAACCATGAACATGGCACTTCAAGAGAATATGATAGAGTATGTCGTTCAAAAGATGGTGAAGGAACATTCGGAACTGCTCGAGGCGTGCGGGAGAAATCCGGCGGAATTAAAAAAGGTAAGAACGCCCTTCCCGAGGATGGATTACGAGGATGCGATTGCGAGAGTGAACGAACTTGGCGGTAAGATGGAATACGGACAGGATTTCGGTGCAGATGAAGAAGCGATATTAACGAAGGAACTTGACATCCCATTGTTCGTGCATCATTTTCCAAAGGAAATAAAGGCATTCTACATGCGTGAGGACCCGAAAAAACCAGGAACGGTGCTGAATGATGACCTGCTTGCACCAAGGGGTCATGGCGAGATAATCGGAGGAAGCGAGAGGATATGGGAGCTTGACGAGCTTCTAACGAGAATGAAGGAATTCGGCCTTGACCCGAATGGCGAGATGAAATGGTATGTTGATTTGAGAAGATACGGCTCTGTTCCTCATTCAGGCTTCGGTCTTGGCATAGAACGGCTTACAAAATGGATACTCAACCTAGACCATATAAGGGATGCTATTCCGTTCCCAAGGACGATAACGAGATGCTATCCTTAGCTTTGGATGGTGCTCAAATAGGAAAAGAGATCACTCATCAGCTGCATATCTGTAATACTCATTCATGAACTTATAATTAAACAATTCGCTGTCCTTGAAGAACCGCTTTATCTCTTTTTCAGCAGTCTCCTTTGTGTCGCTTGCGTGGATGACATTTCGTGAGGTGCTATTCGAGAAATCCCCTCGAATTGTTCCTGCCGGGGCCTTTGTCGCATTTGTCGGTCCTACTATTAGTCGAACAACCTCAACTGCTTCTTTTCCTTCCACAACCATTGCAATTATGGGATGCTCTGTCACAAATTTCTCTAAGTCTGGGTAAAATGGCTTATTAACAAGATGCGCATAATGTTCCTTTGCAAATCTTGCGTCCATCTTGAGCATCTTCATTCCTATTATCTTCAGCCCTTTTCTTTCAAATCTGGAGATAATCTCGCCAACAACCCCGCGCTGTATTCCGTCTGGTTTTATTAGGACAAGGGTTCTCTCCGTATTCATAAAATCATCCTCTTTACGTTTTAGAAGTTACTGCTTTGAATCTCCTGCTCGCCTCTGTCCATTTCTGTTTTCTTCCTTCCCTTCCAAGCTTTAACGCATTCTTTCTACACTTACTCGAGCAAAAATAGAAGACTGTTCCATCTTTCTTTACGTACAATATACCTGTCCCTTTCTTTATTTCACTTTCGCAGAATGAGCAGTTCGGCATAGTATTACCTCGCCTTGATTTCCTTAGCCTCCCTTTCTGTTTCGAGAAGCATTATTATCATGCCTTTCTTTACAGGTCCCTTAACATTTCTTAGAATAACCCTTCCTGCGTCCGGTCCCTCCAAGACCTTGCAGAGAACCTGATATATCTCTCCATATACCCCTGTCTTGGTCCTTATTTCTACTATTTCTACTGGTATCCCTGCCATCAAAATCACGCCTTTTTCTCACGGCTTTCATGCTTTTCATGCTTTGGCAGCTTCTTGAGAATATCCTGTAGCTTCTCAGTGGCACCCCCTGCATTCTCCACAGCAACTGCCGATGTTCCTACCGCTATGCCAACTGCCTGACCGAGCTCCTTTCTTGTTGGGAGGAAGGCGTACGGTATTCCTTTTTCTTTGCAAAGCATGGGGATATGAACAACTATTTCTTCAGGACTAACATCCTGAGCCACAACCACAAATTGCGCAGCCTTTCTCTCTATGGATTTGGTCGCTTCGTTTATTCCCTTCTTTACTTTACCGCTCTCTTTTGCTACTGAAAGCATCTCTATTATCTGCGGTATAAGCTCCTTTGGAGTTTCGAAATCTACATACGCCATATTCACACCTCAAACTTAATCTCATCGGTTTAACGACAAAATTTGTGAGAGTATTATTCTTTAAGAGGGTTTAAAAGTCTATCTTTGACTGTCCTTCAGTTTATAGAGTCTCTGAAGAAGGTAGATACTCCCGCATACGAGAATCATGTCCTTTTCTCTGCATCTCTCTATAGCTATCTTTAAGGCAGATTTTATGTCCTCTGCAGATGTGGATTCTGTGAATAGAGAGGCCCTTTCTCTTAATTCTTCCGGTGGAACGCTTCTTTCATCAAATTTTGTTGTTATGAAGAGGGAGGAATGCGGGGCAAGAAGCTCTATCATTCTTAACCAGTCCTTTGATTTCTTTGCTGCAAAGACAACTATCAATTTCTCATAGTTGTAAAGATTTAGGTTTGCCACCAGGGTTCCTATTCCATCCGGATTATGCGCAGCATCTGCCACTATAAGCGGTTTTTTATTCACTACCTCTAGTCTGCCTGGATGCCTGGCATTTAGTAGACCGGCGCGAATCGCCTCTTCGCTAACCCCCAACTCCTCTGCTGTTGCGACTGCGAGGGAGGCATTGAATGCCTGATGGTCTCCCGCCAAGGAAGTTTTCAGGTTTATGTATGCATCCAAACCGACATAATCGAAAATGGTTCCCTCTTGCGTAAGCTTTTTTATCTCATTAAAGAAATCCCTACCAAGCCCTCGAAGAGGAACGCCAACTTCTCTCGCACGCTGCTTTATTATTCCGTAGGTTTCCTCTCTGGCACCAGTTATAGCAACTCCTCTTTTTATTATCCCTGCCTTTTCAGCAGCGATTTTCTCTACAGTGTCGCCAAGGAATTCGGTGTGATCGAGAGCGATGTTCGTAATAACGCTTATGTTCGCATCGGCAATGTTTGTTGCATCGTACTTTCCACCCATCATAACCTCTATCACGGCAAAATCTACTTTCTCGTCAGCACAGTATTTGTATGCTATCGCCGCATAGGCTTCCCATAATGTCATATCGTATCCTTTTTCATGCAACTCGAGTAATTCGTTCTCGTATTTCTCGAGCGTCTTTGTGTCTATCCATTTTCCGTTTATTTGGAATCTTTCCTCGGGCGCAACCGTGTGCGGGGAAATAAATGTTCCAACCTTATACCCTTCTTCCTTAAGTATAGAGGAGATGTACGCAGTGGTCGAGCCTTTTCCGTTTGTTCCTCCTATTAGTATGACACGGAGATTCTTCTGAGGGTTACCCAACGCATCCATTATTTTTGTTATTCGCTCGAGACCGGGTTTGCACCCATATCTCTCGAGTTTTTCCTCTAGCACCGTCATTTTTTAGCCTTTCTCTCTGCGGCAAGGACCACGTTGTTTAGGAGCATCGCGACCGTCATCGGCCCAACACCACCTGGAACAGGAGAGCAGTCTGCCTTCTTTATTACCTCTTCGAACTCTACATCTCCCCTTATTTTTTCTCCGATTCTCGTTATGCCTACATCTATCACCACTGCTCCCTTCTTCACCATATCGGCCTTTATCAGACCGGGCAATCCTACTGCCGCTATTAATATGTCAGAACTTCTTGTATATTCAGAAAGATTTTTTGTTTTCGAGTGACAAATAGTGACGGTTGCATTCTTAGACAAAAGAAGAATTGCGAGCGGTTTTCCAACCACGTTGCTCCTTCCCACGATTACTGCGTGCCTTCCTTCTATCGGAATGTTGTAATACTCGAGCATCCGCACAACCCCAGCCGGGGTCGCAGGAAGAAATGAGTTCATACCAATGAACATCCTTCCTAGATTTACAGATGTCCAGCCGTCCACGTCCTTTTCTGGATTTATGCTCTCCATCACCTTTGTTTCATCGATGTGATTTGGAAGCGGAGACTGAACTATAAAGCCGTCTACGTTTCTATCCTCGTTAAGCCGTTCGATTAATGCAAGTAATTCCTTTTCAGAAACTGTTGCCGGGAGTTTATGGAGATTTGTCTTTATTCCGCAGGCAGCGGCCTTTTTTATTTTATTTTCAACATAAATCTCCGATGCCTTGTCCTCTCCAACGAGAACTATTCCTAAGGTCGGAGTCCAGTTTATCTCACCCGCTCTCCTCTTTACGTTCATGAGGACAGCCTCTGCTGGCTCCTTCCCGGAAAGTACTCTATACATGTACTATAATGAGTGTGAGATTGTTTAAAAATATTTTCAATTTTATAATTTCCGTGGGCCCGTAGCTCAGCTGGTTAGAGCGACGGTCTTATATGGCCCGTTCTAATACATAGGCTTCAAGCCTAAGACAGCCGTAGGTCCGGAGAGAGGACATCCCGGAATTCGAATCTCCGCGGGCCCAATTCTTTTTGTAGATAATTATACATACGTGATTAGATAAATAAATTTAAACATACGGGGTCAAATAGGCACTATGAAAATTGTTTTCAAGGATAATACTATAAGATTTTCCCGCATGCTCTCCATAGTAGATAAATTTACTTTTGATTTTGTGGCGCTGCTTGAAAAGGCTGGTATAAAATATGTAATCGTTTCAGGTTATGCTGCACTTCTTTTCGGGCGTGCAAGAATAACGGAAGACATCGACATCCTCTTCGACCGCACTGATATGGACAAAATCACTAAGCTATACGAACTTGTTTTAGAAGATTATTGGTTTTTGAACGCGCACTCACTCAAAACAGTAATGGCCCTCCTCAATGAAAATTCCTCTATCAGGATTGCGAAGAAAGGCACTATTTCACCAAATATCGAGCTTAAACCTGCAAAAAACGAGTTGGATAATTATTCACTTATCAATGCTACAAGTGTAATTATAAACAGGAAATATAAAATAGAAATCTCTCCTCTTGAGCTGCAGATTCCATATAAATTGTACCTTGGCGCGAAGAAAGATATCGAAGATGCACGTTTTCTCTATGATATTTTCAAAGAAAAGATAGATAAAAACAAACTCTTGCATTTTTGCAGAAAACTCGGTGTCACTGATAAGGTTCGTTATCTGGGCGATTAGAATGATCAACCTGAAAAAATTAAACGAGGAGCGTGAAAAAGACCTTCTTGATTCGTTAAAGGTCATAGATATAATGGCAAAGTGGATAAAATCAAAGCCCAACATGTCCTGGTCAGCAAAGCAAGCGGCATTATTCAAATCTGTCTATTCGGCAATAAACAGAAATTGGAGAGCAAGCCGAAAAGTTAAATAATCGTGCTTCCAAGAATACTATATGGCAGATCAAAAGCAGAAGCCACCGATTGAAAAGCCAAGGGAGCTCGAAGCTGTGCCTGCGAAAAAGGAGACACAAGAGCTGACAAAACAGATTAAGGAGATAAATTCCGCATTCGCAGAGCTTTTAAAAAAATTTAGCGATGCACAGGATATTCTTGATGCTTATTTTAATTATGAAAAAGGAAAAGTTGCGTTTGTGCTTGGCTGGCTTTCCTTCAGCCAAAATCACCTATTCATTCCATTACTTCCTCCGGGTTTTGTGCTAAAGGAAGAGATGAGTGCATGGGATAGAAAAAAAGTCAACTCTGCACTCGGCGCTGCGGCGACTTCGCTTACAAAGATGTTCGACTTGCTGACCAAAGCGAAAAATCTGCTTAAGGAAATAGAAAAGAGAGGTGCTACAGAAGTTAAAGCAACGTACGACTATATCTATCTAAATGTTGGCGTCCTGTTTCTGTCCCAGCAGCTTGCAGGCCAGTATGAAAACGGTCTGAACGCAGCAAAATCAGAATATAATTTTGAGAGGAAGATAAAACCAACGCAACCAGTTATCTCAGAGCAGAAAGGATCGGTAGTCCCTATAGAAAGATCGCCGCCAATCGAGATGGCGCCTACAATGGCAGACCTCCTCATTTACGGCCCTGGTCAACCGATTTATTACGATCCGTATACGGGTGCATACGGTCCAAAGCAGACGATCGATATCGCAAGAGATATTAAAACAGGAATAAAGAAATTCGAAATAACGCCAGATAGCTTCCTCATGTTCGTTCCAATCGTTGGGCCGGCAATCTGCATCGTCAATGATGTTAAAATGATTCAGGAGGGTACGCCTGAAGAGAAGAAAATGGGAAAGATAATGCTTGTTGTTGATGCTGTGTTCACGGGCATAGATGTCCAATACATCGTCCATCTTGGAGTCCGAAGTATGACAAGGATGGTCGGTAAGGACGCGCTCATCAAGATGAGCAAGGAGAAAACGGCAGGCGCGCTTGTAACAGAAACAGAGCAGAAGATTTTCATAGAGGCTGCTTCTGAGCTTGATGGAAAAGATATGAAAAAACTGTTAAAGCTCTCGCAGAAAAAAGGCGGCTGGGGAGTCGTTGCTGCTGAAATCGCAGGAAGGGCAGGCGATGGTCAGATAACAAAGGAGGTATTCAAGGATTACATAGCCATGGAGTCAAAGGCAGCAAAGAAATGGGCAAGAGGTTATCTTGCTGAGATGTATCGTGATTTCAGCGGTCTTGTTTCCGAATCCGCATTTAAGAAAAACTTAGGGGAGTTCATTGGAAGGGAACTTGCGCACGGGGCCGACCTTAAGGTATTGAGGGCACTTGGAGGGACGATGAAGGGTCTGCCGCTTAAAGAGAAAAGGGTTGCGCTTTCAGCTATATTCAATTCTCTCATGACTTTTTCACCGAACGCTCAGGGCGCATTGCTCAATTTTGTCAAGAAAAAGGGGTGGGGCGCTGTTTATCTTGAAGTGGAAAAGGCGGTTCGAGACCTTGGCGGCCCAAATGCAGTAAAGGAATTACGCGCTGGTGAGTTGGAACAATCCTTGCTTGCAGAAGCGACACGAAATGCATTGCAGAAAATACCTGAGATGAAGGAGTATGCACTCGCTTATGCTTTATCACCGTTCAAGGAATGGATAAGGCTGGGTGTTTTCATAGGCTTTGCGCATGCAGTTTTCAAAATCATACGCAAGCTCGGCGAATATATGACAGCAAAGACAGAAGAGCAGGCAAAGAATATAGAGAAGGAAATTGAAACATACGTAAGATCTGTAGAGATGGTCGCTTCCCTTCCAGAAGTATCGCAAAGCGATGCGGAATTTGTGAACCATGCAGCAGAGATGTTCAGAGAAGGTGCGAAGGAATAAATATATTCATTTCTGTGCATAAAATTATACAATGAGGTGTTATAATGGCTGGCCCTGTAGAAAAAGTAGAAAAACAACCAGAAGAGCAGGAAAAAAAGATACAACCAGAAGAGCAGAAAACGATTGGAAAAATAAAAAAGGCTTATGGTTGGGTTGCAAAGAAACTGACGCCAAAAGAAGTTCCTATTTTGACTGCGGTGCCAGATAAACTCGACCTGTTTTCAAAAAAGGGAGACGAACTGCTTTCCAAAATCAAAACAATGAAAAAAGAGGAAGTCGCAGAAGTTATGCTTTCCTTGTACAAATATCTCAGCACCTATAAGACCACCGCCTCTGATAGAGGAGCAATCACTGAGCTTTTGATGAAAATTGGTGGTGCCCGGCCTGATGCATGGAGCTTGATCCTTCAATCAAACGATAAATCGGCAAAGGGGTTTGTGGAGCTTTTTAAGGGTGTTTCACCAACGATCCTTAAGCACTCGGCCGAACCCCTCACAGCGCGGGATGCGGTCATCATTTTGAATGTATTTGCAGATGCAGAGCACCGTGAGGGAAAAGATTTTAGTAAGGTGCTTGCTTCCATAAAGAGGCGTTTTGGTGTGGAGTTTTCGACATCAGAAGAGATGTGGCTTCTCAGCAACTGGCTAAAGAGCAACATTGTAGATAAGGTAGCTATTGAACAGGAGGTGGCTACTCTTGAGGCAAGAATATTAGGTGCGCTCGGTATAAATCCAGAATCAAAGATTCCAGACGCTGTTCCGTTTCTTGATAATCTGAGAAAACTCGCAGAATACGGAGATCCTAAAGCATACCTTTTTGCAAGCATGAAGGATGAAAAATACTTGAATGCATTAGAGAAAAAAGATGGGAAGGAGCTCGCTGATATTATCAGAAATGCAAAGGATTTCGATAGTCTTATCATTGAGCTTAAATGGGGGAAGGGTGGGCTCACGCTCTGGCAACAGGGAACCACACTAAAGGAACTTGAGGAAATCGGAAAGAAGGTAAAGTATTTCGATGTAGGTCAGATACTTACAAAAACAGTAGAAGATACAAAGGAAGATTTTGCGGCATTGAAGATACTTACTACCGACCTTACTAAGCAATACAAGGTACCAGTGGAAAAAATTACGAATGCCGCCAAAAACCATACGCCAATATTCGATGGTGAATGGAGAAAAGCGTTTATCAAAACGGCGAAATCGACAGGTTTGAAAGCGGCCAAATTTGTTGCATGGCCTTCCTTTAAAATGGGCGAACTTCCACCAACGCCAAAGGGTTATCTCAAGAAAGGGTGGTGGGTCGCTGTTCAGCTTGCATGGCTTGCCGCTATAAGTATTGGTGCTTATTACGGTGGCAAATATGTTTACGGTAAAATTAAAGCAGGGTCTGCGCCAAAGCTGAAGCTGATGGAGGATATTGGAAAGGAGCTGTGGAAAAGAGGGGCAAAACCAACGAAAGAAACGCTCGAATTTCTCGTAGAAAAAGGCGCACCTATTTGGACGTTTATAAAGTCAAAGGCTCAGATTGGCGAAATCTATTATCCCAGCGACAGCGAGAAGGCGGAAGAGCTGCTTGTCCATCCTGAGAAAGGTGGCTATTATTTCAACTATCCTAAAATAAACAATTTTGTCAAAAGGGTCCAGGAGCTGAGTGAGAAAAATCCAAAGATGGCGCTTAAGAAAATCCTGAACGATAATTTTGACGAATTCGTGAAAAATGGCTATTTTGTACCGCACGGCATAGCATTTCTTGTAAAATTCTGTGAGAATTTCGGCTTCAGTGCAGAGGACACAAAATACTTAATGACACACCCCGACGAATTTCTTTCACTTTATACCGGCGTCCTGAACTGCACCATTCCGCTTTCTTACGTGGCGGTCTACAAACGAGATGCCCTAGAAAATGCGAAGAATAAATTTAAAGGGGAAGCCATAATTACCGAGGTGAACTCTCTTATGGACCTTCTTGATAAGTATGCCGCGATGAGACTTGTCAGCCTTGATTTTTTTGATGAGTTTGCAGCAAACAAGGACGTCCTTAACAAATTCCTCCTGGGCAAAGATGAACTTGTCTACGGAGATCTGCCTGCCCTTTGCCGCAACGTAATAGAACATCCAAACTACGCAACCGAATTGAAGTCAAAATATTATCGCCCGGAGCTTGAATCGCTATACCTCTCTGAACGATTGTACTTTATAGGTCCAGCGGAAATTGCAAGATGGGACCTGCGATTTTTACGCGACCCTGATGCTGCAAGATTTGTAATGAAATATTCAGGAAAGGAGGGGGGGAAAGATGTAGGACTTTTCAACTGGCTGAAAACCAATGCGACGTATGTCAAGACATACGACCTGGTTAAGCACCTAATGCAGCACGAAAACCTTATAAAGACCTATGAAGGCGACCTCGCGAAGCTTGAAACTTATCTTACTGATCTGAAGAACTCGGAAGAAGGGAAAAAATTCAGGTGGAGTGGAAAGCTTTCACAGACCCCAATTGATATATTCCCGGTAGGAACGATAACTGCGATCAAAGAAGGCAAAGAAGAAGTCAAAATCCCTCCTGAGTTGACGACAAAAAGTAAGGACTTCCTAGATATAGTTGATGGAATGATTGACGGAATGACTGAAAAGCTTTCTAAAGATAAAAGAGAAAAAGCAAGAGAAAAAGTACATAATGAACTTCTCAAAGTAATTGCTGATGCAATAAGCAAGAGCGAAAAAGGAGACAAGAATGCGCTCCCAGACCTAAAAAATCTGTACGGAATAGAAATAAAAGACGGAAAGCCAGACATCGCTATAGAAAAGGTGGATAAGCTGACGAAAAAAATAGAAGAGATAATAGGTGGTTCTTGATGGCTTCTATAACACTTACTTCAGATGGAAAAATTGTAATTAAGGTAGGCAAAGAAAGTTATACTACGAATGTCACTGTTGGACTAGATGATAATATTGCGAGTAAAATAAACACCGCTATAGGAAACGTTGTAGCCAAGCTTTCAAGAAAAAATAAGAAGGCGCAAGCGGAGGAAGTAGCCACCCTCAAAAAACAAGCGAGTGATCTTGCGAATCAACTCTATAATATGCTGAAAAAGAAAGAGGAAGCGCCACCAAAGGAGGAAAAAAAGAAGGAAGAAGGTAAAGAAACAAAAAAAGAAGGGATAGAAATAAAGAAAGCAACCCCAATACCGAAGGTTGTTACTATAGAACTATCACCGTCGATTATAGAGGGGACGGTAAATGATGTAATCAAGAAACCTGATAAAAAAATAATACCGAAGATTCAAAAACTAGTCGACTCGTTCGAAAGTCTTGAAGAATACATCGGTAAAAACTCTCCTACGATAACTGCAACTCTCTTTAATATGCTTTATGCCAAGCCCGATTTTAAGATGTACCTTAATTCTACATCTGCTGAAAATACGGATTTTGAACGTATTTTCAGCCACATGATAGAGAATAAAAAACTATCAGCAGATGAAAGGGAACTTATTGATATCGCGAGCAGTGTAATACGCGGCTATCTTTTACATGTCGCTAAAAATAATGACGATTTCTTAAAAGAGATAACTTCCCTTGGCGGCATGAAAGAAAAGGGTTCTATGGATGGAAAACTTTTTCTTGGAACTCTCCTTTATCTAAGAAGGGCGCGAAATGAGAGCGCACAACCGCTAGAATTAAAATTGCCAGAAAAAGCCCTTGAAGAAAGGAAGGTAAAGTATCGGCTGTAAAAGCAAAATTATTAAAAAGAAAAAAAAGAGATATTAATTGTGGGAATACAGGAGAGAATTAGAGAGCTTGAGGATGAAATAAGAAGGACTCAGTACAACAAGGCGACCGAGTTTCATATCGGAAGACTTAAGGCCAGGATAGCGAAGCTCAAGCGTGAGCTTATCTCCTCTCATCGTGCAAAGGCTGGAAGGGGAGGCGGATTTGATGTTAAAAAGAGCGGGGATGCGACAGTCGCGATAATAGGGCTACCGAGTGTTGGAAAATCCACCCTTCTTACAAAGATAACAAACGCGGAATCAAAAACTGCCGCTTATGCCTTTACAACGTTGAAATGCATTCCGGGCATTCTTGAATTCAATGGCGCAAGGATTCAGATTCTTGATCTGCCCGGTATTATAGAAGGAGCAAAGGACGGAAAGGGTAGGGGGAGGGAGGTCATAGGGGTTGCGAGGAGCGCTGACCTTCTTCTCATAATATTGGACGCAACAAACCCTGAGAGGGAGTACGAAACGATAATGCGTGAACTTTATGGTTTTGGTATAAGAGTAAATGCAAAACCCCCGGACATCAATGTCAGAAAAACATCTCGCGGAGGAATAACAATAAGCTCCACTGTTAAACTTACAAGAATAAGCGAACGAGAGATAAACGCTGTACTTGGCGAATATGGTATATACAATGCGGATGTTGTCTTTCGAAGCGATTCCACTGTGGATGAATTGATAGATGTTCTGGAGGGAAATAGGGTATACATTCCTGCGATTGTAGTTGTAAATAAGATTGATATTGTAGGAGGGAGGATAGATAGGAAATTACCGTTTGATTATCTACCGATATCTGCGGAGAGAGGGTATAACACAGAAGCGTTAAAAGAGATGATATACAAAAAGCTTGACTTCATAAAGATATACACAAAAAGATGGAAAGAAAAGGCTGACCTGGAAGAACCGTTGATTGTTAGAAATGGTGCTACTGTTAGCAATGTTTGCGAGAGGCTTCATAGGGATTTAAAATCTAATTTCAAATACGCGCTTGTTTGGGGAAAAAGCGTTAGGCATAACGGCCAGCGAGTTGGATTAGACCATGTCCTTGCAGATGGAGATATAGTTCAAATAGTAAAGAAAAAGTGACATCCTCCCCGACCTAAAGGTCGGGGCTTCTAAACGTTTAGAAGCGCGCGGTTGCTGGATCGTGCGTATGAGAAGGAATATCCTTCCCAGATTTTTCTGTCCAGCTTAGGGGCATAGTCACCGATGCCCTGTCCCTGAAGATATACTCCAAAGACCTGGTGCCTATATTTAATGCACCGTTCAAATCTGCATTGTACTCCATAGAGCAGTTGTTGCATCTGAACAGACCACCTTTTCTTAGTCCTTCATGCCCGCAGTTATGACAGAGTTTTGAGGTTTTATATTCTGAAACCAGCCCAACAGGTATGCCATCCCAATTGGCTTTGTATCTAATGTATTGCTGCAACTGATAATAGCTCCACTGACTTATTGCCCTTCTTATTCTTCTGCCCTTTTCCTGTGCTGCTCCCCTTATCCCTGTTAACCTTCCCATGGTTATCACAGGCTGATAACCTTTTGCTCTCAGCTCCTTTGCCTGTTTTACTATTGCAGCACTTATCTTGTGGTTTATGTCCCGCACTACTCTTCTTTCTTTATCGCTTATCTGCTTTATTTTCTTCAGCAACTTTTTCTTTCC
>Ga0078972_1012906_pt1 | contig 14109 bp, 11 predicted proteins | sample YelNatPaOPGAMG01_FD_67568 | JGI IMG/M metagenome (GOLD analysis project Ga0078972, IMG submission 67568) | Hot spring thermophilic microbial communities from Obsidian Pool, Yellowstone National Park, USA - OP-RAMG-01 (SPADES assembly) (version 2) | ecosystem: Environmental > Aquatic > Thermal...
AGGGGCTGTTCGCGAACCGCCCCTACTGTCCTCTCACGGAGGCGGCTCCCCCGGATGCCATTGCGAGCGAAGCGAAGCAATCTCCACCCCCACTGTCATTGCGAGCGGAGTGCAGCGAAGCGGAACGGAGCGAAGCAATCCCCGACCAGCGGGTTGGGGCTTGCTTCGTCGGCGGCCTCCGGGCCGCCGACGAAGCAATGACAGGTGCGTCGGCGCTCCGCGCCTCCTGTTCAGAGCGACCGCGGCTTGTCACTCTGAGTACCCCAGGGTTCCCGGAACCCTGGGCCAAGTGGCGCCATTCTCAGCCCGGAGCGTCATCCTACACGCCGCTCATGAGCACAGTCACTTTCAGCTCCGAACGTGCGCAGGGAATGGCATCAACAGCGAAGAGTCCTTCCGGCGCACAGGCGAGTTCCCGTCGCAGGAAGGACTCTTCGTCGCTCCGCTCCTCAGAGTGACAAGGGCACGGCCTCGATTCGGCCTTCGATCGAGCCCTGGGCGACCCGCGATGGAAGGGGCGTGGGCAGGCCGCGGAACCCAACCGGCCCGAGAGTCGTAGTGATGGGTGATGGTTGGATTCATGGAAGGGGGGTCATGATGGGCCGGGGGCGTTCGTCGGGCATGGTGTGGGCGCTGGCGCTCATTCTGTTGGGCGTGGTGCTCTTGGTGGTGCAGTTGGTGCCGGGCCTGAGTGTGTGGGTCGGCGGTGAGCGGGGCTGGCCGCTGCTGGTGGTGGGCGTGGGGGCACTCCTACTGGTGATCGGGCTGGCTGCGGGTGCACCGGGGATGGCGGTGCCGGCGTGCATCGTGGGGGGCGTCGGCGCGCTGCTCTACTGGCAGAACCTGACGGGCAACTGGGCGAGTTGGGCGTATGCGTGGACGCTGATCCCCGGCTTTGTGGGGGTTGGGCTGATCCTGGCCGGCCTGCTCGGCGGCCGGTGGCGCCAGGTGCGGGCCGGGCTGTGGCAGGTGTTGGTCAGCCTGATCCTCTTTGGCATCTTTGCCTCGTTCCTGGGTGGGCCAGCACTGGTGGGGCAGTACTGGCCGGCGCTCTTGATCGTGCTGGGCCTGTTGCTCATGGTGCGCGCCCTCTTGCACCCGCGGGGCAGGTGGGGCGAGAGGGGTGGGAGCGGGCCGGTGGAGGTACAGCCCGGCCCGGCCGCTCGGGAGCCGCGGCGTGAGTGGGCGGCAGAGGTGCAGGAGGCTGCAGTGCCGCTGGATGGTGCGGGCCGCGCCCGCCTTCGCATCCGCCACGGGGCGGGGCGGCTGGAGGTGCGGGGCGGTGCGGCGCCGGGCGAGCTGGTGGGCGGCAGCTTTGCCGGTGGCCTCGACGTGCGCACCCAGCGCCAGGGCGACCTGCTCGACGTGGAGATGCAGACCCCGGCCCAGGGTTGGCCCCTGCCGTGGGGCTTGGGCGGCACCCTCGACTGGAGCTGCCGCCTGACCGGGCAGGTGCCGCTGGAGCTGGACCTGGAGGTGGGCGCCAATGAGTCGCGGCTGGACCTCTCGGCGCTGCGCGTCACCGCGCTGCGCGTCAAGACCGGCGCCAGCTCTACCGAGATTGTGCTGCCTGCGGCGGCTGGCTACACCCGCGTCAGGCTCGAGGCTGGGGCGGCGGCGATCAAGGTGCGCGTTCCCGAGGGCGTGGCGGCGCGTATCCACGTGGGGGGCGCGCTGGCCGGGGTCGATGTGGATACCGTTCGTTTCCCGCAGGTGGGCGGCGTCTACCGGTCGGCTGACTATGACACGGCTGCCCACAAGGTCGAGATCGAGGCCGAGACGGCGGTCGGGTCGCTGAGTGTGAGGTAGTCCGTGGTCAGTGGTCCGTGGTCAGCCGTTTGTGGCCGGTGCTCCACCGTTTTGGGGGATTCGTGTCCACCCGCCGACAACCGGCCACTGACTACTGACCACTGACCAACAGCTACCGACCACTGACCACGGACCGCTAACCGCTGACCAACAGCGACACCGTCTCGATGTGGTGCGTCTGGGGGAACATGTCGACCGGCTGCACGACTTCGAGGCGGTAGCCGCGGTCGAGGAGGGCGCGCAGGTCGCGGGCCAGGCTGCCCGGGTTGCACGAGACGTAGACGATGCGCCGGGGATGCTTGTCTCCCAATGCTGCCAGAGCCTTGGCGGCCATGCCGGCCCGCGGCGGGTCGACGACGGCCACGTCGATGGTTTCCTCGAGCGTGGGCAAGACGTCCTCCACGGCCCCTTCGATCACGCGCACGTTGGGCGCCTCTGAGGCGTTCTCCCTGGCGTCGCGCACGGCGGAGGGGTTGGCCTCGACGATGATGGCCTCGCGTGCCCGGCCGGCCAGGTAGAGGGCGAAGGTGCCCACGCCGCCGTAGGCGTCGAGCACGGTGTCGGTGGGCTGGACCTCGGCGAACTCGTCGACCAGGCGCAGGAGCTGCTGGGCCTGCTCGGTGTTCACCTGGAAGAAGGAGCCAGCCGAGATGCGCAGCCGTTTGCCGCCGACCTCTTCGTGCAGATGGGTGCTGCCGATGAGCGACACACCCGTGCCGTCGGGCAGGAGGAGCACGCAGGAGAGGGGCTGGTCGCTCTCCATCTGGGGCGCCTCGCCGCCCCTGGTCTCGAGGATGAGCATGCGCTCGCCGGTGCGCTGGCCGGCGCGCAGGCTCACGCGCTGCAGGTCCGGGTAGTCGAGCTCCAGGCCCTCGAACACCTCGCTGAGCTCCGGGCAGAGCAGGCGGCAGTTGCCCACAGGCACGGGCCGTTCGGTGCCCATGGCCATCAGGCAGAGGTGGCCCTCATCATCCACGGCAAACTGCATGTGGTTGCGGTAGGCCCAGGGGTTCTCCATGCCGATGGTCGGCTGCACCGGTGGCTGGCCAATCTTGCCGATGTGCTCCAGTTGGGCGCGCACGATCTGTTGTTTGAAGCGCAGTTGGGCGGGGTAGGCGATATGCTGCCACTGGCAGCCTCCGCAGCGGCCATAGTTCTCGCAGGGCGGGGCGATGCGGTCGGGCGAGGGGGTGAGCACATCGAGCAGGCGCGCGCGGGCCCAGCGTGGCCTCTCTTCCACGATCTCGACCAGCACGTCCTCGCCGGCGATGCCGCCCGGCACAAAGACGGCCTTGCCGTTGTGTCGGCCCACGGCCGCCCCGCCGTAGGCCATATCGTCGAGGTGGAGGCGAAAGGGTTCGCTCATGTGGCGGGCTCCTTCACAAGATGACTACCACCCCAGCTAGCAAGACTGCGGCCAGGGTTGCCGTGGCCAGGGCGGGCAGGGTGAGGGCGATGAGGGCGCGCGGCCGGCCCAAACCGCTGATGCTGGCCATGGCCCAGGCGTAGATGGCGGCGCCCCAGGCGGAGAGCACGATGGCGAAGATGGCCCCCCATCCGGGGGTGGCCTGCAGGAAGTCGAGCAGGTGTGGCAGGGCGTAGAGGGTGCTGGCGGCCAGGGTCTGGGCCAGGCCGGCGCGGCTGCCCAGGGCGCGGGCGATGGCAAAGGCGGCCAGGGTGTAGGGCAGCCAGAGCGCCAGCCGGCGGTAGGGCGCGGCGACGGCGAGCTGGAGTCCTTCGAGCGCGCACCCCGCCTGGCGGCCCAGGGGCCGGGGCAGCGAAGCCAGGTCGCCGCGCAGTTGGAGGGCGGCGGCGGCGTTGCGCACCAGCTCGTGTTGCACGTCGGGGGGCAGGGGGCTGCGGGCCAGCCAGTCGGCTAGCGTGGCGGAGATGCGCCGCTCGGCGGGGCCGGGCGGGGGCCGGTGCAGGCAGGCCTGGGCGCCGGCCAGGGCAGAAGCCAGGCCGCCCGCGAGGGAGGCTGCGAGTAGGAGGCTCAGGCCCCACGCCAGGGCGCTGCGCCGGGCGCTCCAGCGCTGCAGGCTGGCGGCGTCGAAACGCAGGGCGCTCCAGGCGGCGTGCAGGGCGGCGGCCATCTCAGGCCCTCCCTCCAGCCCAGAGCCAGAGGAGGGCCCAGGCCAGGCCGAGGGCTGCCAAGACTAGGGCCGCGGTGAGGGCCGCCCAGAAGGCACGCCAGCCATCCAGCCCCTGGGCGGCGCGCAGGGCCTGGAAGCGCGCGGCGAGCACCCACGCTTCGACCCCCAAGGCCGCAGGGCCCAAGGGGGGCAGGAACGGCAAAAGGAGGAGCGCCCGCGGCCCCTCGGCGAGGGCCGTGCAGGCCAGCGTGTCGCTCAGGCGGCCGCGGCCGCCCAGGAGCCGCGCGGCCGCCTGAGCCAGAAGGCCATAGATCGACCAGCCTGCCAGGAGGCCCAAAGGCGTTGTGAAGAGCAGGTGCAGGCCGGGCTGTGGCCGGCGCAGGAAGCCGCGGAGCAACGGCAGAAGCCGCTCCCTCTCCGCAGCACTGAGGCGCTGCACAATGGGGAGGTCCAGCACTCCGCGCTCGGCCGCTCGCGCCCACTCGCCAGGGTCAGGCGAGGCGCCGTGGGCCACGATGGTGCCGGCCGCGCCGGCGAGGCCCAGGGCCACGCCCAGGAGAAGAAGCAGCAAGACCCCGTGATAGAGCGCCCGGGGCCTTGCCTTGACTTGCCAGTAGATGTCCCCATCGAAGAGGAGCACCTGCGGCAGGAGCCGCAGGAGCCCCCTCATGCTCAACAATGTCGCCTCCGAGCACATGCCTACGGGGGGCAGCCGCCTAGCCGGCCCGTGTGGGCCGCTCGCCCTCCTCGCAGCACGGTCTCAGCCACCAGCGACTTGCCGGGTGGCTGCCGGGTTGCACGTCCCACATCTGCCCGGACCCGATGCCCCTCAAGCGGACGCCCACAAGGGGCTATCCTACGGGTTGGGAAACGAGCGCTAGGCTTCGCCGCGGGCCTCGGCCTTGATGCGCTTGAGCACCTTCATGACGTTGTTCTCGCCGCGGCCGAAATAAGTATACAGGCGAACGTACTCGTTGTACAGCCGATCGTAGAGTCGCTGGTGCTCGGGGATGGGCCGGTAGACCTTGTCGGCCAGGTGGGCCATGTTCGCGGCCGCCTCGACGATGGTGCGGTAGCCGCCGACCTCGGGGCCGGCCGCCACTGCCGCATGCATGGCCGAGCCGAGTGCCCCTGCCTGGCGCGAACGGGCAACTTTGAACTCGCGGCCGGTCACGTCGGCATAGATCTGCATGAGCAGGCGGTTCTTCTCGGGCAGGCCGCCGCAGGCCACGATCTCGTCGACCGGCACGCCGCTCCCGGCAAAGGCCTCGATGATGACGCGGGTGCCGAAGGCGGTGGCCTCGATCAGCGCCCGGTAGATCTCCTCGGGCCGCGTGGCCAGGGTGGCGCCCAGGAGCAGGCCGGTCAGGTCGGCGTCGACCAGCACCGAGCGGTTGCCGTTCCACCAGTCGAGCGCCAGGAGGCCCGACTCCCCGGGCCGCAGGCGGGCCGCCTTCTCCTCGAGGAGCTGATGCAGGTCCATATCGCGGGCGGCGGCCTCGTCGTGGTAGGCGGGGGGCACGCCGTGCTCCACGAACCAGGCAAAGATGTCGCCCACGCCCGACTGGCCGGCCTCGAAGCCATAGTAGCCGGGGATGATGCCATCCTCCACGACGCCACACATGCCCTCGACGATGCGCTCGGAGGTGCCGAGCACCATGTGGCAGATGGAGGTGCCCATGATCGCCACCATGCGACCCGGCGTCACCACCGTGGCCGCGGGCACCGATACGTGGGCATCCACGTTGCCCACGCAGACCGCCGTGCCCGGCCGCAGCCCGGTGCGCTCGGCCCAGCCGGCGGTCAGCCCGCCGGCCCGCGAGCCAAGGGGCCAGACCTCGCGGGAGAGTTTGTGGTCGACGATCCCTTCCAGGCGTGGGTCCAGGGCCTTGAAGTAGGCGGGGTTGGGGTAGCCTTCGCGCTTGTTCCAGATGGCCTTGTAGCCGGCCGTGCACCAGTTGCGGCGCTCCTGGCCGGTAAGCTGCCACACGATCCAGTCGGCCGCTTCGATCAGGCGATCGGCCGCCTCGTAGACCTCGGGTGCTTCGCGGAGGATCTGCAGCGCTTTGGGGATGAACCACTCCGACGAGATCTTGTTGCCGTAGCGGGCGAGCCAGGGCTCGCCGCGCTGGCGGGCCACGGCATTCACCTCGTCGGCCTCGGGCTGGGCGGCGTGATGCTTCCAGAGCTTGACCCAGGCGTGGGGGTTGGCGCGCCACTCGGGCAGGAAACAGAGCGGCGTGCCATCAGCCCTGGTGGGGAGCATCGTGCACGCCGTAAAGTCGGTCCCAATGCCGATGACATCTTGGGCCGAGACCCCGGCCTGTCGCAGCACGGCCGGAATGGTCACCTCGACGACCGCCAGGTAGTCGGCCGGGTTCTGCAGCGCCCAGTCGGGTGGCAGTGGCGTATCGGAGCCGGGCAGCGCCTCGTCGATGACCCCATCCACATAGGCGTGGACCGCAGTTGCCACCTCTTCGCCGGTCGCTACGTCGACCAGGACCGCACGGCCAGACTCGGTGCCGAAATCGATGCCGATCGCGTACTTGGTCTTGCCCATGGTTCTCCTCCCAAGGCCCAATGGCTGGCACGCCAGGCTAAGCATGGCAGAGATAATGACCTGGCAATTGTAGGGCGGGCTATGTCTGGTGTCAAAAGGGTAGGGGCGAGGGCAGGGCCTGTCAAGGATGTAACAAGCGGCACGGATAAGCCCCGCCTTGCCCATTCCTTCATAGATTCTTAACAAGAACTGGCTATAATCAACTTCATGGTACAAAGTTCGCCTGGGATGGTTTTCAGTGCACCTGCGCAGGCGGGAGGGGCTGCGTGTGAAAGCCCCTGGGCGCGCGGCGCGGGCATCATGCCTGTGAAGCTGTCAGGAGTAGGAGCGTGAGCAAAAAGTATTGGGCCGTCACCGGAGCGCTGGGCTGTGTAACGTTGCTATTGGCGGTGGCCGTGATTGCCATACCGCTGTTTGTGGTCCCCCTGGAGATCAGGATGGCCCTGAACTCGGCGGGCAAGCAGTCGGCCCCTGCCGCCACTGCCCAATCGGGCAGCACCGGCCTGCCGCTGGCGGGGGCGTCGGCGGGGCAGAACTCCCTGGTTGCCCTCTATCAGCAGACGAACCCGGGCGTGGTGAGCATCGAAGTGGCCACGGTGCGGGGCGGCACGCTGCGCGGGGCGGGGGCCGGCTCGGGCTTTATCTATGATGACCAGGGCCACATCGTGACCAACAACCATGTGGTCGATGGGGCCACGCAGGTGGCGGTGATCTTTTACAACGGGCAGCAAGCCGAGGCCAGCATCGTCGGCACGGACCCCAACAGCGACCTGGCTGTGATCAAGGTCGACCGGCTGGCCAATGGGGCGCATCCCTTGCCGCTGGGCGACTCCGACCGGGTGGCGGTTGGCGAGTCGGTGATCGCCATCGGCAACCCCTTCGCCTTGGGCAACAGCATGACGGCGGGCATTGTCAGCGCAGTGGGGCGGACCATCGATTCGGGCGCGACGCCCTTCTCCATCCCCCGTGCCATCCAGACCGATGCGGCCATCAACCATGGCAATTCCGGTGGGCCGCTGCTCAACCTGAGTGGCCAGGTGATCGGAGTCAACGCTCAGATTGCCAGTGAGACGGATGCCAATGCGGGGGTGGGTTTTGCCATCCCGTCCAACATGGTGGGCAGAGTGGTGCCGGCCCTGATCGAGAAGGGCGCCTATGCCTGGCCCTGGCTGGGGGTGTCGGGGGGGTCGGTGAACCTTTCCATCGTCAAGGCCAACAACCTCAGCGTGCAGGAGGGCGCCTACATCGACTCGGTCACCGCCAATGGGCCTGCCGCCAAGGCGGGCCTGCGGGGCAGCTCTGGCACCCGGTCGGTCGATGGCGTTGACGTTCCGACGGGCGGCGACGTGATCGTGGCCATCGACAATACGCCGATCACCGACTTTGATACTCTGTTGGTCGAGGTGGCATCGCATAAGCCCGGCGACCAGGTGCGCCTGACCGTCTTGCGGGGCGGCCAGCGCCAGCAGGTGACCGTGACTCTGGGGGAGCGGCCGAGCCAATAGGTCCGATGCACGGGATAACCGGTTCCTGACCGCATCTTCATCATTTCTTCATCGCGCCTGTGGTAGAATGGGCGCGCAGTTGGGCAGAGGTCGCTCGGCTGACGCTTGGAGCGAAAGGAGGGTGAGTACATGCTCAAGAAGGTCGCTGCTGTTGTGGGAGCAGCGGCGCTGGTAGCTGTGCTCGGGCTGTTCGTGGTTGGTAGCGTCTTTGCCCAGGGGCCCAAGCCCACGCCCAATGCCGCGGCTCCCACGGCTGGGCCGCCCCGTGGCGGCGCCTGGGGGCGCGTGTGCGCTGGGGCGGGCATCGTCTCCGACGCCGTCGCCAAACTCCTCGGCATGACCCGGGATGAGATCTATGCCGAACGGGCCGCCGGCAAGACGTTGTCGGAGATTGCGAAAGAGAAGGGGGTGACGGATCAGCAGGTGATCGACGCCATGGTCGCCGGGCAGCAGCAGGTGATCGAGCAGGCTGTGAAGGATGGCAAGATCACGCAGGCCCAGGCCGACTGGTTGATCGCCAGGATGAAGGCCATGGCACCGTTTGAACTGACGAACCCGTTCGCACCGCGCGGTGGGCAGCATGGCATGCGCGGAGGCCACGGCAAGGGCGCCAGAGCCAAACCGACTGCCACGCCCTCGGCGACGGCGGGTACGTAGAGCCGCCAGACCGGCGTTTTCCATACAAGTGAGACTCCTCCCGAACTGAGACTGACTGGCGAAGCCAGGAGAGCGGGGAAGTACCCCCCGCTCTCCTGGCGCGCTGCGTACCAGGGCGGCGGGTGCCCTTGGGGGCCGGGGCGATGGGAGGGGGTGGCCCCCACCAACCGCGTGGGCAGACAAGCCACGGGGTTCGAATAGATGAGGTTTTGCCAGACGGGGAGGAGGCGGCGCCTGCTGCCGCCCGCAGCAGAGCGGAAGGGCCGCTTGGGGTTGAGAGCAGCGGCAGCAGCCGCCCCCCCCTTCTGGCCCAGGTGCGACAGCCACGATGGAGGGAGGCGCTGATGGCTGACGCCAGAATCCTGGTGGTGGATGATGAGAGGAAGGTCGTAGAGCTGGTGACGCTCTACCTGAAGCGCGAGGGCTATCAGGTGTTGGCTGCCTACGATGGGCTGCAAGCTCTCGAGTGGACCCGTCAGAAACAGCCGGACCTGGTGATCCTCGACCTGATGCTGCCGGGCATGGATGGCCTGGCAGTCTGCCGCACCCTGCGGGCAGAGGGCAACAAGGTGCCGGTGGTGATGCTGACCGCCCGCACCCTCGAGGAAGACAAGCTCACCGGGCTGGACCTGGGCGCCGATGACTATGTGACCAAGCCCTTCAGCCCGCGCGAGCTGGTGGCTCGGGTGCGTGCGGTGTTGCGGCGGGCAAACGATGGGCGCGAGGAAGGGCCGGCGGAGCTTTGCAGCGGCGACCTGGTGGTGGATTTCGTGCGCCATGAGGTGCGGGTCAGGGCCGAGCCGGTCTACCTCACTGCCCGTGAGTTCAAGCTCTTGGCGACGATGATGAGGGAGCCGGGCCGGGCCTTCACCCGCTCGGAGCTGCTCGACAGCGCCTTTGGCTTTGATTATGACGGGATGGAACGCACGGTGGATGTGCATGTGATGAACCTGCGCCGCAAGATCGAGCCCGACCCCGCGCACCCCACCTACATCCAGACCATCCAGGGCGTTGGCTACAAGTTCGCGCCAGGCCATGAAACTCAATAGCCTGCGCGTCCGCCTCTTTCTGACCTTCATTGCCCTGGTGGTGGTGACCCTGGGAGCCGTGGCGCTCTTTGCCAGCCGGACGACGACCAGCGAATTCCAGCGCTATATGGAGCGTGGCGGGGCTGTGCGCCACGGGCGCTTCCAGACCACGCTGATGATGTATTACCGGGAAACCGGCACTTGGCAAGGGGTGCAGCCGCTGGTCGAGGAGATGGAGCAGATCAGCGGCGAGCGCATCGTCCTGGCCGATGATACGGGGCAGGTGATTGCCGATTCGGGGAAGAAGCTGGTGGGGCAGCCGGTGGGCCGCAGTTGGAGCCGGCCTGTGGCCCTGATTGCCGACCGGGGGCGGCCTGTCGGCGTGCTCTACATCAACCCGCTGGGCAGCCCCGAAAGCGCCGCCAACGCGGACAACTTTCTGGGGTCGGTGAACCGCTCCCTGTGGCTGGCCGTGGCGGCGGCCAGTGTTGCTGCGGTGCTGCTGACGCTCTTCCTTTCGCACCGCATTCTGGTGCCCATCCGCGCTCTGACGGTGGCGGCCCACCAGATGGAGCAGGGCGACCTGAGCCAGCGGGTGCAGGTGCGGTCGAGCGATGAGATCGGGCAACTGGCCCATGCCTTCAACGCCATGGCCGATAGCCTCGACCGCATCGAGCAGTTGCGGCGCCACATGATCAGCGATGTGGCCCACGAGCTACGCACCCCCCTGGCCAATATCCGTGGCTACCTGGAGGCCCTGCGCGACCGGGTGGTGGAGCCGAGCCCGGAGCTGGTGGACTCGCTGTACGAGGAGGCGATGCTGCTGAGCCGGCTGGTGGATGACCTGCAGGAGCTGGCGCTGGCCGGGGCCGCCCACCTCCGCCTGGTCCGCCAGCCAGTAGACCTGGCCGAGGTCGTGCAACAGGCCGTGCACAGCTTCCAGCCCCAGGCCGATGCCAAAAGGCTGGCGATCGAGACCGAGTTGCCGCCTGGCCTGCCTGCCGTCAACGCCGACCGCCAGCGGGTGGGCCAGGTGCTGCGCAACCTGCTGCGCAATGCAGTGGCCTATACGCCGGCGGGCGGGCAGATCACCGTCTCGGCGCGCCTGGTGGGGGCAGAGGTGGAGGTGGCCGTCCGCGACACCGGCGTCGGCATCGCCCCGGAGCACCTTCCCTACATCTTTGAGCGCTTTTATCGGGCGGACCGGTCGCGGACCCGGAGCACGGGTGGGGCAGGCCTGGGGCTGACCATTGTCAAGCAACTGGTAGAGGCGCATGGTGGGCATGTGGATGTCGAGAGCCAGGTGGGGGCCGGGTCCACCTTCCTCTTCACGCTTCCCGTGGCGAGTGAGGCGTGAGCTCCGCCGTTGCCAACCTGTGGGGGAGGCCGGTGGGAGCCCCGGGCGACATTGGGCGTGTGCGACCCGGCCCGAGCTGTTGAGGCCAGTCCGGCGTGGCGGAAGAGTGTGGGTATAGAGGGAGAGGACGATGGCCAAGCGCTTGGGTATGGTGCTGATTGTGGTGGTGCTGGTGGCCGGGGAGCAGGTGGTGGTGACGGGCTCCAGGAACGATGACGGCAGCATTACCGCCCGCTCGATCCAGTCGTTGCGATCGTTCCAGGGCGCAGGGGGCAACTAGCCGATAGGGAGGTGGAAGCGTGCAGCAGTCAAGGCGCACCCCAGGGCACCCTACGAGACTTGACCACCTATTCACTGCCATCCAAGGACGGATGAAGCTCAAAGGCCTCCCCAGATGGTGGCCGGTGCCGCTGGCCGCGATTGTGGTCGCCGGAGCGGCGGGGGGCGTGCTGTGGGCGCGCCACAACAAGGGCGCTGCCACTTTGCTGCAGACCTACACCGTCGCCCGGGGCAACATTTCGGCGACGGTGACCTGCACCGGTGAGGTGTATGCCCCGCGGCAGGCGGCGCTGAGCTTTGACGTCACGCGCATCCCGTTGATCGAGCTCAAAGTGGCGCCCGGCCAGCAGGTCAAGGCCGGCGACGTCCTGGCGCGCATCGACCCCACCTCGCTGCAGCGTGCCGTGGACCAGGCCCAGGCCGACCTGACGGTGGCCCAGGACAACCTGGAGAAGACCCGGAACCCCTACACCCAGCTCGACCTGACCAAGGCGCAACTGGCGGTGAGCACCGCCGAGGTGGCCCTGGCCGACGCCAAGAAGAACCTGGAGGCCGTGGCCAACCCCGATATCGCTGCCCTGCAGGCCGCGGCCGACGACGCCGCGGTGGCGCTGAAGAACGCCCAGGCGCAGTTGGTGGCCGCGCAGAACGACACCAGCAATGCGGCGCAGTTGCGCACGTTGGAGTATGAGGCGCACTGGTACGAGCAGAACTATGCCGATGCGCAGGTCAAGTTCCAGAAGGGGCAGATCGACCAGCAGAAGCTGGATTGGGAGTACAGCAACATGCTGGCGGCCGAGGAGAGGCTGCGGGTGGCGCAGGCCAAGGCCGATGCGGCCATCACCAGCGCCCAGAACCAGTTGAGCAAGGCCGAGAAGGCCAACCGCGAGGCCCAGGATGCGCTGGCCAAGGGCAAGCGCGGCCCCGACCCCGTGGAGCTGGCCAGAGCGCAGAACCAGGTGACGCAGGCCCAGTACAACCTCGACAAGGCCAGGGAGGACCTGGCCGCGATCCAGGCCGGGCCATCGGCCAAGGATGTGGAGGTAGCCCAGGCCAAGGTCACGAGCGCCCGCGCCACCCTCGAAGCGGCGCAGGCGGCGCTCAAGGCCGCCACCATGACCGCGCCCTTTGACGGCACGGTGGTGTCGGTGGGGGCGGCGGTGGGCGACCTGGTCTCCTCGGGCACCACGGTGGTCACCCTGGCAGACCTGTCGAACCTGCAGGCCAGGGCCATCATCGACGAGACCGATATCGGCAACGTGCAGGTGGGCCAGCAGGCCACGATCACCTTCGACGCCTTCCCCGGCGTGCGCTTCCAGGGGCAGGTGCTGGAGGTGCCGCTGCAGGGGACGCTGAGCCAGAACATCCTCACCTACCAGGTTCCAGTGAGCCTGAAGGGCACGGCCGATGTGGCGCTCAAGCCGGGCATGACGGCGAACATCACCATTGCCGTGGGGCACCGGGAGAACGTGCTGCTCATCCCGGCCCTGGCGGTGCAGCAGGGCGACCAGGGCAATGTGGTGCTGGTGCAAGACTCGCCCTCGCAGCCGCCGACGGAGACACCGGTCGTCTTGGGGCTGAGCGACGGCATGTACGTGGAGGTGAAGCGGGGCCTCAATGAGGGCGACCGGGTGGTATTCGAGTATCAGGCGACCCAGTCGTCGCAGCAGTTGTCGCAACAACAGCGGCAGCAGAACAACGCGCGCAACTTTGTGCCGGGCGTTCCCGGGGGTATGGGGCGATGAGCCTTGGCGAGAGCTTGAGCCTGGCCCTGCAGTCGCTCCTGGCCAACAAGCTGCGTTCGGCGCTGACGATGCTGGGCATCATCATCGGCGTGGGGGCGGTGATCGCGCTGGTGGCGGCGGGGGCGGGGGCCCAGGCCCAGGTGAGGGAGCGCTTTGAGAGCCTGGGCTCGAACCTGCTGGTCATCCAGCCGCGGGGTGGCTCCTTCCGCGGCGTGACCCAGGCCGCCTCCAGTGCCCAGAGCCTGACCAACGACGACGTCGCCGCCATCCTCGCCCTGGCCCGCAACGTGGCCGCCGTGGCGCCCCAGTACTCGGCCCAGGCCACCGTGGCCTATGGCAACAAGAACACCCAGACCTCGGTGCTCGGCGTCACGCCCGCCTATCTGACCGTGGGCAACTGGCGGGTGAGCCGTGGGCGTTTCATCGGCGAGCTCGACGACACGGGCCAGGCCAAGGTGGCGGTGTTGGGCTCAGCGGTGGCCGAGGACCTCTTCGGCAAGCTGGTGGACCCCTTGGGCAAGACGGTCAAGATCAACCGCCAGAACTATCAGGTGGTGGGCGTGCTGGCCAGCAAGGGGGTGAGCGGGGCTCAGAACCAGGATGACCAGGTCTTCATCCCCCTGAGCACCGCCCAGGTCAAGTTCGGCGGCGCCGGCAACACCACGCTCAGGGCCATCAACGTGCAGGTCGCCTCGGCCGACAAGATGGACCTGGCCCAGGCCGAGCTGCGGGCCATCCTGCGCGCCCGCCACGGGCTCACCGGCAACCAGAACGACGACTTTACCATCCGCAACCAGACGCAGATTGTGGAGATGGTCGAACAATCGGCCGAGACCTTCACCATCCTCCTGGGCAGCATCGCAGCCATCTCGCTGGTGGTGGGGGGCATCGGCATCATGAACATCATGTTCGTCTCGGTCACCGAGCGCACCCGCGAGATCGGCATCCGCAAGGCGGTGGGCGCCAAGCGGCGCGACATCCTGGCCCAGTTCCTGGCCGAGGCGACTGTGCTGAGCCTGTTGGGGGGCGTGGTGGGGGGGCTGGTGGGGTATGCGGGGGCGCAGATCGTGACCCCG
>Ga0078972_1012907_pt1 | contig 14108 bp, 8 predicted proteins | sample YelNatPaOPGAMG01_FD_67568 | JGI IMG/M metagenome (GOLD analysis project Ga0078972, IMG submission 67568) | Hot spring thermophilic microbial communities from Obsidian Pool, Yellowstone National Park, USA - OP-RAMG-01 (SPADES assembly) (version 2) | ecosystem: Environmental > Aquatic > Thermal...
GATATTTTTCATCTGTTATTTCATTGAGTCCTGCAAAAGTTATAATAGTTTTAGGAGAAACGGCCAAAAATGTTTTCATCTCTAATTACAAAAATACAAATGGGAATCAAAAACTTTTTGGACCTATAGCGATAGAGGATAAGATAAGATACGTTGTATTTCTTCCTCATTCAAATGCATTCAAGCCCCATAAATTATCTACAAATCTTTCTCCAAATCAGCTGGAAACTTTAAGACAATTTATATAAAAAGCGGCAAGATACTGTGTATAAAGAGTATTGTCTCTAAAAATTTTGACAAAGTTATTCTTATGCCAGTATTTCACCGAATGCTGGCATATTCATTTTAGAAATGCTTTTTCGGATGACTTAAATTGAGGTGATGAAATGCTCAAATCTGTAAGAGACATAGGTATGGCCTATGGTGGTACCGATAGGACTGATATAGATAGACTACTGAGTACTTTCCCTTCTTATGTAAAGGTCAAAAATAGTCCTGAAGATATCCAGTCAATAGTTGTTAAAATAGCAGTTGACAGTAATTACAATTTCTTTCTAAGTGACATAGAAACTCGCAATTTAAAATCTGATCCCTATCCAGTGCTTTACAAATCTTTGTATGGAAATGATAAAAATCTTTCTTCTCCTACAATCGCATTGAAATCTTACGAATATAAAAAAGATGACAAACCAGATCAGATTTTGAGCGCTTTTGGTAAATATTCACAGTTCATAAAAAATATGAATTCACAATTTTTGAAAAATTTTTCAGATTTTTTAGACAGAAATATTGATGATATCTCACAGCAGGTTTCTCAAAAGATAAAAACATTTTCAAACAAAAGCGCTGTTTTAACTTTTATCTTTGATTTAAATGGAAACACTTTGTTTCCAGCCAAAGTTAAGGATATTTTAGATGCTTTCGTCAAAACAAATCAAGGTGAAAGTGGAGGATCCGCAACTTGTTGCGTATGCGGAAGGAATGTACCAATTTCAAAGAAAAAATTGAGTGATATAGAAATTTTTAAATTCTCAACTATGGAAAAACTTGGTTTCTTACCTAATATGAATCCCAAAAATATAGATAAAATCCTTCCTATATGTGAAGGCTGTTATAAAGACATGCAATTGGGATCAAAGGTCATTTTGCGGAATCTTGATTTTCCATTTTATGCTAAGGATAAGGTTTGGGTCATACCAAAATCTCTAAATGGTAATTTAGACGTGATAAAAAGCACTATTGATAACTTAAAAAAGATAGAGTCCGTGAATCTTGAAAAAGATGCAATAAAACGTAGATCTGTTTTTGAGATGAGAATTCTAAGAAATTCTAAAACTTTTTCAGATCTTACCTCTATTGATTTTATCTTTTACAGACCAAACAATGCTCAAAGACAGATCATTTTGAATGTTCAAGATATGCCTCCAACATGGATAAAAAAGATATCTGACAAAATGGATCAGGTAGATTCTATTTACAAAAAAATAGTTGGAGAATGGTACAACTTCAGTTTGCGTAATGTATACGATCTAACGGTTGACAAAAGAGCAAAAAAGCCAAATCTAAAGGATTTTTATGTTGTTGTAAGAAATATTTTCGAAGAAAGGAAGATACAAAGTAATTTGATAATTTCTAACGCTATAAAGAAAATAAGATCTGCCTTGTATGATCCTTCTGAAAATGAAGATTTCAAATTGTACGTTTACGATGCAATGGCAACTTTGGAATTCTTTGAAATTTTGAATAAAAATGAAAGGAGCGTTAAGATGACTTCTAATCTTAGCGGTGAAGAATATGAAATGGATAAAAAAGTGGACGAATTTTTCAACAACAATCTCGATACAGGTGAGAAAAAGGGACTTTTTTATTTAGGTGTACTTGTAGGTAGATTAGTCGCGTGTCAACAAAACAAAATGGATAAATCGAAAGCGCCATTTTATTCACAACTTAAAGGACTAAGGATGAAGGGCGAAGATTTCAAAGGACTTTACTCTAAGGTGCTGAACAAAATGATTGAATATTCATCCAATAACAATTGTTATTTGAATTCAAAAAGTGTAGATATCGTAAAAAGATTGTGTGCATATTATCTTAATTCATCTAACGAATGGAAATTGAATATCGATGAGGCTAATTTCATTTTTGCATCTGGTATGACTTTGTCATTTGCAGAACCATTAAAAATTTCGAAAGGGGAAGAAAATAATGGAAAAATTGAAGAGATCTGAATTTCTGTTTCTCTACGATGTTAAATGGGGAAATCCGAATGGAGATCCAAATGATGAAAACAAACCAAGATATGATGAAATAACTTCGCACGCACTTGTTAGCGATGTAAGATTAAAGAGAACCGTTAGAGATTACCTTGAACAAAAAGGAAAGACTATCTTCATATCTAAATCTACAGATATCCAAACTTCTGAAGGAAGGACAAAAACACTTATAGGAGATTCAAAAGATCCTCTCAACGATATACTCGATAAAGCCATAGACATAAGACTTTTTGGTGGAATGCTTCCGACTAAATTATCTAAAAAAGACAGTTCCGGTGATTCTTTAACACTTGTCGGACCGATCCAAATGAGAATGGGAGAATCTTTACATGCCGTAGATCTTTCTTACGTAAAAGGAACAGCAGCTTTTGCGGCAAGAGAAGATGCTCAAATGTCTTCTTTTCGTGAAGAATGGCTCATTCCATATGCATTGATATCTTTTTATGGAGTCATAAATCAAAATGCGGCCGTGAAGACAAAGTTAACTACCCAAGATGTTGAAGAATTTCTCAAAGCCCTTTGGTTTGGCACAAAAGATTTGATAACAAGATCTAAAATGGAACAACTTCCAAGATTACTTGTGCAAATCGAGTATAACGATGATACCCACAATGGAGGGTTAGATGCTTTTGTCTCTTTGAAAACTGATAAACCTGAAAATGAAATAAGATCCGTTTTCGATTACACATTAGATTTGACAAAGTTATTAGATCTTATCAAAAGAAATTCAAATAGAATTTCAAAAGTTAGATATTTTTCAAGCGAAGAATTAAAGATAACACCCGATTTCACGAGTTTGGAAGGAATAAATGTGGAAAGATTGAATATGGAGGCTTGATTTGATGGATAAAATATCTGTTTTTGAAGTCTCTTCAAAATTTGGAGTATTTAGAAAACCTTATACAACCACATCTTCCTTGACGTATGATTTTCCTCCAAGGACGGCTATCATTGGCATGATAGCCGCCATTTTGGGATGGGGAAACGACATTCAAAACCACTATATATTGTTTTTCAAAGAATTCAAGGTTGCCGTCAAAATTCTAAAACCTATCCAGAAAAAAAGTACCACTTTTAAGAATCTGAATACGAAAAAAAGCGCACCAAGCCCTAATATATTAACTGTGACAGAGATGATATACAATCCTTCTTACAGGTTCTACATTTCGTGGGAAGAAGCTAAATTATCAACACTGAAAAATAAAGTTATAAACAAAGAAAGTTTTTACACACCTTATTTTGGTACAGCCACAAACATAGCAAAAATAGAATACATAGGAGACTTTCCATTTGAATGGGTGAAGCCACAAACTGAGGTCATAGTAACCAGTGTAGTACCAAAGATAGATAAATTGATCTTTAAACCTATGGATAATCAAAAATACATTTTCGATACTTTACCGTACGAAATAGATGAGAATAGGAATTTTGTTTCGAACAAAGACTACATATACAATCCAGATCTGGGCGGAGTAAGGGTATTAAACATTGAAGACAAAATAGTCTTTAAAGTTAACGATGAATTTTTAATTTTCATGTGATCATGATTTACTCGCATCCGAATAGACTGTTAGTCGATCATCTTCAAAGCGTCAAACAAAAGATGATGTGTTTTTTTGAAGATCAAAAGATAAACACCAAAGAGGCATTTGGAATTGAAAAAGACCTTTTTAAAGGGCTCATCCATTCTGTTGCAATTTCGCATGATCTTGGAAAGGCAACGAAAAAATTCCAAGAAAAGCTTGCTGGTTCAAATGTAAGAACCTCACATTCTGAAATATCTGCAATTTATGCTTATGCAGTTGCCAAACAATTGCTTTCAATAAACATGAATGAAGACAAAGCAAGAGAATTTTCATTCTATGTATTTACAGTTGTAAGAAGGCACCATGGATTTTTGAAAAATTACGTTGATGAAGTTGTTGAATTGCAATACAGCAAAGAAAGGCTCATTAATATGACAAAAGGAATATACAAAGATTTCGTCGAATGGTTTGAAGATCAAACTCATGTTGAAATTTCATCTCAAAAAACGGCCGAGATTATAAATGAGATGTCCGAGATAGATTTGGATATCGAAAAAGCTTTGAATTCAAAAAATGATCTTTCATCTTATTTCACGATAAACTTTTTGTATTCTCTGCTTATCGATGCGGACAGAATAGATGCAACAACCTATGGTAAGCGTAATCCAAAAAGAATTGACTTTGACACAAAAATAGTTCAGAAATATATGCAATCTCATTTCAAAAATTCTGAGAATATAATGAACAATTTAAGAGAAAATGTCCACAAAAATGTTATCCATTCGGAGATATCTCTTAATGATCATTTTTACACCATAACGGTTCCAACCGGCGGTGGAAAAACGCTCACTTCTTTTGATTTTGCTTTAAAGTTAAGAGAAATGATTAAGAAAGAGCAGGGACGTATCCCGAGAATAATTTATGCGCTTCCATTTACAAGTTTAGTTGATCAAAATGCACAAAGGATAAGAGAAGTCTTTTCTGCCGATGGAAAAGTAAATACTAATCTTTTACTCGTCCAACATCACCTTGTCCCTAACGAATACACGGATGATGAGAATGGCTCTTTGAATGAAGATCTTTCCTCTCTTTTGATTTCAGGTTGGGATTCAGAAATAATTGTAACCACCTTTGTTAGTTTGTTCGAAGGATTAATATCAAACAGAAGAGCAGATATTAGAAAATTGCACACGATCTTCGGATCGATCATTATTTTGGATGAAATACAGAATATACCTCACGAGTATTGGAAACTAATTTCGGAGATTTTCAATTTTATGGCCAAAAATACTGGAAATTATTTCATACTTACAACAGCAACAAAACCTCAGATCTTAATAGATTCGAAAGAACTTGTAAAAAAGGACTTCGAACTAAAAAGAACAAAAATCGTGAATGAAACTGCCTATTTGAATAATTTGGAAAGCCTTTATGAAAAAGTTATCGATGACCTTAAAAAAAATAAAAGAATATTAGTAGTGCTAAACACCATTTCTTCATCTCAAAAATTTTTCAAAATGTTTGAAGATACAAAAATAAAAAAATGTTACCTTTCTGCTGGAGTTATTCCGAAATTGAGAGAAAAGACAATAAATGAGATAAACAAAGGGGATGTTAGACTTCTCGTGAGCACCCAAGTTGTTGAAGCAGGAATGGATATAGATTTTGATACAGTTTACAGAGATATGGCTCCAGTTGATTCTATAATCCAAAGTTGCGGCAGATGTAATAGAAATTTCACGATCGATCTTGGAATAATTCACCTAATTGACCTCAAAAATGAAAATGGCACCTCTTACTCAAATTTAGTCTATGACGATCTTTTGATAGGCATCTCAAGAGAAATATTCAAGGGAATCTCCGAAATTAGCGAAGAAGAAATAGATAAATATTTAGTAGAACCTTATTTTGATAAGGTTGCAAATTACATATCTCAATCTGACAAATACTTGCATTCTTTAAAGAATCTTTTCTATTTTTCTCAAAACAAAGCCAGTGAAAACCTACCCATATCTAACTTCTCTATAATAAAGGGGTTTTTTAAGGCAAATGTTTACATTGAATATGATCAAGAAGCAATTGAGTTGTGGAATGAATTCGAAAAAATTGAATCGCTTGATCCTAAAGAATGGTACGTAAAAGCAAATCAACTTTTCAAAAGAATGAATCAATACATCATCTCTGTTAATCTAACTAAATCTCTTATAGAAAACGGACCACCTCTTATAGATCGTCAAAGGGGCAGTTCATTTTATTTTGTTCAAAAAGCAAAACTTAATGATTTTTACGATGAAGAAATAGGATTCAAAATTGATCAAAAGGATGTGATGATAATGTGAGAATAACTCCTTCTATGCTTGGAGCATTTATGATGTGTCCAAGGGAAGCATGGTTCATGTCAAGAGCAATTTCTCCTGAAGAGGATAACTACTTTTTAGCGATTGGAAGATTAATTCATGAAGAAAGTTATCTTTACATGAATTTGAAAGAGATCGAAATAGATAACGCAAAGATAGATTTTGTTGCCGAAAAAAATGGAGAAGTTATAGTTGCCGAAATAAAAAAGAGTTCTAAAAGTCTCGAAAGCGGAGAAATACAGTTGATCTATTATATGGCAAAATTGAAAGAAATTGGAATTAATTTGACAGGACAACTAAGGTTTCCAGCAGAGAAAAAAATAATAAACGTTACTTTAGATGAAGAAAAAGAAAAGTTTCTTAATTCAAAAGTAGCCGAATTGTCTAAAGTAATCTCTCTTGACACTCCACCAAAAATTGTTGAAACATCTTATTGTAAAAAATGTGGTTTTCAATCTTTGTGTTTTTCATAAGGTGATAGCATGTCGAGGAGACTCTATATTTTTAAAAGTGGAAGATTGTCAAGAAAGCAAAACACCATTTTTATAGAGCAAGAGGATGGAACCAAAAATTACATACCTGTAGAGAATGTTTCTGAAATTCATTGTTTTGGAAATTTGGATTTTAACAAAGATGCCCTTGAGTTCCTAACACAAAATGGGATTCCATTACACCTTTACAATCACTACGAATATTACATAGGCACATATTATCCAAGAGAGTATCTCGAATCAGGAGAATTGATACTTCAACAGGCTGAATATTACAAAGACAATCAAAAACGTCTCAATTTGGCTCGAAGATTTGTTCAGGGTTCAATAGAAAACATGCTTGCGATTATTTCATATTACAAAAATAGGGGAAGAGATCTTCTCTCAATAGAGGATAAATTGAAAGAATTCCTACAAGAAATTTCCACAATTGAAAGCGTTGATACACTTATGGGATTGGAGGGTAATTCAAGAAATACATATTATTCGGCATTTGACAAAATTATCGACAATTCCGACTTCCCATTCGTAAATAGAACAAGACAACCGCCTTCAAATGAAGTAAATGCGTTAATAAGTTTTGGTAATTCAATTATCTATTCAACTGTGCTTTCTGAAATCTACAAAACACACCTTGATCCGAGAATAGGCTATCTTCACACAACCAATTTCAGAAGGTTCTCACTTAATCTCGATGTTTCAGAAATTTTTAAACCAATAATAGTTGATAGAAGTATATTTTCGTTGATAAATAAAAAGATCATAACTAAAAGTGACTTTTCACCTCATTTGCAAGGTATATACATGAATGAAAGCGGAAAGAAGAAATTCGTTGAAGAGATTGAGAATCAATTATCAACGACTATTTCTCATCCGAAGATAAAGAAGAAAGTTTCATACAAATATCTAATAAGGCTTGAACTTTACAAACTTGAAAAACACTTTTTGGGGGACAAAGAATATATTCCTTACGTCTCTAAGTGGTGATGAGAGATGTATGTCATAATGGTCTACGATATAGAGGAAAAACGTGTTGGGAAAATCCTTAAAATAGGTCGAGAATATCTCACATGGATCCAAAATTCAGTCTTTGAAGGTGAAATAACCGCTGCTAAATTCAAAGAATTGAAGTCAAGAATTAAAGAGAAAATTGAAGATGAAAAAGACAGTGTATTATTTTTCAAGCTAAAAACAAAAGACCTCTTTGATAAAGAGATAGTAGGGACAGAAAAAAATCCACTTGCAAACGGAACATCTTATACGATCTGATATGTTAACAACCAATGTTAACACACTTGTTTTGTGTCTGTCCGATTGCGATTAGATGCTCTATTCGGTTAAATACAACCATTTTTGCCTCGCTCGATTGTTAACTATCCCATGCTTAACATTCGATAAATTCTCATTCAATCTTATCTATAATTATATGTTTCAACAATTTATCCTATCCCTCAGATCATACTTGTCTCCTCCTTTTACCTTAACTTACTTCACTTCTATTTAACCTTCGTCGTCGACCTCCGATACTTGAAAATCCCCTGGAGATCGACGACGATCTGCTTTTTAATCTCATCCATTGCTATAAATATATTTATCTCACTTTTATATGTACATGTTCACATACTTTTCCAAAAAATTGACTTTTAAAAACCCTTATGTTATACTATTTCAACGGTTTATATCCTACCTTTAAGGAATGAAAACTTAGCCAAGTATCGATTAGATACTTGGCATCTACAAAGTTTATATCCTACCTTTAAGGAATGAAAACTAACCCCAACGTAGCACGTTTGTGTACGTCGGCTTAGTTTATATCCTACCTTTAAGGAATGAAAACTACTTTACTGCATAAAATGAAAAATACCTTGCTTGTGTTTATATCCTACCTTTAAGGAATGAAAACACAAATGCAATAATACATAATGATATTTTAGGTAACGTTTTATATCCTACCTTTAAGGAATGAAAACGGTATAGGCACATTAACACTTACAGTGGGTGTTTGTGTTTATATCCTACCTTTAAGGAATGAAAACGATATACCATCACCTCTTTATGGAGCAAGTTAAACTGCGTTTATATCCTACCTTTAAGGAATGAAAACTTATATATACATTGTAAAAGATGATGACAAGTTTTTGTGTTTATATCCTACCTTTAAGGAATGAAAACATGTTTGATACTCTCGTTACAAAAGATGATGAAAAGGGTTTATATCCTACCTTTAAGGAATGAAAACTAGTGTTGCGACATCGGGGTGATGACGAACGGCCAGTTTATATCCTACCTTTAAGGAATGAAAACTTATCAATAAGGTTAAAGGCCTCCGTGCTCAGTAATGTTTATATCCTACCTTTAAGGAATGAAAACTTCCAAGCATTTCCTTTACCTCGTTACTTCTGACTTCGTGTTTATATCCTACCTTTAAGGAATGAAAACCAAGAAGAAAGAGACAATCTGAAAAAGTCTCTTGATGGTTTATATCCTACCTTTAAGGAATGAAAACATAATCCTCTTGATTTAAGTAAACATTTGTCATTTTGTTTATATCCTACCTTTAAGGAATGAAAACACCTTAAACGTTCCATCATACCCTTTCTTAAAATTCAGTTTATATCCTACCTTTAAGGAATGAAAACTTAACCTCTCTTGCCAAAACAAGTTTATGATTCTTTGTTTATATCCTACCTTTAAGGAATGAAAACTAGATTTTGTGTTTGTTGTTGGGCTTGTTGTTGTGTTTGTTTATATCCTACCTTTAAGGAATGAAAACCAGCGTGAATATAGCTACGAATCAAAACAGTGGCCGGCGTTTATATCCTACCTTTAAGGAATGAAAACCACTTAGTGCACTTCCACTTAAAGTACCGATGAATTTGTTTATATCCTACCTTTAAGGAATGAAAACCCTGCAGTGCGTGGTATCGCTCAAGATTACATTCTTGTTTATATCCTACCTTTAAGGAATGAAAACAAATATGGAAATGAAAAGATACGTAGCACGTGTTAAGTTTATATCCTACCTTTAAGGAATGAAAACCAACATAGATCGGATGTACAAACTAAAACGTACCTCCCGTGTTTATATCCTACCTTTAAGGAATGAAAACTATACCAAAAATCAGACGTAAATCAAGAACAATCGAATTGTTTATATCCTACCTTTAAGGAATGAAAACTTTGTGTCTCCTTGCCAATCAGAAGACTTGATTAAAGTTTATATCCTACCTTTAAGGAATGAAAACATGTGTTTCATTCCTGTAAAATCTTTGCTAAGATAGTTTATATCCTACCTTTAAGGAATGAAAACTTCTTCGAGACTTCCCATGTTGTCACCTTCTTTCAGTTTATATCCTACCTTTAAGGAATGAAAACCCATAGTAAAGCTATATGCATGGCAACAAGGAGACTAGTTTATATCCTACAGGAATGAAAACAAAAAGTCGTAAGTCTTATTATATTGTTTAAATTTCCGTTTATATCCTACCTTTAAGGAATGAAAACTCCCTAGTCTTAGGATCAAACAATTCATGCGGGTCAAGTTTATATCCTACCTTTAAGGAATGAAAACTCTCGGTATCGACGTATATGTTGACAAAACGATTTGTTTATATCCTACCTTTAAGGAATGAAAACGTACAGGTAGGGCCGGCGGAGCGAGAGGAGGGTTCTAGTTTATATCCTACCTTTAAGGAATGAAAACATTCAAGTCCATCCTTCTTATTTAGTGAACATGCAAGTTTATATCCTACCTTTAAGGAATGAAAACAAGTTTTCAGGAATAACACATGGTTGACGTGGGGAGTTTATATCCTACCTTTAAGGAATGAAAACTACCTTTCTCCGTCAATTTCCAACAATTGTCCAACCAAGTTTATATCCTACCTTTAAGGAATGAAAACGACAACAAAGCCGCATCGTCAAGATCATCGACGGCATGTTTATATCCTACCTTTAAGGAATGAAAACAAACTCCTGCCAGGGAGCATACACTCCCCAGCAGGTTTATATCCTACCTTTAAGGAATGAAAACAGGAGTTCCTCATGGCTAGACTCCAAAATGAGTGTGTTTATATCCTACCTTTAAGGAATGAAAACCTTATTGTAGATTCTCTTTCCTCAGCAGTGTTGGGTTTATATCCTACCTTTAAGGAATGAAAACAAACAAAAAAATTCCCCCCTCTTAAGAAGGAAGGAGGGTTTATATCCTACCTTTAAGGAATGAAAACTACAAGTCGTATGCGTACTACCTGAAGCCTTAATGTTTATATCCTACCTTTAAGGAATGAAAACAAGGAATCAATGAATCAAATAACTGGGCAGATTTTGCGTTTATATCCTACCTTTAAGGAATGAAAACTCTGTAACTTTCTTATCCATTTTACTCACTCCCTTTTTGTTTATATCCTACCTTTAAGGAATGAAAACGCATTCGCGGCTTTGATATACGGAATAGCTTGCTGGTTTATATCCTACCTTTAAGGAATGAAAACAGCGGCTGCCTCGATATCCATAAACCTTTACTCAGTTTATATCCTACCTTTGAGGAATGATTTGGCGCATGGCTTATGGCCAATAGCGCCGGTAAGAAGTGAAGAGTAAGAAGTGATTAGCAAAGGCTCTAAGCTTTTATTCTTTTGCTGTTTACTACTCACTACGTGCTACGTGCTGTGTTTATCCTACCTTTAAGGAATGATTTGACGCATGGCTTATGGCCAATAGCGCCAGTGAGAAGTGAACAGTAAGAAGTGATTAGTAAAGACTTTAAGTTTATTCTTTTTGCTGTTTACTACTCACTACGTGCTACGTGCCACGCGCTGTTCTTATCCTACCTTTAAGGAATGAAAACAATTTTAAACCGCTTATTGTATATGTCTTTATACCGTTTATATCCTACCTTTAAGGAATGAAAACCTGAACTTCCGACGCTTTGCCTTTACAGGCACTGACTGTTTATATCCTACCTTTAAGGAATGATTTGGCGCATGGCTTATAGCCAATAGCGCCAGTAAGAAGTGAAGAATAAGAAGTGATTAGCAAAGGCTCTAAGCTTTTATTCTTTTGCTGTTTACTACTCACTACGTGCTACGTGCCACGCGCTGTGTTTATCCTACCTTTAAGGAATGAAAACACAACTAACGAGCCTCGGACCTGACACTCCAAGTCAGGTTTATATCCTACCTTTAAGGAATGAAAACGAAAACCTCAGTTGCCATTCATACACATCGTCCATAGTGTTTATATCCTACCTTTAAGGAATGAAAACGTGCTCTTCTCGATTAAAGATGTAAAACGATAATCGGTTTATATCCTACCTTTAAGGAATGAAAACTAGGCAAGCATGCCAGCACCGAGATCACCCATCATGGTTTATATCCTACCTTTAAGGAATGAAAACTAATGTAAGCATGGTTCGAATCCCCCTGCCAGTCCGGGTTTATATCCTACCTTTAAGGAATGAAAACATTTATAATTATCTTAGATGATTCGTTTGAATACGGTTTATATCCTACCTTTAAGGAATGAAAACATGTCCCCTATAACTCTATCTCCGTGTACCTTAAACGGGTTTATATCCTACCTTTAAGGAATGAAAACCTTCCTGTTCACTCATTCCTTGCTGGAGTGTTTCTTGTTTATATCCTACCTTTAAGGAATGAAAACCATACCTCTGCGATACAAGCCAATCTGCTCCGTTAGGTTTATATCCTACCTTTAAGGAATGAAAACAACTGACTCGAATAGACAATTACATAGCGACCGTCTTTGTTTATATCCTACCTTTAAGGAATGAAAACGGATATAATGCATACAGATTCATCCCAGCCGTTATTGGTTTATATCCTACCTTTAAGGAATGATTTGGCACATGGCTTATAGCCAATAGCGTCAGTGAGAAGTGAAGAGTAAGAAGTGATTAGCAAAGACTCTAAGTTTTTATTCTTTTGCTGTTTACTACTCACTACGTGCTACGCGCTATACGCTGTGTTTATCCTACCTTTGAGGAATGAAAACTGATTATACATCTTTACCTCGGATACTCCATTACCGGTTTATATCCTACCTTTGAGGAATGAAAACTTCATAAATATTAAGACTGGTGATCTTCCAATAATCCTGTTTATATCCTACCTTTAAGGAATGAAAACTTTTATGAGTACGTACAAATTCGCTGAGCCCATTAAGAGTTTATATCCTACCTTTAAGGAATGAAAACGTCCGAAGATACAATCAACACGTAACGCCCATCTTGTAACGTTTATATCCTACCTTTAAGGAATGAAAACACAGTGTCAACACCATCAACATCAAACAACTTTTGTTTATATCCTACCTTTAAGGAATGAAAACCCAAGATCGTTTTCTCTTACAAATCTAAAATAGTTTTGTTTATATCCTACCTTTAAGGAATGAAAACACAAGCGAAATTGTTACCTTTGATCCCCGGTGCTCCGGGTTTATATCCTACCTTTAAGGAATGATTTGGCGCATGGCTTATAGCCAATAGCGCCGGTAAGAAGTGAAGAGTAAGAAGTGATTAGCAAAGACTTTAAGTTTATTCTTTTTGCTGTTTACTACTCACTATGTGCTACGTGCCACGCGCTGTGTTTATCCTACCTTTAAGGAATGATTTGGCGCATGGCTTATGGCCAATAGCGCCGGTGAGAAGTGAAGAGTAAGAAGTGATTAGCAAAGCTTGTCGTTTACGTTTGAAAAGTAAAATAAATTACGTTTGGAAAATTAGAAAAATTACGTTCGAAAAGTTAGAATTTTTCTGGTGTATTTGGTAAGATTCATTTATCCTTGTGTTAAATAAGTGGCTTCGACAACAAGTCATATTTCCGTCCAAAATTATTTTCAACTTTTAATTGACTTTTTACAATCTACGAACGGGACAAACAGGTCTCCTATCTCCAATAAGTTAAACAATCAGGATTTAATTATACTTAAAACGAGTCGGTGCATACTTCCTTCTACCTCTTGTATTTGGTAATATAAAAGTGATCCACATCGCTTTGCATCTCTCGTCCATGATCTGTACTGTTGATGAACTCTTGACCATTCCATATCAAAGAGTATATGGCACCAGAAAAGCGATTGCTCGTTTGCAGAGTAAGCCAGGATCCAAACATTGGTACTGAAATCTGGAGATTTCCGTCGGCTGCCATAGCTTTAAAAGGTATGGCAAGAATCACTATAAGAAGAATACAGCCAAATATCCACACTATCTTATTTTTAACGGCTATCTTTGAACGTGTATTCATAGTTGTCAACACCGAAAATTTTTGATCAAAAACACCGAAAAATTTTGCGCATTTTCATCGGTCAAATTTGAACACTTTCATCGGTTATTTTTGACGTCTCTAACTTTATCATACCGCTTTTTTGCTTTTCTCTCAATCTGTAACTTTTCCCACGTATGTTTATTATCGCCGAATGGTGAAGCAACCTGTCAAGTAA
>Ga0078972_1012910_pt1 | contig 14105 bp, 11 predicted proteins | sample YelNatPaOPGAMG01_FD_67568 | JGI IMG/M metagenome (GOLD analysis project Ga0078972, IMG submission 67568) | Hot spring thermophilic microbial communities from Obsidian Pool, Yellowstone National Park, USA - OP-RAMG-01 (SPADES assembly) (version 2) | ecosystem: Environmental > Aquatic > Thermal...
GCATTCAAGAAAAGGAGATGAAGATACCGAGACCTGAAAATTTAAATAATGAAGACCATATCTTCCTTTACAACCATGACATAAAAGAATTTCACAATCCGAATCAAAACTCCTTTGAACGGACGAGATACATTGCAAGAATAAATAAAATAATAGAAGGTGTAAGAAGACACATCCCAACAGAAGGAAAAATCATTGAAGTTGGTTCTGCTCAAAGCAATATCTCCCTTCTTCTATCAGAAATGGGTTACTGTGTGTATCCGATAGACATTCGCAATTCCTTTCTTACATACGCCAAACTAAAATACGAAAAGGGAAAATTTTTCCCTATATGCGGGAATGCAGAAGAATTGCCATTAAAAGATGAAACCATTCACGCAGTAATTCTCGCCGAGCTTCTGGAACATACCTTTTATCCTTCAAAGATACTTTCGGAGGCATACAGGGTTCTTAAAAAAGGAGGCATTTTATGCATAACAACCCTTGCAAGAAAATTGACAGCCACAATTTTTATAATTGCCAAAAAGAGATGAATGTATCCGTGGTAATTCCATCTTATAAAAGAGCAGAACACCTCTTAAGATGTATAAAAGCCCTTTTCAACCAGAATGTTCCTCCCTATGAAATTATAGTTGTTTTAAGGGAGGATGATACGCAATCAATTAGGGCTTGTGAAGGAATTGAGGGTATAAAGGTTTTTAAGGTTTCGGAACCCGGGGTTTTGATTGCGATGAACAAGGGGCTTGATGTGGCAGAGGGTGATATTATAGCATTTACGGATGATGATGCTGAGCCATTCCCTGATTGGATTGAAAAGATAATAAAAAACTTTGAGGAGGATGAAAAAGTTGGAGGGGTTGGAGGAAGGGATATTATAATTGTTGATGGAAAGGAAATAAAAGGAAGGGTGAAAAGGATTGGGAAAATTCAGTGGTTTGGAAGGGCAATAGACCATCATCATCTGGAACTGGAAGGCAGGCGGAAAATAGAGGTTGATGTGCTAAAGGGAGTGAATATGGCTTTTAGAAGGGATTTCATAAAAAATTACAGGTTTGACCTTAATATGAACAACATCTCGTCGGTCTCTTTTGAGTTTGATATCTGCTTTTATATCAAGAAAAAAGGAGGAAAGATAGTATATGACCCTGAACTGAAAGTAAAACATTATCCCGCTCCTCGTCCATCAAGTTCTCAGAGGGAAGATGAAATAAATATGTATGAATATTCACGAAATTATACTTATGTGATGTCAAAACACCTTTCATTTTTAAAAAAATCCATATTTCTTCTCTATTTCTTTTTAATAGGGCAAAGGGCATCATACGGACCAATTCTTTTTTTATATGATTCCTTAAAAGGAAGGAGAATTCCTTTTAAGATATTAAAAACCTCTATAAAAGGAAAATTTGATGGATTGAAAAGATGGATTTTAAATATATTGTCTTAGGGATTTGGGAAGGTTGCTATTTTTTCCTTTTTGATAGATTGCAAGGAGTTCCGTGGCATCTTTCAATGACTTCTTCTCAATCGGGTGAAATGAATAATCAAAAGATGTTAACAATTCCATACATTTTTTACCAATTTCCTCAGAGTGTATATCCATAATTAAAACAGGGGCAAATTCTTTTAATATCCTTCTTGCTCCGTTTAATACCTGAAACTCCGCACCTTCCACATCTATTTTTATAAAATCAGGAGGTAAAATTTGGTTTGAGAAAACAAGAGAATCTAAACTGTGTGTTTTAATTATAAAAGAACCAGTTTCAGATATGTGCCCCAAATCGTGCCTTATTTTTATATAAAATTGTGAATGGCTTCTTTTATTTTTTCAGCCACTCTGTCTAAAGAATAATGGAAAACAGCATTCCTCCGCACTTCTTCCCTTTTTCCTGCATATTCTCCTTTCTCAATAACAGATTTTAGCAGGCTAAAAAGTTCATCCACATTTTTCTCCTCAAACACCTTACCACCAAGATTTCTTACCACATTTGGTATTTCACCAGAACTTGAACCAATTGGATATACACCGCACATCGCCCCTTCAATCAATACCCTGCCGAGCTGCTCTTTCCATCTCTTTGTTGTCCTTGAAGGAAGGACAATGATATCCATCTTTTTATATACCTTATGCATCTCAGAATGAGGAACCCCGGGAATATACTCTATGTATTCAAGATTCCTTATCTCTTCCATCAATATATTTTCATCTGGACCTCTTCCCACAATGAGCCCTTTTATATTAGAAATCTCATGGTGAAGTTTTTTAAGAGCAGATAAAAAATCAAAAATGCCTTTATCTTTCCATATCCTTCCAGCATATCCAATCACTACTTCCTTTCTTTCATCTTTCTGGGGTTTAAAAAGGTTTTCATCAATTCCATGAGGGATCACCAATATCTCTTTATTAAAATTCTTTTTTCTGAGCACTTCTCTAACTTCCTCTGTAAGAGCGATTGCACCAGATGCTTTTTTTAAAACAAATTTTTCTATCCACGAAAATGGAGGAGGAAATTTTTTGAAGATATTTTCTTTTGTATAAATCACAAATGGTATTCCCATTTTGAGAGATGCTATTGAAAATTGAAAGGATGGAATGGAAAAGGGTTCCTCGTCTATTAGAACCATCCGGGGAGAAATTTTTTTAAGAATTTTCAAAGGATGATAATAAAAGTGTGTATGAAGGGTTTGAAAGGATGGGAGAAATGCTTTTTCGGGATGGGGATAAAAATCCGGATTTTCTGTTATTTCAGATTTCATCTTTCCTCTGTAGGTTTCAAGCCATCTTTCAGGAAATATAAGGTGGACCTCAATCCCTTTTTCTCCTGCTTTAGACCATATCTTCTGATTTTCACCAACCACACAGGAATGACTTATCACAGCCACCTTCAGCATAATAAAAAATTATCATCTTTTTGATGAAATGTAAATTAAAAACTCGCTGGATTAAAGAAAAGGCGTTTGTTATATTCAGCATAAGATGAAGGAAAATAATAAAATAAAAGGGAAAATAGGGAAAAAAGAAATTTTTATATTTCTTTTTTTTCTGTCCATTTTCCTGTTTTGTGCGGAAGGGCATTATGAATCCATTGATGCCTCACTCAGGTTTGAAATGACAAAAAGCATTGTTGATAAAGGAAGTTTTGCTGTTGAACATCCCTTCGCAAGAAAAGGGATAGATGGAAGATACTATAATACATACGGGCCGATTACCTCATTCATCGCAATTCCATTTTATCTAATTGCCAAATTAACAGCACACCTTACCCATTTTCCCATAAAAGGAATTGAAGAATTTTTCTTTTCAATGATAAATCCCATCCTGGGTGCTTTTATAGCCCTCATATACTTCATGCTTTTAAAAAATAATTTAAAATTTGAACCAAAAAGGGCTTTCCTCTGTTGTATCCTTCTTTGCTTCGCCTCTTCATTCTTCTTTTATGTCAAATCAGCAGCCAATGAGATTCCCACTACCCTTTTCTTCCTTCTTGGAATTTATTTTTTGTTTAAAGAAAATAAGAAAACAAGGGACTGGATTCTTGGCGGTGTTTCCTTTGGTCTTGCATATCTGACAAGATGGGAAGCGGTTCTCTTTTCTGTTCCTATATTTTTGTGGATAATTTATCTCCTGTATAAAAGGAAAGAATTTTCTCCTCTGGGTTTTCTGATTGGATTTCTTCCATTTTTAATTGCGGGAATGGTTTATACCTATTACTTCTGGGAAAATCCATTTTTTCAATATGGTGAGGCTATGGGAGTAAAAGAGAGGGTTCAAATTGGTTCATCATCCACATTTTTCAAACATCTCGTTTCTCATCCATTTCTCAAAGGTTTTTACAGAAGGGCATTCAGTTTGGAGCAGGGATTGTTTTCTTATAATCCATTTCTGATTTTTTCTCTTTTTGGTTTCATTCAATTATGGAAGGAGAAGGAAAAGTTTTTCTTAATTTCATTCTGGGTTTTTATATGGATTATCTTTTATTCCCTTGTGCCTGCTCGTGGAACATGGATGGGACCAAGATTTGCAGTTCCTTTAATTCCTGTCCTTACAACATTATCTATAGATTACCCCTTCAAAAAAATTCTTGATAAATTTTTTTACGCCTTTGCCTTTATTTCCTTTTTTATTAACTTTGCGGGAGTAAACGCTTCTTCCCACAGAATACACTATAAAGAGGCAATCACCTATGGGAATGAAATATCAGAAAACCGAATTATAGAACTTAAGTTGCCATTCACATTGTCAAATGCCTTTGAGGTTTGGAGAAATTACATAAAATATCCGAAAAGGGATTATTTCTTCAGCAGAGAAAATGCCTCTTTTAAAGAAAGGCTGGAAAAGCAGGCAACAGTTGCTCTGCCCAATTTCTGGTGGGTATTTTTGCCGTTTTTTGGTGTTCCGAGGGTTCTGGTTTATATGGGAATGGCAGTTCTTCTCTTCCTCAGTATTTACTCGGGATATAAAATAAGGAAAGAAATTTTTAGGGAAGATTTGACAATCTCCTGATTATCCCGTAAAATTTCTCAATAAGAGAGAAAAAAACTGGAGAAATTATCTCAATGATGAATAAAGAATTGATAAAAGACTATCTCGCAGAGTTCATAAAAACCCCACTGCCATGGTTTATTGAAAGGGAACTCAAGGTGAGTGAGACAGAGAGGAGAGTAATCACTATTATCGGACCGAGGAGGGCTGGTAAGACCTATTATCTTTACCAGTTGATGAGTAAGAACAAAGAAAATGCTCTCTACCTGAATTTTGAGGATACAAGATTGATGGAGGTCTCATTTAAAGAGGTAAGGGATGTGATAAGGATGTTCAAAGAAATGAGCGGGAAAGAGCCGATGTATCTTTTTCTTGATGAGGTTCAGAACCTCCATAGATGGGAAATGGCAGTGAGAGAACTTCTTGACACAAGAAAATTCAGGATTTTTGTTACAGGTTCCTCTTCAAAATTGTTAAGCAGAGAAATTGCAACATCTTTGAGAGGAAGAACCCTCACTTATACCTTACTCCCTTTCAGTTTTTCGGAGTATCTAAAGGCTAAAAATATCCCAACACAGGTTTTATCAAAAGACGATGAGGCCCTTATTAAAAAAGAACTCATGGAATATCTCCAGTTCGGCGGCTTTCCAGAGGTTGTCCTTGAAAAAGAAAAGGAGAAGATACTTAAAGAATTTTATGACCTTACTCTTTTTAAAGATATCATTGAAAGGCACAATTTAAGAAATATAAGCCTCGCAAAGTTTTTGCTCTCCTTCTTTGCACAGAACTTCTCCTGTGAGATTAGCGTCAACAAAATTCTAAATTTCTTTAAATCGCAGGGGAAAAAATTCGGCAGAAATACCCTGTATGATTACATTGACAAAATTCAGGATACGGTTGCTATATTCTTTGTGAACAGATATTCCGAAAAGATATACACGAGGGAGAGCTGGCCGAAAAAAATCTATCTTGCAGACACAGGAATTTCAAGGGTTGTAAGGTTCTCTACCGATACAGGAAGATTGATGGAGAATGCTGTTTTTCTTGAACTCTTAAGAAGAACGAATATCCATCCCCTTATGGAAATTTATTTTTTAAGGGTTAATAATAAGGAAATTGATTTTGTTGTGAAAGAAGGGATGAAGATGAGCCTTATTCAGGTGTGTTATGAGATAGAAGATTTAAAGACCAGAGAGAGGGAAATAAAAAGCCTGCTAAAAGGAAGCGAGGAATTGAAATGTAACGATTTGCAGATTATAACATGGGATTATGAGGGAGAAGAAAAGTTTAATGGTTTGAGTATTAGATTTATCCCTCTCTGGAAATGGCTCATCACAGGAGATAGATAGAATGTGTGGGATATGCGGAATTGCCGGTAAAAGAGAAGAGACTCAGATAAGAAGGATGACAGGAATTATGGAACACCGGGGTCCTGATGACGAGGGCTTTTACATTGACGATGATATTTCTCTCGGGGTAAAGAGGCTTGCAATAATTGACCTTAAAACAGGGAATCAGCCAATTTTCAATGAGAAAAGGGATATGGTAGTGATTCTTAACGGGGAAATATACAATTTCAAAGAATTGAGGAAGGAACTTGAAGAAAGGGGGCACAGGTTTTACACAAAGACCGATACAGAGGTTCTAATTCATGCTTATGAGGAGTTCGGTTTTGAATGCCTGAAACACCTGAGAGGGATGTTTTCCTTCGCAATCTATGATAAGAGGAAAAAGATTCTATTTCTTGCGAGAGACAGAATAGGGATAAAACCCCTATACTGGACAAAGATTGATAATGAACTTATATTTGCATCTGAAATCAAGGCAATCCTTGAGTATGAAAGGGTTAAAAGGGAACTGGACTTATACTCACTCAGCCTATATTTAATGCTTCAGTATGTTCCATCAGATTTGACCATGTTCAGGGGAATAAAAAAATTGAGGGCAGGCGAGTTCATGGTTTACAGGGAGGGGAATTTGAAGATTAAAAGATACTGGAATTCCTCAATGGGGTCGGATGAAAAAATTGATTTGAACTCTGCTATTGAGATGACAGATAAACTCCTTGAGGAATCCATGAGGTATCATCTCGTAAGCGATGTGCCAGTTGGAATTTTTCTATCAGGTGGACTTGATTCCTCAGCTATGGTTGCATACGCAGAGAGGGTTTCTAATGGGGGGATAAGGACATTTACTATTGGTTATGGAAAGGAAGGGCAAACATACGATGAAAGGGTGCCCGCAAGGGTGGTCGCAAAAATTTTCGGGACAGAACATACAGAGATTGAGATGACATCGGATGCAATTCTTCAACTGCCAAAAATCATTTACTATATGGACGAACCAATTGCTGACCTTGCGTTATTACCTTTATTTATCCTTTTCAATGAAGCGAGAAAAAGCGTTAAGGTGATTATTACTGGTGAGGGTGGTGATGAGTTGTTCGGGGGATATCCGAGGTATGTGTTGAATAAAATTGACGCCTTTCTTGATAGATTCCCCGAAAAGATGAGGTTGCTTTTCTCAATCTTTGCGTTCATCCCTTTTATTTCTCAAAGGAACAGGAGAATCCTGAGAAGGTTAATCAGGAGAATTCCTGATATCCGTTTAAAGAACCTCCTCTGGGTATCAAATTTTAACGATACTGAATTGAGGAGTTTATTAAGGGTTCCTCCTGACGGAAATCCCCTGGAGAAACTCGTGAAGGAACTTGATATAGGGGAATTCAAAACCTATCTTGATGAGGCTATGGCTCTTGATTTAAGGATGTGGCTTGTTGATGACATACTGATGAAGGTTGACAAGACCTCAATGGCAAACTCCGTGGAGGCAAGGGTTCCTATTCTTGACCACAGGGTTGTAGAGTTTTTATCCTCTCTTCCTTCAAACTTCAAAATAAGGGGGATAAGAACGAAATTTTTATTCAAAGAGGTGTTGAAAAAAGTATTGCCAGAGGAGATTATAAAAAGGAGAAAGGTCGCTTTTAGAATTCCTGCATCGGAATGGCTCAAAAGGGAATGGCTACCTTTATTTAAGGAAAATTTACTTGATAGACCTTCCAGCCTTTTGAAGGAATTTTTTAATGTGGAATACATAAAGAAACTCTTTCAGAATCATATTTCCGGGGTTGAGGATAACTCTCAAAAATTGTTTAACCTTCTCTGCCTTGATTTGTGGTTCAAAATTTATTTTGAAAGAAGTTCCTTTAATTCTCCGTCTTTTTAAAGGTTTAAAGATGAACCCCTCCCAAGTTTTTTCAACTCCCCTCTTTTTTAAAGAGGGGTGGGGGGAGATTTTTGGAATAATAAAAATTTACGAAAAATTTTTAGATAGAAAACCCTTCCCAACCTTCCCTTTTCAAGGGAAGGAGCAAAGGAAAGAGACCAGATAATTTCTCCCCAACTCTCCCCTCTGCTTTCTTAATCTTCCCCCCTCTTGGTAAGAGTTTTCTTTTTCCTTCCCCCCTCTTTGAAGAGGGGGGACACAGGGGGGAGATGAAATCCCTTCCCAACCTTCCCTTTTCAAGGGAAGGAGCAAAGGAAAGAGACCAGATAATTTCTCCCCAACTCTCCTTTACAAAAGGAGGGAGTAAGGTCAAAAAGAGGAAGAACCTAAAAGGATAGAGGAGACTTTTAAAACTCTACCAAATGTAAAGTAGTATTTGACAAATGGATTAACTAAATGTAAAATACGAGTATGCTAATAGAAAGGATGCTATATAAACAAATAGAACCCTTCATAAATTCTCCCCAGGCAATTATAATTACAGGAATGAGACGGGTTGGAAAAACAAGTTTGCTCAGGTTTATTTTTGATAGAATTGAATCTTCAAATAAACTCTTTCTTGACCTTGAAAATCCCGCCAATCAAAAATACTTTGAGATAGAAGATTATGAAAGGATAAAACTGGAGTTACAGGTTCTGGGTTTGGATTTTTCAAAAAGGGCTTTTCTTTTCCTGGACGAAATCCATCTGGTTAAAAGCATTCCTTCTGTTGTAAAGTATCTTATTGACCATTACAATGTAAAATGTTTTTTAACAGGTTCAGCAAGTTTTTACCTTAAAAATCTCTTTTCCGAGTCTCTGGCGGGGAGAAAATACATTTTTGAACTTTTCCCACTCACCTTTAAAGAATTCCTGATGTTTAAGGGAAGCAGGATTAATATCCCTGAGGACCCGAAATTGGTTACTGAGCCTGTGTTTGATACAATTTCTACATTATACGAGGAGTATATTCTCTTCGGCGGATTTCCTGAAGTGGTTCTAAAAGAGAGGGTTGAAGAAAAGAAAAAGTGTCTGGAAGATATCTTTTCTTCTTTTTTCCAGATGGAGGTTTTAAAACTCGGGGATTTTAGAAAAAACAAAGTTGTAAGAGACCTGATAATGATTCTGATGGAAAGAATCGGTTTTAAAATGGACATTCAGAAATTATCCAGAGAACTATGTATTTCAAGAGCAACTCTTTATAATTATATATCTTTTTTAGAAGATACTTACTTCATACATTTAGTTAGGCCATTTAGCAGAACAAAAGATGTGGAACTCCGAAAAACACCCAAGGTCTATCTATGTGATTCGGGTTTGGTTAACCACTTTGCACGAATTGATGAGGGACGCCTGTTTGAAAACAATGTGTTTCAAAATTTGAAGGTAAAAGGAGAGGTCAATTATTATCAAAAGAAAAGTGGAGTAGAAATAGATTTTATTCTGGATAAGAAAAAGGCATTTGAAGTAAAGGTCAGTCCATCTGAAAGAGAGATAAAAAATCTGAAAAAATTATCTCAAAAACTCGGATTAGAAGAATTTAAAATGGTTTCAAAAAAATATGTATCTTATGAAAATACAATTTATGGATTTATGATTTAAAGCCTTTTACGAGTTTTTTATAAACCTCAATATACTCTTCAACCATTTCTTCTGTTGAGCGGGCAATTTTGCTGGCATTCTTTCCGATTTTTTCCCTCAAAGACGGATTTTCCTTTAAAAGGAAGATTTTTTCCTTTATTTCATCCACTGAATAGGGATTTTTAATAATCAAACCATTTTCTCCATCCTTTATCCTTTCTGCAACGCCAACAAATTTCTTATCCGATAATATCACCGGGCAACCACATGCACAGGCTTCCTGAATGACCTGTGAAAATGGGTCATAAAGAGCAGGAAGAATGAAACAATCAACAGAGGAGTATAATTTCCTCAAGTCCTTTATGAAGCCGATATGGATTGCCTTATCTTCAATTCCGAGTTCCTTTATTAACCCCTTAAATTTTGAGCGTCTCTCATCACCTGCAATTAATAGTTTTACCCCATCAATATCCTTTACCGCATATAACAGGTTTCTCAATCCCTTTCTTTCTGTTTTGGGGTCGCCTGCGAACAAAATGACAAAATCATCTTCTTTAACCCCATATTTATAAAGTTCATCCCTTTTTGCTTCAACCCTTCTCCAGTAATTCAAATCTATTCCATTATGAATAACCCTTATTTTATCTTCAGGTATTCCCACATTATCAACAATCTCTTTCTTTACCTTTGATGAAACCGCAATAATCATCTCTGCCCTTCTATAAATAAATTTTTCAAGTATTGAGTTGAGGTATGTGTATAAAACCTGATAGAAGTTTCCCCTTTCAATTTTTTTCACGATTTTTTTATAGGCACTGTGAACATAATGGGATGAGTTTACATGATGCTTTATGAGACCTGTGAAACCATTGAGGTGAATAACATCATACCTTTTAAGTTTCAAAAGGATGCTTGCCATAACGGAAAATATAATTACCTTTATCAGATTTGGCTTCTGAATGAAAACAGGGACATGGTGGTAATAGATTCCCTTTAATGATTTCAATTCCTCTTCAATTCTGTTTGCATAGATGTGAACCTCATATCCCCTTTGAGCAAGCACCTTTGCAACCTGATAATTCACCCATCCCTGCCCATCCCCCTTTATAAGGTTATGGGTTACAATCGCGACCTTCATCCTTTTTCCTCCATTTCTGAGGTTTCAGGAAGTTTTTTTGAAAACCTTGCAAGGACCCCTGCAAAAAACCATCCAATCGGACCAATGCATGTCAAACCAAAAGCATAACCAAAAAAACTGCTCAGGGAAATCAAAGAGAGGATAGAAAATGCTATCCTGTAGGTGGTTCCGGATTTCAAGACATCTTTAAAATTCCTGAATAAAAGATAAAAGAGGTATATGAATGTGAAAAAGCCTATAATACCAGAGCAGGGAAGGAGGGCGAAAAGGTAGCTTTCTGTCCCATAAGATTCACTCCCAAACTTTCCTGCTGCAAGCGTTCCACTTCCAAGACCATGTCCAAAGGGGTATTTGATTGTGTATTCTGTAAGATAGTATTTCCAGATTTTAAGCCTTGTCTGAAAGGTTTCCTCTCTTGTTGGCGCCTTCAACCCCCTCATTATGTGGAAGTAATAAACCTGTGAAACCTCCATATTTCCTGCTGGTCTTGGAGGAGGGCTTATGAAGAGTTCAAGAAGGGCATAAATGGCAAAAAAGATAATAACTCCTCTTATAAAAGCCCTTTTTATTTCTTTTGCTGTGAGGGAAAAAATTATGAGGACTGCAAATAAGAATGAAAATACACCTGAGCGGACACCTGTAAAAATAAGGGCTGAAAGGATTGGTATAAGAAAAGGGATTGATAAAACTCCTCTTTCAAGGACAAGATTTCCGGTCATTATCGCTCCACCTGTTGCGAAGAACCTGCTTGCCTCATCAGGGCTCATAAAGGATGAGAAAGCCCTTGGATGTCCCCACATTTTAATAGTCACATATCCTTTCTGAACATTCTTTACCCAGTATTCCTCAAAGGGCATTAAGCCATAAAAGAACTGGAATATCCCGTAAATGGCTGTGATAAAGGCGGTTACTGAAATAACCTTCAAAATCCTTTTCACAAATTCCTCATCCCCGAACAAAAGACCCAAAATGAACCATAGGGAGGGAAAAATCATGTATATTGCACCTGCAAGCCCTGCAAGGATGTTTCCCTGAAGGGGGTTAAAAATCTGAAGGAAGAAGATAAAAAGAAGAAAAAGATAGACCCTGAAAATTTTATTCCCTGAATACTCTTCGGATATTTCCTTTCTCATCCTTAAAAGTAGATATATCATCAAAAAAGAAAGGTATAATGCCTCTGTTAAATGAATTACATCGTATCTTGTAAACGGGGCTATGAGGTAAAAAAGCCTCCGAACAAGTCCCTTAAACGGAAGCCATAAAAAAACGAGAATTATTGATGATTTTATGTCAAGGAGGGCTATGAGGCAGAAGATAGAAACTATCTGAAAAAGGAAAAGGAACTTCAGTGGATTTCCTTCCGAGGTTATTAATTTTATAGAGAAAATGGCTAAGAGGAAAAGAACAGGTAAAATCAGCAACTCTCCCTTTCTCATACTCTTATTTTACCATTTAGGTCTGATTATTGAAGGTTTTTCTCATTCCAGTAAGAATGGGGAGTTAAAAATAAATCCACCTCATTAAATTTGATAATAGATTTCTGAATTTATAAATCAACAATCACATTTTAACAAGAACGCCTGACCGAGGATAGGACTTAACACTTGCTTTTTAAAATCAGTTATTGATATAATAAACCTATGAAGGCAATTTTAAGAGATTATCCAAAGGAATTTACACTGAAAGACAAAAAGACCAGAGTCCTCATCAGACCTATGGAGGCATCGGACAGAAATGCCCTTGTGAAATTCTTCCGCTCCCTGAGTGAGAAAGACCGATTGTATTTGAGGGATGATGTATCAAATGAAGAGATAATAGATAAGTGGGTGAAGAACATAAATTATGAAAGGGTATTTCCACTTCTTGCCATTCATGAGAAGACAATTGTTGCAGATGCGACGCTTCACAGGAATGAGTATAGTTGGACGAGGCATGTAGGAGAGATAAGAATAGTTGTTGCTGAGGGGTTTAGAAGGAAGGGATTGGGGTTTATTCTTTTGAGGGAAATTTTTTATGTGGCTCTCAGGATGGGACTCCACAAGATGGTGGCAGAGGCCGCTGAAGATGACCTGTCCGCAGTCAGGATGTTTGAAAAGTTGGGCTTTCAAAAAGAAGCAGTTTTGAAGAATCACATAATGGACCCAAGAGCAGTTAAACATAATCTTCTTATTATGAGCAATGATGTGGAGACCATTTTGAGATATATGGCTGACCTGGAAAAAGAGCTTTTCCCTTCAAGAATTATGGAAGGTTAGAGGTGAGATCCATATTATTGCCAGTTTTATTTTTTGTTACAATTTTTAAAGCAAACGGGGGGGAGAGAAAAGTTTTTGTTGGAACGGTGGACGGTCCCATAAATCCTGCGGTTCAGGAATACATAGGAGATTTGGTAGAAAGGGGTGAAAAAGAAAAACCTGAACTCATTTTGATACTTATGGATACACCTGGTGGGCTCGATGAATCTATGAGGGAGATAATAAAAGACATTGAAAACTCATCGGTGCCAGTAGCAGTTTTTGTTTATCCTCCAGGGGCGAGAGCGGCTTCCGCAGGTGCTATTATCGCCCTTTCTGCTCATATCGCAATTATGGCTCCAGGGACAAACATCGGTGCAGCCCATCCTGTAATGATGGGTGGAGAGAAGATGGATGAGGAGATGAAGAAAAAGGTAGTTAACGATGCTGTCGCCTTTGCGAAGAGTCTCGCAAAAAAGCATGGAAGGTCTGAGGTTTGGGCTGAGAGGGTTGTGAAGGAAAGTATTTCTTATCCGGCTGAGGAGGCTTTGAAAGAAAAGGTGATTGAGTTTATAGCCAGAAACCCGGAGGAATGTCTGGAGAAACTTGACGGATATAAGGTAAATACCGTTATGGGAGAAAGGATTTTGAATACAAAGGGAGCGATGGTGGTTAGAATAGAGATGGGGTGGAGGGAGAGGTTGCTCAATACTTTTTCAAATCCAAACATAGCATACATCCTTCTTATGATAGGGATGTGGGGTATATTTTTTGAACTTTCTCATCCAGGAGCCATATTCCCGGGTGTTGTTGGTGCGATATGTCTTATCCTCGGTCTTTATTCCCTCCATACTCTGCCAGTTAACTTCGCAGGCGTCGCATTGATTTTTCTGGGGCTCATTCTCTTCTTCGCTGAAATAAAAATTACCAGTTATGGCATGCTTGCGCTTGGTGGAGTTATATCAATTCTTTTAGGGACAATAATGCTCTTCAAATCTTCACCTCCTTATTATCAGTTTTCACTAAAAGTTGTCCTGCCACTTTTCATCTTCACTGTTCTTTTCTTTGGAACTCTTGCCTACATAGCAATTTCTGCTCAGTTTCAGAAACCATCGGTTGGAGTTGAGGCACTTATTGGTGAGGAAGGAGAGGCGGTAACGGATATTGAACCGGAAGGGAAGGTCTTTGTCCATGGAGAATACTGGGATGCGTATTCCGAGACACCGATAAAAAAGGGGGAAAGGGTAAGGATAGAGGATGTTAAGAAATTTAAGGTTATTGTGAAAAGAATCGCTCCGCCACGAGACCAGGGGGTTGGTAAACCACTAATTTGAGTTCCTTCCTTTTCAACTTTTGTTTACCTTACTCCCTCCTTACTTGCATTTTCCCTCCCCTTTTTAAGGGG
>Ga0078972_1012912_pt1 | contig 14103 bp, 16 predicted proteins | sample YelNatPaOPGAMG01_FD_67568 | JGI IMG/M metagenome (GOLD analysis project Ga0078972, IMG submission 67568) | Hot spring thermophilic microbial communities from Obsidian Pool, Yellowstone National Park, USA - OP-RAMG-01 (SPADES assembly) (version 2) | ecosystem: Environmental > Aquatic > Thermal...
ACCAGCGCGACCCAAGCATCGTTGGCATCAAGATGCACCCGGGTTGGCACGAGTACCCGCTCAGCGGCCCGAGTTATGCCCCCGCCTTTGAGTGGGCTCAGGCCAACCGCTTCCCCATCCTCAGCCACACGTGGGGTCACAGCCCCACCTGTGGCCCACAGGAAGTGCGGAAGGTGGCTGAGCGCTACCCGGATGTGCCTTTCCTCATGGGGCATTCGTGCTTCGGCGAGTTCGAGGAGGCAATCCACCTGGCAGCCACCTTCCCGAACGTGTACCTGGAGTTGACAGCGGCATACCGCGTCAGTGGCTTGATCGAGAGAATGGTGGCGATAGCTGGATCTACCAAAGTGCTCTTCGGCTCGGACCTGCCCTGGTTCGACGAGCATTTTGGCATCGGCTGCATCATCATGTCTCACATCAGCGACGACGATCGCCGCAACATACTCTATCGAAACGCCGAACGCGTCTTCGGCATTGAGCCAGCGAAAGACGCGTGAATACCCTGCCCCAGGCTTCTCAGACACGGCCGCCACGATCGTCGTGCCGCAGGGAGGCCTGGGGCAACAGCAGGGCTGGCGCCTAGAACTCGAACGCGACCATCTGGTGGCCACGCACCTCGGGGACGATCACGGTGGCCACACCCCTGGCGAAGGACTGGTTAAGCCTCTGTCGCTGCGGCACCAGGTACACCTGGCTGGGTTGCCGACCCGTGCGCACCTGCAGGCGCACATCTGGCATGGCGATCACATCCTCGATTATGTCGAGGTCGGGCGTCCGGCGCTCGATCGGGTAGTAGAGCAGGTGAGCAATCAGGCGCTCTTCTTGCCGTAGGAGCGTCACCTGGCCACCGCTCGGCAGCGCCGCCTGCACCACCTGTTCCGGCGCGAGCCGTGCCAGGCATGCCTCGATCAGCTTCCGGTAGATCAGATTCCCGTGCTTGCGGTAGGCCGAGAAGACTGGGCTGGCGATGTAGATGACCTTCCCTCGCTGCGTCACCTCTGGCCATGGACTGACGTTGGCTGGGGGAGTCTGTCGGTGCGAGGAGAAATGTCTCCAGGTGCGCTCGAAATAGGGCTCTACGATCCGCGCTAACACCTCGGTCCCCGGCAAGGGTGAGACGAGGCTAGCCTCCTCATACATGACATGATCCATTTCAGGGAGGCCGAGCTCTGGGCAGGCCTGGAAGTAGTGGCTGCTGTAGGCGGGTCTGCCAGCGTATTCGGCCCCTATGAGGTCGCCGAGGACAAAGCCGCCATCCGTCAGGCCGCTGCTGCCCGAGATCAGCAGGCCTCCTCCGTTCGCGACGTACGTCCGCAGTTTGGCGGCCAGCTCCTCGCCGACTGGCATCCTGTCCGGCAGGATCAGGACCTCGTAGTCGCCGAATTCGGCCTCCTCGTCCACCAGTTGAAACTGGCGCTGGCATTCAAGCAGTGCGCGCGTGGCGCCCTCTTCCGGCGTCAGGTCCGCGTGCCGCTCCCAGCCCTCGACTGTGATGAGCACGCCGACCTCCTTCACTGGCTTGGCGCCAATGCACCAGGGCTCCTTGGCCTCTACCGAGGCATAGACAGCCCCGATGCGCTCGTAGGCAGCTTGTTCCAATCTCCCACGCGGGTGCATCTGGTCACCGATCGAGCACTTGCCGCCGGTGGCTAGCATGCTGAACACCTCATACTCCAGGGCCGCCTGGTTCTTGAGGCCGCCGAAATCCGCCCACGACTTGTGGAAGCGGGCCGTCATCCCGAGGAAATCGCTGCCTAGGGTTTGGAAGTAGCGCGAATACATCGGGTAGTGGAGATACCCCCAGCCACCCGAGGGCAGAGACTCGATTTCGACGTGGCTCTCACATCCGAGTTCGGCTCGCATTCCGGATTCGCGGTCACGCGCGAGCCGCAGGCGGCTGTTGTAGAAGATGGGCAAGCCAGGACGGCGTGCGTGCACTGCCTCGGTGAGCCTCGCCATGGCCCGTCGGGCCACGGCATTGGCATAGCGTCGCTGCTGATCCGGGTTGGTCGGGTCCAGACCCTCCGCTACCATCCCATCGAGGCAGTACTTGCAGAGGCACCCAGGCTCCACCTGCATGATGATGTCGAAAAACAGGCCGTCAGCCTCGTAGTTGCTCACCACTTCTTCCGCCAACGCCGCGACGTAATCCATGTAGGGGCTGTTCATGCAGAGCCACTTCCAGTTAGTGAATGTGGAAGTGAAAGGCGGCGTGACCCCGGCCACGCCGGTTGGGCTCACCTGCAGCCATTCCGGATGCTCATGGGCCGTATATTCGTCCCAGACGACGGTGATATAGACTGGCGTGCGGATGCCGCTCCTGTGGCACGCCTCGATCATCTCGCCAAGCAGGTCTCGCTTCAGGCCAGGATGCACGGGCCCGATCCTGGACGGATAGTAGCACATGCCATGGTGGCAGCGGGCGAACACGGTCACCGAGTTCACATGTGCCGCCTTCAGAGTCGCGGCGAAAGTGTCCGGGTCAAAATCTGCACCCACATCAGGGAGTAGTGGCGAAGTGTGGAAATCAAGGTGTACTTGGCGAAATGCGAGGTCCACCATCACTCAACCTCCTTGACCGAGATGTCAGCCTTATAGCATCACACGGTAGCAGGCTCAAACTCTCGGCAAGAAAGAGCGCCGGGCGGTCCTGTAACCGACCCGGCGCTGTGCCGACCGAAACGACATTCGTCAGTGCAATTTCGCACCGCAGTTGTTACAGAACTTCGCGTCGGGAGCGTTCTCAGCTCCGCAGTTCGGGCACTTTACCTTGCCAAGAGGGGCGCCGCAGTTGTTGCAGAACTTCGCCGAAGCCGGGTTCTCGGCACCACAGCTGGGGCACTTCACCATTGCTGACGCAGCCGCCGGCGCCTGCTGGGGGGCTGGCTGCGCTTGACCGGCGCGCATTGCCTCAGCCAATTGGCCGGCGATCGTGGCCCCAAGACCCAGCCCGGCGCCTATGCCGACCCCGCCAGCCAGGGCACCACCACCGCCGCCCGGCTGTGCTGCGGCATCGCCGATGGCCCGGGCCGCCTTGAACTGCAGATACGCCTGCATGTTCCCGATGGCCCCCATGGCGGCGCGCTCGTCAATCGCCTTAGCCGTCTCCTCCGTCGGCGTGATCGAGCCGACATAGAACGCCTTGAGTGCCAGTCCAAGGGCTTTGAAGTCGTCGGCCAGCCGAGCTCGGATCCCGGCCCCAATCTCATCGAACAGCGAAGGCAGGTCGAAAACCGACGTGGTGACTTCACCAAGCACATCGGTGAGCCGGCTGATGATCATACCGCGCAAGTAATCCTCGATCTGCGGCGTTGCCATCAACCCCTGGGTGCCTACGATCTTGTTGACGAATAGCTGCGGATCCGACACGGCCATGGCGTAGTTGCCGAAGGCGCGCAGGCGCACCAAGCCAAGCTCCTTGTCACGTAGCGGAATCGGGTTCTCGGTGCCCCACTTTTGATTGATGAAGTCGCGCAGGCTGACGAAATACACCTCGGCGGTGAATGGAGTGCGCCCTCCAAATGGGATGTTCACCAGCCTCGCCAGCAGGGGGATGTTATTGGTCGAGATCGTGTGCCGCCCAGGTCCGAAGACGTCCAGAGCTTTGCCGTCGCGGAAGAACACGGCGGCCTGGCTGGTGCGCACTATCAGTTGCGACCCAAGGCGGAAATCCCCTGAGCCCGTCTCAGGAATCCGATGTACCAGCTCATTGCCGGCCTCATCCACGTACTCGATGACGTCAAATACCCTGGCCATTGTCCCCTCCAGTCTTCTCACTCTCAAACGACACGGACATGCCTACTGTGCAGCCGGTAGGCCGCTATCGGATGCTGTGCCTCCTCCCTGGGCCAGGCGCAGAATGACCTCGCGCCGCTCCTCCCAGTGCCTCGAGAGGCCGGCGATTGCCTCCATCAAGCTGCTTGTGGCAGCCTTCACCGCCGCCTCCTCCACGCCAGCAGCGCTAAGCGCATCAACCGCCGCTGAGACCGCCGGCAGATCAGCCATCAGGCTTGCGTCGTGGTTAACCATCGCCTCGAGTTCGGGCTGTTGCACCTTAATCGGGTCGAAGAGGCCGGCATAGCCATAGGAGGCGGTGCGCACAGTGTCGGCCAGGGTTTGCAGCCTGCGAGCAGCAGTCTCGACCTGACTGATGAGCCGGATCCCGCCGCCGTCAACCATGGCCCGCTCGATCTCGAGCAACCGGTCCGCCTCGCGCTGAATAGCCTGGACGAGCCGGTCGCGTACCAGCTTGTCGGCTTCCCGAGCCGTCTCTCGCTCCTTGTAGCCACGGTAACCCGGGATCTGGCTGGCCAGCCGCTCCAGGCCACCCATGGCTCCTCTGATCCGATCCTGCATGTCCATCTTGGCGCTCCTCTACTGCTTCGCTCTCTCGAGAGAGCTAGCCGTGCAGGAAGATCTCGCTGCCACAGTAAGGGCAGTGGACGACCCCCTTTCCAGCCAACTCCAGCTTGCCGCCGCAGTTCGGGCAGCGGTCCGAGGGCATATCTGCTACCTGACGGCTATACAGCATACCCTTTTCCCAGTTCACATAGCCCGTGAACAGCCCCTTGCCGACAAGATCGTAGATATACTGGCGCACGACCTCCCGCGTGGTACGGAGTTCGAGCACGGCCGAAGGTATGTCCAGCTGGCCTCGCGTCTGCACCATGTTGAGCAAGAGACGCTCCCGCTCCGCTTCCGCCATCTGGGCCTCTTCCTGACGCCCTCGCAGGAACAAGAACAGGCCCACGCCGGCGAGTGGGAGCGTTCCGAAGATGAAGGCCGCCCCAACCCCAAGCACAGGAGCGGCGAGGTCCTCGTACCTATGGCTGGCCACGCCGGCACCTACCCACAGCACCACCACCAGCAGCAGCCCCAGACCTGCCGCCAACAAGATGAGCCCGAGCACACGCCCAGTGTTCTTCATCGCCGTCCTCCCGCCTTCTACCTGAACCCAGATCCACCGCCGCCACCACCGCCGCCGCTGAAGCCGCCGCCACCACCGCTCCAGCCGCCCGACCCTGAGCTCCCCGAACTGCTTGGCCGGCTCGTAAGCGTATGTGAGGCCGAGTTCAGCATTGAGATGAGCCCGTCGCTCATGCCCTGCAGAGAACCAGCCAGGCTGTTACTCATCCCTTGCAGTGATGGCGTGCTCGCACCGGCACCCGCTTGAGAAGGTCCCGCAAGCGAAGCCGGGCGGACCGTTGCCTGGCCAGTGCCGGGCCCATAGTAACCCGGGCCGCCAAGTATGACAGGCGGATACGGCTGGTACCACATGGGCGCGGGAGCCTGCACGCGCGAGAACTTATTGATGAAATCGCGCTGCAGGTTGAAAGCGATAGCATAGGGCAGGTAACGCTCGAACAGGTCGGCTTTCTCCTGTAGATTGGTGTAGCGGTCAATGCTCTCCAGATAGCGCTTGAATGCCCGCCACTTTGCATTCTCAAGCGCCCCCGCTTCCGTCCTTCTCGCCATGCCGCCGCTGACTATGGCAAGGGCAACGAATACGACACCTGCCGACAGGGGCAGGCAGATCGCATAGCCAGAGTACTCCGAAAGCAACGAAGCCAAACCCATGAGGCCACAGACACTGACCACCAGACCAGCGATGCTCAGGCCCAGCCAAGTCTTGCGCGTCTTCTCCGGGTTGGCATAGAAAAAGCCACGTTTCGTGATCTCGTCGTACATCGCCGCCGAGATCTTTGGGATGGCGCTGTAGAACTTGTTCCTCAGCTGCGAGAGCCGGCGCTCGGACTGGCCCTCAAACAGACTCGCAAGCAGCAGTTTCTCGAAAGGCAGCTTGGCGACGCTCGGATCCTGGAGCCGATAGATGAAGTCCTTGGAACCACCGAAGATACCGAGCAGACCTTTGTCCTCGACCTCCTCCATCGAGAGCGCCCCTCGCCGAGCCAGGTCAACAATTGTTGCCAGGATGTCCCGCACGTCCACCTTCTCATCCACAAGCGTCCCGGCCAGCCCGGGCGGCAGATCGGACGGCGGCTCGGTGATGTACTCCGCGACGACGCCGACTGGCTTGTCGCGACCGCGGACGTACCATAGCGCAATGACCCCTGCCAGGCCACCAAACAGCAGCAACAGCGAGCCACCCAATGAGCCCAGCCCCACAATTGGCCCCCAGCGCTGCAAGCGTTCCTGTTTGGCGTCATCGGCCGCTTGCCAGGCGGGGGGCTCGGCGCTTACCAGCCCGTGCGGAAACTGCACACGTAAAGTGACCTTGGTTTGCGCCGGATAGTCGGTCACTGTCGCCTGCACGGTGCTAGGGTCCGTCTGTCGAATGGCAACCGTGCCCGGATCAGCCGCCAGTTTCAACTGGTCCGCCGGGACGGCAGCCGGCAGGTGCACAGTGATGGTGCCACTGTTGATGGTTCCTGGCCGGTCGCCGGCGTAGAAATCCCAATAGAACTGGTCTCCAGCCGGGTAGATGCGCAGTCCACCGACGACGCGGTACTTCAGGGTGAAAGTGCGCTCACCCGTGCTGGTGTAGGGGAACCACCAGTTAACTGTAAACATGCTGCCCACTGAGTACTCATAAGTATAGGGGTTCCCTGCTGAGACCAGGCTGTATTGGCGGTCACCCTCCCACACCTGGACGTCCCGAACGTCCATCACGCGAGCCATGCTGAATTCATAATAGCCCTGGTGGAAGCTGCCCGAGTCCGGCACGAGCGACATGACTACAGTGAACAGCATGTCGCTGTTGGGCAGGATCTGCACGTCGTAATCGTATCGGCCCCAGTGAAACGACTTGCTATCGTCGGCGGTTGCTGGCGTCACCAGGCCAGCGGTGAGCAGCGCAATGAGGGCCAGACATACTACAACCAGGGCAACCGGTCCCGGCGTCTGGCGCCGGCTTCCGCTCACCCGCTTCTGCAAGCTCAGCATCGCTCTCCTCCTCCCTCAGGATGCCCAGGGATTTTCGACACTATCGCACTCCCGGCTCCAGCATAGCACAACCGAGCGTCCCTTTCACCTGCATCCGCAGCATCCGCCAACGGTGACACTAGCCAAGAGTCACCACCTACCGCTTAACGATCGAAGGCGGCAGGCTGTTCGCCTGCCGCCCTTGCTGACAATCGCCTCCCATCCCGATCGCGATGAGGAAGAAGAGCTAACGCTTGGTGTACTGTGGCGCCTTCCGTGCTCTCTTCAGCCCAGGCTTCTTCCGTTCCTTCTCTCGCGGGTCACGGGTGAGAAAACCGCCCTTCTTCAGCACTCCACGCAGATCCGGGTCAAGTGAGACCAGAGCGCGAGCGATGCCCTGGCGCACCGCACCTGATTGGCCGGTGATCCCGCCCCCCTCAACCTTGACCACCACGTCCACTGTATCGCGCAGGCCAGCGGCGACCAGGGGTTCCGTCAACGCAACGACGTCGCTTTCACGAGGGAAGTACTCCTCGACAGGCTTCTCGTTAATCACGATACGCCCCTGCCCCTGGTAAACACGCACGCGAGCGCTGGATGTCTTGCGCCTTCCGGCACCGTAGCTATAAGTCTGACCAGCCATTCACATCCCTCCCTTTGCGCGGTCGAAACACACAGCCGTCACAGCTCAAGTGGCTCAGGCTTCTGGGCCTGATGCGGATGGCTGTCGCCGCTGTAAACCTTCAGCTTCCTGAGCATGCGCTTGCCCATCTGGTTCTTGGGTAACATCCCTTTCACGGCCGCGACGAGAACTCGCTCCGGATGCCGCTTCAGTTGATCGCGCAACGTGATGCTGCGCAAACCGCCCGGGTGTTGCGTATGATGGAAGTAGACCTTCTGGTCCATCTTCTTGCCGGTGACGACAATCTTGTCTGCATTCGTGACAATCACGAACCCGCCACCATCCATCGATGGCGTGAAAGTGGGCTTATCTTTGCCCCTCAGGACAACGGCGATCTGTGTTGCCAAGCGGCCCAGAGTCTTGCCAGTGGCGTCAACAACGAACCATTTCCTCTCAATATCCTCTGGGGTGGGCGTATAGGTCTTCACGTCTGGACTCCTCACGGTTCTATCATCTTGCCTAGGGCTTCGCCCCAGCGGCGGCTAGCGGCTCACAACTCCACCATAGACCGAGCCCTCTGCCCAGTCTCTGGCGGTCATAAGCCACCGCCTCAAGCGTCAGGCCCTTCGCCGGTGCAGCAGCGCTGACCGGCTCCTGGGCACCGGTGCGCAGCGATTCCCGCAGATCGCCAGCAGGCTTCTTGCCCCGTCCGACGTCTACGAGCGCACCGGTCAGCATCCGCACCATCCGCCTCAGGAAAGCATCAGCCTCAGCGGTAATCACGATGCTGTCGCCTGCGCGGCATACCTCCAAACGAACCAGCTCGCGGATTGTGTTGTCGCCCTGCGGCGCCCTACCGAAAGCCCTGAAATCATGTCGGCCCACCAACATCGCGGCCGCCTGGCTCATTGCAGCTACATCAAGCTCATCAGGCACATGGTAAGCCGACCGCTCCAGCAGAGCACACCGCTGCTTCCTGTTAAGGATCGTGTAACGGTACCTTCGCCTGACGGCCCACCGCCGCGGCTCAAAATCATCCGGGGCTGGCCACACCTCCCGCACCGACACATCCCGCGCCATGATCCCATTGAGCGCGCTCGCCAGCCTGTCAGTCTCCAGGCCTCGCTCCAGATGAAAAGCCGCTACCTGGCCCCTCGCGTGAACTCCTCTGTCGGTCCGCCCTGCCATGTCTACCGTCAACAAGGCGCCCGTCAGAGCCTGCAGGGCGCGCTGGATCTCACCCTGCACAGTGCGGCCCCGGGCCTGAATCTGTGAGCCCTGGAAGCCACTGCCGTCATACTCAACAACCGCGAGATAGCGCGGCATCCTGACGAGTGGCCACGACCTTACTCGACGAGCTCAATGAACACCATCTCCGAGCTATCCCCCGGGCGCTTGCCCAAGCGGAGGATGCGCGTGTATCCACCGGCGCGCTGAGCGTACCGCTGAGCCAGGGCCTGATCAGCGAACAGCTTCTTCGCCACGTTCTCGTCCGTGAGCATCGAGGAGACTCGGCGCCGGGCGCTCAGGTCTCCGCGCTTAGCCAGGGTCACGATGCGCTCGGCGTCCGAGCGAATGGCCTTAGCCTTGGCTTCCGTGGTGCGGATGCGCTCGTGCCGGAACAACTCTGTCAGCAGAATCCTGAATAGGGCGCGCCTCTGATCCTTGTCCCGGCTCAGTTGCCGCCCGCCTACTCGATGCCTCATCTGCGCTACTCCACGTCATGGGGATCCGCGTCTGCAACGGTCCCCAGGTCTGCGTCATTCTCTTGTTTCAGGATGTCCTCAGGCCGAAAACCCTCAGGGGGCGGGTAGAGACCCCTTTCAGCCAGCTTCTCCTTGAGTTCATCCAAGGACTTGTGCCCGAAATTGCGTATGTCGAGCAGTTCTTGCTCGTTGGTCACTAACTTAGCCAGCACTTGGCCGATGGTAGCGATTCCGGCCCGCTTCAAGCAATTGTAGGCCCGCACATTGAGGTTTAGCGCCTCGATCGGCGTATCAACAGAAGCCAAGGCTGCCGTAGCTTCAGCGGACGGCTCCGGCTCGGGCACGGTCACCTCTATCGTCTCGGCCGTTGCAATTAGCTGGAAATGCTCGACAAGCATCGCAGCAGCCTGGCCGAGCGCTTTCTCGGGCGAGATCGTGCCGTCGGTCCAGACCTCCATGATCAGGCTGTCGAAGTCAGTGGTAGAGCCAACGCGCACCCGCTCCACTGAATAGTTGCAGCGCCGAATGGGGCTGAAGATCGCGTCCAGCGGGATCTCGCCCAGTGGCAGCGAACCCCTCTCCTCTGAAGGCGAGTAACCCTTGCCTGTAGCAATACTGACCTCGAGCTCAAACTCAGGTTCATCCGAGTCCAAAGTGACCAAGTGCTGCTCCGGGTTCACCACCTCGACGCCGGCCGGGGTCTCCAGGTCGCCCGCGGTCACCTCAGCCGGCCCGCGCAGGCGCAGGTGGACCCGGGCCGAGTCCGTACCCTCCATGCGAAAGCGTGCCTGCTTGAGGTTCAGCATCAAGGCTGTCATGTCCTCACGGGCGCCAGGGATCGGCGAGAATTCATGCTGGACGCCAGTCACCCGCATTGCCGTCGCCGCCGCCCCGGTGAGCGACGACAACAGCACACGCCGCAAGGCGTTGCCTAGTGTCACGCCATAGCCCGACTCTAGAGGGCTGATGACAAAGCGCCCGTACTGCCTGGAGACAGCAGTGGCTTCTATCTTCGGGAACACTTTCTCTACCAAGTGACAAACCCTCCCGGGCCGCAACCACCAACCTTCAAAACGGGCCTCAGATTACCGGCTGTAGAACTCGACGATCAACTGCTCGTTGAGTGGCACCTGAATGTCCGTACGTGCCGGCACCGCCAGCACCTTAACGGTCATCAGGTCCGGGTTTACATCGAGCCAATTCGGCACCTGAACGTTGGCGCCGCTCTCCTGGATGATCTTCAGTCCTTCCAGGCTCCGATGGGACTCGACAGCCGCTATCACATCACCCGGCTTCGTCAGATAAGACGGGATATTGACTTTGTGGCCATTGACCTGGTAGTGCCCGTAGCGCACGAGTTGACGCGCCTCGGCACGGGACCGAGCGAGCCCGGCGCGATACAGTACGTTATCTATGCGCCGTTCCAGAATGGATAGCAGGTTCTCGCCGGTTCTTCCCTTCTCGCGCGAGGCCTCGGCGAAATAGCGACGGAACTGGCGCTCGAGCACGCCGTAGAGGCGCCGGGCCCGCTGCTTTTCGCGCATCTGCAGCGCGTAGTCGGATTCGGTGCGGCGCTTGAACTGAGTCGTCTTGCCGTGGGCGCCCGGTGCGTACGGCCGGCGCTCGACGGCGCACTTATTGCTGAAGCACCGTTCGCCTTTGAGGAAGAGCTTCTGGCCTTCCCGCCGGCATAGCCTGCAAACTGGGTCTGTATATCTACCCATTACCCCTCCATAAATCGGTGATGCTCACCACCACCCGGGCCTAGATGCGCCGCTTCTTTGGCGGCCGGCAGCCGTTGTGCGGGATAGGCGTGATATCTGAGAGCGAACGCACGACAACATTAGAAGCCTGGAACGTGCGCACTGCTGCTTCACGGCCAGGGCCGGGCCCTGTCACCAAGACGTCCAATTCGCGCATGCCGTGCTCTTCCGCAACGCGCAGGACAGCCTGGGCCGCGAGCTGAGCCGCATACGGCGTGCTCTTGCGCGACCCCTTGAAGCCAACAGAACCAGCGGTGGACCAGCCCAGCACGTTGCCTTCCTGGTCGGTCACCGTGATAATCGTGTTATTGAACGTCGCGCTGATGTAAGCCTTTCCCTGTGGTACCACTCGCCTCTCGCGACGGCGAGTGGTCGTACGTACTGCTCCTCTTCTTCGGCCCATCTATCCTCCGTTTGACCCCGCAAACTCAACCGGCAGCCATTTCGGCATGCGCATCGAAACTGAGAACGATCGCTATTACTTCTTGGCCTTCGACCGACGACGGCCGGCGACGGTCTTGCGCGTGCCCCGACGGGTACGAGCGTTGGTACGCGTGCGCTGCCCACGAACTGGCAGGCCACGTCGATGTCGCAGGCCACGATAGCTGCCTATCTCGATCAGGCGCTGGATGTCCATAGCTACGGCGCGGCGTAGATCCCCTTCCACTCGATAGTTGCGCTCAATGAGATCGCGCAGCCTGCTGCTCTCGGCCTCCGTGAGTTCCTGAACGCGCGTGTCGGGGTTGATGCCGGCCTGGGCCAGAATCTTGTTGCTCAGGGTTCTGCCAATGCCGTAGATATACGTCAGGCCGATCTCGACCCGCTTATTCCTCGGGAGGTCAACACCAGCAATACGGGGCATAATCTCTCTCCTTGTTGCTCAGCCGGATCAGCCTTGGCGCTGCTTATGTTTTGGATTGGAGCAGATCACCCGCACAACGCCCTTGCGGCGAATGATCTTGCATTTCTCGCATCGCTTCTTGACCGAAGGCGCGACTTTCATCCTGCTAACCCTCTATGGCAGTGTCAGTATCAGCGGCTCGTCTTGCGTCACCGCTATGGTGTGCTCAAAGTGAGCCGACAGCTTCCCGTCGGCAGTGACGACAGTCCAGCCGTTTGCCAGTACTGTCGTCTCGGCGCCACCGACGTTAACCATCGGTTCGATGGCCATCGTCATCCCTGGCCGCAACCGGAGCCCGGTTCGCGGCCGGCCGAAGTTCGGCACCTGAAAACCCTCGTGCATGGCACGCCCAATACCATGCCCGGTGTAGTCTCGCACCACTGAAAAGCCACGAGACTCCGCGTACGCGGCGATGGCGGCTGAAATGTCACCCAGCCAGCCCTCTGGCCGTGCGGCCGCAATACCGGCTGCCAGTGCTCCACGTGTAACCTCGATCAGTCTCTGGGCTTCGTCGCTCACATGACCGACGGGCACAGTCACGGCCCCATCACCATGCCAACCATTCAGGATCGTGCCTACGTCAATGCTGACTATGTCACCCTCAGCCAAGACACGCTCGCCCGGTATCCCGTGCACGACCTCTTCATTGACCGAAATACAGCTGGCGGCGGGAAATGGTGGTACCCCTGGGAAGGCCGCCGGAACCCCCCGGAAGGAGGCGATGGCCCCCGCTTCACGGATCATGCGGTCTGCCATGGCATCCAGTTCGGCCGTCCGCACCCCGGGCTCCGCCGCCTCACCAAGTGCCTGGAGTACCCGGGCGACAATGCGGCCAGATTCACGCATAGCCTCTATTTCGGGTGGGCTCTTCAGCCGCACCATCGGCGGCCGCCTAGCCCGCCCGATCCATCGCATCGCGGATCACCGCCAGCAGATCATCATGTACCTGCTCAATGTCTCGCTCGCCGTCCACCTCGACGAGCAGGCCCTTGCTCGCGTAATACTCGATAAGGGGCGCTGTCTCCTGAAAATACACGTCAATGCGCTTCCGTTGCGTCTCAGGCGTATCGTCAGCGCGCTGGTAAAGCGCGGTGCCACACACGTCACAGATCTTGTCGTTCGCCGGCTTCTTGTAAAGCATGTGATAAACGGCCCCACACTTTGGGCACACCCACCTGCCCGCCAGCCTGGCGAGAAGCGTCTCCGTGCTTACCTTTATGTAGGGCACCACAGTCACGCTTGCTCCAGCCTCAGCTAACAAAGCATCCAGCGCCGTCGCCTGTTCCACCGTGCGTGGAAAGCCATCGAGCAAAGCTCCACCAGCGCAATCCGGCTTGGACAGACGCTCGCGCACCATGCCAACCGTCACGTCGTCCGGCACCAATAGGCCCTGGTCCATATAGGACTTGGCCCGCAACCCCAAGGGTGTCTCCTTCTTTAGAGCCTCGCGAAACAGGTCCCCCGTGGCAATGTGAGGGAGCCCGAGCTCGCTCTCTAGCCGCTCCGCCTGCGTCCCTTTGCCGGCACCTGGCGCACCCAGGAGCACCACGTATGTGTGCCGCGAAGTTACCATTCTACCTCTCTCGCTGCAATCATCGCAAAACTCGCAGCAGCCCGGTGGCGGCCCTTCATCGGCGCAGAAAGCCCTCGTAACGCCGCATCAGCAGCTGCGACTCCAGTTGGCGCATGGTGTCGAGCACAACACCCACAACGATCAGCAGACCGGCGCTCGTGATGAGCATCACGTTACTGTGTACGGCGCCGCTCACAAGCCAGGGTAATACGGCGACTACGCCCAGGAAAAGAGCCCCGACGAGCGTGATCCGCTGCAGCACACCGTTCAGGAACTCCTCGGTGCGCTTGCCCGGTCGGATCCCCGGGATGAAGCCGCCCTGTTTCTGCAGCATTTCAGGCAGGTTCTGCTGCTTGAAAATCACATCGGTATAGAAGTAAGTGAAACCGACAACCATTATAAAGTACAGTATCCAGTAGAGCGTGCTGTTGGGCTTCAAGACACTGAAAATGGCTCCAGCCAAGACTTGAATCCAATGAACACGCACGTTCAACAGGTATCCCGAGACAGTGCTGGGGAAAATCAGGATAGCCTGAGCGAAAATTAGCGGGATCATCCCGGCGGAGTTGACCTTCAGCGGGATATGGGTCGCTTGCCCACCGGTGACGCGCAACCGGTTGCCACGCTGAGCCACTACCCGCCGCCCGTACTGGACG
>Ga0078972_1012914_pt1 | contig 14100 bp, 10 predicted proteins | sample YelNatPaOPGAMG01_FD_67568 | JGI IMG/M metagenome (GOLD analysis project Ga0078972, IMG submission 67568) | Hot spring thermophilic microbial communities from Obsidian Pool, Yellowstone National Park, USA - OP-RAMG-01 (SPADES assembly) (version 2) | ecosystem: Environmental > Aquatic > Thermal...
AATTCCAGCGAAGAATCCTTGCTTGCCGTGGCGCCAAGCCACTCCGAGCGTGCTGCCATGGCCAGCTAGGACTCTTCGCTCGCTTGGCGCCGGGCTGAGGGCTGGCCGCAGGAGCCGCTCAGAGTGACAAGCCGGTGTGGCGCCGCGCCGAACGGCTGCGCCCCCTCTGACGGCCAGAGTTCACGCCGACGATTCTGGCACATACCCGCCAAACCCCCCAAAACGGTTGTGCACCGGGTGCAATGATGTTGACTGTCTGTACCGTCAGTGGTAGCATAGGGCGCACGGGGCGGCCCCTGGTCGCAGCCGGGTCTTGAGCTCTGCGCGCTCCCGGCCCAAGGCCTGCCCAAACGGTTTTGCACCGGGTCCGCGCGGAGCGTGTAGGCCGGTCCCTGGCCCGGCGCTGGCCGAGGTTCCTCAACGGCTCCGGGTGGCTTGCCGGCGGGTGAGCTGCCGGCTCGTGCCTGGCCAAGGGGGCATCGTGGGGAAGGCGCGCCTGGCCGCTAAGTCTGTGGGAGAGGTGGATTCGGCCGACCTCGACGACCTGCGCCGCAGCATGGCCGTCGAGGTCTGCGTGGCCGCCTTTGCCATCGCCTGGCTCACGGCGCTGGCGGGCATCGGCTTTGGTGGGCAGCCCGCCCACTTGTGGGCGGCGCTCCTCCTCTTCATGGGGGCGCTGGGCAGCTGGTTGCTGCGTGGCCGGCGCCTTCGCCTTTCGCTGTTCTGGCTCATCGGCTCGTCGGTGGCGGCGGTGGCCTGCGAGAAGTGGCTCTTCCCAGCCAGCCCTGCCCAGTACTACTTTCCCGTCACCGTGGTGGTGTCGAGCCTGCTCGTGTCGCACCTGGGCGTGTTCGCCGTGGCGACTCTGGCGGCGGCAAGCTGCGTGGCGGTGGCGGGCGCCCACGGCATCGCCCTGACCGACGGCCCGCAGGTGGGCACGCCGGTCCTGCTCATCTACCTGACGGCGCTGGCGGCCTGGCTCAGCTCGCGGCAGATGCACGCGGCGCTGGGTTGGATGCAATCGAGCTATGCCCAGGCGCGCAGCCTGCTCGACGAGGTGCGCGAGCGGCGCATGGCTCTGGCGCGCACGGTCAAAGCGCTGGAGGAGGCCTACCAGCGCATCGAGCGCATGAACTATGCGCTCATCGAAGCGAGGAGCGTGGCCGAGGAAGCGCGCCAGCTCAAGGCCGAGTTTGCCGCCAACGTGAGCCACGAGCTGCGCACCCCGCTCAACATCATCCTCGGCTTCAGTGAGACCATGGCCAACGCCCCCGAGACCTACGCCGGGGTCACCTGGACGCCGGCGCTCCGGGGCGATGTCGAACAGGTGTACCGGAGCAGCCGCCACCTCTCGGCGCTCATCGATGACATCCTCGACCTCTCGGCCCTCGATGCGCACCACTTGGGCCTGACCCTGGAAGAGGCCAACATCAGCGATGTGATCGCCGACGCAGTCGCGGTGGTCGCCAACCTCTTTCGGGCCAAAGGCCTGGAGCTGGCCGTGCGCAGCGCGCCCGACGTGCCCCGTCTGCGCGTCGACGTGGTACGCATCCGCCAGGTGCTCATCAACCTGCTGACCAATGCCAGCCGCTTCACCCACCGGGGCGGCGTCACCATCACCACCCGCCTGGTGGGCAACGAGGTGCAGGTGGCTGTGGCCGACACCGGCGTGGGCATCGCCCCAGAGGACGTGGCCAAGGTCTTTGCCGATTTCGGGCAGGTGGATGGCTCGACCTCGCGCGCCCACGGGGGGACGGGCCTGGGCGTGCCTTTGAGCAAACGCCTGGTGGAGCTGCACGGCGGCCGTATGTGGCTCGAGAGCCAGCCAGGCGCGGGCACCACGTTCTACTTTACCCTCCCCGTCACCCGCAGCGCGTCGCCGGTGCTTCTGCGCAGCGCCGCTCCCGCGCCCGAAGCGGGCTACCGCCGGGCCGTTGTGGCTCTGGAGCCCGATCCTTTGGCGCTCCGCACCCTGCGCCGACACTTGAGTGGCTGCGACGTGATCGAAGCGAGCAGCGAGGAGCACCTGCCGGCCCTCATTGAGCAGCACCAGCCGGTGGCACTCATCGTCGAGCACGATGGGCAGAACCACCGGCGGCTGGCCGGCCTGCCGGCCGACCTGCCTGTGATTGCCGTGTCGTTGCCCAGTGCGCTCCGCAGTGCGCGCTCGCTGGGCATCGAAGGCGTGCTCATCAAGCCGGTGACCCGCGAGCAGCTTCTGAAGGCGCTGGCCGGCCTGGGGCGGCCGGTGCGCGACATCCTCATCGTCGACGACGACCCGCAACTGGTCGACCTTCTGGCGCGCATGCTCCAGTCGGCTGGCGAGGGCTACCGGCCTCTCAAGGCCCTGGGGGGCGACGAAGCCCTGGCGCGGCTGCGCCAGCAGCCGGCCGATCTTGTGCTACTCGACATATTGATGGCCGATGTGGATGGGCTGACCGTGCTCAGAGAGATGAAGGCCGACCCGGCACTGGCCAAGGTCCCCATCCTCATCGTCAGCGCCCAGTACCCCGAGTCGGCGCGTACCCCGGGCGGGCTGGCGCTCGAGCTGGCCCGCGCTCAGGAGGGGTCGATCACCGAGGCGCTCGACATCCTGCAGGCGGTGGTGGCCGCATTGCCGCTCAGGGGCCTGCCGGGGCAGGTCAATGGTCGAGAGGGCGAAACCGCGCCAGCGCTTTCAAGAGGTCGAGGCGGTCGACCGGCTTCTTGAGGTAGGCCCGGGCGCCCAGTGCCAGGGCCAGCTCGGGCTCGCGGAGGACGGAGCAGACGATAACGGGGATGCGGGCCGTGGCGGGCTGCCGGGCCAGCTCGCGCAGCACGTGCCAGCCGTCGATATTGGGCATCATCACATCGAGGGTGATGACGTCGGGCTGGGCCTCGGCGGCCAGGCGCAGGGCGGTATCGCCATCCTCGGCGTGCAGCACCTCGTAGCGGTGCGGGGCCAGGTAGCGCTCGAAGAGCTGGTGGATGGCCGGGTTGTCATCGATCACCAGCAGGCGGGTCTGGCTGACCTGAGGCAGGCGAAAGATGGCGCGCACGCCGCCCTCTGGCATCGGCTCGGCGGCCAGCACCCCGCCCTGCTGGCCCATGAGCAGCCGTGCCGTCTGCCAACCCTCGTCGCTCGCGTCGAGGCTGGCTGAGGGGCTTTCCGCGAGCAGGTCGACCCCGCCCGCCATAGGGCTGGCGCTGACCGTCACCATTGCCGCCGGCGCGCTGAGGGCCAGCAGGCGCAGCACCTGGAGCAGGGCCTGGCGGGTGAGGGTAGAGTCGGCGAGGACCGGCGGCAGCGGCTGCGTGATGGCCACCTGCACCGTTGCGCCGCCCTGGGCCAGGAGGGGCCGCAGCATCCAGAGGGTTTCGTCGACGAGCGCCTGCACGTCGCAGGGCTGCCGGCTGAGCTTCCACTGCTCCAGCTCCTGGCGCAGGCCCGTGGCCTGGCCCGGGGTGGGGGCGACCTCGCTCCTCGACAGGCGCCACCGCGCGAGGAGGGCCACCATGGCGTCGAGCCCTCTGCGCAGCTCCCGCTGGAGTTGGCGCAGGCTCAGGCCCAGCTCATCGGCCGCCTCGCCCATGCTCATGCCCTGGATGTAGCGGTAGCGGAGGGCCAGGTAACTGCGCCAGGCGGGGGAGCTGGAGGGTGAGCCGGCCTGCGGGCGCAGCGCCTCGATGGCGTCTTTCAGTATGCCGCGCAACTTTTGCGCGCGGGTGATGCCATCGGGCACAGCATCGGGCACGACCTCGGCCAGCAGCGGGTGCACCTCCAGACGGGCGGGGTCGTAGAGGTGTTCCAGGGCGTCTTTGACCTGCCGGGCGAACTCGTCGGGTTCCATGGGGCCGACCGTTTCTGGGGATGGCGCAAGCCTGGCGCCAGCCTGTCGCGCAGGAGCGGTGCGCGCCGCTATAATGGGAGTGATAGGGGCCGATTCTATCATTGCCCACGGTCAGTGTCAAAGGAGGAAGGGGATGAACCGCAACAGATGGCCCATCGTCTTGGGCGTCGTGCTGGCGCTGTCGCTGGCCCTGTCGGCCTGCGCCCCGGCAGCCACGCCAACGCCCCAGCCCAAACCGGCGACCGCGGCCGCGCAGCCGACGAGCGCCCAGGCCCAGCCAACGACCGCTCCGACGGCAGCCCAGGCGCAGCAACCCGTCGAGCTGAGGATCGTCTGGTGGGGCTCGCAGGACCGCCACGACCGCACCATCAAGGTCATCAACCTGTTCATGCAGCAGCACCCCAACATCAAGATCACCTACGAGTTCGTCGCCTGGGCCGATTACTGGACCAAGCTCGCGACGCAGGCGGCCGGCGAGGGCCTGCCCGACATCATCCAGCAGGACTATGCGTACATCGGCGAGTACACCAACCGCAACCTCCTCTTGCCGTTGGACGACTATGTGAAGAGCGGCGTGATCAACACGGCCGACGTCACCCCGGCCGAGCTCGACGGCGGCCGCGTCAATGGCAAGCTGGTGGCCATCAACCTGGGCTCGAACTCGCAGTGCTGGGTGCTGGATGTCGACGCCTTCCAGAAGGCCGGCGTCCCTCTGCCAGCCCCCGACTGGACCTGGGCCGACATGGAGAAGGCCGCCATGCAGATCCACGACAAGCTGGGCATCTGGGGCATGGGCCCGGGCCTGTGGGATGAGCAGATTTGGGCCTCGCTCTACCTTTCGTTGGGCCAGTGGCGGTACAATGCCGACGGCACGGCCATCGGCTACACCGACGACACGCCCTACGTCCAGCACCTGGAGCGGATGCTCCGCCTCGAGAAGGCCGGCGCCATTGTGCCGCGCGCCGAGGATGTGGCCAACTACTATGGCAAGAGCGTCGAGGCGCAGCCCATCGTCGAGGGCAAGGCAGCCATGGCCTACTTCTGGAGCAACCAGATCGTGGCCGTCTGGAAAGCGGCGGGCGAGAACCGGAACTTTAAGATGGTGCCACTGCCCAGGATGGAGGGTGGCAAGTCGGCCAACTATATCAAGCCGTCGCAGTTCTGGAGCATTGCCGCGACCTCGAAGCACCCCAAGGAAGCGGCCATGTTCATCGACTTTTTCACCAACTCGGTGGAGGCCAACGAAATCCTGATGGCCGAGCGCGGCGTGCCGATCTCGAGCAAGGTGCGCGAGGCCCTCAAGCCCAAGCTGGGCAAGTCGCAGGCGGCCATGTTCGACTATGTGGCCGAGGTGAGCAAGACTGCCCAGCCCATCCCGCCTGCGGATCCGCCCGGGCACAACGACATCGTCAAGAACGTGCTCTACCCGCAGGTCGCCGACCCGGTGGCCTTTGGCCAGTTGACCCCGGCCCAGGGGGCGGCCGTGCTGCGTAAGGAAGCCAACGCCATCCTGGCCAAGAACAAGAAGTAGCGTTGCTCGGGGTGCCCGCGGCCATTTGGGCGCGGGCACCCCGCACCAGATTAGCGAAAGGGCACCGGCATGACTGTGAGAGCCAAGCTGGCGGCTGCAACGCCCGGCCTCCGGGGCGCAATCTCGCGACCTGGGGAGAGGCGCAGGGCTGCCTATCGCCGGCACAACCTGGCGGGCTATACCTTCATCGCCCCCTGGCTGATTTGCTTCTTTGCGTTCACTTTGATCCCCATGGTGGCCTCTCTGTACCTGGCCTTCACCGATTACGACATCCTGAGCGCCACGCCCCACTGGGTGGGCCTGAGAAACTTGCAACGGATGTTCTTCGAGGATCCCAGGTACTGGCGGTCGGTGCGGGCCACCTTCTACTATGTCATGATCGCGGTGCCCATGCGGCTGGCCTTCGCGCTCGGGGTGGCCATGCTGCTGAACACCTACCGCCGCGGGGTGAGCGTCTATCGCGCCATCTACTACGCGCCCTCGGTGGTGGGCGGGAGCGTGGCGGTGGCGGTGATGTGGCGGCAGATCTTTGGCACCGACGGGCTCATCAACGCTGTGACGCGCCTATTCGGCATCGCGCCGGTGACCTGGCTGGGCAACCCCCGCACCGCCATCTGGACCCTGATCGTGCTGGCCGTCTGGCAGTTCGGCTCGCCGATGCTCATCTTCCTCACAGGCCTGAGGCAGATACCCCAAGAGATGTACGAGGCAGCCGCCATCGACGGTGCAGATGCCGCCGACCGCTTTTTCCGGATCACTTTGCCGTTGCTATCGCCGGTGATCTTTTTCAACCTGGTGATGCAGACCATCAGCGGTTTCATGGTGTTCACACAGGCCTTTGTGGTGACGGGTGGGGCGCCGCTCGACACGACCCTCTTCTACTCGCTCTACCTCTACCAGAGAGGCTTTGACAATTTCCAGATGGGCTACGCGTCGGCCATGGCCTGGGTGCTGCTCGTGGTGGTGGCCTTCTTCACCGCCCTGGTCTTCAAGTCGTCGTCGTACTGGGTCTTCTATGAGGCGAAGGAGGGGGCGTAGGTGGGCGAGGCACCCACGCTGGCCTGGCGCCAGCGCAAGCAGCAGCGCGCCTTCGTGCGCAGTGTGCTCTATCACCTGATCGTGTCTATCCTGGGGCTGGCGATGATCTACCCGCTCCTGTGGCTGTTTGCCAGCTCGTTCAAAGGGCCATCGGAGATCTGGACCCACATCACGTCGCTCATTCCCGAGCATTTCACCCTGCAGAACTATATCAACGGCTGGGCGGGCTTTGGCGGCATCCGCTTCAGCGTCTTTTACAAGAACTCGTTCATCTACGCCGGCCTGGGGACGGTCATCGCAGTGCTCAGCTCGGCCGTGGTCGCCTACGGCTTTAGCCGCATCCGCTTCGCGGGCCGCGACCTGTGGTTCGCCTGCATGCTGGCGACGCTCATGCTGCCGGTGCAGGTCACCATCATCCCGCAGTACATCTTTTTCCGCAGGCTCAATCTGCTCAACACCTTCTACCCCCTCTTGCTGCCCCGCCTGGGAGGCCAGGCCTTTTTCATCTTTATGATCATGCAGTTCATCCGCGGCATCCCCAAAGAGCTCGATGAGGCGGCCGAGATCGACGGCTGCGGCAAGGCCGGCATCTTTTTCCGCATCATTCTGCCCCTCATCCAGCCGGCCCTGATCACGGCTGCCATCTTTTCCTTCTACTGGACGTGGGAGGACTTTTTGGCGCCGCTGATCTACCTGAACTCGCCCAAGCTCTATACGGTCTCGCTGGCGCTACGTTCCTTCGCCGATCCTTCGGGCTCGACCGATTGGGGCGCCATCTTTGCCATGTCGGGCCTGTCGCTGGTGCCGGTCTTTGTCGTCTTTGTTGCTTTCCAGAAGTATCTGGTGGAGGGGATCGCCACCACGGGTCTGAAGGGATAGGGAGGGCCGATGTGATCCGCTACGGGATTGTGGGGGTAGGCGGCTTTGCGGCCAATTGGGTGCGCTGGCTCGAAGGACTCGAGGCGGCAGGCCAGGCCAGGCTGGCGGCGGCGGTGGTGCGCGACCCTGCCAAGCACGCCGCCGAGGTCGAGCGGCTGGCGGCCCGTGGCTGCCGGGTATACCCCACCCTGGCGGCGATGCTGGCCGATGGAGGGGTTGACGTCGTTGGCGTGCCCACGGGCATCGCCCAGCATGTGCCATTGGCGGCTCAGGCTATGGAGGCCGGCTACAACGTGCTCGTCGAAAAACCCGTGGCCGCCACCATCCAGGAGGTACGCGAGCTGCAGGAGGTGGCCCGGCGCACGGGCCGCTGGTGTGCCGTCGGTTTCCAGTTCATCTATAGCCCCACCATCCAGTGGCTACGGGAGCGCCTGGCGAGCGGCCAACTCGGGGCCCTGCTCCGGGCGCGGGTGGCCATCGGCTGGCCACGGGGAGCCCGCTACTACGCGCGCAACCCGTGGGCGGGGCAACTCCGCCAGGGAGATACCTGGGTGCTCGACGGGCCTGCCACCAACGCGACCGCGCACCACCTGGAGAACATGCTCTACCTGGTGGCAACACAAGGGGGAGGCGCCATCGCCTCGGTCCGCGCCGAGCTCTACCGGGCGGGGCCAATCGCCAGCTACGACAGCTCGTGCATCGAGGTGCTGACCGAGGGGGGCGCGCGCCTGCTGCACGTGGCCAGCCACACGCTCGAGGAGACGCTGGAGCCAGTGATGGAGGTCGAATGCGAGCGCGGCTCCATCCACTGGGAGGCAGCCGATAACTCGGCCATCGTCCGCTATGCCGACGGGCGGGAGGAGCGCCGCGCCGACCCGGACCCCGACGAGGTGCATGCGCGGCCGCTGGCACAGGTGGCGCGGGTGGCGGCCGGGCTCGACCCGGCGCCGCTGTGCGGGCTGGGCGAGGCTGAGCCCCACGTGTTGGCCATCGATCTGGCTTTTGAGTCCAGTGGTGGCATTGCGACGATCGGGCCGGAGCACGTGGCGCAGGGCACGGCTGGCGACGGGTCGGCGCTGGTGCGCGTGGAGGGGATGGAAGGGCTGCTGCGCCAGGCGCTGGCGAGCGGCCGCATGTTCTCCGAGCTCGGCGCGCCCTGGGCGAGGGCGACACGGCCCGTGGCGGCGCGGGGCTATGGCCGCTTTCCAGGCAACGAGGCGCTCGCTCGCGCGCTCGGAGGCGTGTAGGGCCGGAGCGTGGCGCTGCGGCGGGGGGTACGCGGCACGATGCCGCGCCTACGTCGCGGCCGCACGTAGCCGCGGCGCCGGGGCGGGGGGGTACGCGGCACGATGCCGCGCCTACGCCGCTCTGCGGCACGAGGGCGCGCGTACGGCCGGGGAGGGGATACGCAAATGACGGAAGGGAGAATCCGCTTTGCAGCAATCGGGCTGAACCACGGCCACATCTATGGCCAGGTGAACCTCCTGCTCAAGGCAGGGGCCGAGCTGGTCTCCTTCTACGCCGGAGAGCCGGAACTGGCCGCCCAGTTTGCCCAGACCTATCCTCAGGCCCGGCTGGCGCGGAGCGTGGAGGAGATTCTGGACGACGAGTCGCTGCAGCTGGTGGTCAGCGCGGCGATTCCCAACGAGCGGGCGCCGCTGGGCATCGAAGTGATGCGCCACGGCAAGGACTATATGAGCGACAAGCCCGGCTTCACCACGCTGGAGCAGCTGGCCGAGGTCCGCCGGGTGCAGGCCGAGACGGGGCGCATCTACTCGGTGTGCTTCAGCGAGCGTTTCAACAACCCCGCTACCGTGAAGGCGGGCGAGCTGGTGCAGGCGGGCGCCATCGGCCGCGTGGTGCAGACCATCGGCCTGGGGCCACACCGCACGAACCTGCCGACGCGGCCCGCCTGGTTCTTCCGCCGTGCCCAGTATGGTGGCATCCTCGACGACATCGGCTCACACCAGGTCGACCAGTTCCTCTTTTTCACCGGCTCCACACAAGCGCGGGTGCTGGCGTCGCAGGTGGCCAACTACAAACACCCCCAGCACCCAGAGCTGGAGGATTTCGGCGAGGTGCTCCTGCAGGGCAACGGCGGCAGCGGCTACGTGCGGGTCGACTGGTACACGCCTGATGGCCTGGACACCTGGGGCGACGGGCGCCTCGTCGTTCTGGGCACCGACGGCTACGTCGAGGTGCGCAAGAACTGCGACATCGCCGGCCGCCCCGGCGGCAACCACCTCTTCCTGGTGGACCACAAGGGCACGCACTATATCGATTGCAGCCAGGTGGAGCTGCCCTACGGCCGCCAGTTGCTGGCCGACATCGTGAACCGCACCGAGACGGCTATGCCCCAGGCCCACTGCTTCCTGGCTTCAGAGCTGGCGCTGCAGGCCGAGGCGCAGGCAGAGCGGCTGGGGAATCTCGTTGCCTAGAGCAGATTCGGCAGGGAGCGCCGGCCCGCCCCCTGCTCCCCAGAACGGTCAGCATCACGCCGGGCGCTCCCGTGCGTGCCCTGGCCCCTCGTGGGCGCTTTTCTGCGCGGTGGCAAACTGCAAGCTCATGGCTACTGTGGTACAATGATGCGCACACCTGGTGAGCTCCTCATTTGGCGCAATGCCAGCCTGTTGCGCATGTCGCGCCGGGCAGCCGGGCGTATACCCGCCAACGGTTCGGGCGCGCCGCCTGCGGCCGTTGGCGGGGGCATAACCAGACCCAGGCAAAGGAGAGATCGATGCGGCTTCGACCAGAGGTGCTGCAGAGCGGCGCCGCCGAGACCGACCTGGTAGCGCAGGTGCGCCGCTCGCCAGCCGCGCCCCAGCTCTTGGACGCGCTCCGCCAGACCGCGCCCGACCTGCGCGCGATCCCCCAAACAACCTACACCCTCTACCGCGAGTTCGAGCGCTGCGGCGCCCGCGAGGGCTACGAGGCGGTGTACTTTGCCAAGCGGGCGCAGCTCACCCGAGGGGTGTTCGAGATGCTCCTGGGCGATGACTCGCCGCGCGATGCTGTGCACGACCTCCTGTGGAGCATCTGCGAGGAGACGAGCTGGGTGCTACCCGCCCACGAGGAGCAGGGCCCGGCCTTCCGGGAGTTGAAACCGCCCCCGCGTACCGGACCGCTGGGTGCCCACACAGCGCTGACCCGCGAGCCCGATGCCATCGACCTCTTTGCCGCCGAGACGGGGGCCTCGCTGGCCGAGGCGGTCTACCTTTTGGGCGAGCGCCTGGCCCCGGAGGTGCGCCAGCGGGTGCGCCAGGAGGTGGAGCGGCGCATCTTCAAACCCTACCTGGCCTATGGCCGGAGGCACTGGTGGCACCGCGCCGACATGAACTGGAACGGCGTCTGCAACGGTGCGGTGGGGCTCGCTTTCCTGCGGCTCGAGCGCGACCCGGCCACCCTCGCCGAGGCGCTCGACGAGGTGCTGGAGGGCCTCGAGGCCTACATCGCCACCGGCTTCGAGGCCGACGGCGGCTCGCTGGAGGGCGTCGGCTACTGGAACTATGGCCTGATGTACTACGTGGCGCTGGCCGAGCTCCTGCGCGAGCGCACGGGCGGGCGCCTCGACCTGTTGGCGGCGCCACGCCTGCGCGATATCGCCCGCTACCCGCTGGCGGTGGCCCTCTCGCCCGGGCTGTTCGCACCTCTGGGCGACGCGACGGAGCAACAGGCCCTGGCGCCGGGCATCGTGCAACGACTGGCCGAGCGCACCGGGGTCGAGGGCTTGTGCGGGCTGCTGGCTTCGCCCCAGGGGATGGATGGCGCCGGCGCCATGGCCAAGCTGGCCATTGTGCTGCGCAACGCGGCCTGGTGGGATGGCGAGCTGCGCCCCTTCCCCCCTGCGGCGCAGGACGACGCCTACCTGCCCCATTGTGCGGTGATCCGCTTCACCGGCCAGGCCGCCGGCGGCAGGCCCCTGGCGCTGGTGGCCAAGGCCGGCTTCACCGACGGCCACCACAGCCACACCGACGTGGGCAGCTTTATTCTGCACGTCGCCGGCGAGAGCCTGCTCTGCGACCCCGGCCGCGGCCGCTACAGCCGTGACTACTTCCGCCAGGCCCGCTACGAGAACGTGTTCTGCAACTCGTATGGCCACAGCGTGCCACGCATCGGCGGACAATTGCAGTCGCCCGGCCCGGAGTTTGGCGGGCGGCAGCGCTACCGCGGCCAGATCGTGGACCATGGCCGGGAGGGCGGCGAAAAGTATGTGCGCATCGAGTTCCAAGGGGCCTATGACCTGCCCACCCTGCGGCTGGCGCAGCGGGTGCTGGCCCTGGACCCGGCGACGGGGCTGGTGCGGCTCGACGACGAGTTTGGCTTTGCGGGCGAGCCGTTGGAGGTGGAAGAGGCCCTGGTAACGTGGTGCCCGGTGGAGGTGGAGGGCCGGCTTGCGCGCGTGCTGGGCGGCGGCAGCGTGCTCGAGATTGCCATCGCCGAGCCCGAGGGCGCGCTCTGGCGCGCCGAGCGCCTCGAGGAGGCCTGCCGGGCCAACGGCAAAGAGGGCGTCCTGACCCGCCTGAGCGTGAGGCTGCCCACGGGGGCGTTGCGCTTCCGGGCGAGCATGGTGGCGCGGGCGCGCTGATCTGGCGGGCGGGTGCGACGCGGGCCGCCTGCGACCCGGCAATGCAACGGAGGAGAAGACCCATGATCGGCCAGAGGTGGCCTTCGGAGATGCGCAGCTTCCGCGACGGCAAGACCGGCCGCGAAATCGTGCAACTGACGGCGACCGGCAATAACCACCATCTCTACTTCACCGAGAATTCGTTCGACTCGGAGGGGGAAGAGATCATCTTTCTCTCGGACCGCGGCTCGGGCGAGGACCGCGCGCCCCATGAGGAGCCGCTCTACGACCTCTTCCGCATGGACCTGCGCACCGGCGAGATGGTGCAGCTCACCGACGAGGCCCGGCGCTCCGGGCCCGTCGGCTCGGTCACCAAGACGCCCGACAGCGCCATCATCGTCTACCGCACGGGCAACCAACTGAAAAAGCTCGACACGGCCACCGGCGAAACCACAGTGATCTATGAGGAGACCGGCCCTTTCAACCTGGGCGCACCCTCCATCGCCCGCAACCGCCGCTACGTGGCCTTTTGCCGCAATGAGGACGTCGACGTGCCGCGCGGGCCCAATTACGCGGGCTTCAAAGAGCGGTACTACCTGGTGAAGGATGGCCGCATCACCGTGGCCTACCTCGACGGCTCGGGTTGGTTCGATGTGTTCAAAGACACCCACCAGGTGGGCCACTTTCAGTTCTGCCCCGTCGATAGCACCCTGGGCAGCTACTGCCACGAGGGGCCGTGGAACCTGGTGACCCAACGCATCTGGCTGCTGGATTTCGTGGCGCGCGAGGCCCGACCCTGCTTCCGGCAGAGCGAGCAAGACTCGGTCGGCCACGAGTTCTGGACCCAGGATGGCTACATCTTCTTCGACGACCGCGGCCCGGGGCACGATGGCACCATCACCTCGCATCGCACCCAGGCCGTCGCCACCGACGTGCGCGTCAACGAGAACGCCATGGTGCCCTTCGTCGGCCTCGCCGATCGCAAGGGCAACGTGGTGCGGCGCATCGATATGCCCTACTACTGCAACCACTACCACGCCAACCCCGACAACACCCTGCTCGTGGGCGACGATGTGGATGACCTGGTGCTGATCGACATCTCGGGTGCTGAGGCCAGGCTCGAAGTGCTCTGCAACCATCGCACCTCTTGGCACACGCAGGATGCCCACTGCCACCCCACCTGGAGCTGGGATGGCACACGCATCCTCTATGCGTCGGATCATGGCGGCCGGATCAACCTGTACCTGGTGAGGCCGGAGAGGAAGGGGAACTGACGGAACTCTGGAACTGGGGGAACTGAGGGGGTAGGAGGAGGCAGCGAGATGCCGTACTTCCAGTTGGTGCCGAGCGAGGCGGGGCTGAACCGGCTTCCGTCCAACCCCTGCCGGCTGCTCGACCTGGCCTACCTGCGGCTGGCCGGCGGCGAGCGCTTCGAGGCGGCCGCCGGCGAGCGTGAAGTGCTGGCCGTGCTGCTGGGTGGCAAGGGGACCTTTACGGTGGGGGAGCACCGCTTCGCGAGCGTGGGCGGGCGGCCCAACGTTTTTGCCGGCAAGCCGCACTCGGTCTATATTCCCTGCCATGCTGGCTATGCCATCGAGGCCGAGGGGCCCTTGGAGGTGGCCCTGGTCAGCGCGCCCAGCGATCTGGAGGCCGAGCCCTACATCATCGCGCCCGAGAAGGTGGCCACAGGGGTGTGGGGGGCAGCCAACTTTGCCCGGAACTACCACCAGATCTTGACCACCGCCAGCCAGCCCGAGCTGCCGGCGCGGCGGCTCATCGTGGGCGAGACCTACACGCCCTCGGGCAATTGGAGCACCTTTCCGCCGCACCGGCACGAGGCCGATGACCTGCCGCGCGAGGCGTACCACGAAGAGCTGTACTTCTTCAAGGTCTCGCCGCCCGACGGCTTTGGCCTCACCCGGCATTACGGCGCCGGGTACGATGCGGCCTACGTGGTGCGCGACAACACCATCCTGCTCATGCCCGAGGGCTACCACACGGTGGTCAGCGCGCCGGGCTACACCACCTACTACCTGTGGGCCCTGGCCGGCAACCAGCGCGTGCAGGCCGCACCAGAGGACCCCGCCCTGGCCTGGGTCTCGCGCACGGTGCCCATGCTCAAGGCGCTGGGGCACTAGCTGCCGGCCCCTGGGCGCCGGCGGTCCGGGCGGCTGCCGGGCAGCGTGCTCCGCGCCTTCCCGGCCCTGCCCCGGAGTGTTGGGTTTGGCGGGTTGGCCGAGCGTGGCCGCCCGCAGGGC
>Ga0078972_1012917_pt1 | contig 14097 bp, 19 predicted proteins | sample YelNatPaOPGAMG01_FD_67568 | JGI IMG/M metagenome (GOLD analysis project Ga0078972, IMG submission 67568) | Hot spring thermophilic microbial communities from Obsidian Pool, Yellowstone National Park, USA - OP-RAMG-01 (SPADES assembly) (version 2) | ecosystem: Environmental > Aquatic > Thermal...
CTACTTTGGCTGTAGCAAGAGGTTATTTAGCTGGTGTTAATTCAAGTGCTAGAGGATATTTTGGAGGAGGTTATACTGGTTCTTACAGTAATGAAATAGATGGTATAGAGTTTAGTACAGAGACAGCTATAAATCCATCTGCTACCTTGGCTGTTGCAAGGCAACAGTTAGCTGGTGTTAATTCAAGTGCTAGAGGATATTTTGGAGGAGGTGGGGCCAGTACTTACAGTAATGAAATAGATGGTATAGAATTTAGTACAGAAACAGCTATAAACCCATCTGCTACCTTGGCTGTAGCAAGACCTGGTCTAGCTGGTGTTAATTCAGGTACCAGAGGATATTTCGGAGGTGGTTATACTAGTAGCTATAGTAATGAAATAGACGGTATAGAATTTAGTACAGAAACAGCTATAAATCCATCTGCTACTTTGGCTGTAGCAAGAGGTTATTTAGCTGGTGTTAATTCAAGTGCTAGAGGATATTTTGGAGGAGGTTATACTGGTTCTTACAGTAATGAAATAGATGGTATAGAGTTTAGTACAGAAACAGCCATAAACCCGGCTGCTACCTTGGCTGTAGCAAGGGTGAGTTTAGCCGGTGTAAATTCAGGTACCAGAGGATATTTTGGAGGTGGTTATGGTGGTGATTTCAGTAATGAAATAGATGGTATAGAATTTAGTACAGAAACAGCTATAAATCCATCTGCTACTTTGGCTGTAGCAAGGGATGGTTTAGCTGGTGTACAATCCGAATGGAGGTAAGGTTAAAATTTTGACCTCAGAAATTTTGTATAAATCTATTAACGGAGGTGGTTAAATAAATGAAAGGTTACCGTAAGTTGGCTTTAGGGTTTGCATTTTTGATAGCAACAACATTTTTAGGCTATGTGAACATGACAAGACCAAATCCAGACCTTGTTGGTTTGTCAACTGTCATTGGCGCTCAAGCCGCAGGTATTTTAGCAATTGTATATGGTAATATCAAGGAACATCAAGCACAAAGCAACAAAAGCTAAAAGGGGATAGAACGGTGAACAGGGCTAACACTATTTTAATTGCCTTGGCAGGAATTCTGACTTTTGGGTTATTTGTTGTATGGCGTAGTAATGTTCAAAAAACAAAACAGATAGAATTGCAAACACAACAGATAAAATATTTGACAGAACATCCTAAAATTGAATATAGACAAGGTCCAACAAGAGTTGTTCAGGGTCCAGTAAGAGTTGTTGAAAAAGTTGTGATCAAATATAGTTCAGGTTCTATTGTGTCGTCTGAAACTGAGACAATAACAGAAACGTCCACGACAACAATTGAAACATCTGGGACTTCTTATACGTCCGAACCAGCAACTATCCAACAAACACAGGTCGCTAAACAAAATACTAATTCCATACTGGTTGGTTATAAATATAATGACGAGATATTGATTTCGCTAAATAGAGAATTTTTTACGAGAGTTGTAATCGGGTTCGGAATTGGCTACAATTGGACTAGGTCTGATGTGAAACCGATGGTGATTCTACAATACAAATTTTAACATGGTCTGGTCCTTTACAAGGCTAGACCCCGACCAATAATATATTCTTTGTTCGGATATATAATGGATGTCGGGACCAAAGGAGACAGATAAGATGAGAGTTTTTACTTACACAGAAAAAGTACAGTTATTTGGCGACCCGAAACCACGACCACTAAAAGACGGGTACGCGAAACTAGATCCTGATTTCTTGGTAAACATAAAATTTTTTGATTTTCCTATTCTGGGCAGGTTATATTTCCACAGCAAGGTCTTTCCGCAACTGTTTAATTGTCTGAAAATAATAGAAAAGCAAGGTTTGGCGAAAGAAATAGACGTAGAAACTACAAAAAGAATTGGTGGAACTTTTGTCCCAAGATATCAAAGGTGGGACCCAAAATATCCTCTGTCTTCTCATGCGTTTGGTATCGCAATAGATATGTTTTCTGTTGGTAGTAATGGAAAGGTAGAAAAGACAAAATGGAGCGAAGAATTTATCAAAATTTTCGAAGACAACGGATTTTATTGGGGTGGTAACTTCAAAGGTTTTTATGATCCTGTACATTTCGAAGTGTGTGAAATCATTCCAATACAGGATATATCCTAACAAAGAACATATTATGGCTAGGGTCTAGCCTTATCTCAGGCTTTAGTTCCTGAGAAGGTCCTTTATTGGACCAGACCACTGAGAAGGTACAGTTATGGACCTACAGTTAAAAGACAAAACATATATCGTCATCAACGGTCAAGAGATAATCATTCCTAGGGACAAACACTGGTACCCTGTTTCGTTACTGTTCGGGGTCAAAGAAGACGGTAGTTTTTATCCTGTCAAAGTTACTGCCGATGGAGAACTGGCAGTTGCCGCAGACCTACAAGTATCCGATATACAGATTGGAGCTGTTTGGATAAAAGACGATACCAACGATGTCCGATTGAACATAACACAGGAAGGGTTAGAGTCCGCCGGATTAAAAGGTATACTTGTTTTCGGCAAAGACACAAATGGTAAGGTAAAAACATTTTTGTTTGATAGTCAGGGTCAGTTAGTAGTATCAAGTCCCTATTTGAATGATCTAGTTGCTGCTATAAACCAGAAGCTTGACGTTAATCTTTCAACCAGAGCATCGGAACAGACCTTGTCACAAATCAAACAGAACACTGACAGAATACCAACCAATCCAGCAACAGAAGATGGTAATCTGGCAAGTATAAAAACCAATACAGACAAACTAGATGTTAATCTTTCAACCAGAGCATCGGAACAGACTTTGTCACAAATCAAACAGAATACTGACAGAATACCAACCAATCCAGCAACAGAAGATGGTAATCTGGCAAGTATAAAAACCAATACAGACAATTTAGATGTTAATCTTTCAACCAGAGCATCGGAACAGACTTTGTCACAAATTTTGTCAAAAGTTCTTCCTTTGTCGTTTGATGATAATCAAAAACTATTAACTAACGTAACAGATAGTGTCATATCAATAAAGGATTATGTTACTGGTCTAAAGTTAAACGTTATAAACAACAATCAAGATTTATCAGGTATTACCGGAATACTGGTCTTTGGTAAAGATGATCAAAATAAATCAAGAACTTTGTTGTTTGACAGCAATGGTAATCTAGTAATATCAAGCGACCAACTTAATAATATAATCAATATACTAACAAGTAAATTAGATGTTACTTTATCAACAAGAGCTTCAGAATTAACTTTATCTTCTATTAAAACAGATACTGGTAATCTTGATGTTCCTTTATCAAGTAGGTTTAGCGAACAAACTGGGTCACAAATTTTGACAAAGTTGTTACCGTTAACATTTGATGACCAAAATAAATTATTGGTATCTGCTGATATAGGTACAGTTGAAATAAAAGACGGTAATGTAAAGCTTAACTTGGTCGGAGAAGGATCGCCCGTCTTAAATCTAAACGGAATACTCGTTTTTGGTAAAGATAACCAAAACAATGCAAGGTTATTGTTGTTTGATAACCAAAACAGATTAATAGTATCTGATCCAACTGTTGTTGATTTGTTAAACTTTCTGATACAAAGATTAGATGTTAATCTTTCAACCAGGGCTTCAGAACAGACCTTGTTACAGGTCAAACAGAACACTGACAGAATACCAACCAATCCAGCAACAGAAGATGGTAATTTAGCAGCAATAAGGTCGTATACAGAAAATTTGGATGTGGCTTTGTCATCGAGGGCTTCAGAAAATACCCTTCAGCAAATCAAACAAAATACTGATAGAATACCAAGTAATCCTGCTACAGAAAATGGAAATTTAGCGTTAATAAAATCTAACACGGATAAGTTAGATACTAATTTATCAACCAGAGCTTCAGAAACTACATTATCTGGGATAAAGACACAAACAGACAAACTGAGTTTTGACAGTAACAATAGATTAGCTATTCAAAATGAACCAAACATAGACGTTCTTTTATCAACCAGGGCAAGCGAATCAACGCTTCAGCAAATAAAGCAAAACGTTGACAGAATACCGACTAATCCAGCTAGAGAAGATGGAAATTTAGAATTGATAAAGGAAAATACAAACAATTTAGATGTAGCTTTGTCAACTAGAGCCTCAGAACAGACTTTGTCACAAATCAAACAGAATACTGACAGAATACCAACTAATCCAGCAACAGAAGATGGTAATCTGGCAAGTATAAAAACCAATACAGACAATTTAGATGTACCTTTGTCAACGAGATTGGCTCCAACCCATTTAAACATAGATGCTGAAAAAGACTTACAGGTTGATGTTAAAAGCATGCCGCCAGTTGTTCAGCAATCAACCAGGAGGATATTACAATATCCCGAAGGAACTGATATTGACCCAAGACAAATTAGGCAATTAACGGCTTCGGATATTGTTACAATTTCTAACCAAATAGCCAGAGACGCAGATTCGCACGGACAAGTTGATGTTTTGACTTATCCTGGACCTTCTTCGGGACAATTACCATCAACCTTAACAGCAAGTGGTAATTTAAAAACTGCTATTTTAGAACCATTACCAGCTGGGACAAATACAATTGGAGGTGTAAATTTATCTCAATTAGGTGGAACAGTTTTAAGTGGAGCAAATGTTGTAGATACAACAAATGCTGCTTTAAGAGTCAATGTTGTAGCGGGAGGAGCAGGTGGCGGAGCAGCTCAAATTCAAGTTAGAGATTCAACGAATGTTTGGAAAGATGTTGGATATTATACTGGCAATATAAATATGCCAGTTGAGATAAAAACTTCTTTACCCGCTGGGAACAATAATATAGGAGATGTAGATGTATTAACATATCCTGGTCCAAGTTCTTCCCAACTTCCTTCTACTTTAACTGCTAGCGGGAATTTAAAGACGGCAATTCAGGAATCAGTTACTTTAACAGTCCAAGCCACTGATTTAGATATCAGAAATTTAGCAAAAACTCAAGATGAAGTTTATGCAGTTTTAAGAACTGATGCTGGTGTACCTTATGATTCTAGACAAATTAGAGCATTAACAAGTTCAGATGTCGTTTCAGCGGTTCAATCTGGAGTTTGGAATATCAACAATCTTTTAAATCCTCATCCAGTAAAAATTGGAGAGAATATTTTAGGATTTCAATTTTTAGCAACTGAACCTACACCATTAACAGCAGATACTGCTAATCTATATGCCAGAGTTGATGCCTATAAAAGGCTTTTAGTAAATGTAGTAAATTTCCCAACTGATTACGCAAAACAAAGCCAATTACCATCAACCTTAACATCAAGTGGAAACTTAAAAACTGCTATTTTAGAACCATTACCAGCTGGGACAAATACAATTGGAAATGTTAATGCAATTAAGAGCGGGACTTGGAATGTAGATAATCTTTTAAATCCTCATCCTGTTTTAGTTAATAGACAAGGAGCAATAACCAATTTTAGCGTTTCTTTAACAGGTGCAGGGACTACAACGATTTATACTCCTTCATCTGGAAAAGCGGCAAAGGTTATTGCTTGGGGTTTTTATTCAGATGCAGATGTTATTGTTGAAATGAGATTTGGGACATCAGGAAAGGTAATTGCTGGATTACCAGCCAAAGGAGCACACGCTATGAACCTTATTGGAACTGAAGCCCCAACTGGAGCAGCCAATGAGACAGTTGTCATTTATGGAGGCGGGGCAGTTAATGTAAAAGGTTGGGTTTCAGTAATTGAAGTATAGGAGGTAAAATAATATGCCATCAGAAAGTTTTGTACAACTTCCACCAGATTCTACAGGAAAAAAGACAAGGGCGGTTTATAACGATATAGCGTCAAGTTATGAAGGGGTTCAGGTATCAAAGAATATTGAAAATGTAAATCCTGTTTATGCTGTTGCTGTTTCTGCAAGTGCTGTTGCTGCCAGCAAACACCATTTGAGTATTTGGAATGGTTCAACAAGTTATATTAGGATTTTAGAGATTATAGTTTCTATGCATAGCACGGCGGCTGTATCGGGTTTTGAAATGCAATATATTTTACAAAGAGCGAGTGCGGTTAGTAGTGGAACTGCTTTAACGATAGTTAAGCTTGATAACAGAGACCCCAGCTTGCCAACTGGAATTTCAGCAGCAACAGGCGCAACAGTAACCTTAAAAGAAGCACCAATAGCCATTTTTACTTTAAACCCAGAGGAAACTGGTGCACAGTGCCACGTTCAGTTTAATCCGCCAGCATCAATCGTTGTAGCACCAAGTGAAGGAATAACAATCCAGCAATATGCTACTGCTGGTGCTGGATTATTCAATGCAGTCGTATATTTTTCAGTTGAAACAATAAGACCATGACATGGGTAACAATACAATCTTTTTGGTTAAGCGGACAATGGACAGTAGTTCAGCCAGCCGTCGCTAAAAAAATACTTGGTGACGGTTTAACTTGGATTGTGAGTTAAAGGTCGGCGCCTTTGATATTCTTCTAGTGATTTGGTCCAATAATGGGTCAAATCACTGGGCCACAAAGATGCCAGGAAGATTTCTGTATTTTTCATTAAAGTCCAGTCCGTACCCCACTACAAATACATTCGGTATCCGAAACCCAACGTAGTCGGCTTTAACAGGAACTTTTCTTGCCTCCTCTTTGTCCAGTAAAACACAAACCTTGACAGACCTTGCTCCTTTTAAAAGTAAGTGGTTTCTGATGAAATTTACGGTTTTGCCAGTATCAAGTATTGTGTCAACAATCAGTACATCTTTACTGGATACATTATAAGATACGTCGCGGATCAGCTTTATTGTACCCGACTTAGTACCAGTATAGGATCTAGCCTGAATAAAATCAATTACACAGTCAGTTTTTATCTCACGGACTAGATCACTCAGAAACAGGATACATCCTTTCAAAATACCAATCACAACAATACCATTTGGGTAATCTTTAGTGATCTGTTTGCCCAGTTCTTTGACCTCGCGTTTTATTCTGCGTTCCGGGATCAGGATTTTCGCCGTCATTTTGCTTACTCCCTCGAATGGTCCGGTCCGATAACGGTCCGCACAAAATCTCAAAAATTTTAAGTTGGTCCGTATAGACTAATATGTTTATATTGTCTGGCCAAAAATCGCTTTTATTTTTTGCGATTTTTTATGAGTGACCTGTTCAAATTTTATCAAATCTTATTGAAAAATCAAAGATATTCATCAAAAATCTTGTGCAAAATAAAACCGGTTGAAAAATGAACAAGAAAAATTTCAGCCTGATTTCTGTGAACTGCCCAACATCCAAACCCGGTGATGTCCAGACAGACCATATTTTTTAATACCTTCCCAATGTTTTGGCGATCTATATCCAGCGTTATGTTCCCAATCGTAGAATGGGTACTCTTCGGCCAATTTTTTCATTATATTGTCCCTAAAGACCTTTGCAACAATAGACGCGGCTGATATGGATACATATTTCTCATCACCTTTTACCACCGCGGTTATATTTAAGTTTACAGTTTGTTTTAGACTATCCTCAAACTCTTTTGGGCCATCTACCAGCACAAGGCCCGGCTTAGCTTCGGCCCATCTTAACAAATCAATTAATGCTCTAGATCGAGCTATCATACCACCTTGGTATACGTTTTGGATCTGGTTCAGTTCTTCGATGGTAACAATACCATATCCTATACTTTTATACAAAGTCAATATCTTTTCGTTGAAGTGCTCTCTGACTTCTGGCGGCAGTTGTTTAGAATCTGTTATATGGTAAACTTTCTTTTTAGGTTGGTATGTTATGGTTCGGAGGTACTGTAAAGCTGGTTTGTCGAACATAATGGCAACAGCAACGACAGGACCAGCAATAGATCCTAAACCAACTTCGTCAATACCGACTATATATTCGAACTTACCTAAATCTTCTTCTTTTTTCATTCTTTTTTAAAATTTTATTTTACACCGTATATTTGCCTGTATCTTTCTCTACATTTAGAACACCTGTTCAATAATTCTTTTAAACTTTCCTCTTTATTAATTTTTATCTTAGGTATATTCTTTACTAAATCTTCATCTAAAGGTTCCATAGGCGAATTATGATAATATTTTCTTCTAACTATTTCTTGAACTAGTTCGTCATGTCTTTTTTTCAAAGATTCTATTTCTAACAAATTGTTTTCAATGTAACCTTTCAAAGAAGAAACAAGACCTTTCTTTATAACACCGTAAAACATATGTGTCTCCAAATGTTCTCCTAAAAGATGATTCCTACACATTATTCTTGGATCAACCATCCACATTCTCATATTATTTTACCTCCCCTCAAGATCGTTCTGAAACGCATAAACTAGTCCATTGAAAGTTGTTTTACAATGGTAATTCAATACGCGAACATAATATTTTCCGTACCGTTTTTCGAACTCCGTGTCTATAAGCCTCTTTGTTTCATCGGACCATGTCCTGTATTTCGGATTATCGTATATTGCACTATCCAACCAATCAATATGTTTATGCACAAAATCTTCTGACAATTCCTGATATCGTTGAATTTTACGGTGGTCGAGTTTGTCCCAATGTCTTTCTATGAACGGTTCTGACAATTTTTGCCATTCGCTTATTCTTGACCAGTCTATTTTATCTTGATACTTTTCAATAATGCTTTCTGACAGTTTCTGGAATGCCGAGATAACATCCCATCGCAAGTAATCTTTAAACATGTCTATAAACCGTTCCGGCATTGGATAATACCTACACAGATTGAACCAGTCCACTGTGTTAACGTTATTCTTCTTGATGTAATCCATTATCCTGTCCTCTGTTTCTTTTGTTCTGGTCGGGTCAATAATGGAAGGGTCCACTAAAGGACAAGTCGTGGTCCGGTCCAATAATGGACCTTCTCAGGAACAGTAGCCTGAGATGAGGCTAGACCCTAGCCATAATATGTTCTTTGATGCGTTGTAGTCCCTGTCCAAGGATATACCACAATTAGGACAGTTATATGTTCTATCTTTCAGTTCCAGTTGGTCATTGACATAACCGCAGTTACTACAACGTTTGGATGTATTCTTGGGATCAACTGGTATGGTATACTTACCAGCTTCTTCCGCTTTGTAAGTAACCATACCAATGAACCTGTTCCAAGATACATCCAAAATATTTCTGTTTAAATTGTGTTTAAATGGTCTTTGACTATCTAACATTTCTTTGACTTTCAAATCTTCATAACAGATACAGTCATAGTTATCAACCAACCATCTTGATACTTTATGTAAGAAATCATTTCTGATATTGGTTACTTTTTCATACAAGGTACGTAACCTAGATTTAGTCTTGTTATATCTGTTACTACCTTTATGTTTACGGGATAGTATCTGTTGTAGTTTTTGTATTCTGACCAAGAACTTTGATACAAACTTAGGATTATGGACTTTTTTACCATCAGATGTAACCAGGAAATGTTTAATACCCAAATCAATACCAACTATCTTAGTTATGTTTTTAATACGTTCTTTGACAGGTATACCATCACAAGTTATAACTACATACCATTTGTTGTTAGTACGTTTAACAGTTAATGTTTTTGGTTTACCTTGTATTGGTCTACGATATTTGATTTTAACATCACCAATCTTTGGTATGTATATTTTATCAGATGTATCATGGTTAATGGTCAGTTTCGTATACTGTGGATATGTAAAGGAGTTGAATCTGTTTGGTCCTTTATATCTGGGAAATCCTGGTTTTTGACCAGATTTTAGTCTTCTGAAGAAATTTTGATATGTTTGGTCTAGTCGTTTTAATGTGTTTTGTAAAACTTGAGCATGCACTATCTCATAACCATTATCTTTATTTAGTTCTTTCAATTCTTTGGATTGGGTATAGAAACTAACTTTATATCCTAGTTTGTAACCAGTAATTCTCTGGTATAAGGCTGTATTGTATAGGTTGCGACATAGTTCCAGGGTCTTGTTTAGTATATCTATCTGTTCTTTGTTAGGATATATCCTGTATTGGAATGATTTCTTCATGTTGTTGGACTCCACTTACTTCCGAGCAAAATTTTTAAGGCGGCTCGTATGATAGGGCTGGGTTTCCTTTGTACGGTAACTACAAGTGACCCGTTTCCGAATACGTCCCAATTATACGCTATTGTTTGTCCGATACCAAAACGCTGGCTTGGCCATGTAACAGAATAATCTGGTTGTCCGAGTTGCGACCGACCAAACTTCTGCTGTAACAACAGTTTTAAGGAATCTGGATACGATTCGTAGCATGGATTCCTGAATATTTCTTCTGTGATTTTGTCTATATGTTTTGCAGCGAACCCCGGAGACAGTTTCTGATACTCGCTGATGTAATACCAGCTCAAGTACGGGGCAAATTCGTCCATAAATTCCTCTGATAACTTTTGGTGTTCACTTACGTACCCCCATAGAAGTGAAAGGCTGTCTCTGTCAGGATTTCGTTCTGTAAACACTTTGACTAGAAACCGTAGAATGTGTTCGGGAACGTCGCAACGTTCTAGGAAGTATGGTATGTCATCGATCCTGACTCTGAGGCCGTATATTTGGACCGCGTTTTTGTCCAGCTCGTCGTATTCTACCTTTGGTCCGTAAGTTAAGGTACCAATTTTTTGGACAGTATTTGCTCGAACGATCGGTACAAAGATTTTTACTACTTGTCCGTCGGGCATTTCATATGTCTCATACCGCGACTCAACCACTTCACCTTCTACTAGATACAGATCGCACGGGTCGTATCCGAACCATCCCTCCCGTACAACATCTACTCCATCCTTATCCGTCACGAGCATCAACCTTTTCTCCTTGTCAACCCAACCGAGAGGTTCACCTTTTAGCTGTGCCCTGTAAAACTCCATTTTATTTTACCTCCTTTAGGGAATACCATTTGTAATTATATCCAAACAAGAACGTATTACGGGCTAGGATCTTATCTCAGGTTATTTTTCCTGAGAAGGTCCATTTATCGGACCACAGCACGAGTTGTTAGGTTGATTGTTTGGTTCAGTTGGTTGTGACTGATCCTGGGTCGTCTCTCTGGTCTCCGCGATAATCATTTCCATTACTTTAGCAATAGCGTCCGCGCACGACAAAAACTCAACACCTTCGGTTACGATCGGAGACGGGCAACGTTGCCCTTTTAAATGTTCTATTATATCCTCAGCGGGTGTGTCATTGCGTAAGGCTATCGATATTATCCGGCATAGGGAATCAATTTGTGACCTAAAACAGCTGCCAGACTTGCCCAAATATGCAAATACTTCAAACGGTTTGTTGTCCTCGTCAAAGTTGACAGTAACAAATAGCGACCCACATCCTGTTCTGACCTTTGCCGTTCTGCCGAACAGTTCCTTTGGTCTTGGCTTCATTTTAACCTCCTTATGCCTCGGCTAGTCCCGCAATATCTGAATCTACAATTCTAATATCGCTGTTCCCCAACGCAGCTTCTGTCTCCGCATAACTTTTGAAATAGTCTCTTAAAATGTCTATTTCATCAAAAGTTAATGATTCGCCACTATCATATTTATCAAGGATTTTTTCGACTGTTTCGTCTGGTTGGGCCATTAACGCTTCTGGTGTGTTTACTACCACTGTTATTGTTACAGTTACTCTGTGTTCCATACTTATTTACCTCCTTGATCCGGCCTTGTCTCAGGTTACTTATCCTGAGAAGGCCTTTTTATTTGGGTCGGACCACTTGTTTAGTTTGGCGTAACATTCGGCACATAAAAACATATCCTGGTCTGAGTAATAGAAATATGTCTCTTTGCCACAAAACTCGCAATATCGTGGCTTATCGTCGTTAAACAGTTCTACTTCGTCCGTCTTACGAAAATCTTCGCCGAACAGAGAACATACCAGTTTAAATCTGAAATAAGCTCTGTCATAATTATACTTATTACACAACTTGTCAATCAAATTATCTACTTCTTCTTTGACCCTTTGCAAAAAATTAACTTCTTCTTTGTCAATCATTTTGTTTCACCTCCTCGTTCGTTAATCATTTCGATTTCGTCTGCTTCCCATATCCTGTATCCACCCTCGTCCTCTGTCATATCTAGTTTGTAATAAGTTTTACCAGCTGCATTAGTAGTTACACCAACGATTGGGTAGATTTTGCCAATATATTTGTCCCAGTACTTCTTACCGGTATTGTTTTTTATTATTTTGCCTTCATTCCTTCCATTTTTACCTCCCCGGCCGGAGTCAATATCCATCAAAAAATACTCGGCTACTCCTTCCCAATACTCTACCATTCTAAAAAAGTTTTCTTTGCCAGTCCGTTCCTTCGCGTACCTAATCAAACATTCAAGAACAGTTTTGAAGAAGTAATAATATCCGCAGTACCTAACAACAAACGGATCAGTATCTATCGGTTTACCTTGTTTATAATAACTATCCCAGTCTAACTCGTCCTTAACCAGTTCGTCCAATATCTGTCTGGTAAGAGTGTCCTTTTTTGCAAATTTTGCGTTTTTGACTAGTTCGACCCAATCTGTTCTTCTAACATTCAAATTGACTAGACCAAGTATATACAGGCAGAAATTGAAATACTTTAATGCGTCGTAACGTAACCAATCAATCTTGAAACTTCCGTGGTAACATCGATAGACACCTTCTATACCGTTATTGTGGTCTTCTTCTAGATACTGTTCAACCTCTCTAACCCTTTTTGCATTAAACAGTTTGTGCATTGGTACCCTCCTTCATTAACAATACTAATTTAAGGGAATCTGGTAAATTGTCAAACGTTGGATTCTTAATAGCTGTACCCGTTAACTTATCCATGTATTTAACAACAAATTCTGGTGTTAGAACATGGTAAGACGATATATAACCCCAAAAAAGCTTGTCAATGTATTTATCTATAAATTGTTCAGACAAATCTTCAATAGTACTAATCGCTTTCCAGTCAAGTACATGCCCAATTCTGCAGGTTGGACATCTGTAAATGGACAAATAATCTTTCTTGTCCATTCCTAGGTTGAGAAGGACTAAATCTAACATTCTGGGAGACATGTCTAAAACATACCCGCACTTGTTACATTTCAGTTTGATTGATTCATTCACGTCTTTCCCTAATCCGCGATGTTATCTTTTGACGGTTACCTCCGCGGAACCACCCATACCTTCTTGCGCTATTATTTTGACGTAAGTAACGTTCTCGGGCAGTTGCTGCAATACTTTCTCTGCAATGTAGTAGATAATATTCTCGAGTGTTGGGTCACAGTCAAGGATAAACACTTCTGACGACGGTAGTTCCATGTAGTGAGAACCACTATCCGTATTATACTTAATTACTACTTTGCCATTACCCAAACGCACGTGGTCTACGTAGTCTGTCTTGACAACAAGTTTGTGATCAATTTGTCCAACAACATCCTTAATCGTTCTTTTGATAACGCCGAAATCTACAACCCACTGGCCGTTCAATGTACCACCAACTTCTGCTGAAACCATACAACTACCATGCGCGTGGACACTCTTACATTTACCATCGTGAAAGGCCAAAAAATGAGCGTAGTCGACGTTTGTTATATTATCGATCTTTAAAACGAATTCCTTCATTTTGATCTCCTTGTTCAAAAATTCAACTTTTTTAATATCGATTCCTTACATTATGTCCGGGTACCTTCTTCATTTTTAAATTCTTCTGGATTTTTCCAGTCTCAAAATCAGATAATATTTGATTAAACAAAAATCTTACCATTCTTGCTGAAAAACCTGAATGTCCTTGTTCAGCAAATGTTTTCACTAATTCAAGAACTGCTTCTCTCACCATTCCATCATAATCTGAGTCCTCATCAAACAAACCGTGGTTATTTAACCATTCATAAGCATACATTTGAAGCGGGCTTGTTTTATCGATGAACCGTTTGCACACATGTTCCATTTTCTTTTTCTTCCCTTGCTTTCATTTTATTTTACTTCCTGTTTTATCTCTTATTATCACCTCTCCCTACTGAATTTAACCTTTAACAACAATTTTAGTGGTTTTGGATATGTTTTATAACATGGGTTGTCAAAGATATCTTCTGTTATTTTATCTATATGTTTTTGGACAAATTCGGGAGACAGTTTTTGATATCTACTTATACGATACCAATTTACTTTGTTTTTATAC
>Ga0078972_1012918_pt1 | contig 14097 bp, 7 predicted proteins | sample YelNatPaOPGAMG01_FD_67568 | JGI IMG/M metagenome (GOLD analysis project Ga0078972, IMG submission 67568) | Hot spring thermophilic microbial communities from Obsidian Pool, Yellowstone National Park, USA - OP-RAMG-01 (SPADES assembly) (version 2) | ecosystem: Environmental > Aquatic > Thermal...
CTTGAATCTGATTTTCCGCGCCCTTACGGGCGCGGCTACGGAGGGCGCCCCTCATTGTCGAAAAAAGCCCTGACACGCTCCATCCACCCTGCGGGCACTGCGGCCAAGATGGCCGCGCGCCAAATCTACCCAAAGGCGCAGAAGCGCAGAGAGTCGGTAGGGCGCGTCCCGCATGTGCGGGACGCGCCGCCATCCTTACGTCCGGAAACTCCTGACGGGCAGAGGACTGCCCGGCCTACCTTTTTGGGTGGGCACTGACTTCCGGCAGGCTGCCGGAAGCGCGCTGATAAGTACAAACGTGCTGCCGGCGTCTAGCCGGCAGACTCGATCACTTTTCCACATTTCGCGATAAAGCAGGCCGACGTGGAAGTGATCGCTCCAACCCGAGCTGTTCAATTTCCCTGCGTTGCCTGGTCATCTTTGGTTTGCTGCTGTGGGTATTGCTTACCGAGTGACAAGTGACACGCCGGGAAGGCGCAATGCTCCTCGCAGCTTATGCGGTTTACATTGCGGCGCTCATCGGGCTAACGCTCGGCACTGCAAGTTGAGCCAGCCCAGCATTTTGCATTTGCTGGATTTAAGCTTGCCGCAGAGAAGAAGCTTCTGCTGGCAAGAGACCGGCAGCACGCTTTCTTTGATCAGCCAGGTGCAATTTCTTTGGGTCGGCCCCAAAAAACACGCATGATTGGCGAGGGCCTGCTCAGCCGACAACAGCCGGTTACATTGGGTAATCAAGTGTTTCGCGTACCATGACTTTTGTGAGGGCTTTTGCAGCGCGGTCCTTGGCGAGCCGACACCCGGCCAACGACTCGTCGAGCGCCTTGCGCAGCGTGGCAAATTCGGCAAGCGCACCTGAGGCCATCGAGGGGGTATCGCTCTCAGCCGGTGGCGCGACGCAGCCGGGTTCGGCTTCACCCGGGCGGGTTGACCCTGGACGATCCGATGCGTGCAGTTGTAGCCAACCATACACAAGCTCGGCACAGATCCGGCCTGCTTCACCTGCGGCACGTGCAGCCTGCACATTGCACAGGTCGGTGTAAAACGCAATCGTACCAGCCAGTCCATCTACCAAGGCCGGATTTGCCGCGCCTTTGCTGGCAAGCTCGATCACGTCCAAAATGAACTGACGCGCCGCGAGCAACCAGCAGAGCGCATCTGCGAGTGGGAATGTGACCCCCTGGCGATTTTTGTGATACAGCTTGTTCCCGGTCGGGTCGGTTGTCTGTTGGGTGTAATTCAATGTCCAGAGCCACAGTCGCATTGCGGTTGCGAGTGTTGCAGCGCCGATACCGGTGTGTGTACCGGCCAACTGTTGCAGCTCGGTGATCCACTGCTCGAATTGCGCGAGGAACAGCTCATTTGTCATTGTGACGGACAATTGAAGCCGTTGTACGGCTTCAGGGCCTTCGTACGTGGCTTCGAGCTGCGCATCAATCCATTTGAACCCGAGGAAGCCGGGACAATCTTCCGTTATGCCGTACCCGCCGAGCAAGCTTACGGCTTCACGCATCATTGTTGCCCCCTGACCGGTATTCCAGAGTTTGCATGCCGGACAAAGCACATTGGCAACTGAATCGAGCAACACGAATTGAACGAGCGGGTCATGTTGCATTTGGTCTGCAGGCGAGACACCGGGGGTATGTTGTTTTAGCGCCGAAAGTGCTTCCTGTTGTTTTTTTGCCAGTTCCTTGAACGCAGCGCGACCGGTAAGACCTTTCTCAGCAAAGAGCCGGTTCTTTTCCTTCTCGATCGGGTCAAGCTGGTCGAACAGCCGCGCTGCGGCAAAACCAAGTGCGGCTGCAGCTTCGCCGGTTGCCCAAACATCAATCAGCCTGTGCAACACGTCTTCTTTTTGCAGTAGGCCAAGCTCGTATCTGGGTGTGCCGGGGGCACCTTCACCGCCGCGGAACCGATTGCGTGCGTATTGAAGCACGGGTTCAATTGCCGAGAGCAATTTTGCGGCTGTCATCAGGGCCACAGTAACGCGTGTGCGGCGAAAGACGGCTTCGATAACTTCGCCGTGGCTGTAGTTCGGCACTATAACACCGTCTCTGACGGTATAGCCGCCGATGATCCGGTTGGCTGGTACACGCAGGTTGAACACCGGATCGGCTGTGGAAGAAAGCTGGTGCACAAATTTCTTTGTCGGTGTACCGCGGTCGAAAATGCCCGGGTCTGTCTCTTCCAAAATGACCATGCAACTGCCTTTGATACGCGGGTCGTCAGAGGCAACCGCCGCAGTCACAACATTGGCGTATGCCATGTTTGTGATGAATCGGCCGCGTTTTTCGACCTGCAGAATCGGCTCGCCGCCTGCGGGCCAGTCGGCGATTCTGACTTTCCCGGACAAAATGCCGGTTTCAACCCCCACGTACGGCAGCGGTTCGGTCAGCGCGAATGCGTATCGCCACGGGACACGGTCTTCGCCCGGCTTAGGCGGCACAGCGCGACTCATGTAAAAGGCGCGTTGTTCCGGTGTACCGCATTCTGCGATTGGTGCGAGGCCGAGGTTACCGGCCAGGCTTGCTGTAGCCGCCCCTGCATCAACCCACGCAAGCTCGAACGCAATTAGTGCAAGTGCGAGGTTTTTTGGGCCTTCGATGTATCCGCCTTCAGCAGGCTCCATGTACGCGGCGGTGATGCCTGCATCATCAAACGCCTTGAGCAGCTCGGCTTTCGCAGGTGTCCAGTCGTGTGTGTTACGCAAACCGGCCGCAACAGCTCGTGCAACCGGGCCGCGTGCAACCGCACGTGCAGACTGCACCAGCAATTGCAGGTCAACCCGGTCAGCAAACCGCCACATGAGCTGGCGCACCTCATCACCGGGCAGCGTTTGCAGTAACGGCTCGTTACCCGTTGTACAAGCGTTGTTCATAAATTGTCTTGTGCAAATGGTTCACCCAATTTTAACCGTGTTACCGGCCTGAGTTCGCGTCCCAAGCTCGCCAAATCATGGCCGGGTTTAGCTCGACACACGTTAAGGTTTTCGGGCGTATTTGTGCAAGCCAAGGGTGCGGTGAATTGTTGAATCGTTGAAGCGTTGAAGCGTTGAGGCGTTGAGGCGTTGAATTGTTGAATTGTTGAATCGTTGAATCGTTAAATCGTTAAAGCGTTAAAGCGTTGAAGCGTTAAAGCGGTGAAGCGGGCAATTGGACGCTGGTTAGGCTGAGTTATTGCCCATGCCTTGCCCACATGCACGGCACAGTCTGCGTGAAAATTTGCTTGTCAACGTGTGCACAAGCTCAGATGCTCGTGCATGGCAACGGTACCGAAAGACATTGACGCCGAATTTTACCTGCCAGCAGACGAATTTTTCCGGCGCAACAGAGACGTTGCGCTCACCTACGACGACGTAACGCTTGCGACGCTTTACTCGGAAATTTTGCCGCGTGACACACAGCTTGATGTTGAGCTTGCGGATGGTCTGCACCTCAACATCCCGATCATCTCGGCTGACATGGACACGGTCACCGAGTCGCGCATGGCAATTGCAATGGCGCTCAACGGCGGGCTTGGGCTGATCCATTACAACATGCCCGAACGCCAGCAGTTGAGCGAGGTCAGCCGTGTCAAGTACCACGTGCCGGGCATGATACCGGACCCTATCACGGTGTATCCAGACCAGAACATTGCCGATGTGCTGAAGATGATCGAGGAACGCAAGTTCACCTTTAACACGTTCCCTGTTGTCGAGCAGAGCGGTAAACTGATTGGGCTGTTGTCCGGTCACGTTGTCAAACCGCGATACGCCAGTCGCAAGGTTGCCGAGGTAATGATCCCCCGCGCACAAGTCCACACTATTAACCGCAAAGAGCTTGGCCGCGATCCGATCGGCCGTGCAGACAGGTTTTTCACCGAACACCCCGGCATACACAAGTTGCTTGTTGTTGATGACCAGGACATCCTGCGCGGCCTGTTTACAATGAACGATGTCGAGCGGATTCAGATGGAACGTAAAGCGCAGTTCAAGCCGGCTCGTGACGCCAACTACAGGCTCATTTGCGGTGCGGCAGTCAGCGCAACACGAAATGCGTTTGGCGAGCTTGACCGGGACAGGATCATCAATCACGTGGGCGGTTTGGTTGAACGCGGCGTTGACGTTGTTGCGGTCTCAACTGCACACGGCCACAGCAAAGGTGTGGGCGACACCGTCAAGATGTTGCGTGACGCGTTTCCGAAGCTGCCGATTATGGCTGGCAACGTAACTTCTGCAGCCGGAGTCGAGTACCTCGCCGATTGCGGCGCGAACATCATCAAGGTTGGACAGGGGCCAGGCTCAATCTGCACCACGCGCCTAGTTGCCGGTGTAGGCATACCACAACTGACGGCGCTTTATGTCTGTTCACGCGCCGCTGCGCGCAAGAAGGTGAGCATACTGGCTGACGGCGGCATAAACAAAAGCGGCGACATTGTCAAGGCACTGACACTTGCGCATGGGGTTGTATGTGGTGGGTTGTTTGCCGGATGCGACGAGGCACCCGGTGAGATTGTCGAGATCGAAGGCAAACTTTACAAACAATACCGTGGCATGGGCAGCCTGGCCGCAATGAAAGCCGGCTCAGCCGCCCGGTACGGCCATAAGCCGAACCTGACGCAAAAAGTTGCGCCGGAAGGTATCGAAGCGCTCAAGGAAGCTGTCGGCTCAGTTGACCGTGTGCTTGCACAACTGATCGGCGGGATTCAATCCGGCATGGGTTACTTAGGCGCGCGCAACCTGGCCGAGCTGCGGAAAAAGGCCAGGTTCATCCGTGTTACAGCCGCCGGTATGCGCGAAGCCGGTCCACACGATGTCATCGAACTGAAGACAAAACATCCCGCTGCCTAATCGCGCGCGGTTCAGCCTAACCGCCAATGTGGGCTGGGGCCGACTTTGAGCTTGATGCACGGCATTCGGCCGGGCTGCAAGTTTGACTTGTCGGGGCGCGTTCGGTAGCCTTTGACGCTGAACCAGGAAAAAGCAACAAATGCCTGATATCTATGCCAGCAAAATCATCAGATAAAAACAGCACTGCAACAGTGAAACAACCCGAGACTGCCAAGGCAACTGCAGCACGACAACGCGATTTAGATGCAGCTATCTCGACCATCACACGCACATACGGCGAGGGCAGTATCATGCGTCTGGGCGATGCACGTGCGCAGGTTAAGATTGATGTCATACCGACCGGCGCACTTTCACTCGACCTTGCGCTTGGTGTGGGCGGTATTCCGCGTGGCCGAATAGTGGAGATATTCGGCCCGGAAGCCTCCGGTAAGACAACGCTTGCGTTGCATGTAATTGCAAGCGCGCAACAGGCGGGTGGCCTAGCAGCGTTCATTGACGCCGAACACGCGCTCGATCCGGCTTATGCAAAGCGGCTTGGTGTGAACCTCGACGATCTGCTTGTGTCACAGCCCGACAGTGGCGAAGAAGCACTGACAATTTGCGAGACACTCGCCCGGTCAAATGCGCTTGATGTGATTGTAATAGACTCGGTGGCTGCGCTTGTACCCAAGGCTGAACTTGAAGGCGAGATGGGCATGGCGCCAATGGGTATGCAGGCGCGGCTCATGAGCCAGGCACTGCGTAAGCTCACTGCGATTCTTGCCAAGGCAAAAACAGCCTGCATCTTCACAAACCAAATACGCGAAAAGGTCGGTGTAATGTTCGGTAACCCTGAAACCACACCGGGCGGTCGTGCACTGAAGTTTTACGCAAGTGTGCGGCTTGACGTACGGCGCAAAGACTCGATCAAGGACAGCGCCGGCAACACAATTGGCAGCCGTGTTAAGGTCAAGGTTGTCAAAAACAAAACTGCACCGCCGTTTACCGAGGCTGAATTTGACATATATTTCAATCACGGCATCAACAAGGAAGGCAGTATAATCGAGGTCGGCCTCGAACACGGCGTGATCGAAAAGAAAGGCGCCTGGCTGCAGTTTGCCGGTGAAATGATCGGGCAGGGCAAGGACGCCGCACAAAAGGTCCTGGCCGACAACCCTGCGTTGGCACAAAAGATTGTTGAGGCTATATTGGCCAAGCGCAATGCCGCAGTTGGCGCAGGCGCAGCGGCGTGAGCGCCCGGTGTTGGGGGCACCGTACGAGCGGAAGGGTGGCTGAGTGGTTGAAGGCACCTGACTCGAAATCAGGCGTCCTGCTTTTGCGGGACCGTGGGTTCGAATCCCACCCCTTCCGCCATGTAACACTGCCGTGTACATGTGGGAAGGGCCGGCCACGGCGATGGGTTAAAAGTTTCGCTGGTTTTCTTGCAGGTGCGCCCCCGGTCAACTTTTTAGGCTGTGGCGCAAAAGTGCCATCCTTACACATGCACAGGTTGCATCGCGCTGCAGACCTGCAGCCTTCGGGCTGCCGCATTTCGACCCGGTTCCACGGCAGCGTGAGCACGGCGCATGGCTTAACGCGTGGTTTCGTGCGAAGACCGGGCAGAATTGCCAAACCGGGCTAAACCACTGGTCTATTGGCCCTTCTTAAGGCGAACACAAGATCGGTTTGTTGACCGGTTGGCTGGGGATGTCTTGCTGTGATCCGGGCATGGCAGGTTTTTACTCGCCCCACTCCAAACCCCGGCTCTTCGTAAGCTCTAATGCGGCCTTTTTCGACAATCCACAGCCGCCCGGCCAGCCCGCCAGCGGCGCGCCGGGTTTGGACTAAGCCCATGCCAACCCCGCAGCCAGCATGCGAATGAGTGCCTACAAGTCGGCAGCCGACGGTTTCTCCGGCAGACGCAACTCGGCCAGGCCCGCATATCCGGTGGGGCGAAAACGAAGCAGATTGGCAAAGTCCCAATCCAAGGCCACCAAAGCCCGGCCTTCGGCCGCGCAGTGTTGGGCCAATTCTTCGTCTGTTGCGCTGGTCAAGTGCTGCCCCAGCCACCGTTTGGCGACGTCGCGGCCGGCCGCGTCGAGTATGGCGCGTCACCGCTCGCCCAGTTCTCGTCCAGGTTGAACCTCATGGCCCTGGCAGTTCCAGCGGCACGGCAACGTAGCGCTCGCGTGCCGTCTCCGACCCATAGGCGATCCATGCGCGTATGTCCCCCTCAGTCAGGCCTGGTTAGTTTTGCAGAATCTCTGCATGCGTGCTGCCGCTGGCCAACATGCCAAAAATCAGCGACACCCAGATGCGGTGGCACCAAATGTGTGGTCTCCCGCGGCACCGGACCTGGCGGATACAGATGCGTTCCAACAATTGTTCACGCGTCATAAGCCCTGCCCAATCTTACGCGGTCGGCTCCTGGGCTGCCATTGGAATGCTGGGCTGTCCCTCCAGCCAATGGGTAGCGGCCGACGTGAGTCGGCGGATTGATCCACCGGACCGATTAGCTCCGCCGCCTTACGGCGGCGGCTACGGGTTAGTGTGTAGCCGCCGATGTGAGTCGGCGGATTGACCCATCGGATCTCCAGCTCCGCCACCTTACGGCGGCGGCTACCCGGCTACCCGGCAACGGGGGAGAATCCGCGGCATTCATCCGGCCGGCGGCTGACCGTGCCCAACCATGCCGAGTTGGCCAAGGGCACGCTTCGTGCCCTCATTCGTGAGGCCGGGCTGACCAAAGAACAGTTCGTTGCCCTGTTGTCGCGCCGGTCGCATTTCAATACCGAGCCTTCCCCTCCAGCCGGGTGCACGGCGAGGACCCCGTTTGCCGTGAATGTGGATCGGCCTTTGGGCGGTTTGCCCGTCTGAGCCAGCCCGGCAGATCGAGACGGCGACGTGGCGCTGGGCACGACGGCTCAGGCGGGCCGGAGTCGCACCCGGCTCGGTTCAACGATGGCCAGGCGGCCCGGCAACTGATTGACCAGCGCTGGCTGCGAAAGCAACGCCTCCAACGCATTCAACACGACCGCCGCCACGGCATCTTCGGGCAGGTTTAGAACTACCAGCCCCGCGTAATCCGCAGGCGGGTAGTTGCGAATGTCCGCGAAATCAAAATCCCGGGTCAGCAGCGCCGGTCGGTGGGCTTGCGCGTAGCGGGCCACCTCAGCGTCGGGGGTGTTACCCGGCAGCGCATCCCGGATGAGCGTCGCTTCATGTCCGAACCTGGCAAGCAACCGGGCAGTGGACCGGGGCAGGTTCACGTCACTCGGGAAGTGCATGGTCGCGTCACAACGGCAGAGGGTGGTGTTGCTCCTGATCCACCAGTTCGCTGGCGAACTTGAGCGCGGCGCGAATGTCCTGCGGGGTAAGGTCGTATTCCCGCTGGACATCTTCAAAACTCATGCCGCCTGCCAGGCTGCCGGCGACCGGTGCCACCGGCATCCGCGTGCCCTTGATCACATGTTTGCCGTGGCAGATTCTTGGGCTCAATCACGATGCGATCGTTCATAGGCTGCATGCAGCTTAGCCATCCTTGACATTCCGGTCGAGCCGGTGCACCGCCAGCACCTGGTTGTCGCGTGGGGAGTGAATTTGACGGCGTCGCGGTGGTGGCCGTCGTGGGTGGTTCAGTCCAAGACCCGCGTCGCAGGCACAAGGTGCAAAGCGGTTCCGTCGGCTAATGCCGCAAATCATGTCAAAGCCGCCTGGCTAGTCTCGTAGATCAGGTCGAGCACCTGCTTGATCTCATCCGCGATCTCTTCAGGTTTAAGCAGCCGGGCCAACTGGCAGTAATCGGATTTGTTCATCGAGTTGGGCAGTCCCAGTTTCTTGAAAAAAGCGCCGAAGACCGCTGGAAGGTATTCGTCGCTAACCTTGTTTGTTCTCCAGAAGGAATGGTTCGGGTCCTTGAGGGCCACCGGAATGGTATTTTCGGTAATGGCTTCTTCCATCACCTGTCTCCGGCGCTGAAGCTCGCTGTGTCCGAACAAATCATCCGCTGCCGTGCTTTGTTCAACCCAGCGCCGCAGCAAAAACGGCTGGCAGAAATAGTTCTCCAACTCGCGGCGCGTCCATTTAACTTCGCGCAATTGCGGATGGCTTTGGACGGTGACATCCGGTGTATTGTCGAAAACTGCCACGCCGCGCAGGTGCGGATACGCTTCCAACAGGCCAAAGAAATGTTCGCGTGCTTTGCGCGCCTCGTTCGATACGTAATGCACGAACGCGTCAGCCAGCCGATCCGCCACCGGATGATTCAGCACTTGGGCGAATGCACGTAAAGCCTCCAGGTCGGTGCTGCCTTCCAGGTAGAGCACCCAGCCTTTGGTCTCGGCCTGCAAAAACTGCTCAAAGCCGAGCAAAGCAAGCGCCTTGCGGACCTGATCGCTTTGCCGCATTACGTGCGGTTTACCCACAAACGCCACGATCTTGTCCCGCACGGCTTCGTTGAGTACTACCTCAGAATGCGTGGCAATGATAAGCTGGCTGTTGAAGCGCCGGCACGTTTCGGTCAACTCGCAATATATCTGGCGTTGCCGCAGCACTTCCAAGTGCGCGTCCGGTTCGTCAATCAACACCACCGTGCCGGGCTTCCACCGGAGAAAAGCCAAAAGCAGCAATGTTTGGTGAAAGCCGCGTCCTGCTGCGGACAAATCAAGTTCAACGCGTTTTTGGCCTTGAGATGCAGGCTCACGGTAACGCATCTGAATTTCGCCTCGGTCTGTCACATATTCGGGCTCGAGCAATTCCGCGCCGAAAATCCGCTTCATCTGCTCGACCAACGTTCCCCATTCGCCCTTGTTGGCTTTTTGCTTCTCGGCTTCCCAGAGCTTCCAGCAGATATTCCTCAACACCTGGGCTGTTTGACCTTCCCCCAAAGAGACATGAATCGCGCCTTCGTCAATCCTGCGTTCGTTTGCAGCCAAGCCTGACATGGGCGGGAGGTAAACTACACGAACTTCTCGTGCTTGCGGCGGCACGAGCTTTTCCAGGTCTGTCTCGCCGTTTGAACGCGATGGTCTGCAGTGGATGGTTTCGTCTGTAGAATAGTCAAACTCAAGCGGGCAGGACCACGCTACGCCCTGGCCAATACCCTCAACGCAGATTTCAATCAGGACGTTTTGTATAGCTTTACCGGTGTTCTTGGCGGTTCGCCTGAGATGCAAATTCCGCCAAAGCAACGCCGAACGCGGCACAGGAAGCTGCACCAAATCACGCCGATTGATAACCACACCGCGCCGTTCCCTTGCCTTGCTACCTGTCGCCACACGTTTCTCAATCCAGCGACGCAAGCCAAGTTCCCACAACGCAAGTGCCTGCAGCGCTGTTGTCTTGCCGCAATTGTTTGGTCCCACAAAGACAACAGGCGACGCCAGTTCGATTTCAACGTCGTCGAACCGCTTGAAATTCCGTATTTTCAGCTTCGTTAGCATCGGATCGCTTCACATTTGTCCAGCTTGGGTTTCCCCCAGCCGAACGTTTGGTTGTGGCACGGGTTCAGATGACCTTTTGTCGTGGTACATGTGTAACGCATCAAGCAACAACAGTGTCACTTGCAACTGGTGGTGTTTCATCATCACTGTTACGACTCGTCCAGAATCTGCGCGCAGATCTGCTTGAGGGTCTCTCTAACTTTTTGGTCGAGCGTGCTTTTCTTGAAGCCACCGGGTTGCGAGCGCGCCTCGAGACTGACTTCAACCATCAGTTCGGCACCGTCGTTCCGCAAAGGTATGACAACACCACGCACGAAATCGGACAGTTTGTCCCACGGGATTTTGGCACGCAAGGTGTAGGTCTGTGGGCCGAGTGTTGAAGGCGGTAGAGCCGGAATTTCGGGCTTTTTGATTTTGGCCACTTCAATAACCCGATCCCAATCCAGCTTTTCGCTTGCTGCTGCTGCATCCAGAACGAACAGTTTCCGGTCGGAACCGTCCTTGAGCGCTTGGATGAAGGCCTGCCGGAAGCGTGTCTCGTCCGCGAACTCTTTCTGGCGCTGTGCCCACAGGTATTTGTAAATGTGCGTGGCGGCGGCTTCGCTAGCAGTGCCCAGCGCGGCAACCAACTCCTCAGGAGTCACGCGGCCCGGCTGAGGCGGCTCGAGCGGGCGAAACGGCGGAGGTGGCTGGGTCGGCTGCCGAACCAACACAGCATCGTATTCAACCAACGATGGCGCGACAGGCTCTTTGAAGTAAGTGCGGGAGCCACTGCGCACTCCAAAGATTCCGTTGCTCACGCCTTCGACGATTGCATCACGCACCACGGTATCGTTTTCAAGCATCGGCAGTTGCGGGTACTTCAGAAACGCTTCGATGATCTCTTGTACGGGCTTCTCATTTTCGCCGGGCCGCAGTGTCTTCTCGAGCAGTCGTTTGGCCGGGAGTTTGCGCAGCAGAATGTCCTGGCTCCGGAGATATTCATGGACGCGACGTGTCAGCGATGGTTTCTCACCCACGGTGGGCAGCCCCAAATCGTGCCACTCCACACCTTCGGCACCCGCTTTGGCCAAGTGGCGATATGCACAAAGCACATGGAACCCGATGCCGCTCTGTGCGTCCTTCAGTTTACTCTCCAGCCACTGCTTGTTCTCATCGGTTAACTGCCGCAGCAACGCTTTGTCGTCGTGTATGGCGCGCAGGGCCAGGTACCGCTTGACCTGCTGCCGGGCGGAAGCGAACTCGCCAGCATCGGCGACCAGTAACACCAACGTGTTCTGATAGGTGCGGAACGTCAGCCCGCATTTGCCGAGCAACTCCTGCACAAAGTCTGCGGTCTTCTGGGCCTGCCGCGTGTGCTCGGGCGCCAGCACGGCCAGCTTCAGCTCCTTGGTATCCGGCACGTCTTGGGATTCCTTGGGCCAAATCCGCACGGCCATCTCGCCACCGGCCAAGGTTCCCAACCTCTGCCGAATTTCATCAAGGATATGCTCGTCCTTGACCGCTTCTTCCTTTTCCACAATGACGCGGTTAAGATTGGGCTGGCTCGAGAACGAATACACGCCGCCCTCCACGTGCAGGTACCACAGTTCATCCTCCAGCCGTCGCAACGCATCGCCAACCAGCGCCGGTGGAATCCCCTCGCGCAACACTGCCAGGCGCAGCCGCTGGATGCCGACGCCGCGCTTTGCGCTGCCGCTAAACGAGGCGAAGAAAATCGCCCGCGCCAGCCCACTGGCCACGCCGAAACGGGCATATTCCGAACCCATCTCGCGGTCAATCTTCTCCGCCTTCGCGGTCGGCCCGGCAATATCAGAGGCAATCACGCCCTGATACTCGTTGCCGATGTGCCGCAAAAACTCCCCGCGCAATGCCGGATTGGCCAGGTTGACGTGGGCCGGCTGAATTAGCGGCGCCGGATGCTGCTGCTGGTACAGTTCGCTGACCATCTGCGCCAGCAGCCGCAACACGCCCCGGGTGCGCTGAAAATCCGGGAACGTGCTCCACCGCTCAAACAGCACATCAATCAGTTCGGGATGGAACGGATACGCCTTCCGCAGCCGGTCCCGATACGCCGTTTCGCGCACGTCCTTCGGCACGTCATCGCCGAGCTGTTGATACATCTCCCAGTATTGGTCCGCCGTTCTTCGCGCCTCTTGCGGATCGCCCGCGTCCTCGAAGAGCCGGCGGCGGATGACCTCGTAAATCTCCTCGCCTTCGACGGGTGTCTTGATGGTTTCGACCCGTTTGAACACCTGTTGCAACTGGTGCAATGCGCGCTCGCCTTCCTCGCCGTAGGGCGCGCTCGACGGGAGCGTCACCACCAGCGCGCAATTCGGAAGCACCTTCACCGTCTCGGTCAGCTCCTGATAAAACGCCACGACCTGGTCGCGGAAATCCTTCGCTTTGACCGCGTATTCGGCGATCTCGTCCATCAGGATCAGCGTCGGCGCGCCGCCGAGCAGCTTGTGGAGCTTGTCCTTGCCGGGGGAACGCCGTTTCCGGTCGTGCTCCTTGAACTCGGCGTATTGGCCGAGCTGTTCGGCCAGCTCGCCCCAGGGCGTCCGTCCTTGCAACGCATCCGCCGCCGTGCCCACAAAAGCCGCCACGCGCGTCTTCGGCACGGCCTTGACGCTCGCTTTCTTGAGGATTTCCGCCGCCGCGTCCGACGACTTCAGTTCCGCGCTGTTTTTGAACAAATGGTAGAGCGCAATCAAACTGTGCGTCTTGCCGCCACCGAACGGGGTTTGAATCTGGATGACGCCTTCGCCCCGGCCCGATCCCGAGAGCCGCGCCAGCATGGCTGACAACAGGTTCACCAACCCCCCGGTCGGGTAGGTCTTCTTGAAAAACGTGGCCGCGTCGCGATACTCCAGCGGGCCGCGGTCCGCCAGCACATCGGACAAATCCGCCGCGAACACCGACTCGTCGAAGTTGCCTTTGCGAATGTCCGCGTGCGGGACAACGACTTGATGCCAGGGTTTCATAGAATGCTCTCCGGGGTTGAATCTTTACAACAGTTTGCGCTCGCTACCATACGATTTTCGCCCATACAACAATCCTTGCAAGGCCTGTTTCTCCTTGTCGCCGTCGGGCAACACCTCGCTGATGGCCTGCGCCACCTGCCAGAACACCTCGTTGCCGCCGTACGTCTCGGCCAAATGCTCCGCCAACTCCTTCGTCCGATTCCTCTCCCACAACGCCACTGCCCGATGCAGCGCGTCCACCATCGTCGTGAACCGTTCCTGACGCGCAAACCGGTCGTCTTTGGCTCGTTCCTGCGGCGAGAGCACCACCACGTAATCCTTCTGTTTCTGCACCAGCCCGCCGGCGTCCCAGTTCTCGGTCAGCTCCACGCCCGCGCCCGTGGCCAGCTTCCGCGCCTCGTCGAACGGCACCCGAGCGTGGTTATACGTCCACCGCCACAACAGGTAAAACCGCGTCAGCGCGTCCACGCCGCCGAGCTGGGCGCTGCGCAAAATCCGCTCCAGCGCAAACTCGCTGACCACCTTGCGGACATACTCCAACAGCTCGGCCACGGTGACCGGCTCGCCGGACAGTTTTTCCACGCGCTTGTATTTGCCGAACGCCTCGACCGCCGGGCCGATGGCGCTCATGAAAAAGTCCGCGCCGCGAATCCCCTCGTCCCAGAACTGCGCCAGCTTGCGGCTGATCCGTTCCTCGATCTCGCGTCGGACCTTGCCGAACTCGCCCACCGCGCTGCTGGTGCGTTTCCGGCAAACCATGTAAATCGAGGACGCCAACGCCGCGGAATCCTGTGCGCGCAGCCGCGACTGCATTTCGGTGTGAATGGGCCAGGAAGCCGTCATGAAGAGGCCGGCCTCCAGCAGG
>Ga0078972_1012919_pt1 | contig 14095 bp, 8 predicted proteins | sample YelNatPaOPGAMG01_FD_67568 | JGI IMG/M metagenome (GOLD analysis project Ga0078972, IMG submission 67568) | Hot spring thermophilic microbial communities from Obsidian Pool, Yellowstone National Park, USA - OP-RAMG-01 (SPADES assembly) (version 2) | ecosystem: Environmental > Aquatic > Thermal...
GGCCGGCGACGGGACCCGCAAGACGTTGCGGCTGGGCAAGGCGACGATGCGGCAAGCCGAAGCCGTCAAGGTGAAGGTGGAGCAACTGGCGCTTGCGGCGTCCGGCGTTACCGGCGTGGTGGACCCGGATACGGCGCAATGGCTGGCCGGCCTGGATGACGTGATGTATGACCGGCTGGCGGCGGTGGGGCTGGTGGCCGAGCGGCCATGCGCCAAGCTGGGCGCGTTCCTGGACAGCTACATTGCCGACCGATGCGACGTGAAGCCGGCGACGGCGCTTGTCTACGGCCATACCCGGCGCAATCTGATTGACTACTTTGGCGCGGACAAGCCCCTGGCCGAAATCACGCCCGGCGACGCGGACAGGTGGCGGCTGTACCTGATCAGCTTGAAGCTGTCGGATAACACCATCCGCCGGCGCTGTGGCATCGCCAAGCAATTCTTCCGGGCGGCGGTGCGGCGCAAGCTGCTGGCGGTCAACCCCTTCGCGGACCTGAAAGCGGCAATACAGGCCAACGCCAAGCGCTTCTACTTCGTCAGCAAGGAAGAGGCGGCGAAGGTGCTGGACGCCTGCCCCGATGCCCAATGGCGGCTGCTGTTCGCCTTGAGCCGCTACGGCGGGCTGCGCTGCCCGTCCGAACACCTGGCCCTACGCTGGGAGGACGTGGATTGGGCAAACAACCGGATAACAGTGCGCAGCCCGAAGACGGAGCATTACGAAGGCAAGGCATCGCGGCTTGTGCCGATCTTCCCCGAACTGCTGCCCTACCTGCGCGAAGTGTTTGAGGAAGCCGAGCCGGGAACGGAATACGTCATCACGCGCTACCGCGACCGCAACTGCAATCTGCGAACCCAGCTTAAGCGGATCATCAAGCGGGCCGGCCTGCAGCCCTGGCCCAAGCTGTTCCAGAACCTTCGCAGTACCCGCGAAACGGAACTGGCGGAGCGCTGGCCGATGCATGTTGTGTGCGCGTGGATCGGCAATAGCCGGGCGGTGGCGCAGAAGCATTACCTTCAAGTGACGGATGAGCATTTCGCCCAAGCGGCTACCGAACGGACGCCCCCGTTGAAAGCGACGCAAAATCCGACGCAGCAGGCGACGGAATTGACTCGCGAAGAGCCGCAGCCCATTGGTCAAACCGCGATTTTCGAGCAGAAACGAGGTACTGCGAGACAGTGCGAGCGGGTAATGGGCGATACAGTACGCCCATGCTCGATACCTCCGTCAGGACTCAAGTATATGATTTCGCCGTTGGATGTGTACTCTCCGGCGGTGGCCGATCGCCATGACAGGCCAGGTCCTCGGCGCCGGCGTGATCGCCAGCGCCATGCCGATCAGCAGACCGGGCGCGCTGTTGTCGCGCTCTCGGCCGGCGGCGATGCGGGCGGTTCTGGCGCTGCCGTCAGTGCGCGAATCCGGATGCCGCTGAACGTCACCCGCCCGTCGCGCGACTCCAGCGCCATGCCGCCGTCGCGATGCCGATAGATGCGGCTGGTCATCGACACGCGCTCCCCCACGAAGCATTCGAGTATGCTGCCGGAGAGAACCAGCTGGATACGAAACGGCCTGCCCACCGGGATTGAGGCATCGCGAAGATCGATCAGCGGGTCTATGTCGTAGGTCGATATCGCCCGCAACTCGACCCGGCCGACGTCCGCCCGCAGCGACAGCTGATATCCCTCGTGCAGCATGGTGCGAACCGCCACGCGCAGCAGGAGGTGGCCGGCAGCATGCGGATCGTCGATGGTGGCCAGCGCATCGAAGTAGAGATCCGACGGCGCATCGGGCAGCAGGAGCGTTCCGCCTGCAGGACTATCGCATCGCGCCAGTGAATCCGGTTCGCTGATCTGCCACTCGCCGGCGATGACGTGGTGTGTGCGCAGCGGGTTGTGCGGGGGCAGCGACAGCAGCGCGTCGATGTGCTCGGTGAGCGGCCGATCTCCCACGCTGCCATCCGTGCCGAACACCAGCTCCCGCGGGATCGCCATCGGCCCGCCGAATCGCCACGGGGCAAAATCGTCGTCAGCCTTCAAACGCGTGACGAACGGAAAAGCGATCCATCGGCCCCTGAACCAGACCGGCCGCGAGCCGGCGTTGGCCTTGGCTGTGTAAAGGTCGCGCACGGGCGGCCGCACGAACGGTCCGGTGGGACGGTCGGCGATACGGTAGCGTGTGTTGCGTTGCAGATAGAACAGGTACCAGCGCCCGCCGTGTTCGATGAGCTGGGGACAGTCGCAGTGCGGGCCGATGCGCGGAGCCCACAGCGGCGGGTGCAGCTCCCAGCGCAGAAGGTCGTCCGATTTCGCCAGCGCCACGCACCCGGCGCGCTGGCCCCAGCGGCCTGCTTCCTGCGCGCCCCAGATCATCCACCAGCGCCCGTCTTCCGGACAGCGAAACACGAACGGATCGCGGAAATTCGCCAGACCGTATAACCTGCCGTCGGGAATAAGAATGGGATTAAGGGGGTGTTTCACCCAGGTGTTCAGATCTTCGCTGGTGGCCAGGCAGATGTTCTGGTTGCCAGTGTAGAAAAGGTAGAACCGGCCGGCGTGATGAACCACCGAACCCGTTGCAACGCCGCGGCAATCGGGTTCGCCGGGATAACCGCGCCCGATGGCGATCGGGTGCTGCTCCCAGTGCAGCAGATCGGTCGAACTGTGATGCCCTATCTGCCCTCTCTCCGGGAGCATGAAAAACAGATGGCACCGTTCATCATGTACAAACGGAAACACATCTGCCGGCACACCTTCGGGGGGCAGACGATAGGGCATGAATGCCGTCCCCGTGGACTGTAGTTGAGCTGGCTGGTTCATTGCAGTACTCGGTTGACACGCTTGCCTCGACGCGCCTGGCCATGATTGGCCGGACTGACGCAAAGGTCAAGACACCGCGGGTTCGCGCTCGGTTGTTTCAGCACCAGTGGGCCGGGCTGTGCGTCCGGGCGGCCATTACCCCGAACCCACACAGCAGCGGACAGGCCATGGCCAGGATCAACAGCAACCGGTCCAGCCCCGCCGCCGTCCTCAACTGCGTGTCCCTCAGGCTCCATCCGTTCCGCTTGTTCTGCCGATCGCTGAATAGCTCCTCGGTTGTCATCCTCAGGCCGTACCAATGGCCGATCGCTGCCGGCCTGCCTCGAGACTGGTCATCAGGAACCAGCACGAACCGCGATGATTCGGCAGGTTCCGCAGCCACTGCACCACGGTGTTCTGCTGAACCCCGTCCTTCTGCCGGTGGTCCACGTCCTTCAGCGGACTGGAGATGTCCTTGTGCACGGTGCAATCCGCCAGGTTTCCCTGAAAGCCATCCACCCGCATCTGCACCTTCGGCTCTATACGGACGATGCAGCCGAAGCCCTGTCGCCGGCAGACCCGCGCCGGTTTCTTCCACCCGAAGCCCCGGTCGGCCAGCAGGAGCACCTTCCGGGCCCGCGGCACCATGCTGGCAGTACCCGCGGCAGCGCTTCGTCGAAGGCGTTGCGGCTTTTGTGCCCGTCATAGACGTGCTTGTCGCAGGAGGCCCAGCACAGCGGCACCGAACGCCCCTTTATCACTCCGCTCGCCATCAGCGCCTGATACTTACGCACATCCACCCAGTCCAACGCCACCAGCAGGGGTTTCTTGTGCTTCTTGAGAAGCTTCCCGACCGCCCCACGCATGGCATAGGCCGTCTCGACGCGGTCGTTGTTGCAGACCGCCAGCACCGTTTGATCCGGTGTCTGGGCAGCCCGCCCATGCGCCGGCCGCTGTTGGCCGGCGACGCCCGCCGGACGCCCGTCGTGGCGCTCACAAGAATGGAGAGCGTCCTGGCGCGAGACAGGCGCAGCGACATGGCGCAAACCAAGACTACCCATGCAGTGGCATTCCTGCGATTCATGACCGACTCCTGGATCGCTGTGCCTGGGCGGCCCTGCCAAGCGGGTCAAATCGGTCTCAATCTGTTTAATGCACCCACCCGCCAAGAGAGTAAGGACAGACCAGGCACCGTACACTGTGACCTCTCCAATCCTTTGCCCGACCGTCGGGCAATTCCTCAAACAGCGCTCGAAAAGCCGCCCGAAGGGAGTCAACATCGTCTCACAGTCTTGCGATCGCTACCGTATTCCGATACACTGGGTCAGCGCCAGGTGGTGATTTCATGACGGTTAAGTCACAGCCGACTCTGGAGCAGGTCCTCGACGAATGCCTAACCGCGGCTCGCGAAGGGTACGATATTGCGAGAAGCTATCTTCGCAAGCTGTCCGAGGCGATTTCCGCCGCCTCAGAATCGCTGTCGCAATGTCTAAAGGACATTAACCGTCGCCAAATCCGGACCTCGGAAGTAGTCGTGATGCTCGATCGCCAGCTGAGTGAAACGATACAGAACTTTGCCGAGGAGCAGCGCGACCAGGAGGCGGGTCTGGAGGAGAAACGCCAGCAGCTGGATAAGTTCTCGATCGCACTCTTCGGCCGAACACTCGCCGGCAAGTCCACCCTTATGGAGATTCTTACAGGAGGCGACGGCCGGTCAATCGGCACCGGCACCCAGCGCACTACCCGCGATGTAAGGTCCTATAGCTGGAAGGGGCTGACCATAACCGACGTGCCGGGCACCGCGGCCTTCGAAGGCGCAGAAGAAGATGAGGCCATCGCCTTCGAGGCGGCCGAGAAGGCTGATCTGGTGATTTTCCTGATCACCGATGACGCTCCCCAGCCCGCGGAGGCCCGGTGTTTTGAGCGCCTCTGCCGTCTGGGCAAGCCCATTCTCGGAATATGCAATGTCAAAGCAGCCGTCGATGACGAGGACGACCTGCGCCTTTTCCTGCGGGACCCCGACCGTTACTTCGACCGGGCACGGCTCGACGGCATCGTCGATCAGTTCAATGTCTTTATCAGCCACCGCGCGGCCGGCGGGCGGACGCCCTTCCTGTACACTCCCCTCCGTTCGCGGTTTCTCGCGAACCTGCCGCAATACGCCGAGCATCGCGACAGGCTTCTGACCGCCAGCCGCTTCAACGCCGTTGAATCGCACATAACAGGCCACATCCTGAACCGCGGGAGGTTCTTCCGTTTCAGGAACTTCATCGAAGGAGTTGCTGTCCGCACGCTCACTTTTGCCGAGCAACTGCTTCGGTTCGGCGCCGAGAGTGCCGCCGCGACTCGGGTTTTCGAGCAGAAGCACAAGCAGTTTCTCCGCCGGGCCGAAGACTTCAAGCGCGATGGTTCGCAACATATCCGAACCACCGTCTCGCAGGCGATGAATCGGCTTCGACACGAGGTACCCGGGTTCGTAGAAGAGCACTATGACGACAGCACAGTTGAGGAGAAATGGGAGAACCTGATTCAAGAACATGGCATCTGCTGCTCTGGCCAAAACATTCATTCATCCGATTTCAGCTGCTGCACGATCCACAAGCTTCAGGCTGCTTTGCAGCACGATTGCGGGAGACTCCTTGCCGACTTCGCCCGCGCGCTTCAATCCGAGATGCGCCTTGTGGGGACGCTCTCAGCGGATCACCACATCGAGCAGCCGGAACCCATATTTGACTCGAGGCGCGCGTGGAGAAGAACCACAAGCGGTCTTGCCGCAGGTCTCGGGCTGGCGGCTCTGTTTGTCAAGAGCGGCCCTTTGGGGTGGATTGCGGCAATTGTGGGTGGTTTGGGCTGGCTGATTTCGTTCCTGTTCGAGAGCCGCGAGGAGAAGGCACGCCGCGCCAGGGAAAAACTGAAAAAGCAACTCGAGACAAGTATTGATCAACAGGAAAAACATTTCTGCGACGTGCTGCTCGACTGGTTCGACAAAGAGCTCGTTCACAACCGGATCGGCGCGCTGCGCGCCGATTTCGAGGCGACGGTTTCGGCAATGTCGGCGCTCGCCAGCAGTCAGCGTGCCCTCGGTTGGGAGTTGATCGAACAGGTGAAGGCGCTTACTGGTGTTCTGGTCGAAAAGGCCCTGGCCGAGGTCGGCGCTGAGGACCTTTCGCGCACGGTCCGGGACGTGGCGAGGGTGCCCGGTGCCGCCACGATGCTTTCCATCCCGCCGCGCACCACGTTTCCAGTCGCAGTGCGCCGCAATCTCGAGCGGCTCCTCGGCGAGCACGTCTGGTTTGTCGAGGACTCAAAGGACGTGCCGACCATTCTTTCCCAGAGTCTTGCCCGGAACTTCAGACCCGAACAGGTCAGAATAGAACGCGGCACCCGCACCGTACATCTGCCGCTCAAGGACCCGGGGCCCGCGTCCAGACTGCGGGTCCGGCTGGCGCAGCAACTCATTCGACATTACATCATGCTGAGCGAGGGAAGAGCGTCATGACTTCTGCCAGATTCAAACTGCCTCAGTGGACACACGCCGGCAACGACCTGCTCGAGCGCTCGCGGAGCAAATTGTCTTCGGCCCCGAGCGAAAAGATCCGGTTGCTGGCGGAGAGAATTCCGGCCTCCGTCGTGCCGGCGGACGATCGGATCCTTGTCGTGTTCGCCGGCCAGTACAGCGCGGGCAAATCCACGCTCATAAAGGCGCTGACCGGCAGGGAGGACATTGAAATCGGCCCCGGCATTACCACCGCCGAAGTGCGCGCCTACGACTGGTCCGGCGTGCAGATCGTGGACACGCCCGGCGTGCACACCGAGCTGCGGCCTGATCACGACGAAATCAGCTACCGCGCCATCGCCAACGCCGACCTCGTAGTTTTCGTGGTGACCAACGAGCTGTTCGACTCTCACCTTGCGGCACACTTCCGCACCCTGGCCATCGAACGCGAAAAAGCACACGAGATGATGCTTGTGGTCAACAAGATGCGCCGTTGCGCCAAAGGCAACAGCCCCGAAGCCCAGAACGTGTTGCGCGAGGATCTGCGAAAAGTGCTTGCCCCGTTCACTCCGGAGCAGCTGCGCACAACGTTCATCGACGCCGCCGCCGCGCTCGAGAGCAAAACGGAGCCGGATAAACATGTGGCCGAGGCACTGTGGAGGAAGAGCGGCATCGATGCCTTCATGGATGAGCTGAACCGGTTCGTCCGGGAAAAGGGGTTGATCGGTCGTTACACCACAGCGCTCTATGTGCTGGAGCAGGTGCTTGAGGAGGCTATCGCCAGCGAATCGACGGGCGACGTTGACGTTGACGGGCTTGAGGAATTGCTGCTTCAGCGGCGGCAAGTCCTGCTTGAGACCAGAGACCGAATAAAACGCGCCCTGGAAGGACAGATCGAGCAAACGGCCGAGATGATCCGCCAGGAGGGCCGCAAGATAGCCGATATGATCCACGGGTCCTCCGATAGGGAAAGGGTCGATCAAGAACTTCAGGCCGCTCAGCGACGCGTTGAACGCTACGCCGAGGAGCTGCTGCCGAAGATTGAAGCGACAATCGCGGAACACCTCAAAGGCCTGGAGGAACAGATTGGGTCCATAGCTAATAGCGAACTGGCCCGGCAGCTGCTGCCGAGACTTAAGCGCCGTATAGAGCAGGCGGGTGTATCGCCTCAGACGATATCGAATTTTCGCAGTATCGCGGACGTTTCGCAGAGACTGGGAGCGTTTCTCGTACGCCACTCGTTCACACCGCAGGCCGGCTCCTTTGCAGAGATTCTCAGTCTGGGCTCTTATTCGGGCACTGCGGCTCATAGCGCCATCAAGGGAGTAGGCCATTTTCTTGGACACTCGTTCAGGCCCTGGCAGGCCGTGCAGTGGACTCGCCTCATTGCGAACGTCGGGCGCGTTCTGGCCGTGGCCGGGATAATCCTGACGTTCATCCTCGACTTCGTACAGGAGGCGCAGGAAGAGCGCGTTGAAGAGGAACTGAGGGAAAGTCGCGCCAGGGTGCGTGCCGGATTCAACGACGCCGCGCACGCGCTTACAACGCACTATGGACAGGGTGTTGAGGCTTACCTGGACGGCACGCTGATGAAAGAGATCGAAGGCGTGGACAAACAGCTTGCCGAGCTGCGCGATATGCAGCAGACGCGGACCGCGCTGTTCAGCGACCTTCAACAGCTCCTTGAAGAAACCCGCAGTCTGATCCGCACCCTCCACAGCGGAATGGCGGCGTAGCAGCCGTGCTGTCGCCGCGGCGCGCAGGCGATCGGCAAATCGTGGCCACCACCAGGCCGAATGCCGATGATGTTACCGTCTTGCGCAGTCGCCGGCTCATCCAACGCGAGCTGCGCTTTTGTTCTGAGACACGATTTCGCGGCCGCCGGCGCCTGAATTGACAAAGTGACACCAGGCCCGCATCCCGGCCTGCCCCTTGCATAAACCATTCCGCGCCGGGATATACCGCCTCTTCTCCCGGCCCGCGCCGCAATACGAGACGTGCACTTCTCAGCGGAGAGGCGGGGATTCGAACCCCGGATACGGGTTTGACCCCGTATAACGGTTTAGCAAACCGTCGCCTTCAGCCACTCGGCCACCTCTCCAGCGCATCGCGTCGAGCCGCGAGCACTCCTCCACCCGCCCGCCGCGACGCGTTTCGCGCGCAGCCTGCCGCCCTCATCCCACGCCGCCGGCAGCACGCCACGCTTATGCCCGAAACTATGCACGGCCCGTCCAGTTGTCAAGCCGCGAGGTTCCTTACTCATCGCCGGATCGCCGGCCACGCTCATGCGCGCAGCCCGCTTGACATTGCGCCCGCGTCACGGGTTCAATGCGGATTGTGCGGCAAGACAGCCGGCGGGCTTATCGCGGCCGCAGGCGGCGTTGGCGCACAATACATCCCCGGAGGAATCATGACGGCAAGATGCAGCAGCGAACGGAAGCAGGCCCGGCTTACGATACTTGCCGGGCTGACGACGGTGTTTACCCTGGCGGCGGCAACGGTAAGAGCGGACGACCCGTGGGTGGTGTATGAAGGCCGCGAAGGCCCCGGCGTTGGCAAGCACATCGTGCTTATAGCCGGCGACGACGAATACCGCTCCGAGGAACTCATTCCGCAGCTGGCGAAGATTCTCGCGACACATCACGGGTTCAAGTGCACGGTGCTCTTCGCCATCAATCCGGCAACCGGCGAGATAGACCCGGCCACTCAGGACAACATACCCGGCCTCGAAGCGCTCAAGACCGCCGACCTGATGATAATGTTCCTGCGCTTCCGCGACCTGCCCGACGATCAGATGAAGCACATCATCGACTACGCCAATTCCGGCAGGCCCATGATGTCGCTGCGCACCAACACGCACCCGTTCAACTTCCGCAAGCATAAAGACGGCCCCTACGCGAAATGGACATGGAACTCCGCCAACCCCAAAGGCGGTTTCGGCCGGCAGGTCTTCGGCGAGACCTGGGTAAGCCATTACGGCGTGCACAACAAGGAAAGCACGCGCGGCATCATCGCCGAAGACGCCAAAGACCATCCCATCGTGCGTGGGTGCGAGGATATATGGGGACCGTCTGACGTTTACGGCCTGACCACGCTCGAAGGCGACTGCAAACCTCTTATCATGGGCCAGGTGCTCACGGGCATGAAGCCCACCGACCCCCCGAACCCGGCGAAAAAACTGGTGCCGGTCGCATGGATAAAGACGTACACCGGAGAATCCGGCAAACCCGCGCGCGTATTCACCACAACGATGGGCCACGCCGGCGACCTGCTCAGCGAAGGTTTCCGGAGGCTGCTGGTCAACGCCGCCTACTGGTGCGTCGGCATGGAAGACCGCATCCCTCCACGGGCGAAGGTCGATTTCGTCGGCAAATACGAGCCCACGCCCATCGGTTTCGGCAATCATCGCAAGGGCGTGAAGCCGGCCGACCTCAAATAAGCCGCGCATCGCGTCCGGCCCGCGGCGCAGGCGAAGTGTTTGCGCGGAGAGCGGCGCAAGCCCGCAGATGGCGCAGAGTCTCCGCGGCGGTTGCTTTTAGCGATGTCAGCAGCATCTGCTCCTGCGCGGTGGAGCATCAACCGCGAGGCGCAACGGCTTGCCGGAGATGTGCCCGTGTATTAGCCTTGCAGCGGCTATGGAGCCGCAGTCCATTCCATGAGGAGTCGCCATCATGAACGCACGCAACCAGTCCCGTCGCTCACCGTCGCGTCGTCAGGTGCTCAAGCATTCCGCCGGAGCGGCCGCGCTGGCTTCGGCCATCGCCGCCCGCGCTTATGCCGGCGAATCGAACACGATAAACGTGGGACTGGTAGGCTGCGGCGGGCGTGGCGGCGGCGCGCTCAACGAGGCCCTTTCGACGAAGGGACCGACTAAACTGGTGGCGATAGCCGACGTGTTTCAGGAGAAGGTCGATGCCGTCGCCAGGCGCTTCGCCGACAAGCGCCGCCAGCAGATGGACCTCCCGCCTGAGCGATGTTTCGTGGGCTTCGACGCATACCGCAAGGCCATCGACGCCGTGGGCGCGGGAGGCGTGATCATACTGGCCACCCCGCCGGCGTTCCGCCCGCTGCATCTCGAATATGCCGTGCAGAAGGGCTGTCATGTGTTCATGGAGAAATCGTTCGCGGTTGACGCCCCGGGCGTGCGGCGCGTTCTCAAGGCAGGCGAAGAGGCGCAGCGCAAGAACCTCAAGATCGCCGGCGGGCTGATGAGCCGCCACAGTCTGGCGCTGGAGCAGACGATAGAGCAGATCCACAAGGGCGCCATAGGCGAAGTGATAACGTGCTGGGCATACCGCGAGCACGGGCCGGTCGGATTCAGCCCCAAGCGCCCCGGCGAAAGCGATCTGTCGCATCAGATACGCAACTACAGCTGCTTCACGTGGCTCAACGGCAGTTTTCTGCTCGACTGGCTCATCCACAACATCGACGTGTGCTGCTGGGTGAAGAACGCCTGGCCGGTCTCGGCGCAGGGACAGGGCGGACGGCAGACCCGCACCGCGCCCGACCAGCTCTTCGATCATTACGCCGTGGAATACACGTTCCCCGACGGCACGCGCCTTTTCGCCCAGGGACGCCACATGGAAAACTGCTGGGGATTCTTCGGCTGCATCATTCACGGCGCAACCGGGTGCGGCGTGCTGGGCGAGGGCATCGGCAACCCGCGTCTCTACAAAGGGCACAGAGCCGCCGCCGAAAACGTCATCTTCACGCCCACCGGCAGCAGCAACCCTTATCAGCGCGAACACGATCTTCTTTTCGATGCGATACGCAACGACCGGCCGTACAACGAGACCGACCGCTGCGCCCGGGCGGCCATGGCCGGAATACTCGGACGCATGGCCGCCGAGTCCGGGCAGAACATCACGTGGGATCAGGCCATGGCATCGAATCTCGAACTGGCGCCGGGGCTCGATGCCATGACATGGGACAGCAAACCGCCGGTGCTGCCCGATGCCGACGGACGCTATCCCATAGCCAAGCCCGGGTACACGAAGGTGCTGTAGGTGCGCGGCGCGGCCCAAGTGTACGGCGCGGCGCGAGTGTTTATACGCTCTGACGGTATCGGCGGAAAAATGCCGCGGGCGACGGGCGCAAGCCGCCGCGTCCGCGGGCGATTCGCGGGAGATTTCACCATGCCGACGCGATTTACATGCCTGCTGTTTATGACCATCGTGCCAATGACAGCTCATGCGGGCGATGCACCCGCGACGGCGCCGGCGGCCGGCCAGGCCGTCAGGCTCTTCGACGGCAAGACCCTCGCCGGCTGGAAGGTAATCGGCTGCGAGGCCGTCGTGGAAGATGGAGCCATTCTCATAAAGTCCGGCAACGGCATCGTGCGCACCGAACGCCAGTACGGCGATTTCATACTGGAGATCGAGTGGAAAGCGCTCAAGAGCGACCGCTGGGATTCGGGCATCTTTTTCCGTTGCGCCGATCCGCCGCCCGGGCGTCCATGGCCCAGAGTATGGCAGGCCAACCTCGCCAAAGGCATGGAGGGCAATGTGCCCGAACTGAAGGACGCGCGCAGCCGCGGCCTGATAAAAGCCGGCGAATGGAATCATTTCCGGCTTACGGTTGTCGGCACGCGGGCCGAACTCGAGATAAACGGCAAGCCTGCGTGGAAGGCCGACGGCGTGACCGACCGGTCGGGTTACATAGCGCTTCAGGCCGAAGTACCCGCCGGCGGTCAGTTCCTTTTCCGCAACATTACGCTGGTTGACCTGAGCGCCGGCAAATGAACAACCGCTGCGCCGCGCGGCCTTGTGCTATGCGCACGCATTGGCCGGAAATAACCCCCCTTCCCGCACGTGTTACAGAAAGGCTTCGCACTGCCGGCCGGCGGACGTGCTTCCTCCAGCCGCGGACGGTGCCTGCGGTTCGATGTTGCAGGCCAGTTATGCGCAGTTATCATTGCGCGCAGGGTTAGGGTGTGATCTGTAAAGAACCGTGACTGTGCATTTCCAGCAAACGGAGACTACATCGTGGCCAGAGACTTCCCATCGGGCAGTTCGGCGGCGCATCCCGACTGGCCCGACGCTGTATTCAACGTGTCGGGGCTGTTTGTTTATGAGCCGCTCGTTCTCGGGTTCATGAAGCTTTGCGAGGCCGCGTTCGACTGGCGCGCGCCTGTCGAAGCCATGCACGGCGCCCCGGCGGTGCTGTGGAACGGCGGACGCGTATCGCCCTTTCCGCTCCGCGTGGAACAGTGGCATGCTGAGATCAATGCCCTGTACGCTCGAAAAGTGGGCTGCTTCCTCACGTTTACCAACCATCTTCTGGAACAGGCTGATCTGGCCGACCCCCACAGCAACGCGCTGCTGGACGTCATAGCGCAGCGGCCCGACATCAACGGCGTCATCGTGGCGTCGGATTTGCTGTCGGAGTACATAGCGCGCAGGTATCCGGCTCTGCGGCAGGTGGCTTCCATAACCAAGGTCGCCATCGAGGGCGGAAACGGCAATGCGGCATATTACCGCCGGCTGGGCGAGCGCTTCTGGAGGTATGTGGTTCATCCCGATGACTGCCACAATCCCGAACTGCTCGAACAACTGGACCGCGACAAGGCCGAGATCATAGTCAACGAAAACTGCCTGCGCGGGTGCGCCGTGCGTGCCAGACACTATGACTACATCGCACGCGCACAGCGCACACAGCAGCCCCACGTGGTAAGCGCAGGCATCAGCGCGACCAGCGCACCGGCCGGCATCCAGACCGCCGCCGTTGCGCAGCAGGTGGAGCAGTCTCTGCCGGAGTGCCCGTCGATCCCCCTGACCCGCCAGATAGCCCGGCGGCGGCGCAACTGCAATTTCACCGCAGCCGAGTTCAAGGCGGTTTACGACATGGGCTTCCGGCATTTCAAACTACAGGGACGGCGCGACACCGTGTACTCGTTCGCGTACGATCTGACGCGGTATCTGCTTGAGCCGGACTTCGCGGCACCGCTGATTTTCAAGACTCTGTGCAGCCTGATACGGCTCAGCTGAATCTTTCACCGCATGGTTGGGGGGCTCGTTGCGGAATCACGTAATGCGTAAGAGATTCTCGTCGCGCGACGCGACTACCAGTTTTAGCGAGACGCCGCCACTCCCTCGCGTGCGCATCCGCCCATTCCCGTCGCCCCCCCGTCATTACCGCCGCTCCCTCGTCATTCCCGGCGCTGGTGGCTGATTGAAGGAATGGATTCCCGCTTTCACGGGAATAACGGTATAGCGATTTCGCGGGAATGACGGCGTGGCGCTTTGGCGAGAATGACGATGTGGCGCTTTGGCGGGACTGACGCGATGGATGCTGGCGCGCCCGATCGCGTAGCCTCGCGCGAAAAGGCCAGCGCCGCACGGGCAGCGGCTATGCAGCACGCCAACAGGCCAACTGGTTCTCGACGTTTCGTTAACAGGCTTTTGAGCTGACCTGCAAAATGGGTAGTTGCGCCCCCGCCGGCTCTTGACTGCCGGGAGCAGCGTGCGCATAATTCGTCGCCGAAATGCAGGAGGCGTGTGCCCCCTTCGTCTAGTGGCCTAGGATATCTGGTTCTCAGCCAGAGGACAGGGGTTCGACTCCCCTAGGGGGTATTACGACAAACTCCTGTGGCAACGAACTTTATCGAGCTCCGACTAACCCCGCACGGTGCGGGGTTTTTCTGTTTTCCAGGCATTCCCGTCCAATGCCCGACCAGGCAGCGAGCCCGTCTTAATAGCGATGCCTGACCCCCCGTGCTGTTCAACAATGGCCCGTTGTCAGGACCGCCTCAACACGCCCCCCGTCGCGGCCTGCTGCAACGACCGCCCATTGACACGCCCTGTGGCA